>ENA-ORNF01000127-ORNF01000127.1-human-gut-metagenome-genome-assembly--contig:-NODE-127-length-72311-cov-8.978438_pt1 | contig 72311 bp, 69 predicted proteins | sample MGYA00242110_ERZ509012 | MGnify/ENA primary metagenome ERZ509012 (study PRJEB26280, sample SAMEA2338714) | human gut metagenome | biome: human gut; feature: human-associated habitat; material: faeces... | reverse complement strand
TGGTGCAGTATGGTGCAGAGGGCAAAAAGCTCACCAGCACAACCGGCATTTTCTCTTTTGCGCCGGGCAAAATGCTTGCGCCGGGCAAGGATGTGTATCTGATTCTCAGAAGTGCGGATGGTACGGTATCCGAGCGCAGAAGAATCTGCCTCAAGGTCAATCCCCATGCGGATACACCGGATGTGGATCCGGACGCATTCAGCGATCAGTTCCAGATTACACCGGATCAGAAGGGCGCTACCGGCAGTGAAGATGTGGCATCCCTGGTGGGAGATAACTTTGAAGTATCCCTGCCCATGCTGCGGATATAATCTTTTTCTTTTTTTAATGGTCTTCCAAGTCCCGGAGAACTTACTTCAAATACATAGGAATCTTCTACGAAGTCTTCCTGGTCCAAAATCTCGTTCATTTCACGTGCTACGGCCTCGCAATCGTTTACCGTAATGCCGCCTTCTTTGTCAATGTAAGCTCTTAAGTACCAGGTTCCCCCTTCTTTCACATACTCCACATCCACAAGCTCAAAATTCATGCGCTCGATGATTGGAGTGATCAGTTGCTCGGTGCGCGCTTCGTAATCTTCACGCTTTGACATGTATACACCTTCTTTCTTCCATATTCAGTTTTCATTCGAAATGACTCTTAAACGTGAATTGAGAGAGAACTTTCGCTCTCTCTCAACCAAGTCATCGTGTTATCACTTAATAATGTAACACCTTTTCCTTTAAAATGCAAGCATTTTACCTAAATTTCGCATTCTACGGATCTTACCATGGATTTTTACAAAAAAAATATCAACATACCATCTGGTATATTGACATTCTTTCGGGTTGGGCTGTTTCTTTCTTTCGAAATAACAGTGAACAGCTTGTAGGGGAATCGAACCCCTGTTTCCGCCGTGAGAGGGCGGCGTCTTAACCGCTTGACCAACAAGCCACGGTCTTTATATCTGTTTCCCTGCTGCTCGTTTATAATAATATAAAAACCGAAAGAATGCAAGTACTTTTTTTAAAAAATTGAATATTTTTTTTAAACAATACAAAAAATTTGCTGTCACACGAAGTCAAACAGGCTGATCTGGTTGGATTCCGGCAGGTTTCCGAGAAGATTCAGGCTGTCCATCAGGTCAATGATGGTCTTGCTCACCTTCGTCCGCTGCCTGAAATCATCCTTGCTCAAGAACGGGCCGTCCTTCGCCGCCTCCACAATGGCGTCAGCCGCTTTCTCTCCGAGACCGTCTATGCTGTTCAGGGAAGGCATCAGCTTGCCGTCCACGATCTGAAACAGTCTGGACTGGGCGTTGAAAATGTCGATGGGTATAAATTCAAATCCTCTCGCATACATCTCCTGCACAATCTTCATATCACCGTAGGCGTCCTTTTCCTTGTTCGACAGTGTATCCGCCCGCTTCTTGTAATCCGCCATGACCGCCTCCAGATGCGTTTGTCCCTGACACATCAGTTCATAGGAAAACGCCTTTGCGCGGATACTGAAATAGGCCGCATAGTACGCCTGCGGATAATTGATCTTACAGTAGGCGATACGCCATGCCATCATAACATACGCCGCCGCGTGCGCCTTCGGGAACATGTACTTGATCTTTTTGCATGACCAGATGTACCAGTCCGGCACATCCTTTTCCTTCATGGCAGTCTCCCACTCCGGCTTCAGTCCCTTTCCTTTTCGCACACTCTCCATGATGGTGAAGGAAAGCGAGCTCTCCACTCCCTGATTGATCAGATAGATCATAATATCATCACGACAGCAGATTGCGGTGGAAATGGTCGCCTGTCCGCTCAGGATCAGGGTCTGCGCATTTCCCAGCCACACGTCGGTTCCGTGACCCAGACCCGAAATGCGGATCAGATCCGAGAACTGCTGCGGCTTTGTGTCCAGAAGCATCTGAATGACAAAGTCCGTGCCGAACTCCGGAATCCCCAACGAACCCACAGGGCATCCGCTGATCTGGCTTGGCGTAATCCCCAAAGCGTCCGTTTTCTGGAACAAGGACATTACCCCTTTATCGTCCAGAGGAATCTTGGTGGGATCAATTCCCGTCAGATCCTGCAGCATTCTTATCATGGTAGGATCATCGTGCCCCAGAATATCCAGCTTCAGCAGGTTGTGATCGATGGAATGGTAATCAAAGTGTGTGGTGATGATGTCCGTGGTCATATCGTTCGCCGGGTGCTGCACCGGGGTAAAGGAATTGATATCCTGTCCCATGGGCAGCACGATGATACCGCCCGGATGCTGACCCGTGCTTCGCCGCACACCGGTACAACCCACCGTGATTCTGTTGATCTCGCTGGTCCGCTTATGGATTCCCCTCTCCTCGTAATAATTTTTCACATAGCCGAATGCGGTTTTATCCGCCAGGGTTGCAATCGTACCGGCACGGAAGGTCTGTCCCGCGCCGAAGATCACCTCGGTGTATTTGTGCGCCTTACTCTGGTATTCTCCCGAAAAGTTCAGGTCGATATCCGGTTCCTTGTCTCCCTTGAAACCGAGGAAGGTTTCAAAAGGAATGTCGAATCCGTCCTTAATCAGCTTCTCCCCGCACCTGGGGCAGATCTTGTCCGGCATGTCGCATCCCGCATTTCCCGCAAATGCCTTAACCTCCGGCGAATCAAAATCATAATAGAAGCATTTGCCGCACCGGTAGTGGGCGCTCAGGGAATTAACCTCCGTGATTCCCGCCATGAACGCCACAAGCGAGGAACCCACGGAACCTCTCGATCCTACCAGATATCCGTCCTCAACCGACTTCCACACCAGCTTCTGCGCAATAATATACATCACGGCAAATCCGTTGGTGATAATGGAATGCAGCTCCTTCTGCAATCTCTCCCCCACAATGGAGGGAAGTTCCTTGCCATACAGCTCATGGGCGCGGTTGTAGCAGATATCCGTCAGTGTTTTGTCCGAGTCCGGAATGACCGGCGGACACTTATCGGGTCTGACAGGTGCGATTGTCTCAATCATATCCGCAATCAGGTTCGTGTTGGTTATGACAATCTCCTCCGCCTTATCGTCCCCCAGATAGGCAAACTCCGCAAGCATCTCCTCCGTGGTGCGCAGGAAGAGGGGCGCCTGATTGTCTGCATCATCAAAGCCCTTTCCCGCCATGATGATCCTGCGGTACACCTCATCCTCGGGATCCAGAAAATGCACATCACAGGTCGCCACCACAGGCTTGTTGAACTGCTCTCCCAGCCTCACCACCTTGCGGTTCATCTCCTGAATATCTTCGATGGAATTGATATTCGGATGCTTCGGTGACGCAATCATAAACTGATTGTTGCCGCAGGGCTGGATCTCTAAATAATCATAAAAGCTCACGATCCGGGCAATGTCGGAATCCGCCCTGCCCTCCAAGAGCGCCCGGTACAATTCTCCCGCCTCGCAGGCGCTGCCGATGATCAGCCCATCCCTCAGTTTTAACACTTCACTCTTCGGTATCTTGGGCTGACGGTTAAAATATTTCAGATGGGACATGGAAATCAACCGATACAGGTTGATCCGCCCCAGATCATTTTTTGCAAGGATGATACAGTGATACGGGTGCAGTCTGCTGATGTTCTCCACGGACGGCTTTGCAAAGGTGTTAAGCTCCGCCAGTGTGGTCACCTTCTCCTCCCTGAGCATGGATAAAAATTTCAGGAAGATATGCGCGGTCGCCTCCGCATCATCCACCGCCCGGTGATGATTTTCCAGAGAGATGTCAAACACCTTGCACAGTGCATCCAGCGTGTGCTTGTTCTGGTGGGGAAGCAGCACTCTTGAAATGATCATGGTATCCACATAGGTATAGTCCGTGGGATACCCCTGCCTTACGGAATTTTCGATAATAAAGCTCATGTCAAAGGAAGCGTTGTGCGCAACCAGAACCGCATCCTCACAGAACGCAAGAAACTGCGGCAATACCTCCGTAATCTCCGGTGCATCCGCAACCATGGTGTCGTTGATGCCGGTCAGCTTCTCAATTTCAAACGGAATCGGCACCTTGGGGTTCACAAAGGCAGAAAACCGGTCAAGGATTTCCGTCCCCCTCACCTTCACCGCGCCGATCTCGATTATGCGGTTGTTCACCGGAGAGAATCCTGTGGTCTCAATATCGAACACCACATAGGTCTCCTCCAGAGACTGGCCCTTGTCGCCGGTCACAATCTCCTTTAAGTCATCTACAAGATATGCCTCCACCCCGTAGATCACCTTGAAGAAATCCTGCTTGTCAGGGTTCTCCTCTCCGTTTTCCTTGCGTTTCTTTTTTTCCGCTCCCCACAGATCGTCCCACACATGGTTTGCGTCGGTAAACCCCTGCACCACGCCGTGATCCGTGATTGCGATCGCAGGGTGTCCCCACTTGTACGCGCGCTTGACAATGTCCTTTGCCTCGGAAACACCGTCCATATCGCTCATCTTGGTATGACAGTGCAGCTCCACACGCTTCCGGACGGAGGTGTCCATACGGCTTGTGGTAAAATCGGGGATCCGCTTGATGCCCGCGATGGAGCCGATGGTAAGCTCATGGTCAAACTTATCCATCATGGCGATTCCCTTGATCTTGATAAAGCCGCCGGGCTTCAATGCGTCGGAAAGCTCGCCTACAAACGCATTCGGGACAAAGATCTTTACCGTCATGGTATCCGAGAAATCCGTCACATCAAAAAAGAGAATGGTCTTCTCATTCTTGATCTCCCGCTTGTCAAAATTCATGATCTTGCCGCGGATCACCACCTCGCCCATCTCGCCGATGACGTCCTCGATCTTCATTGCCTCTTCTTCAAAATCCCTGCCGTACAGCACATCAGGATTATCGGAGCGCTTGATTCCACGCTTAAAGTCCCCGTTCTCCCGCTTGAATCCTTTGCCGTTACCGTCAAAGCCTGCTGCCGTCCTGCCCTGTCCGAATCCGCTCTGTCCCCGTCCGGCTCCTGTGCCATTTTGTCCGTTTCCTGCACCGCTCTGTCCGGTTCCGTTCTTCCCGCTTCCTGTGCCTGCTCCGGCTCCGTATTGTCCTTTTCCTGTACCCGTTCCGATTCCGTTCTGTCCGTTTCCTGCACCCGCTCCGCTTCCGCTCTGTCCGGCTCCTGCACCTGCTCCGGTTCCGTTCTGTCCGCCTCCTGCACCTGCTCCGATTCCGTTCTGTCCGTTTCCTGCACCCGCTCCGCTTCCGCTCTGTCCGCTTCCGTTGCCGCCCTCATATCCGTTTTCCGCTTGTGCTCCGCCCGGCTCCCCGCCGTTTCCTTCGCCCTCAAGTCCCCGGAGCCTTGCTGAAATCTGTGCCACCTGAAGCGCAATCTTCTGCTCCGATTCTTCTTCAAAACGGCTCTCCGCCGCCTCCTTGTAAGAAAGCGCCACCGTAGTCAGAATGCCGCATCTCTCGTTAAAAATCTTCTCCAGAATGCGTACCATCTCCTCCGCCTTGTCACGGATCAGGACGGAATCCGGCACTGCAAGCTCCATTCTGCCCTTCTCTTCAAAACGGATATCCGCTCCCTTCAGCGCACTGTATAATACATGATCGTACTCCCTGATTTCCTCATGGATACTCTCCTTGTACATCTCCCACAGTGTTTCGGGCGTATACTGGGCCGACAGCGTAAAATGTTCAAACACACGAACCGTCATGGCTGCCTGCGGAAATAACTGTTTCTTGATCTCTTCTTCTATTTTTCGTACCGCATGCTTCTCAATCAGATGCCCGCTGGTAATATAAACCCGCAGATAATCCCTGCGGGTCGTTGATGTCACTCTCTCTACTTCCACCTGTTCAAACTGCTGCCCAGTCTGGCTGTCCAGTTTCAGGGTGGGAAACACTTCAGAAAATAATTTACTCATGCCAATGATCCAATTCTTCCTTCAACACATTCAATAACTGCGCTTCCGGCACTTTCTTGATAACCTCGCCTTTTTTGATAAGAATACCTTCTCCGATGCCGCCTGCGATCCCGATATCCGCCTCTCTCGCCTCACCGGGTCCGTTGACAACGCAGCCCATGACCGCAACCTTGATATCAAGGGGATAATCCGCCACCAAAGTCTCCACCTGATTTGCCAGTTCAATGAGATTGATCTTGGTTCGTCCGCAGGTAGGACAGGACACCACTTCCACACCGCCCTTTCTGAGTCCGAGCGTGCGCAGGATCAGCTTGGCGGACTTGACCTCCTCCACCGGATCTCCACTCAGGGAAACACGTACCGTGTCGCCGATTCCCTGATACAAAATGATTCCCAGTCCCACGCCGGACTTGATGTTTCCCGACCAGACCGTACCGGACTCCGTAATCCCCACATGCAGCGGGTAAGCTGTCTCCTTCGCCAGAAGCTCATGTGCCTTCACGCACATACACACATCCGAGGACTTGATGCTGATCACCAGATTGTCATATCCCATATCTTCGATCAGATGCACCTTGTCAAGTGCGCTCTCCACAATCCCCTCCGCTGTCACACCGCCGTATTTTTCAATCAGATTTTTTTCAAGCGAGCCGCTGTTTACGCCAACCCGGATAGGAATCTGTCTGTCCCTTGCCTCTTTTACCACTGCAAGTACCCTGTCCCTGCTGCCGATATTTCCCGGATTGATTCTGATCTTATCAGCGCCGTTCTCCATGGCGGCAATCGCCATTTTGTAGTCGAAATGTATGTCCGCAACCAGCGGAATCTTTATCTGCTTTTTTATCTCTTTAAGCGCAAGCGCCGCCTCCATGGTCGGCACGGTACAGCGGATAATCTCGCATCCCGCTTTCTCGAGCCTCTTGATCTGCGCCACGGTAGCCTCCACATCCTCCGTCGGCGTATTTGTCATGGACTGGATCAGCACCGGGTTGCCCCCGCCGATCACTCTGTCCCCAATCTTCACTGTCCTTGTATGATCCCGATACATCTTCTCTCCTCCACGCGCCGGCTAAACCCGCTCGGCCTTTTCATTGTAGCACAGCTGCCGCATTCACGCCATAGCTCTTTCTGCTGCCTTTTTTGTATGCCGCACTTTTGCTTTGCATACCACACTTCCGCTTTTGTTTGCAGTGCCTTCCGTTTCTTTCACTCTGTGTCTCTGCTCTTTCTACGTAACACATCAACCTTTTGCGTGCTGCGTCTCTGCTTTTACATGTAACGTTTCCGCTTTTGCAGGCTATTCGTTCTCCTGCGTATAAAACAGCTCCTCCACCAGTGTTCCGTCCTGCCTGTGATAGAGCTTCCCGTCCTGCGAATAATAGGTCTTATTGCTTTCGTCACATACAACATACACTCTCGGAACCACCGCCACCACCGCGTTCTCATCCTTGAATTTCACGGTCGCTATGACATATTCCACATCCTCTATACCTGCCCCAAGGATCAGTGTAAAATCCTCGTAGATTATCTCATCTGCGTCCACCGTATAATCCTGACTGCCCCAGTCGCTCTCTGTCTTTCCGTTCCCATAGACCTCCTGCATGTCGATATAGAACGGCATAGGAAGTCCTCTTCCAAAATACCCGCCTAACGCCGTGACTTTCCTTCCTTCATATTCCTCGGGGATCCGGATCACTCTGTTTTCTTCACTGCCGTCCCATCGGTATTCATTGATAAATGCTTGCCTTTTGCCGTAAGCCAAGGAAAAGGCTCCCATATCCGCCTGATCTGTATAGTCAAGGGAACAACCGCTGATACACAGCGCCCCTAACATCAAAACCATCACCATGAGCAGCCGCATAGCTTGAAATCTCCCGCCTCTTCTTGCTCCTGTTTTTTTAGTCTGCATTGCTCCCATCTTCATCCTTTCTCCATAGTTGCCTTCTGCCTCGCGTGCAGATCATTTGTCAACGCCACCACTATCACTATACCACAATCCTGTTTCCATTTCCACCTTACGCATCTGTCGACTTGCCTCCCCTCCTCCATACTGCTCCACAAGGGTACAAATGGCACTTTTCTTTCTCCTGTACCCGGTTTCCGTCCGATTTCCTGCTCAAATCGGGTACAGACGACCATTTTCCTGCTCCTGTACCCGTTCTCTGTCGTTTTTCCTGTTCAAACCGGGTACAGATCACACTTTTTCCTCTCCTGTACCCTTGCCGCAGTTTTGATGTTGCAAAATAAATACCACCTCAGAACGGTTGCGTTAAGGAGATGTATCCTCCCTCCTGCTTTATGTAACCTTCACTCTCAAGAGAAATCAGTTTCTCGTATGTCTGAGACAGTGTCATGCTGCATAGCGCATCCTTCGTTTGCATTTCCGTTCTGAGTCGGTCAATAGAGATTGGATAAAAGTCCAGAAGAGACAACAACGCCTGATCCAATTCATTCAGAGCCGCCATCCTCGCACCTCGCTGTAAGGTGATCACGCTTTTATCTTTCCTTCGATACCTTTTTCCTTTTCCCCGTCTATCTCCCTGCTCCTCATCCGAACAATCTATTTGACTTCCCACCTCAATTTCTCCAGCTCCGTGCTTGCCATTTTCGCTTTCACACCGACAGTCGTTCTCCGCGTAGCTTGACCATACATTTTTCGCATCTTTCCGCTTCCAAAATACTTCTGTTATGTTGTCGTCCCGCATTTCCTCCCTATCCTTTCTCTGCCACCTGTTCTGCTCCCAGATCGTCCGGATTTCCTCTGCCACCTGTGCGGGGGACAATGCGATCGTGGCGCCCTGCAAGAGCAGATTGTTGCACCCATCGCTCAGTCTGTCTGTGATTCTTCCCGGTATGACAAAGACCTCTTTTCCCTGCTCCAATGCCATGTCCACCGTGATCGATGTTCCGCTCTTTCTGCGCGCCTCCACGACCAGCACCGCATCTGCAAGCCCGCTTATGATTCTGTTTCGCGGCGGAAACAACGAGGGCTGCGGCTTCGTGCCGGGGGGATATTCCGACAGGACGGCGCCATTACTGCAAATTTCCCGGTACAGTGCTTCATTTGATGCCGGATAGCAAATATCAACGCCACATCCCAGCACAGCGCAGGTGCTCCCGTTTGCGTCCAATGCTGCCTTCTGTGCAATTCCATCAATTCCCCGAGCCATGCCACTGACGACAAGCAGCCCCATTTCTGCCAGCCCCCGGGCAAACGTTTCTGCCACATAGCTTCCATAGGGCGAGCAGTCCCGTGCGCCTACCACTGCGACCCGCGGACCATCGTCCCTTATTTTCCCTTTCACATACACCCCAAAGGGTCTGTCCGGGATATCAAGAAGCCGTTTCGGATATTCCGGATGATAAAATGGATAAAAGACAATTCCACAGTTTTGCATGTCTTCATACGCTTTCCGCACATCCTTCCCCCTTGCCGCACACAACCGCGCCGCCCTCTCCGCTCCCACAAGTTTTTCCAACGTCTCTTTGTCCGCACAATAAACTTCCTGCGGCGTTCCAAGCGTGACAAGCAGTTTTTCCTTCCACTTACCTCCATTCCCCGCCGCCCCGTGCAGCCAGCAGGCAAAGGGCTGCTGTTCCTCCATCCATTCCCGCCGCAACTCAAAACTTTTCTCCATAATATTTCTCCTCCCGATCTGTCGAATCAAGTTTCCCCCACTCCATAGCTGCATATCAGACTTATTTCCAGAACCGCCCTCTCGCTTCGTTGTAAAATACTGCCTCCGCCAAATGCGGTTTTCTGATCTTCGCATCCCCCTCCAGATCGGCAATGGTACGCGCCAGTTTCTGAACCTTGTGATAAGCCCGTACACTCATATGCCCGCTCTCAAAGGTTTTCTCCAAAAAACGCCTGCCTTCTTCATCCGTCCCACAGAATTTTTCCACATCTCTTCCCGCAAGTTCACTATTGAACCGATAACAAGTCCCCTGATACCGGAGCTTTTGCCGGTCTCTTGCTTTCATAACACGTTCCCTGATCTTTCCGGTGGACTCACCACCGCCGGACAATTCCTTCATCTTAACCGGAGAAACCTCCGTGACAATATCAATCCGATCCAAGATCGGCCCGGAGAGTTTTCCCAGATACCTTCGGATCTCCGGTTCCGTACAGGTGCAGCGGTTTTTGTCCGGGAAAAAGCCGCACGGACACGGATTCATGGCGCACACCAGCATGAAATCTGCCGGATAGACATAGGTTCCCCTGCTTCTGGCGATCTGCACCTTTTTCTCCTCCAGCGGCTGACGCAGCACCTCCAAGGATGCCTGCGAAAACTCCGGCAGCTCGTCCAAAAAGAGTACACCGCGGTGCGCCAAGGACAACAGACCCGGTGCCGGAATCCTGCCACCTCCGGCAAGCGCCTGCGGGGACAGCGTATGATGCGGTGCCAGAAACGGCCGCGACATTTCCTCCCCCATATTTCCATTCCCATACTTACCCGCAATGCTGTAAATGCTGGCAACCTCCAGCCGCTCCTCCCAAGACATGGGAGGCAAAATTCCCGGGATTCTTTTTGCAATCATGGTTTTCCCCGCTCCCGGCGCCCCTGCAAACAGAATATGGTGAAAACCTGCCGCTGCAACCTCCGCAGCTCTCCGCGCCACCTCCTGACCGGACACATCGGAAAAGTCCGGAATTTTGCTTCTTTGTCCCTCTCCCTCCGGGTTCTCCTGCTGTGTCCCCTCGCGCATTCTTTCCCATTCTGATTCCTCCGCTTTCAGAAATTCCTCCAATTTCTGCAGTTTCCGCACCCCGATCAGTCTGATGTCCGGCACCTCCCTACATTCCCCCGCATTTTCCGGCGCCACAAACAGGTGACGGATTCCCTGTTCCCTTAACGCCAGTGCAATAGGCAGCACGCCCTTTATTCCTCTGACCTCGCCGTTCAAGGCAAGTTCCCCAAGAAACGCAATATCAGGATGCGCCTCCGGCCGCCAGACCTCCATGCATGCCAACAGTCCTGCCGCCACCGCCAGATCATATCCCGTCCCCTCCTTCGCGATTTGTGCCGGAGAAAGATTCACAATAATCTTTGCAACGGGAAGACTGTAACCTCCATTTCGCAATGCGACCTGCACCCGCTCGCGTGCCTCCTTTACCTCCCTCCCCGCGCTTCCCACTATGTCAAAGCAGGGCAATCCTCTGGAAACGTCCACCTCCACCCGCACCTGATAGGCACGCATTCCCTGAATACCTCCTGAAATCATGGCATGAAACATAAACATTCCTCCTCTTTCAAATGAACTATATTTGTTTGGAAACCTAAAAAGCAGTTGAAAAAAACAAGAAATATATGAAAAGATCTGTCAGAAAAATTTTGAAAAGCATCAAGAAAATGATTTTGAGTTTTGAGGGAATATTAAAGGGAAAGTGAGATTGACAGGAAATTGCGAAGTTGCCGGATAGAGTTGTTGGTTGAAAATATCGAGAGAAATTGCCAAATGAAGATACCGGGAAATGAAGATATCAAGTGAATTTGCCAAACAAAATTGCCGGACGAAACTGCCAAGGGAAATTGCCAGCCAAAGACACTGGGGAAAGTCATCAGGCATAGCCGACGGTTGCAAATACAAAGTGAAAATGGCGTGGGAAGATGCCGAGTGAAATTGCCCCCGCTAATGCCTCGAACCAAAACCGCCCCCGGGGCCGCAGCGCGGCTGCGGAGGCGCCCCGGGGTGGAAAGAAATGCGAAAAGATCAGATTTTGGTCTCCATGCCGTCCGGATCCTGTGCAAACTGAACCGCCATGTCGCGGCTGATCCGTCCGGTGAAATAAAGCTGCTGGATTGCCTCGTCCATGGTGATCATGCCGAGCTTCCGGTTGGTCTGCATTACGGAGGTGAGCTGGTGGGACTTTCCCTCGCGAATCAGGTTGCGCACCGCATGGTTTGCATGCATAACCTCAAATGCCGCCACACGCCCCTTGCCGTCCGAGGTGGGAATGAGCTGCTGGGAAATGACAGCCTCCAGCACGTTGGAGAGCTGCACCCTTATCTGCTGCTGTTGATGGGGCGGGAATACGTCGATGATACGATCCACTGTACTTGCCGCGCCGATGGTATGCAGCGTGGACAGCACCAGATGTCCGGTCTCCGCTGCGGTAATGGCAACGCTGATCGTCTCCAGGTCACGCATCTCTCCCACCAGAATCACATCGGGATCCTCACGGAGTGCTGCCCTGAGGGCGTTTGCGTAATTGTCAGAGTCCAGTCCGATCTCCCTCTGGTTGACCATCGCCATCTTGTGCTGATGGAGATACTCGATAGGATCCTCCAGCGTGATCACATGGGCATCCCGGCAGTTGTTGATCTTGTCAATGATTGCCGCCAGCGTGGTGGACTTACCGCTTCCGGTAGGTCCCGTTACCAGCACCAGCCCCCTCTTCCTCTGGTAAAGGTCAATCACGGATTCCGGCACGCCAAGCTCCTCCGGTGAAGGAACCTTGGTTCCCACCAGACGGAATGCCAGCGCCACAGAACCTCTCTGTTTATATGCATTGACACGATAGCGTCCCAGATCGGGGATGGAGAAGGACATATCGTACTCTCCCCTTTCCTCAAACCGGTTGCGCTGATTCTCCGTCATAATATTCAACACGATCTCCAGCGTATCCGCCGGAAGCAGTCTGTTGTACTCCGACATAGTGATCAGTTTGCCGTTGACGCGCATCTTGGGCGGAATACCCACCGTAATATGTACGTCCGACGCTCCTGCCGCCTTTGCTTTCTCCAATATTTCCCTTATCTCAGGCATCCCCATATCTCCTTTTTACTGTATTTTTACCCGGTTGTCCAAAGTCTTGAGAACATCCTCCACTTCAATATCCCCGTACGCCTTTCTGTCCCCAAGATCGATAATGCTGTTGTCGGCAATGCTGATGACCACGGGACGCAGAACATCCGCCTGATTCTCCTGTATCACCAGTGCCTTCTCCCCCGTAGTCAGCACCACACTGTCCCCGGGTTTCAGAAAATGAATGCTATTTGTCAGCGCATCCAGCACGGATGCATCAAAACACTTCGGATACTTCCGCATATGCTTCAGTACCGCCACTGCCGACATCGGCATGTTCCACTGCCCCATCGCCGTCATGCGGTCGTACATATCCGCCACCGCAAGAATCTTGGCGCCGGTCACATGCTTTGCCTCCTGCACATCCTCCTGCTCCATACGGTCGATTGCCTGCTGTGCCTGCACACAGATCCTGCGGACCACCTTTCCCTCCGGAAGAATGGCTTCGATCAGAGGATGCATGCTTATCTGCGCATCTCTCAAGACCCCTTCCGCCTCCTGCATGGAATCTCCCACCTCGAAGGCGCGATCCGCCATCGCCAGTCTGCCGACATCATGCAATAACGCCGCCTGCACCGTTGCGAGCTGTTCATCCAGCCTCACATTCATAATATGGGAAATCATAGTGCACAGAATCGACGCATTGAGCATATGCTTGCAGACAAAATCCTCCCGGCTGCGGACGTCCTGCAAAAATTCGATCCGCTTCTCCAGATAACCGTAACTGTGAATAATATTCTCCGCCACGGTCGTCAGGCGGTTTGCCCGTTTTGTGCGCAGAATGCCGTCCAATTCCTCCTGCACGGCAGCCGCCGTGACCGCCCTGAAATTTTCCAGCTCCTGCTCCTGCTCCGTCATGGGAGGCGCAGGCTCCGCAGCGTCCAGAACAGGTACGCCAAACACCTTCAGCCGGCTGATGTGATCCACACCCTGCTCTGTCAGCCGGCTTCCGCGCTCAAATAAAATCTCTCCCTGCTTACCGTAAATCGCACCCGCAAGCCGCACACCGGGCTTCAGGTGATCTGTCTGTAAAAAATGCATTTCGTTACCCCCTTGAACAATACACGTTTCAGTATATCATATAGCAAACGGTTTTTCAAATTCTTCCTGCAGTTTTAATAATGCTTTCTTTTCAATACGCGAAACATAACTTCGCGAAATACCGAGTTTTTTTCCAATCTCGCTCTGGGTCTGTTCTTTTCCACCCATAATCCCGTACCGCAGGAACAAAATTTCCCGTTCACGCTGTGTCAGGCAATGATCCAGAAGAAAAAACATCCTATGCAGATTCTCGCACAGGGTAAGTCGGTCCACCACATCCGTCTGCTGTCCCTCTATCACATCCAGAAGGTTGATTTCATTCCCTTCCTTATCCGTGCCGATGGGCTCGTAGAGTGAGATCTCTTTGGAGACCTTCTTTCTGGCGCGCAGCATCATCAAAAGCTCGTTGTCAATGCAGCGGCAGGCGTAGGTCGCCAGTCTGCCCTTTCCCGCATCAAACGTGTCCACCGCCTTGATCAGCCCGATCGTGCCGATGGAAATCAGATCCTCCATGTCCTCCTCCACGTTCTGGTACTTTTTTGCAATGTGTGCCACAAGACGCAGGTTGTGTTCAATCAGGACTTCCTTGGCTTTTGCGGCTTCTTCTCTGCTTCCCTCCTGCAGTGCGCGGACATATCTGGCTTCTTCCTCTGCGGATAAAGGCTTTTTGAAAGTTTTCAAAACGACCCTCCAAAGCAGATTTATAATATTCTATGTCTCAACCGTCCCCGCAGTGCCTTTCCACTCAATAATCGTCCAGCAAAAATTGTGCCATGACGTAGTTGCTCACATCCCTGCCCCGCTCTGTCAGAAAGACCCGCTCCCCGTTTTCAAGCAGTCCGTCCATCGCATTCTTTTGCAGAACCTCCCCGTATACCTCCTCCATGGAGACGCCAAAGCACTCTGCGAACCGCGATTTGGAAACGCCATCCGTCAGGCGCAGTCCCAGAAACAAAAACTCCGCCATCTGTTCCGGTATACTTAAAGGCGTGCGTTCCGCTGTTTTGCATGGGGCATCCAGATAATACGAAAGCTTGTCCGCGTTGCGGAATCTGACATTTTCCACCAAGGATGCGGCACCCAGCCCAAATCCCACATAGTTTCCCCGCCTCCAGTACACAGTGTTGTGCTTGCAGGCAAAGCCCTCCAAACAATAGTTAGAAATTTCATACCTTCTGTATCCCGCCTGTAAAAGCAGCTTTTCGGTGAGCGCGTCCATCATCCGCTCTTCCTCCTCATCCGGCAGGCGGTTCTGCCTTTCCTTGGGCGTTTCCGGGCACATGCCGCCCTCCGGCGCCTTGAACACGGCAGCCTCCCCCGTCCGCTCCATCTCCCTGCTCTGTTCCCCGTACCGTTCAAAAAACGGCGTGCCTTCCTCAATGATCAGACTGTATGCGGAGATATGGGTGGGCAGGGGCTGTAAGGACAGAATGCGCCTCAGCGTCTTTTCATAGTCGCAGACACGCTGCCCCGGAAGCGCCATCATCAGATCCACGTTCAGATTGCGAAAGCCCGCCTCTACCGCCAGATGGTATGTGGCAAGAAAATCCTCATAGGTATGGATTCTCCCCAAAAGGGAAAGCTCCTCTCCGTCCGTGGACTGTAATCCGATACTCAGCCGGTTCACACCGGCATTTCTGAGCATGAAAAGTGTATCCCGGTTCACCGTCCCGGGGTTTGCCTCCACCGTCACCTCCGCGCCCTTCGCAAGAAAGAAGGATTCTTTTACTGCGGTAAGAACTTTGCAGAGTGCCTCCGGGTCTACCGCCGTCGGTGTCCCGCCGCCCACAAAGACGGTATCCACCCGGTAGTCCGCATAGTGCTTCGCCTCCGACCGGATCTCCTCCTCAAGGGTACGCAAATAAGCCTCCTGCACCGGACGGCCTGCCGGTGCAGAAAGGAAATCGCAGTAATTACATTTTTTTACACAAAATGGAATATGAATATAGATACTGATTGACTTCATGATATGCCTGTTATTTATCATCCAGCTTGAGAACACTCATAAATGCTTTCTGCGGAATCTCTACATTGCCGATCTGGCGCATGCGCTTCTTACCCTCTTTCTGTTTTTCCAACAGCTTCTTCTTACGGGTAATGTCGCCGCCGTAGCACTTTGCCAGCACATCCTTGCGCATGGCCTTTACCGTCTCCCGCGCGATGACCTTGCCGCCCACCGCAGCCTGAATGGGAATTTCAAAAAGATGGCGCGGAATCTCATCCTTCAACTTCTCGCACATCTTCCGGCCGCGCTCGTAGGCGCTGTCCGCATGTACGATGAAGGAAAGCGCATCCACTTCCTCCTTGTTGATCAGAATATCAAGCTTTACCAGCCTGCTCTGCTCATACCCTTTCAGGTCATAATCAAAGGAGGCATAACCTCTGGAGCGGGATTTCAGCGCATCAAAAAAATCATAGATAATCTCATTTAAAGGAAGCTCATACTTCAACAGCGCTCTGGTTTCCTCCATGTATTCCATGCCAAGGTAGCGTCCGCGCCTCTCCTGACAAAGCTCCATGATAGGACCGATAAATTCGGTTGTCACCATAATCTCCGCACTGACGATGGGTTCCTCCATATACTCGATCTCCGAAGGATCCGGCAGATTGGAGGGATTAGTCAGCTCGATCACCTCGCCGTTCGTCTTGTGAACCTTATAGACAACTCCGGGAGCTGTGGTGACCAGATCCAGATTATACTCCCTCTCCAGTCTCTCCTGAATGATCTCAAGGTGCAGAAGACCGAGAAAACCGCACCGGAAACCAAAGCCCAGTGCAATGGAGGTCTCGGGTTCATAATTCAGCGAGGCGTCGTTTAACTGCAGTTTTTCCAGCGCATCCCGCAGATCGGGGTACTTCGCTCCGTCTGCCGGATACATGCCGCAATAAACCATGGAGTTTACCTTCTTGTAGCCGGGAAGCGGCTCGCTGCAGGGATTGTTCTGATCCGTCACGGTATCTCCCACTGCGGTATCCTTCACGTTCTTGATGGACGCCGTGACGTAGCCTACCATACCTGCCGTCAGCTCCTCGCAGGGGATAAACTGTCCTGCACCGAAATAGCCTACCTCCACCACTTCCTCCACAGCCTTCGTCGCCATCATCCGTATGGTGGTGCCCTTTTTCACGCAGCCTTCCTTCACACGGACAAAGACGATCACGCCCTTGTACGGATCATAGATGGAGTCAAAAATAAGCGCCTGCAGCGGCGCGCCGGGATCCCCCACAGGAGCGGGAATCTTCTGCACGATCGCTTCCAGCACCTCATCGATCCCGATACCGTTCTTAGCCGAGATTAACGGTGCATCCTGCGCCTCAATTCCGATCACATCCTCAATTTCCTCAATCACCTTCTCCGGCTGCGCGCTGGGTAGATCAATCTTGTTGATCACCGGAAACACATCCAGATTATGATCCAGTGCAAGATAAACATTGGCAAGAGTCTGCGCCTCGATTCCCTGCGCCGCATCCACAACAAGAATGGCTCCGTCGCAGGCCGCCAGAGACCTGCTGACCTCGTAGTTAAAGTCAACATGTCCCGGCGTGTCTATCAGGTTGAAGATGTATTCGTGACCATCCTTCGCCTGATAGACCGTGCGCACAGCCTGCGCCTTGATGGTGATGCCGCGCTCCCGCTCCAGATCCATATTATCCAACACCTGGGCCTGCATCTCCCTGCTGGTGAGCAGACCCGTTTTTTCTATTATTCTGTCGGCCAGGGTAGATTTCCCATGATCAATATGGGCAACTATACAAAAATTCCTGATTCTGCTCTGGTCTATGTCTGACATTTTAAATCCTCTCTGTCCTTCTATACTGTCCTGTATTGCGATACCGCGTCCTTACTTGGCAGCATCCCTCAGAATAAACTGCTTGATTGCCGCATCCAGATTCTGTGCCTCGGCGGAAAGCTCCTCGCTGGTAGCGGAGGTCTCCTCGCTTGCTGCAGAGTTGGTCTGGATTACCTCGTTGATCTGCTCAACGCCCTTCTCAATCTCCCCGACGGAAACAGCCTGTCTGTCGGAAGCCTCTCTGATGTTTGCAACCTCTGCAATGATGCCGTCCAGCTCGTTGATCACTCTGCCTAAAACCTCTGCGGTCTCAGCCGTCGTAGCATTGCCGTTCTCCACTTCCTTAAGGGAGTTCTCAAGCAGCTTTCTGGAGGTCTCTGCGGAATGTGCGCTGTCCTCCGCCAGCTTCCTGATCTGCTCTGCCACAACCGCAAAGCCCCTTCCTGCCTCTCCTGCTCTTGCAGCCTCGATGGATGCGTTTAAGGACAACAGGTTGGTCTGTGCCGCGATTCCCTCGATCTCTGCAATCACGCCCTTCAGCTCCTCGCTGGTAGCGGAGATGCGCTGCATTGCCTGTGTCAGCTCGCCCATCTTCTTCTGGCTTGCAAGTGCCTCGCTGCCCACGATCTTTGCCTTGTCATGGGCACGATCCGTAGATTTGGTATTCTCTTCCACCTGACCGGTAACCTCTGTCACAGTAGCAAGAAGCTCCTGTACTGCCGCTGCCTGATCGGTAGCACCCTGTGCCAGACTCTGTGCGCTCTCTGCCATCTGCGTGGAACCGCAGGATACCTGATTTGCGGAATCGCTCACATCCCGGAGCGTATTGCTGATGCTCTGCACCATGCCGATCAACTGCTCCATGATCGACTGGAAATCGCCTACATAAACATCCTTCTTCTGGGAATGTACGTCAAAATTGCCCTTGGACATCTCATTGATCAGATAGTTCAGATCCTCCACAAGCTCGCTTAAGATTCTGGAGGTCTTGCGGAACTTATGTGCCAGCTGCCCCAGCTCATCCTCGGAGTGGTAATTAATCTCCACCTGAAAATGTCCTTCCGCAAACTCATCCGCCACGCGCTTCAGTTCCTCGATTGGTTTCACGATTTCGTTTGCAACGCCAGTTCCCAATGCCAGCGTGGCAAAGATTCCGGTCAGGCTGACCAACAGAAGCAACGCTACTGACGTCAGTTTTCCGGCAATCGTCGGAGTAAAGAAAAGACCGACAATTGCTATAATCAGGGTGACTACATAGAACCCGACGATAATGCGGATGACCTTTCTCAGTTTCAGTGCAATCGGTTTGTTTCTTGTTTTTTCAATAATACCTTTGATACTAATGCTACTCATGAGTGTCTTCCTTTCTTTGTTCTTTTGTTTTTATCAAAAAATATCCTTAGCTCTGCTCCTGCCGCCCCACGTTCCCCGCGACCATATCACGATACCATCTGAGGGAATCAATGTACGCATTATATACGGTATCCATCTCGATATTGTGTACTACCATCAGACGGGATACCTCCTGCCAGTCCGCATTTTCATACCGCGAGATAAACTCAAGCGGCAGGGCAAACGCACCCTTGTGGTCTACCAGCGCATCGCTGACATTCTTTGAAACCTTGACGATCTCCAGTGCCTCCTTCATCGGCAGATCAAGGATCACATCCAGAACCGAGAACAGTCCCATCAGGAACAGCTCGGAGGACTGTGATGCCAGCGAAAATGCGGGAGCCAGATTTTCCGCAAACTTGGCGCGCAGCAGGGAAAGCCTTGTAATCTCATTGGGCTTGTCCGTGTAGAGCTCGCCCGCCACCGCGGTCATAAGCCACTTTTTCAGTTCCTTCTCACCCAGCATTGCCGCCGCGTGGCGTATGGAGGTAATCTTGGAATTGATGCTCATGCGGTTCACCATCTTTAAAAGGGAAATGACAAGCGCCGTATCGCGCCCGATCACGTCCGCAGCCTCCGTCAGCTCAAAATCATCGCTGTTTACCATATTAAGCAGTTGGATGTAATTCACTTTCAGAGGGGAAACCTCATGCTCGCCCTTGTTGATGGGAATACGGAAAAACTTTCCCTCGTAGAACTGGTAGCCGCCCTCCTCCTTCAGTTTCTCGAATATTTCCATGGTTTCGATGTTACCGGCACACAGCCTGATGTCGGGGTAAATCTTACCGAAATAGATCTTCGCCTTGCTGATGTCAATGCGCTTGTGATCCAGAAGAATGTAATCCATGAGAAGCAAGACTTCCCGGTACATCTCAAACTTGGCAACCTCAAGCTTGCGCATGGCGAGCTTGTAGCCTGCCTCCTTCAGCTCTCTCAGACGCTTTACATACATCTCCTCCGGCAAAATAGAACTGTCTACCAGCAGCACAATTCTCTCGTGCGGCGCATCGCACTGTTCGGAAATATCCGAAAACAGGGAAATGTTGCCCACCGGCACAAATACCTCTTTATCATCCGATATGGTATCCATCCCCATACTTTTTATGACCTCAAGTCCGTCCACATGGGCTGCGCCGTCAAACTGTCCCGTTCCCAGAAAACTGGGATTCAAAAAATAATTTTTTTTCTGCGTAAACAGAGAGTATGCACTTACCGTCATGCTCTCATCAAACAAAGGAATCAGCGTTACCAGCATAAAGTCCCCTCCTTCTCCCCGTTGTAAAAGCCGTAAAGACATGGCTGATAATATGGTATATTATAACACACCCTCGAAGAGTTGCATATCAATTTTTAACAAAATTTAAACGCGGAAATACATCTCGCAGGTTTCGTCCGCATGGAACGTTTCTATATAGCGTTCCTCGAGAGGAATCCACCTGCTCTTGAATAGCTCCGCCCTTCCCGCGCCCTCGCGCTGTAAAATGCGCTTTTGCTGTTCATCCGGCGCCACATCAAGAAAAACGCGAAGATCGTAATACCCTCTCAGCATGGGATGACAGGCATATGCGCCCTCCGCCACAAGAACCCTGCACGCAGGAATTTCCACTCTCCCGGACAGTTCTCCTCTCCCGCAATCATAGGGGCGGTAGGAAAAGGCTTTTCCTCCTGACGCCCCCGGAACCACCTCTTCAAGGAAACGTTCCCAATCCACATTTCCCCCCGGACGGGCAAGCCGCTCTTCTGTCCGCTGTGAGGGGCTCAGGAAGAAATCGTCCATGTGAACCACCGGATAGCCATATCTTTTGTTGAGTGCCTGCGCCAGCGTGGTTTTCCCCGCCGCGCACCTTCCGTCGATTGCCACAAAAACATGCTCTTTCTCCGAAAGCATCTGCACTATCTTTTGTTGTATCTCCGCCGCACAGTAGTCGGCCATATCTCTCCTGCACATCAGCTTTTTTTCTCCGTCTTGCAAACCAGACACTCATGGGAGACAATCATCAGGATCAGTATAACAGCAAGAAACAAAGGCAGGAGTCCTATACTGATATTATCTGCAATCCATCCGAACAGCGGTGGCATCAGACTGATACCGACATAGGCAGCGGCCATCTGCACCCCGATCAGCGTCTGGGACTTGTCCTCTCCGAATCTTGCCGGAATAGCATGAATAAAGCATGGGTAGATCGGTGCACATCCAAACCCGACCAAAAGAAAACCCGCGATGGTGATCTCGTTTCCAAGCGGAAGCACCATGAGCAGAATTCCGCACCCGATTCCTATCTGACCTGCCCGGATCATCTGTGTATCGCTGAATTTCATCATAAGAAATCCATCTATGGCACGCCCCAAAGTAATGCCGATAAAAAAGAGTCCGGCAAGTTTGGCGGCAAGTGCCGTGTCAATTCCTCCGGACAGCACCATATAACTGCTTGCCCACAAAATTACCATCTGTTCCAGCGCACAATAGCAAAAAAATGACATCATCATTTCCTTTACACCCGGAAGCTTCACAATATTCCTCAACGGTAAAGGAGAACCCGGATCCCACCGTTCCGTTCCCTGTACAGCATTCTTTTTTTCTTCTGCTTTTTTCCACACAGGAATGCTAACGAATAGAAAAAGTGTCAAGACAACCTGGACTGCGCCGACCACACGATATCCCATTCCCCAGCTTTTCCCTCCCGAGAGCACGGCACCGATCACATAGGAACCCGCAATGGTTCCCACGCCCCACATGCAGTGCAGCCAGCTCATGTGCCTGCTTTTATAATGCAGCGCCACATAGTTGTTCAACGTTGCATCCACGCTGCCTGCTCCGAGACCGTAGGGAACTGCCAATACGCAGAGCTGCCAGAAATGGCGGCACCAGGAAAACCCCAGCATGGCTGCCGCAGTCATGCCCACACTGACCGCCGTTACCTTTGCTGCGCCGAACCGCCTGGTCACCCTGTCGCTAAGCAGACTTGAGATCACCGTATTGACGGAAATCGTCATGGAAACGATGCCCGCAAAGGAGACCGGAACTCCCAGCATCGGGTACATGGAGGGCCATGCCGCCCCCAACAGAGAGTCCGGCAGTCCCAGACTGATAAACGCCAGATAGATCAATGCAAGCAATAATGAGTACATAACCATATTCCTTCCATAATAAATACAATATCGTCTGCTGCGGGGCAGACGTATCAAAAAACACCATTACCCGCATTTCTGCAAGTAATGGTGTCCTGTCATTTCATACAAAATGCCGTGTCTTATTTTCCGGACATCTGCTTTGCAACTTCCTCTGCAAAATTCTCTTCCTTCTTCTCAAGACCTTCGCCTGTCTCGAAACGAACAAAACGCTTGATGGAAAGGCTCACTCCGTTTGCCTTGGCAACCTGTGCAACATACTGTGCAACGGTCTGCTTGCCGTCCTCAGCCTTTACATAAACCTGATCCAGCAGACATACTTCCTTCAGTTCCTTGCTTACACGACCCTCGATCATGCCGTTGATCACCTTCTCAGGCTTCTGGGACTCCTTGGGATCGTTCATGATCTGTGCAAGGAGGATCTCCTTCTCATGTGCGATGTACTCTGCACTTACTTCATCTCTGGACACATACTTGGGCGCCAGAGCTGCGATCTGCATTGCAATGTTGGTAAGGGCTTCCTTTACAGCCTCGTTCACTGTGTCGGTCTCTGCCTCAACGATAACGCCGATACGTCCGCCGCCGTGCACATAGGTCACAACACAGCCGTTTGCTGCGGTAACCTTTGCAAATCTTCTGATATTCAGATTCTCGCCGATAACAGCAATCTTCTCAACCAGTGCTTCCTTCACGGTCTTGGAAGGATCCTGATTCCACTTCTCAGCCATGAATGCGTCGATGTCTGCGGAATCGGACTCTACTGCCTGATCTGCAACAGCCTTTACATATGCCTGGAAATCAGCATTCTTTGCAACGAAATCTGTCTCGGAGTTTACTTCGACAACCGCTGCTGTCTGATCGTCCTTCTTCACAACCATGCAAAGACCTTCTGCTGCGATTCTGCCTGCTTTCTTTTCAGCCTTTGCCTGTCCGTTCTTTCTGAGATATTCAACTGCCTCATCCATGTTGCCGGCGGTCTCGTTCAGAGCCTTCTTACAGTCCATCATACCTGCGCCGGTCATTTCACGCAGTTCTTTTACCATTGCTGCTGTAATATCTGCCATTTTCTTATCACCTTTCTCTTTGCTCTATCGTTTCTTACTCTGCGTCTGCTGCAATCTCTTCTACATCAGCATTCTCAGCATCAACTGCCACCTCTGCCTCTGTATAAACGGCCTCACCCTGATTTGCCTCGATTACGGCATCTGCCATCTTGGACACGATCAGCTTAACGGCTCTGATTGCATCGTCATTTCCGGGGATGATGTAGTCCAGCTCCTCGGGATCACAGTTGGTATCGCCGATGCCAAGCAGGGTAATGCCAAGAGAATGTGCCTCCTGTACGCAGATTCTCTCCTTCTTGGGATCAACAACAAAAATAGCATCGGGGATTCTGGTCATGTTCTTGATACCGCCAAGGTTCTTCTCCAGCTTATCCCACTCTTTTCTCAGTGCGATTACTTCCTTCTTGGGAAGTACGTCAAAGGTACCGTCCTGAGACATGGTCTCAATTGCATGAAGTCTGTCGATACGGGACTGAATGGTCTTGAAGTTGGTCAGCATACCGCCGAGCCATCTCTCGTTTACATAGTACATACCGCATCTCTCAGCCTCGGTCTTGACAGCATCCTGTGCCTGCTTCTTGGTACCTACAAAAAGGATGGTGCCGCCCTGTGCAGCGATCTCGGAAATTGCTCTGTAAGCTTCGTCAACCTTGCCTACGGATTTCTGCAGATCGATGATGTGGATACCATTTCTCTCGGTGAAGATGTAAGGAGCCATCTTAGGGTTCCATCTTCTTGTCTGATGTCCGAAATGAACACCTGCTTCCAGTAACTGCTTCATTGAAATAACGCTCATGTCTTTCCCTCCGTTTGGTTTGATCTTCCGCAAATCTTTCCACCGTATCTGCGTCAAAATACAGCGGCTCCGCAGCCATCCGCTTTCGCGTCACCAACTGCAAATAGATTTGCGTGTTTTTTAGTCACAACATTCGGATTATAACATAGGAAAAACCCCATTGCAAGGGGTTTTCACAAAAAAGGTATTATGTTTAAACTATCTTTTTCCGCTTGTGATGATTGCGGCAATCTCCGCGTCGTCCGCGCCCAACGGAATCCGGTGTTCCCCGCTCCGGATCTTCTTATCATATCCGTTTTCGCAGAGGTAACGGTCGTACTCCTGTGCAGAGGCAACCAGCCCTGCCTCCTCTAACGTCTTACTCACAGAAACCGAACTTTCTCCGGATCGTATCGTAATCAGAATGGATTCCTGTTCCGTTGCAGGGTCTGTTGTGGGTTCTGCCGTTGCTTCCGGCTCCGCTGTCGGCTCGGGTGTGGGCTCTGCCGTGGTCTCCGGTTCTGCCGCAGGTTCCGGCGTTGCTTCCTCCGTGGTCTCCAGTTCTGCCGCAGGTTCCGGCGTTGCTTTCTCCACGGTCTCCGGTTCTGCCGCAGGTTCCGGCGTTGCTTTCTCCGCGGTCTCCGGTTCTGCCGTGGCTGCCGGGTCTGCCATGGTTTCCGGCTCTGCCGCCGGTGTCTGGTTTGCCAGATCGGATAACAGCGTGCTCTCCACCATGCCCAGCTCCTTCGCTCTCGCTTTCACTTCCTCGTCCGTCATGGTTTCCTTCTGTCCCGACGCTATGATCAAGATCAGCGCTGTGACCAGAATACCCGTTCCCAGTCCGCGCAAATAATATTTCCGTTTCACTTCCCTATACTCCTTCAAACAGATCGATCACCAGCTTAACCTCACCGACCCCGAGACCAAGCTCCTTCGCAATGGCAACATTCGATTTGCCCTGCTTGTGCATTTCCAGTATTCTCTCGTTGTGGTTGCCCTCAGAGCCTTCCTCTTTCGTAAAGCTTATGTCCGGCTCCTCCACACGCTCCGGATTTGCAGCCCCGGAAGCTTCGGAGATTTTCTTCGGTTTCCGCTCCGTAAACTCCTCCACCGGCTTTTCCTCATCCGTGGCATCTGCCTGAACCTGCATATCCTTCACGGTCTTTTCCGCCTTGCTGACGGCAGACTGAATGTTTTTCTCCTTGTCGTTCAGCATATCATACAGAAACAGGACTTCTTTGTGGTTTTTGTTGATGTCCTCCAAAACCGTCTCGGAATACTCGTTTACCGCCATAATCTTCTGATTGGAAACCTTCTCAAGCGACCGTTCCGTTTTCTCCACAGCATAGTTCACCGTGTCCTCCACCATCTCGTCGATCTTTTCCTTGGCGCCGTCAACCTCCCTCGCTATCGCGTCCTTTGCTTCCTTCTCCACCAGTTCCCGCGTTCCCGCGTCCGTCTTTTCACTGCCCGCAGGCAGGATAAAGCTGAGCCCGAATGCGGCAATGCCCAATATGAGCAGTATTATCTCCAGTGCTGTCATGTTATCTTTCCTCAGATCTTGATGTCAAAGTGCTCTCTGCCGTTCACAAGCACCCTGCCGTCTGACTCCTTCTGTTTTTTTCGGTTCCTGCCGCCGTCTCCCGCGTAGTTGCCGTTACCCTTTTCCTTTGCGTCGGGATTTTTCTGATGCCACTGGGCATTGTCACTCTCCGTGACCTGTCTGGTCTTCTGCTGATTGTCGTGATCCATCTGCTGTACCAGATTGCTCTGCTGCGCCAGTCCTCTGTTATCCTCATTTTGTTTGATCGTGGTATAGTCCTGCAGTCTTGCGATTGTCGCAAGCTCGATTGATCCCATTGCCATATGACCACTCCTTTGTACGCTGTGCGTTCACCTTATATTGTTATATTGCCACCATCTTCACATCGCCCTGCTGCTTGATAAACTTGCAATACTTCATGTCGCTGGGCACCGCCATGGACACATCACCGATCACGATGGTGGTTCCGGGGAACACCTCGCCCCGCACGATCACCTGCGCGTTCGCCTGCTGCTCCAAAAATTCCTGCATGGCCCTGGTCTCCCTGGAAACATTCTCCAGCTCCTCCGACTTCTGCTCCTTGAGCTTTAAGACGGAGGAAATATATTTCACCTGCTCCGGCGTAAATTTTTCACCCTGTTTGCGTTTCTGTGCGTAGGTGGCAATGATGGGGTCCAGACTCTTCACAATGCGGGTCAGCTCCGCAAGCGTCTTCTGCATCTCCTGAAACTTGCGCTTTGTCACGGGATCAGCTCCCACCTCGACGATGGTCGTCGTGCCAAGCTGGGATCCCAACGTTTTCACATCCACCTGATTGGCGGCGCACACCCGTCCGCCCGCAATAAAGCCCCTGCGTCCGTCCACGGCAATATCCTTGCCGGACATGACCGTGCTGTGCAGGATGGACTCGGTCGTAATATTTCCTTCCGCCACAACCTTGGTGTTCTCCAGAAACTTTGCCACCACATTGCCGCCGGCCTTCAGCTCTCCCTTGGATCTTCCCACCATGCCGCGTGCAATGATGATGTCGCCTCCTGCCTCCAGATAGGCGCCCTCCACCAGACCGTTCACCACGATATTTCCCTTTGCAATCACGGAAAAGTTGGACTGCACATTTCCCGAGATGGTCACGCTGCCGTCATAATCCACATTTCCGGTAGAGGTATCTACATTCTCCAGCTCCAGCACATTGGAGACGAACACTCTTCCTTCCACAAGCATCACATGTCCGTTGACCTTTGAAGTCAATTCCGTGCCGTCCTCGGACAGCTCAATGTTGTTGCCATAACGCAGCTGTAACTTCTTCACATCCCTCGGCTTGATCTGCGCGCCCTGCACGCTCATGCCGCTCTCTCCGGGATCCTCCCTGATCAGCCTCGCTAAAACCTCGCCCTGCTGACAGTGGTTGATCGTGTTCAGATGGAAGAAATCCACGCTCCCGTCCGCATTCACGGTAGGCTTCGCCCTGAGATCTGTGTTGAAAAAATATTCGATCCGGGCGTCCTCACCCTGTCTGGGTGCCTTGCCCTCCGCAACCGTAATGTCCGTGCAGAATAATTCTTTCTCAAACGCCTCCTTAATCACATCCTCATTCACTCCGAACGTGACCTGATTCCGAAGCCGCAGATCCTCTGTAAAGTTTGCCACAGACGGCATGCTTCCTCTCTCGGAGGGCGCAAACAATCTCGCCACGGCGCGCATCCCGTCCTCCGACACCGTCACGCGGAACGCCATATCCTCCTTCGGGCACTCCCCGATGGCAAGATGCAGCACCCTGTCCCTGTTGCTGCTGATCGCCTCCGCCAGTGCAACCGCATCACAGGCAATGCTGCGCTCCGACAGATACTGCGTCGCCTCGCTGACTCTGACCGGCTCCCCGCCTTCCGTGGGTGCCTTCAGCAAAAGTCCGTATCCGGTCTGGTCACTCACCAGTTTAAAAAAGCCGTTTGCCATATTCCCCTCCTTATTTCTTACCTGTCGGTAAGAATACCCATGTAGCTTCCCATCTTCTCCTTCATCTTCTGGAGCGCTCTTGTGTGAAGCTGTGAAATACGGGACTCCGAAACCTCAAGCACCGAGCTGATCTCCTTCAGCGTCAGATCCTCGTAATAATAGAGAAGAATCACCTTTTTCTCCTTCTCCGTGAGTATCTGCAGTGTCTGCTCCAGCACCTGCTTCAATTCTTCCTTCTCAATATTTTCCTCCGGGCTTTCGAACCTTGCCGTGGTGTGGCGGTTCGGCTCCGCAGGAACCTCGCTCCCCTGCTCCATATATTCGTTGAGGGAAACAATATTGGTAATCTTAAGCTGTGACTGCCATTCCAGATACTCTTCGTCGCTGATGCCGAGGGATGCGGCAATCTCTTCATCCGTAGCTGTCCGCCCGTTCTCCGCCTCGATCTGTCTGATCACAGCATCTATTTTCTTCTGTTTTTGTCTGATGGTTCTGGGAATCCAGTCCATCTTGCGGATCTGGTCAAGAATCGCTCCTCTGATACGCAGACTCGCGTAGGTCTCAAACTTGACCTCCTTCATGGAATCATACTTGTCGATGGCGTCAATCAGTCCGAAGATACCATAGCTTACAAGATCATCATATTCCACATTGTACCCCAGATACATACTCAGCCGCCCGGCAACCAGCTTCACAAGCGGAGCATATTCCAGTATGAGTTTTTCTCTCAGCTCGTGAGTTCGGTCTTTTCCGTACTCCTCCCACAACCTTCTCCGGCCTGCCTCGTCCATGGTGTCCTCCTAGTCTCCGCCGCCCTGCCCCATTGCAGATCAGCCGGCATCCTTTGCGGAGTCTTTCTCCCCGGTCTTGTCCTTATCCGTGTCCTTCTCTTTGCTCTTTTCTTTGTCCTTATCCTTATCTTTATCCTTGCCGGTATCGGATTCCTGGCTGTTCTCCTTCTCCAGCACAGCGCCTTCATCCAGCGCCGCCTTTTCATTCTGCGCCTGGAATGTGTCAAGCAGCCATCTGATCAGGCTTCCCAGCGCATAAAATACAACCAGCGTCACCAACAGGGCAAACAGCTTCTGAACCATCGTATACTGTTTGATAAAGGTAATGATGCTGGTAACGACTCCCGCCACCAGCATCAGAATCAGCGGCATATTCTTTCTGTTCATGTCCGTTCCCATCCGCATGCCTTACATGCGTCCTTCTCTGTAAATCAAATCACCTTTTCCGGCTTCCCTACCGCCCTGATCACATAATTACCCGTCTCGGGATAGAAAACGACCGTGCGTCCGTAGGTTTCCCCGGTATCCTCTGCCAGTACGGGGATCTGCAGCTTTTTCAGTGTCGCCTTTGCCGCCTCCACATTGCGGTCCCCCACACGTACCAGATCTGATTTATTCTGGAAAGCAAACATCATCGCTCCGCCTGCCAGCTTCGCCGTCATGCGGCTGCGCTTCGCTCCCATGCTCTCAAGCTGTCTCACCAGCTCTGCGATTCCGGTGTCGGCAAACTTGGGGATGTTGGTTTCTCCGCCCTTGATTGCCGTGCTGTCCGGCAGCATGATATGCGCCAGCCCTCCGATTTTCAATGCCGTATCCCGGATGGCAATCCCCACACAGGAGCCGAGCCCAAGGGTCGTCACCCCGTCCGGACTCTTGCAGACCCTCAAGTCTGCCATTCCCACCTTTATAATTTCACTCATAAGTATCTTTCCCTCGGTATCATTGCGTTTGACAAGCAGCCTACATCAGTCCAAGCGAGGCCAGAATCTTTCCGTAGGATTCCAGATCCGGAATCAGGATAAAATATCCGTCAATCTCAACCTCATCATAGAACTGGGACTGTATCAGGAGAATCTTGTCCCCGATGGTGCCAAACTCAATCGCAGGCACGCTCAATATCGCTCCCGCCATATCCATGGTCAGTGCGGGCGGTGAAGGATAAATCTTTAAATTTGTCAGCGTGGACAACGAGTTTAAATACGCTCCCGTAATGATATTGCTGATCTCCTGCATGGCGGAGAGCTCCATCTCATTGAGTCCGGGACCTTCGCTTCCCATCCCCATCATCAGCTTATCCACAAGGTGCTTTGCGCTGTCCTGCTTTACCAAAAACATGATGCTGCCGGTAATATCGCCCTCAACGGCAAGGTACACCCCCACCATCAGCTGCTCCTCGCCGCCCATCATGGAACCGACCTCCTGAAACTCTAACAGTCTCACCTGCGGAACCTTCATGTCGACCTTGCACTGGAGCATCTGGGACAGAGCCGTCATTGCATTTCCCGCTCCGATATTTCCGATTTCTTTCAGAACGTCAAAATAATTCTGTGTAACGTTTTCCAAACTGATATCTGCCATGCGTGCGTGACTCCTTTTGTTATTTTTCCTGTGCTACCGCGTTCAGATCAAGCAGGGAGATCAGTCCGCCCTCGTATTTGCCCACGCCGATGATGAAATTGTTTTTCTCGTCCTTGTCGTATGCCATCTTCTCCACCTGCTCCGCCATATCGAGGGTCACAACCTCCTTGACCTCATCCACGATCATGCCGATGGTGCCGAACTGCTCCAGCTTCACAATGATGATTCTGGTCGCCTTGGTCTCCTCGTCTGCAGGAAGTCCCATCTTGAGCCTCATGCTCATAATGGGGATCACCTCACCGCGCAGGTTGATCACACCGCGCAAATAGCCTGCCAGCTTAGGAACGCGGGTGATGTGCTGCATTCTCACGATATTGTCTATGTACCGGATATCAATTCCGTATTGTTCATGCCCTAACCGAATGACGATATACTGGTTTGTTTCACCTGCAACTTTTAATTCTTCCATTTTGCCTTCCTCCCCATCAGATCAATGCATTCGCATCCAGAATCAGTGCCACCTCGCCGTCGCCCAGAATGGTCGCGCCGCTGATCAGCCTGCACTTGTTGTCGATATATTTGCCCATGGACTTGATTACGATCTCCTGCTGTCCGAGCAGCTCGTCCACCACAAGACCTGCGGTCTTATCACCCTTCTTTGCGATGATGACCGTCATGTTCTCGTCCTTGCCCCTGTTGCTTACCACATCAAGCTCCTTGTCCAGTCTGATGAGCGGAATCACATTGCCTCTCAGATGGATCACTTCTTTGTTCTGCACAAGCTTGATGTCCTCCGGTGAAATATCCTCGATTGTCTGAATGGAGCCTAAGGAGATGGCATACTTCTCTCCGCCGACCACAACCATCAGCGCCTGAATGATCGCCAGCGTCAGAGGAAGCCTGATGATCCATGTACTTCCCTCTCCCAGCTTTGTGCGCACCTCAACCTCGCCGCTCAGTGCTTCGATCTTGCTCTTTACCACGTCAAGACCAACGCCTCTGCCGGATACATCCGTAACCTTTTCGGAGGTGGAGAAGCTGGGAAGGAACAAGAGATCGATGATCTCCTTCTCGGACATATTCGCCGCCTGCTCCGGTGTCACGATACCGCGCTCGATGGCTTTTCTCTTCACCGCCTCGGCGTCGATACCGTTACCGTCGTCCCGCACCTCGATCACAACGTTGTTTCCGTCCTGATATGCGTCCAGCCAGATGGAGCCGACTGCCGGCTTTCCTCTCTCCGCACGAACCTCAGCGGACTCCAGACCGTGATCCGCTGCATTGCGGAGCAGATGCATCAGAGGATCTCCGATCTCATCCACCACGGTACGGTCAAGCTCTGTCTCCTCACCGGACATGTAGAGCTCCATCTTCTTGTCCAGCTTCTTGGACAGGTCACGGATCATGCGGGGGAATTTATTGACTACGCTCTCGATAGGCACCATCCTAACCTTCATAACAGAGTTGTGAAGGTTAGTGGTCACGCTCTCAAGATATTCAATCTGCTCGTTTACGTTATTGTTCTGCGCTGCCGTGCCGCCCTGTGCGGTACCTGCAGCGGAAGCTGCCACCAGCGAATTCTTTGCAATGATCAGCTCGCTGACCAGATTCATCAGCATATCCAGCTTTTCAATATCCACGCGGACGGTTCTGTTTACCACCGGTTTTCCGGTATTCTGCTTTGCCGGAGCCTGCTTCTTGTCCGCACTTGCTGCGGAAAGCTGTGCAGGTGCGGCTGCCACTGCGGGCTTGTCCGCCGCCTTCTCGTCCTTGTGCATGTTCTCCGTATGCTCTGCCTGTTCCTTGCTCTCCTCGTTAAGCTCCACCTTGTCGGGATCGATCACATCGCCCTCAACGGAATGGATCTCAGACACGTTGCTGACAGCGGCCTTCACCTTGTCAAGATCCGCGTCCGTAACGATAATGAGGGAAAAGTCCAGATCAAATTTCTCATCCTCGATATCCTGTGCGGAAGGACTGGATACGATAATCTCGCCAAGCTCCTCCAACGCCTTGAATACTAAAAATGCCCTTGCTGCCTTCAAAAGGCAGGTTTCCTGTACCGAAACGGTAAGCCCGAAAGCATTCTTGCCCTGCTTCTTCGCCTCTCGCAGAACCAGAAGATCCGTACTGTCAAGCTTGATATCCAACCACTTCTTCCCGCTGTCTGTGGAAGCAGCTTCCTTTTTCTCAGGCTCCGCAGCCGTCTCTTCTGCAGGCTGTTCCGGTTTCTTCGCCGCCTGCTCGGAAGCATTCAGCGCATTATTGAGCAGCTTGATCAGCGCTTCGTTATCGTTGGTGCCCTCATCCCCGGTCTCCCTGATATTGGTGGTATACTCCTCCAATGCATCCAGACACTGGAACAGGATATCAATCATGTCGGCTTTCACCTTGATCGTACCGTTGCGCACCTCGGAGAATACATTCTCCATATCGTGCGTGAGATTCTGCATGCGCTTATAGCCCATGGTCCCCGCCATTCCCTTCAGGGAATGCGCTGCGCGGAAAATCTCATTGATGGTATCCATGTTATCCGGGTCCTGCTCCAGATTCAGGATCTGGGTATTCAGGCTCTGTAAATGCTCTGTTGTTTCGTCAAGGAAAATCTCGAGATACTGGCTTACGTCCATTTCACTTTACCCCCACGTTTAAAATAATTTCCTGTGCAATCTGATCCAGCGGCACCGTCGTATCCGCAAGTTCCGCTTCAAAAGCGCTCTTCGGCATACCGTAAACGGCACATGAATCCTTGTCCTGTGTAATAACATATGTCTTTTTCTTTTCTTTCAGATGGGTAATTCCCTGTGTTCCGTCCGCGCCCATGCCCGTCATCACCACACAGACAACCTCGTCGTAGCGGCTGTTCTGCAGGGATTCAAACATGTAGTTGGCACACGGCTTCACGCCCTCTCTGTGAGGCTCGTCCGAATAGTGGATCACGCACCTGCCGTCCGGTTTCGTCACCGCGTTCATGTGCATGCCGCCCATCGCCACGTAGACATGTCCGTTTTCAAGGACATCTCCCTCCGCCGCTTCCTTCACCTTGAGCCTGCTCAGCACATCCAGCCTCTCGGCGAGTGATGCCGTAAAGCCCTTCGGCATATGCTGCACGATCAGCACGGGTGCCTGCAAATTTTCCGGCAGAAACGGGATCACGGACTGCAGAGCCTTGGGACCACCCGTAGAGCTTGCGATCGCCACGACCTTTCTGCCCGTCACCTGTGCCGCATGTCTGCGCACCAGCTCCGTGACCTTCACCGTGACGGCGCGCTCTTCCTTCACACTCTCCGCGGAGACAATGGGCGTCGGCTTGGAATCCGCCACCGTTGCCAGAATCTCCAGCATGCGGGCCTGGAAGGCATTTGTCCGGCAGTCAACCGCATTGTCGGGCTTGTGGATAAAATCCAGTGCACCCAGCTCCAGTGCCTCCATGGTCGTCTTTGCGCCCTCTCGGGTATCGGTACTCGCCATCATGACTCTCGCGGAAATCTTGAATTTCTGCAGCTCCCGCAAAAGCTCAAGCCCGTTCATCTTGGGCATATTCACATCCAGAACCACCGCGTCATAGGTCTTGCGGCTCAAAAGATCAAAAGCCTCCAGACCGTTTGTAGCGCGATCCTCCACATGGAATCTCTCATCACTGTTGATTATATCACATAACACTCTTCTCATGAGTGCAGAGTCATCTACAACTAGTATTTTTTTCATGGTCACTCCTCGCCGTTATCAGCCTTTTTCACGCCAACGGCTCTTGCGTTCTTCCTCAAAGATATATTTGATGATTTCTTCCCTGTCCACCACATCCAGATTCACATACTGCACGCGGTGTTCATAGGTCCCCTTCTTGTTTTCCAGCTCTTTTACACTCAATATTTTCCCCACGATCTCGTACTCCTTGTTCTTCCCGTTCATCAGAAGATTGTAAGTACAGTAGATCAGACTCTCCGGCTCGTATCTCTGGTTGCTCATAAAACGCAGACCGCCGCCGCTGATATCCACGATCACGCTCCTTTTCAAAGGCAGACCCGGCGTCATGTTATAGGGCTCCCGCTTTTCAACCGCTTTGATTTCCTCCTCCATGAGAGGTCTTGCGCACATATCCAGCGCACAGCTGAAACGATAATACTCCCTGCGCTGATATTTTCTTAAGTTAGTCGTCATCTCCACCAGAAGGATGTAGACGTTGTTGCTCTTGTATCTGTCGATGATGCGCACAAAGCACTGGAACAGGTTTCCCTGTCCGTAAAACACGGCGTCATACTCACCGTCCACCGGCAGCAGGATCAGCTTGGTCTGCTCCATGGGCATGGTGATCTCCATCCGGTCCTCCGTCAGGATATCATACACCTGGCTGGCATATACCTTCTTGGTCTCCTCGCTGCCGTTCTCGTCCCCCGGCTTTGTGATGGCTCTCAGTTCAACCTTGCAACCCGACTCAATGAATTTAGATAACATAGCCTTTACCCCTTTTTCTTTCCGCTTACAATGTGGGAAAAGAATGCCGCCATTCCCCTCTTCGGAACGGGCACCTCCCTGTCCATCAGTTTCGCTGCCACCGCCTCGTACGCAAGGCTGGACTTTGCCGAAGGATTCTGTAAAGATACCGGCTGCTGCTGCATCACTGCCTTGGAGAGAAGATTGTCATAGGGCACCGCGCCCAGATAGGAAAACGGGATCTTGAGGTAACGCGCCACAACCGCATTCAGCTTGTTGAACAGCACCTGTCCGTCCTCCTCCTTCTCCACTCTGTTTGCGATCATCTTGATCTGCGTGTTTTCCGTGGAAAACCGTGAGTGCCAGCTTAGCTCCTTCAACAGGGAATAGGAATCCGTGATGGAGGTGGGCTCCGGGGTGGTCACCAGGAGAATCTCTCCGCTTGCCACCAGAAACTCCAGCACCGCATCGGAGATGCCTGCCCCCGTATCAATGATGATAATGTCGGCAATGGCATCCAGCTCCGCCAGATTCTGTATGATATAACTCAGATAATCCCGGCTTAGATTCGCCATTCCGGCGATACCCGAGCCGCCCGAGATAAAGCCCACACCCATGGGTCCCCAGGTGATGATCTCCTGAATCTTTTTTCCTTGATAGATCAAATCGCACAGATTGTGCTTGGGCACCGTGCCGAACATGATCTCGATATTTGCCAGACCGAAATCCGCGTCCAGAATGATAACGCGCTGTCCCATCTTCTTAAACTGAATTGCGAGATTGATGGACGTATTGGATTTTCCTACGCCCCCCTTTCCGCTGGTCACCGTAATGACTCTCGCAAGCGGGCGCGACTGGTTTGCTGCCTTTATGATATTGCGTAACTGTTCTGCCTGATCCATTCCTTTCCTCCTGATCGTGTCGTCCGCCCTTTTATACTCTGAATACTCCCCGTCCCCTGTTCTATGCCTTACCGCCCAAGAGCTTTTTCACCGTCTTTTGCGGATTGAATACCTCTATATCGTCCGGTACATTCTGCCCGCAGGTCACATAGGACATGCTTGCGCCCGTGTAAAGCTTCATGTTAAGCAGATTGCCGAACGCCGTGGTCTCATCCAGCTTCGTAAAGATCAGCCGGTAATCCGACATATCCCGGTAGCTGTCCGCGATGCTGAGCAGATCCTTGTATTTTGTGGTGGCGCTCAGCACCAGATACACTTCCTTCTCCACCAGTCCGTCCACGCAGTTGACCAGTGCGGTCATTGCTTCTCTCTGCGCCTGATTCTGGTGGGAATGCCCCGTGGTGTCCACAAAGATATAGTCAAACTCCTTGAAATCCCTCAGCGCGTTCTCAAGCTCCTCCATGGTATAGATCACCCGGAACGGCACCTCTAAGATATTTGCGTATGTCCGGAGCTGCTCTGCCGCTGCAATCCGGTAGGTGTCCGCCGTCAGAAGCGCCACCTGCTTTTTTTCATCCACGCGGAATTTCGATGCCACCTTCGCTATGGTAGTGGTCTTTCCCACTCCGGTGGGACCTACGAAAAATACCACCTTGGGGCCTTTCTCCGCCGGTTCGATCTCCACGGATTTGCCAAACTTCAGAATCATCTTCTGGTAGGTCACTGCCAATGCGTAGTCGAAGGGCATGTTGGGCTTCTGTACCTTTTCGATCTCTTCCATGATCTGCTTAATGTACTTCTCGTCCACCTCATTGTCCGACATCACGCTGTAGAGAAGCTTCATGAAGCGGTCAAGCTCCGCATCCTTCTGCGGCGCCTCCTCCTTCTCGTCGGGTGTCTCCTCTTTTACCTCCGGCTTCTCCGCTTCACTTGTCTTGATCTGCTGTGCCAGAAGGGACTGAAGACTGTCCAGCTTCTCCTCGATTGCGCCGATATCAGACGATGTGCCCTTCTCGTGGAGTGCTCTGGGCTGCCCCTGCCATGCGCTGGCTATGGGTGTATCCTTCTTCAGGCTCTCCCCCGGCTTCTGTGCCGCCTCGCGCACGGATGCGCCGGATCTCTCCGGCTCCTCCTCAAGCGCTACCGTGACTTCCGTGGCAGGATGTGAAAAAAGACCGAGAAAGCCTTTCTTCTTCACACTTCTCACGTTCATCACCACGACGGCGTCGCCCAGTTCCTTTTTGGCGAGCTCCGTCGCCTCCGCTTCCGTTTTTCCCTGATACTTTTTTATGATCATTATGCGGTCACCATCCCTACTGACTGTAATTCGATATCGGATTCGATTTCATTATAGGAAATCACCACCAAGTCCTTATAATAATCCTCCGTCAGGCGCTTGAAGTACATCCTGACAATGGGAGAAGTAATAATAATCGGGGTCTTTCCAAGGTTCTCAAGCTTCTGGATCTCCGCCCCCACGGCATCCATGATCTTTCTGGTGCGGTCGGGGTCAAGATTCAGATAAGCGCCCTGCTCCGTCTGCTTCACGCTGCCCATGATCTCCTGCTCGATCTTCGGATCCAGCGTCACCACATTGGTCGTCTCATGAGGCGGGAAGTATTTTCCCGAAATTGCACGTTTCAGGCTCTGTCTTACATATTCCGTCAGGATATCGGGATCCCTTGTTGTGGGCGCATAGTCCGCCAGCGTCTCGAATATCGTGAGCAGATCCCTGATGGAAACGCCCTCCCGCAGAAGATTCTGCAACACCTTCTGGATCTCGCCCAGACCGAGCTGTTTCGGCATCAGCTCCTCCACCAGTACCGGGTTGGTCTCCCTTAAGTTGTTGACAAGGTTCTGTACCTCCTGCCTGGTGAGCAGCTCCGCAATGTGCTGGCGGATGATCTCCGTCAGGTGCGTTGCAATGATGGACGGGGGATCCACCACCGTGTACCCCAGACTTTCCGCCCTCTCCCTCTGTCCCTCCGTGATCCAGATGGCAGGAAGATGGAAGGAAGGTTCAAAAGTGGGGATACCCGTGATCTCCTCCTCCACATACCCGGGGTTCATTGCCATGTAATGGTCAAACAGGATCTCGCCCTCGCTGACCTGTATTCCCTTAATCTTGATGATGTACTGGTTGGGGTTTAACTGGATGTTATCCCGAAGACGGATAATGGGAACCACGCAGCCAAGCTCCACCGCGATCTGCCGTCTGATCATGACCACACGGTCCAGCAGGTCGCCGCCCTGATTCACATCCGCAAGGGGAATGATACCGTAGCCAAACTCCAGCTCAATCGGATCCACCTGCAGCAGGCTGGTCACATTCTCCGGCTGCCTGATCTCATCCGCCGCCACCTCGTCCGCATCTATCTGCGACTCGATCTCCGCCGTCTCCAGATTGCCAGCCAGCATTCTGCCGCCAACAATGAAAAGCAGACCCATTCCGAGGAACAGGATCGTATTCAGATCCGTCACCACGCCCAGAAAGGCAAGCGTTCCGCCCACCAGATACATTACCTTCGGAATACCGAAAAGCTGTTTGATGATGGCGGGGCCAAAGTCCGCATCCTTGCTTCCCTTCGTCACCAGAATACCGGTGGAAAGAGACACAAGCAGCGAGGGGATCTGGCTCACCAGTCCGTCACCGATGGTCAGCACGCCGTATTTCTGGATGGCGGCATTGATGTCCATGCCCTCTCTGGTCATACCCATCGCAAGACCGCCGATAATATTGATCGCCGTCAGGATCAAACCTGCCGTGGCATCTCCCTTTACATACTTCACAGCACCGTCCATGGAACCGAAGAAGCTGGATTCCTGTTGGATCTTATCTCTTCTTCTCTTCGCCTCCGCATCATCGATGGCACCGGTGTTCAGATCGGCGTCGATTGCCATCTGCTTACCGGGCATGGCATCCAGTGTGAATCGAGCCGTTACCTCAGCCACACGCTCTGTACCTTTGTTGATCACAAGGAACTGTACGAGAATCAGTATGATAAAGATGATACCGCCCACGATCAGGTCGCCGCCTCCCACGAACTGTCCGAAGGTGGTGACCACATTGCCCGCGTTTCCGGTGGTCAGAATCAATCTGGTGGAGGAAACGTTCATGGCGATACGGAATATGGTGGTAAACAAAAGCACCGTGGGGAAGTATGACAGGTCCAGCACTTCCTTTGCAAACATGCAGACAAACAATATGGTGAAGGCAATCGCCATATTGAATGCCATAAATATGTCCAGAAGCCAGGACGGCAGAGGAACGATCAGCATCACAAACGCAACCAGCATGTAGATTGCAATCACGGCATCCATTTTTTTCAGCTTCACATTCCTCACCTCCTATCCTTCGTTTATTTCTTATATTTTTCCTTTCAGGTGGTACACAAAGGCAAGCACCTCCGCCACCGCCTGATAAAGCTCCGGGGGAACCACTGCCCCCACATCCACATTGGCATACAACATTCTGGCAAGCGGCTTGTTCTCCACAATTTCAATGCTATTTTCCTTTGCCACTTCCTTGATCTTTCTCGCCAGATAATCCTCGCCCTTCGCCACCACAATGGGGGCGTCCGCCACCATGGGATCATACTTGATGGCAACGGCATAATGGGTCGGGTTCGTAATGACCACATCCGCCTGCGGAAGGTTCTGCATCATACGCCGTCTGGAGACCTCCTGCATCTTCTGCCGGATCTTTCCCTTGACCTGCGGATCACCTTCCTGCTGCTTGTACTCATCCTTTACTTCCTGCTTGGTCATTCTCATATCCCGGGAGAACTTCACCTTCTGGTAAATATAGTCCGCCGCCGCAATGACCACATAGACCACGGAAACCTGCAGCCCAAGCTCCGTGACAAGCTGCCAGATCAACTGGATCGCCTGCATGAGCGAGATATCGTACAGCATGTAAAGGTACGGCCACTTGTCCTTCAGATAGCGGAACGCCACATATCCGATCAGGAGGATCTTCAAAATTGCCTTCAGAAGCTCCATCAGGGAGTTTACGGAAAAAATCCGCTTGAAGCCGCTGATAGGATTCAGTTTATTAAACTTGGGCTGCAGCGGTTTCGTGGTGACCTTCCACTTGACCTGCACCACATCACCCAGAAAAGCCAGAAGAAATGCGATTGCAAACACAGGTCCCACAATCAACAGCACTTTTAACAGAATCTGCCGGTATACATACAGCATGCTTTTCTGGGGCAGATACCCGCTCCAGTTCATGGATGCCTCCGGGATGCCGTCGTAGATCTGGGAAAACAGGGACAGAAGGCTGTTCGCCATGTTTCCCGCCCAGAATTTCAATATTGCAAACATTCCCAGAAGCCCCAGTGCGTTTCCGACCTCCCGGCTCTTGGCAACCTGTCCTTCTTTCCGGGCATCCGACAGCTTTTTTTCTGTTGCCGGCTCCGTCTTTTCTCCGCCGGGACCATCTGCAGCAAAGAACTGCAGATTATATTTCAAGCTCACATCATACCCTCCACAAATGTGACCGTCACCTTCTTGATCTCCGTAAAAATGAAGCTTGCAGCGCCGGAAAGCATGCCGCAGGACAAAAAAAGCACGCCGAGTCCCACCAGAACCTTGAGCTGGATGCCCACCGCAAACATATTGAGCTGCGGTGCCACCTTTGCCAGCACGCCCAGCACCGCATTCAGCAGTATCATGGTGCAGAACACGGGAAGACAGATCCGGAATCCGATGGTAATGTAGTCACCCAGAAAAGAGGTGATGGCGGCAGCCAGATTCTCGCCCTTAATTACGGCGCCGTTTACCGGAATCAGCAGAAAGCTGTCCGCCAGCGCCCCCAGCAGATAACGGTACATACCGCTTGCCAGCAGCATCATCATAATCACATACTGGTAAAGCACACCGGTGATACTGGTCTGTTCCCTGCTGGTGGGATCCATCAGCGTCACCATGGACAGACCGGTTTCCATGTCCACCACCGCCCCTGCAAAACTGACAATGGCGGTACAGATATTGGCAGAAAAGCCGATCAGCAACCCCGTTACCGCCTCTTTTACCACAATCAGCGCGTATGCCTCCACCGTGTTGTATACGATGCCCTGTGCGGGTGTCAATGTACTGTAAAGAAGCATCGCGGTAAAAAACGCTATTGCGATCCTGACCATCCGGGGCGTATTGTTCATGCTGAAAAACGGAGCAATGAACACAAAGCACGACACCCTTACCAGAATCAGCAGGAAATATTCCAGATCCAAAAAGGAAAAAGACAAATCAAGCATACTCTTCCCCCCCTGCTAAAGGTTCAGATAATTGTTGACATTCAGCCAGAGATCCGTCATATACTCGATAAGCTGGTTCATTATCCAATGTCCCAACAGCATCAGCGCCAGAAACACACAGATGATCTTCGGCACAAAGGTAAGCGTCTGCTCCTGAATTGAGGTCACCGTCTGGAAAATACTGATCAACAGTCCCACGATCAGAGACACCAAAAGCAGCGGCATGGAAATCTTAATCACAAGATAAAGTGCCTTATTTGTTATTTCCGATACGATTTCAACGTTCATCCGCTCCTCCTGTTCCGATTTTTGCTGCTAGATGTTGAAGGTTTTCACCAACACACCGATCACCAGACTCCATCCGTCCGCCATGACAAACAACAGAATTTTAAACGGCATGGAGATAGTAGTGGGCGGCAGCATCATCATACCCATACTCATCAGGGTGGATGCCACCACCATGTCAATGATAATAAACGGGATATAAATCAAAAAGCCCATGAAAAACGCTTGTCTTAACTCACTGATCATAAAACTCGGCACCAGAACCGTCAACGGGATATCCGCCAGCTCCCCGTTCCACTCAAGCCGCGCAATTCCCATAAAAAGCTCCACATCCTTCGACTGGGTCTGCCCGTACATGAACTCACGCAGCGGCTGCACCGCTGCCGTCAGGGCTTCCTCCTCCGAAAGCTCTCCCGCCTCAAAGGGCAGGTACGCCTGATTGTAGATGCTTGAAAATGTGGGCGTCATAATAAAAAAAGTGAGAAACAGCGCCAACCCTATCAGGATCTGATTGGGCGGTGCCGTTTGGGTGTTGAGCGCCGATCTTGTAAAATGAAGCACAATGATGATCCTTGTGAAGGACGTCATGCAGAGGATCAGAATCGGCGCAACCGCAATCAGCGTCAGGATCAAAAGGATTCTGAGTGACGCATTCAGCGTACCGTTTCCGCCTTCATACTGGATGGAAACGCGATTGGCGATATTCAGTTGGTTCAGATCATCGGAGGTTTCCGCCGAGCCCGGCTCCGCAATCACTGTGGAAGTTCCGTTCTCTCCGGTCAGCCCCGTATCGGACGTGGCATGAACCGCCTGTACGGGCATAACACACAATATGCCTACCGTAACCAGCAGGCATATTCCTTTTATCCATGTTTTCCATCCGAAAGCTCTCTTGTGTTCTCTCACGCTTACTCTTCCTTTGATGCGTTATCGTCCTGTCCGCCGTTCTTGTAGGCAGAGCCCGCCTTGCGGAATAAATCCTTAAAAGAGACGCTCTCCGCTTTTCCTTCCTCGGCGTAATGGAGCTGGTCTGCGGAAATCTCACCCAGCAGGGTTACTGTATCCTTGCATGCGGCGATTGCGAAGTATGTCTCACCGATCTTTACGATCTGTATGTACTTGCCGTTCCCCGCAGGAAAAGACTCCACAATATTCACATTGCTCCCGTGCTTCTGTCCACGCTGGTACCTGGCGATCCATCTGGTCACATACCAGGTAAGCCCCAGCACGAACACAAAAATAAGCAATACCGTAATCAGTTGTGCAAAGCCGTCCGCCGGGTCATACACGGTCAACAACATTAGCCGACTACCTTCTTTACTGCCTCCAGCACTCGATCCGCCTGGAAAGGTTTTACGATAAAGTCCTTGGCGCCTGCCTGAATGGACTCGATTACCATTGCCTGCTGACCCATTGCGGAGCACATGATCACAAGCGCGTTGGGATCAAGCTGCTTGATTCCCTTGAGGGCTGCGATACCGTCCATCTCCGGCATGGTAATGTCCATCAGCACCAGATCCGGATGCAGTTCATTGTACTTCTCCACACCCTTTGCGCCGTTCTCTGCCTCTCCTACAACATTGTAGCCGTTCTTGGTCAGGATGTCCTTGATCATCATACGCATAAACGCTGCATCGTCACAGATTAAAATATTCTTTGCCATATCTTCTTCACTCCTTATTCGCTCTCATAATGATTTACTTGATAATTTCCGTTACACGGATACCGAAGCTCTCTTCGATCACAACCACCTCGCCCTTGGCGACAAATTTTCCGTTTACCAGTACATCTATCGGTTCGCCTGCTATGCGGTCAAGTTCTATAATCGTCCCCGGTGCAAAATCAAGTATTTCAGCGATCGACTTAGTGGTTCTGCCAAGCTCTACCGTCACTTCCAGAGGCACATCCATGATCAATCCGATGTTTTCCTGTGAAACCGTGGGATTGAAATTGCCCCCAAAGGTCTGGAACTGAGCCGGTTGAATATTAACGTTCTGTTGAGGTGTAGCTGCCTGCGGCGGCGTAAACATCGCCGGCTGCGCACCCTGCATTCCCATCATGGAAGCCGCGCCGTACATAGGATTCATCATCGGCTGCCCCATCATCGGTTGTCCCATCATGGGCTGACCCATCATAGGCTGCCCCGCCATGGGCTGCCCCATCATCGGCTGTGCTGCCACAGCGGGCTGCTGGGCTGCCGGCGCTTCCGGCTGCGCGGGCTGAGGTGCCGGCTGGTTTGCCGCATTCTCCTCCATCTGATGATTCATAAAGGTTTCCACGATGGTCTTGGCAAATTCGATCGGATACAGCTGCATGATCGTGCTGTCCACAAGATCATCCACCTGCATACGGAATGCAATCTTTACAAAGGTGCCGCCCAAAAACGGCGAGATATCTTTTCCGTCATGGTAAGCCGTCAGATCCAGAAGGCTTGCCTCTGGCGGGCTGATATCGATCAGCTTGCCAAGCATGGTGGAAAGAGAAGTCGACGCGGATCCCATCATCTGGTTCATTGCCTCGGAGATGGCACTCAAGTGCATCTCGCCAAGCTCACCGTCTGTGTTGGTACCGTCGCCTCCCATCATCAGGTCTGTGATGACCTTTACATCATGCTCCTTCAAAACCAGGATATTGGTTCCGTCCAGTCCCTTTGTATACTTGATCTGGATGAATACACAGGGCTTTTCGTAATCTCCCAGCACCGTATTCCAGTTTGCCAGTGTAACCACCGGTGTTGTAATGTTTACTTTTCTGTTTACCAGTGAGTACAGCGTCGTGGCCGACGAGCCCATGCTGATGTTGGCAACCTCGCCGATGGCGTCCTTCTCCACATCCGTAAGAAGGCTCTCATCAATTGGTGTCGGATCGGACTTCTTTTTCGGTTCATCCTTGCCGCTGTCCGACAGATCCATGCCGTTCAACAGCGCATTTATTTCATCCTGGGACAACATGCCGCTATCCATGTCCTACTCCCCCTCTCTGATTACCGTGGTCACTCTGACTGCATAATTGTCCTTGCTCGCACCAGGTAATGCCGTGAATTTTCTAATATTTCCCACATACACGGACAATTCGCTGTCCACATGGGAATCCAGCCGGATCACATCTCCGACCTGCAGATTTGCAAAATCGTTGACGGAAATCACGCTCTTGCCCAAAACTGCCTTGATCGGTATGTCCACTCTGCGGATCAGGGACTCGATATGTTCCTCGTAGTCTTCGTCCTTCCGCTCCTGCATGTTGGCATACCAGTATCTTGTGTTCAATTTATCCATAATATCTTCCAGTGTGAAATAAGGAAGACATATGTTCATAAATCCCTGTACCTCGCCGATCTTAACATTGAGCGTCACGATTGCAACCATGTCGCCGGGCGAGATGATCTGTGCAAACTGGGGATTGGTCTCCACCCTGTCAAGCACGGGGTTGATGTCAAGCACATTCTTCCAAGGCTCCCGCATGAGCTGCATGCACACAATCAGCATCTTTTCTATGATCGCCAGCTCGATCTCGGAAAAATCCCTGCTCTTTTCAAGCGGTTCTCCCGGTCCCCCGAGCATACGGTCGATCATGGCATAGCCAAGGTTGGTTGACATATCGATAATAATATTTCCGGCAAGCGGGGCAAATGTGATGATCCCCAGAATCACCGGGTTGGAAAGAGCGTTCGTAAACTCCGAAAAGGTAACCGTCTCGGAGCTCGCCACACTGACCTGCACATTCTTCCGCAGATAAACCGGAAGATTGGTGGAAATCAGACGTCCGTAATGTTCAAATATAATTTCCAGCGTTCGCAGGTGTTCCTTGGAGAACTTGGCGGGTCTGTGGAAATCGTAGTCCTTGACCTGTTTGTCCCCGTTGTCCTGCATCTGGTCTACATCCAGCTCGCCGGTTGAAAGTGCCGCGAGCAGATTGTCTATTTCGCTTTGGGACAATACCTCGCCCATTCCGGCTCACCTCCCATCCTAAAACATCCTCTCATCAGTATGCCTTCACGTCGCTGAATACGACTTTGTAGATGAACTCGGAATTGTTGTATTCACGCTGTATCCGTGTCAGAATCTCGCTGCGGAGGCTGTCCATATCGTTCTGGACTTCCTCCAGCGTATGGGAGGAAATCACCTCATTGATGCAGCCCTTGATGACCTGCTCATTCGTGGAAAGCGTCTCCGCATATTTCTTGTAATCCTTGTTCTTCTTGTTCATCTGCAGGGTCACGGAAAGCTGCATATAATGCTGGTTCTCATCCGTGCTCTTAAGCATGATGGTCATGGCATCCGCGATATTGTAAGGAACCATGTCGGAGATGGGAACCTCCGTCTCGCTTCCGCCGGGATTCAGTTCCAGATTGATCGCGGTTGCGATTTTCTTCACCAGCTCCGTGGTGCTCTTGTTTGCCCCCACCACGCTGAACATCATAATGGATGTCAGGACGATATTGACCACTAAAAGCGCCAGTATCAGAATGGACATCAGATTTTTCTTCATAATAAATCACCTGCGCCGAACGCGCCCTTTCTTGAGAATAACCTATTTGTAATTGCTCAGATCATTGTATATCCTTATCTCCACGCGGCGGTTCTTTGCCCTGCCCTCCTCCGTGGAATTGTCTGCGATCGGCAGATATTCTCCCCTGCCCGAATACTTGATGCGGGAGGGATCCAGATTCGTGGTATCCACCAGATAGTTGAACACCGCCAGCGCACGTCCGCAGCTTAACTCGCTGTTGTCGGCGTACTTGGTTCCGTTCTGCGGAATGTTGTCCGTGTGACCCTCTATCTCAATCACACCCTTGGCGTACTTGCTTAAGATCACGCCGATTTTATCCACAATGGGGAGTGCGTCCTTCCTGATCTCAGCCTTTCCCGAATCAAACAGCAGCGCGCCTTTCAGGGTAAGCTGCACATACTGGGAAGTGAAATCTATGGTGATGGCACCTGCCAGGTCACTCTCATCGATGCTCTCCGTGACTTTCTCGGCGAGCTGCTCCGACGCCTGCCACTGTGCCTTTTCCATCTTCTCTGCCATCTGGTCATACTCATTGAAGTTTTCGGCGTTGTCATCCTCGCTGTCCGCCGTCTTTCCCGTGCTGTTTATGTACTGGTCGAGCTCGTTCAACTGACTGACGCCGTTGCTGATCAGCGTACCGTCGCCGATGGCGGTTGCCCCTCCGCTGAAAATGGAGAAGGTCTGGCTGAAGGATTCCGCAACAGCCTTGAATTTATCCGCGCTGATGGTGGACATGGAAAACAGCAACACGAAGAAACAGAGTAACAGATTCATCAGATCGCCGAAGGTCGCTGTCCACGCCGGCGCTCCGGGTGGCGGCGTTTCTTCCTTGCGCTTAGCCAATCTCTTCACCTCCGTCTTCGTTACCCGTCATACGATCGATGGGTGCCATAAAGGACTTCAGTTTTTCTTCTATTACGCGGGGGTTCTCTCCTGCCTGAATGGAAAGGAGACCCTCGATCATAATCTCTTTCTGCATCATTTCCAATGCGTTGTGGGTCTTTAACTTGTTGGCAACCGGAATACAGATCATGTTGGCAAGCAGGGAACCGTACAGTGTAGTGATCAGAGCCGTCGCCATACCGGGGCCGATCGCCGCCGCATCATCCATGTTGTTCAACATGTTTACCAGACCAACCAGAGTACCGATCATACCCCAGGCAGGTCCCATGGAGCCAACGCTCTCCCAAAAGCCGATCCTTGCCTTGTGTCTGTCGTCCATGCTGACCAGCTCGGTCTCCATGATCGCGCGCACAAGCTCCGGATCCGTACCGTCCACGATCAGCAGAATTCCCTTTTTCAGGAAGGCATCCTCCAGATCATTGGCTGCCTCCTCCAGGGACAGAAGTCCTTCCTTTCTCGCCACGTTGGACAGATCGATAATATTCTGGATCATCTCAGCCGTATTGTTCTGAGGGGTTTTCAGTATAAGGGAAAAGCTCTTGATACCGCCGACAAAATCCTGAACGGAAACAGATGTCAGAACAGCGGAAAAGGCTCCTCCGAATGTAATCAAAACGGAAGGGAGATCCCAGTAGCTGGGCAGTGAAGCAATACCGCCACTGGTCGCAACTCCCACGAGAAACATCGCAAAACAAACTACCAATCCCACTATTGACGCAATATCCACTCGTATTCACCTTCTACTTTCTACTTAATTTGTGCAAATGAATCAAAATTTTGCACTAATCCGCAAAAATATCCTGTCTATACAATTTTACAAGATTTTTCACGTCTTGTCTACTTTCTTTTATAATTATTTTTCGACCGGTGGTCAATGTCACCACCGTGTCCGGCGTTTCTTCTACAAGTTCGATCAGATCTGGGTTTACTAGTACTTTTTGCCCATTCATCTTTGTTATTTCGATCATGCTTTATCCTCTTCCAGAATATGTTCTCTCAATAGCAAAGGGTCACACAAAATCGTCTGACCCTTTGCGTTTATCTGTTATTCAATTATCTCTTCAGGTTTGTCAGTTCCTCAAGCAGTGTATCGGATACCGTAATGATACGGCTGTTTGCCTGGAAACCTCTCTGGGTCGTGATCATTTCCGTAAACTCTGCGGAAAGATCCACGTTACTCATCTCCAGCTGTCCCGTCGACATCTTTCCGCCGTTCGCCGTGATATCAACGCCGATACCGTCAAAGGCACCTGAGTTCAAGGTTGCGGAATACAGATTGTCACCCGCTTTTTCCAGACCCGACACATTGGGGAACTCCGCTACCGCGATCTGTCCCAAAAGTCTCGTCATACCGTTGTCGTAGGAAGCGTAGATCATACCGTTTGTCTGGATGGAAACGCCGCTCATGTCGCCGAGCTTACGTCCCATGCCGAGTCCGTCCGTATCTCCCGCCGTCGCTGCCACGGTACAGGTACCGTTGTTGTCGTACATGGAGCTTGTTGCAAAGTCGATCACAATATCCGAAAAGTTGCCGCCCAGAGCGGAAAGCCCCAGTGTGACGCCCGTCACGGTGGAAATACCGTTGATTCCCACGAAGTGTCCCTTCTCGCCCGTCAGGTTGCCGTCATTGTATACCAGCGTAGCACCCTCAAAGTTACGTCCGGTGGTATCGAAGCAGTCCAGACCGAAGTTCGTAATCTTCTCCTGGATTGCTGCCGCAGGAGTGCTGAAGCTGGGCTGCAGTCCCTTTGCCTGATTGTGCAAAAGCTGCTGTACGGTGTAGGTACCGCTGGTAAAGGTAGCTCCTCCGGTGGGATCGTTGGTCAGGGTGACGGTCAGGTTCAAAAATTCCTCCGTGGAGCCCTCGTAGCCGTATGCCTTTGCCAGTTCCCCGAGTGCTGCCATGGCAGCCTCATCATCCGTCTTGAGTACCGGGTTGTCCATGGTGGCGCCGGCAGCAAACAGATCCGCCAGATTGCAGACCTGCGTACCGCTCAGAGTCTGGAGTACATTGCCCGCCCACTGGTAAGCCGTGGTATCCAACGTCACGGTATTGTTGATCTTCTGTGAGGTGGCGGAACCGAAGGTCACGCCGCTGATATCGATCTCCGTGCCGGTGGAATCCAACAATTTTGACAGCTCCACGCTATACTCATTGGTGTTGGAAGATTGCTTGATTACCAGCTTTGCCGTATAGGAATATCCGAGGGCGTCATAGAAATTCAGGTTGATCGCCTTACCTGCCGAGCTTGTTACATCCTTGTTGTTCTTATCGATGATACCTGACACATACGCCTTGCTGGTCGCCTCGGGCGGATAGGTCATGTTTGCGGCGCTCATGATACGCAGCGCGGAAACCGTATCCTGCTTGATGGACATGGTCTCTTCATCCACCTGCCAGCCCATGACATTGAAACCGTTGCTGGTCATACAGAGGTTTCCGGCGCCATCAACATAGAAGGAACCGTCTCTGGTGAAGAAGTTCTCGCTGCCGTTGCTCACTACGAAGAAGGAGCTTCCGCTGATCATGATATCAAAGGGATTTCCCGTGGACTGTGCCGCACCCTGTGTACTGATGTTGGTGTTGATGGCACCGCCCTTTACGCCGAGACCAATCTGTCTTGCGTTGGTACCACCGGTTCCGGTGGTGGCGTTCGGTCCCGATGCCTTCTGTGTCGTCTGGCTGATCAGGTCGCTGAACACCATGGAACTTGATTTGTATGCTGTTGTGTTGACGTTTGCGATATTGTTACCGATAACGTCCATTCTGGTCTGGTGCGTCTTAAGTCCCGACACTCCAGAGAAAAGTGATCTCATCATAATTAAGTGACCTCCTGTAAATAGAACGAAGCGCCCGTTTCCGTCTGTCATTCGGGAAACCGCTGCCTCCATTAAGGTCCGGCTACATAAAAACCGCTCCGTCTATGTTTGTGAATACGTTGTCCTGTGTCTCCGCCTGTTCCATCGCCGTAACCACCGTCTTATTCGGTATGTTCACGATAAAGGCAAGACCGTCCAGCACAACAAGTGATTCCTGTATGCCCTTCTCTCCCGCTTTCCTTGCGCCGTCGCTGAGCCGCTCCATCTGCCCGCTTGTCAGCTCGATGTTCCGGTCGGCAAGTCTTCCTGCCGCATGCTTGGAAAATCTCAAGTCCGACGCCTCTGTGGCCGTGCCGTTCTGCTTTTCCCTTAAAATATCCTGAAAAGACAGTCCGCTCTGTGTGCGGGTCGCCGTCTGCTTCGTCTGGCGCAGGTACTGTTCCTGTAACTGCTCAATGGAGAGAAAGTTTCCTTTTTGCACTTTCATGCAAACACCTCCCTGTGTCCTTTACACGCTCTCCGCGCCGTCCGATTCCTCCGTCTCCTCTGCCTTGTCGGTCTCCTCCGTCTTATCGGTGTCTTCCGCCTTGTCGGTACTTCCCTCGGCAAGCTTTCTAAGCTCCGCGATCTTGTCAATGTACTCCTGCAGGGCTGTCACCTTCTCCTTTGCAACAAAGGTCTTCTGGTAATCCGTCATGTTCTCGTAGATATCCTGCAGCTTGTCGATTGCTTCGCCGTCCGTCAGATCGATTCCGCCTACATTCGGCAGCTTGTTGATTCCCGTTACCAGTTCCATCGCAAGGTCATAGGCTTTCAGATAAGTAGGATCTACGATGGTCTGTACCTCATCAAGCGGATATGCTTCCTCATTGATGTAAACATAAGGTTTTCCGCCCTCGATGGTCACGTAGTCGACCTGTCCCTGTATGTACTTGGTCTCTCCGCTGCTGGTGGTGGTCTTTACATAGACTTCCTTTCCCACCAATGCGCTTGCACGCTGGAGATCCATTCCCGTGCTCACGTTCTGCAGTGCCTCAACCTGTGAGAACTGTGCGTACTGCGAAATGTACTCGGTATTGGAGGTCGGCTGCAAAGGATCCTGATATTTCATCTGCGCCACCAGAAGCTGTAAAAAGGCTTCCTTATCCAAAGTACTGCCGCTGCTCTTTTTGGTGGCAGATGCGCTGCTTGTGCTGTCTGTCTCGGTCGTTCCGTTTGCCACAAGCTGTCCATCCTTAACCGGTGCTACTAATGCCATGTTTTCCTCTCCTTTCTCCTGTTTTTTAGTATTTCTATACCGTGTAGTCCACGGTGCCTCCGCTCTCTCTGAGCATGTCTGCCGCAAGCTGCTCATCCTCCGTCAGTTCCTCCTCTGCGGGGAGGTTTAAGTTGATGCGCCTTCTTGCAGGTCTGCCGGGCTGTCTGTCCTCGCCCTGCATGTTGCTGTTCCCGCCACTGTACTGCTGGTCAAAGCGATGGCTTTGCACAGTGACCTCGATGGCTTCCACCGAAATGCCCTGCTCCCGGAAGGTTTCCTTCAACTGGATCATCTGGCTCTCAAGCGCTGCCTTCACCGTCTCGTTCTGTGCGGCAAACTGTGCCGTCAGCGTTCCGTCCTTCGCCGTCAGCTTGATGTGCAGGCTTCCCAGCGATTCGGGGTGAAGCTGCATCTCCAGCTCCGACACACCCTCCGTCACCTGTGCTTTCATGTAGTCCGTGATCTGATGCATGATCATCTCCGTGTCCGCATCAAAAAACCTTGTGGGTGCCGCCGTCTCTACGGTCTGTGCAATTTCCTGTGCCTGATTCTGTACCGTCTGTACCGGTGCGAACGGATTCCGGGTTTCATTTTCCATAGGGTTCCCGTTCCCCTGTTCCTGTCCGCCGCTCAGACTGCGCTCCAGCATAATCCTGCTGCCGTCATTCTCCGCGTCCGGTATGGATCCGGTCTGTTCGTTCTCCTCTTGATGCTCTGTGGTCTTAAGAGGCTCTTCCTCCCCATCCTGCACCACAGGCTGTTCCATTCCGCTCTCCACGGTTTCCGCCGTCTGCGCCGCCTGCTTAAGCTGTGCAAACAAACCCTGCACCTCCTCCGGTTTCAGCCCGGCAGCCTCCGCCACCTCCTCCACCGTATCGGCAAGTGCGTTCGTGAGATTCTGAAGCGTTGCAAACATCTGCTCGTTGGTGACCAGACTACACGCATCCGTCTCTCCCGCTGCTGCGATCACAACCGCCTGCAGATTTTCCGGCTGTAACAGATCCATCGCGGTGAGGGAAAGGCTGTTTAAGATTTCCATCAGCTCCTCCGCCGGAATATCCAGCTCATCCGCTGTCTTTTCCAGCATGTCTCCCGCGGCCTCCTGCAAAACATTCTCTGCCGTAACATTTGCCTCCTCCGGTGTTTTCTGCGTCCTGTCAGGCTTCACAACATCCCGCACCGTCTTGGTATTCCTGTCCGCAATACGGGTTTCCTGCTTGTCCTGGCTCACCGGCTGCTTGTCGCTTTCCGTTTTCTGTCCGCTCTTCTGATTCTTGAGTACATCAGAAAAGCTGCTTGTCGTATCGTTACCTGACGACACGACTGTCGGCATCTGTCCCGGAACATAATTCCTTGTGCCGACACTTACAGGTGTACTTGTCATTTGCATTCCTCCTTTCTTCAGTTTTCAAGGTGCCACCTCATACATTTATATCGGTCAAAAGTGATACTCACTTAAGACTCCGGATCCATGATTTTGGTGAGCTTCGCCGCCACATCTGCGTCCATCGCTCCCAAAATCGCGCCGCGGCTGTCCGTGTCCATGGCATTCAATATCTTTGCCACCAACGTCAGGTTGTCCGTCATCTTCTCAAAGATGGCCGCCGCCTGCTTCGGCTTCATGCTGGAGTAGGTCGAAGCGTACTCTGTGATCTGCCCGTCCTCCTCAAGCTGTGCCACAACCTGTTTATACAGATATTCTGCCGTGGTGGGATCCATAGCCTCGTAATACTTCTTGTACTCCTCCGCGCCGGGTCCCTTCTCGGCATAAACCACATTCTCGAAAAATTCTGTTTTCAGGCGCTGAAACTCCACCTGCTTATCCTCAAACTCCTTCAGGCGCACGGTCTCCGCCTTCAGGTTGGCAATCTCCTCATCCTTCGCCGCACTTTCCGTCTGTGCCTGCTGTAATTGAAGCTCCAGCTGCTTGATCTGCTCCACCGCATCCGACAGGCTTGTGTAGCCGCCATCGTCCGCCGGCTGCTGATCACCCGCATCCGTCTTGGGGCTTGGGAGAATCTTGTTGACCACCGGCACATCCTTTAGAATCGGCGTCAGCACATTGCTGCCGAAGCCGCCCACATCCAGCTTGATCACAACACAGACAATGGCAATCCAGATTGCGATAATTGCGAGTGTGGCGAGAAACGTAAAGAATCCGCCGCCCTCCTCGTCATCGGAAAGCGCCGCCTCCTGCGCCGCGATCTCCTTGGCGCGCACCCTCGCTTCCTTTTTCTGCTGCTTCTGATCCTGTTTCAGCTTCTTTTTCTGATCCTGTATTTTCTTTTTTTCGGAAGTATCCTTGCTGCCTGCCATCCGTTACTCACCCTCTTTTTTGGTTTCCTGCCCGTTTGCGCCCGCCGTGCCGCCTGCCAGAAGAATCCGCTGCCCGTAGGTATAGCTGGTCAGCTCATCCACTTCCTTGCCCTCCTGATGCTTTTCCTCCGCCAGGAACTCGTCAAAGGCATGCTCCTTCAATTTCTCATGCATCTTTCTTTCCTGCATGACCTCGCGCAGCTTCTCCCTTGCTTCCTCAAGCTTCTTCTCTGCGGCTCGAACCCGCTTCAGCTGCTCATCAATAAAATCGTCCATCCGGAGGATCGCTTCTTTGTTTTCTATGATATCCTTCATGCGAAGGTCACCGTGCAGAAGCTCCTCCTCTTTTTCCTCGTAGATGCCCTTGCGCCGTTTCAGCCCTTCCAGCCTCTCAAGCTCCTCGTCAAGCGCCGCCTTCGCCGCCCCGAATTCCTGCTTCGCCTGCGTCTCCAGCTTGGATTTGACATCCAATATGCTCTGCATGCGATATCTGAATCTTGCCATTCTTAATCCTCAAACAACTTTTTCAGCAGTTCATAGGTCTGTTCGTAGTCAAACTTCTCATCCACATCCTGACAAAGGAATGCGTTGACCGCATCGATCTTCTTGATCGCGTAATCGATGGAGGGGTTTGACCCCGCCTTGTACGCACCGATGTTGATCAGATCCTCCGCCTCGTTGTAGGTTGCCAGCACGTTTTTCAATTTGCCCGCCAGCCTTTTGTGCTCCCTGTCCACGATCTGGCTCATGCATCGGGAAATACTCTGCAATACATCGATCGCCGGATAGTGGTTCTTATGTCCGAGCTTTCTGTCAAGCACGATATGTCCGTCCAAAATACTGCGGGCCGTGTCCGTGATCGGCTCATTGAAATCGTCACCGTCCACCAGCACGGTATACAGTCCTGTGATGGAGCCCTTGTCCGATCTGCCCGCCCGCTCCAGAAGCTTCGGCATCTCCGAATAAACGCTGGGCGGATACCCTCTTGAAACCGGAGGCTCGCCGCTGGCAAGCCCGATCTCTCTCTGTGCCATGGAAAAACGGGTCAGGGAGTCCATCATCAGAAGAACGTCCTTTCCCTTGTCCCGGAAATATTCTGCAATGGCGGTGGCGGTCTTTGCCGCCTTGTTGCGCTCCAGCGCCGGTTTATCCGATGTTGCCACCACGACCACGGAGCGCTTCATGCCCTCCTCGCCGAGATCCCTCTCGATAAACTCGCGCACCTCTCTGCCGCGCTCGCCGATCAGGGCGATCACGTTGATATCTGCCTTTGTATTCCTTGCAAACATACCCATCAGGGTGGATTTTCCCACACCGGAGCCTGCAAAGATACCGATCCTCTGTCCTTTTCCGATGGTCAGAAGTCCGTCCACCGCCTTGACGCCCAGAGAAAGCACCTCGTCAATAATGGCGCGGCTCATGGGATCGGGCGGCATCGCCTCCACCGGATAACTTTTCCCTTTTGAGAGAGGCATCCCGTCCGTGGGTCTGCCGAGACCGTCAAGCGTGCGCCCCAGCATATCGTCGCTCACCTCAACGGAGAGCGGAACACCCATGTTCTGAACCATACAATTCAAGCTGATGCCTCCCACGGATTCGTAGGGCATCAGCAGGGTTTTCTTGTCCTTGAAGCCTACCACCTCCGCCATGACAGGTTTGGTCTCCTCGCCCTCCGGGAAGATCTCGCACAGATCTCCCAGTCTGGCATCCGGCCCGGCGGACTCAATAGTCAGTCCCACCGCATTGACCACCTTGCCCAGCTTATGGAAATAGGTCTCCTCTTTCAGTTTCTCATACTTTGAAAAATCAATTGTCACTGCCCGTCGCTACTCCTCCGCCGATTTTTCGTAAGACAAAAGCTCCAGCTTCTGTCTCAGCTCTGCAAGCTGGGTGCCGAGGCTGCAATCGAAAATACCGCTGTCCGTCTCGATCAAGGCCTGATTTCTGGAGAGGGTCACATCCTCCACGATCTCGATGGTCGTGTTGGAGGATACCACTCCCGATGTGATCTGCTTCTTCTGCATGCTCACATATGGGTAATCGTCCTTGGAAACATGGACGATATAGTCCCTGCCTCCCTCTGTTTTGCGCAGCGTGTCCGCGATCAGATGGACAATAATGTCCCGATAGCCGGAAAGCTCCACATGAAAAATATGTTCGTAAATGCCGGTCAGCGTCTCGATAAAACGAGGCTCCAACTGATCGATCTGTTCCTCGTATGACTTCCGCAGCTTCTGCTCGGTCTCTGCAAGCTGTCTCTTCTGTCCCTCGACCTCCTGCATTCCCCTTGTCAGTCCGTCCTGATAGCCCTGATTCTTTGCTTCCTCCAGAACCTTACGCCGTTCCGCCGAAAGCTGTGCCTCAGCCTCCGCCTTCATGCCTGCGATCTCTTCCATCGCCTGCTGTCTCAATTCCTCCGGCGTAGGCCCCTTGGGTACGGGCGGCGCCTTCGGCGCCTCATCCGCATGCTGTTCCCCTTCCGCGGACGTGCCCGCATCCGCATCTTCCGCGGTCAGCACATCCAGCACATCTGCGGAAAGCCCTTGTGCAAAGCCATCCTTGTCGGCAGGCCTCGGTGTTATCCTTGCAAGTGCGGCCGCCTTCTGCGCCATGAGCGCATCCGAATCAATCACGCGGGCGGCTTCCTCTTTGATGCAGGTCGCGCCCGATTTATATAAATTACTAGACAACGATCTCGTCTCCTCCGCCTCTGGAGATGACGATCTCGCCGGCATCCTCCAGTTTTCTGATGATATTTACAATCTTCTGCTGCGCTTCCTCCACATCCTTCATGCGGACAGGCCCCATGAACTCCATGTCTTCCTTGATCATGGTAGCAAGACGCTTGGACTGGTTGTTGAATATCGCATTCTGTACCTGCTCGTTTGCGCTCTTGAGTGCAATCGCCAGATCATTGTTATCCACATCACGCAGCACACGCTGGATCGCCCTGTCGTCCAAAAGCAGAATATCCTCGAACACAAACATTTTCTTGCGGATCTCGTCTGCCAGCTCCGGCTCCTCGATCTCCAGAGTTTCCATAATGTGTTTTTCCGTACCGCGGTCCACCGTATTCAGGATCTCTACCACGGCATCCACACCACCGATAATGGTGTAATCCTGATTTACCAGAGAGGACAGCTTGGACTCGAGAATCTTCTCCACGTCCTTGATGACATCCGGGCTTGTCCGATCCATTACCGCAATACGCTTTGCCACATCCGCCTGTCTGTCGGGAGGCAGCGCCGATACGATGAGTGCCGCCTGGGAAGGTGACAGATAGGACAGGATCAGTGCGATGGTCTGCGGATGCTCGTCCTGAATAAAGTTCAGAAGCTGTGCCGCATCCGTCTTGCGCACGAACTCGAACGGCTTTACCTGCAGGGATGCGGTCAGCTTGCCGATCACCTCCATTGCCTTCTCGTTGCCGAGCGCATGCTCCAAAAGCTCCTTTGCGTAAGAGATACCACCCTCCGCAATGTACTGCTGGGCAAGGCATACCTCGTAGAACTCGTTGATAACCGCTTCCTTCGCCTGCGGTGTCACGCTTCTGGTATTGGCGATCTCAAGAGTCAGCTCCTCTATTTCTTCTTCCTTCAAATGCTTAAAAATTCCCGCTGAGCGCTCCGGCCCCAGAGTGATTAACAGGATCGCAGCCTTTTGCAGACCACTCAGCTTATCATCCGTCAGTCTTGCCATACGATTACCCCCAATCTTCACTCAGCCAGTTGCGGAGCAGGTTTGCCGCCGCCTCCGGATTCTCGTCCACGAATTTCTCGATCATCTTGCGGGTCTCGGACTTGGTCTCCACCTCAATATCCTCCACCTCAGCCGGTGCGGACTGTAACAGGTTCTCCACGGAAAGCTCCTCTTCCTGTGCCACTTCCCTGCGTCCCACCATGCTTCTGATCACCACAAAGGCAAGCAGTCCCAGAATGATCAGGATAATCACCACGGAAATGATGTCCGTGGTGCTGAGAGGACCACCCTCCTTGTCGATGAACTGGGGCACCTTGTATGCGATGATCGTGATGCTGTCCTGCGGGATGCCCGTGGCATTGGACACCAGACCGTAGAAGTCGGGATCCACATCCTGTTTCACATAAGCGCTGTTGGCAGCCTTGTAATCATCCCATGAAATGCCGTCCAGAAGCCCCTGTCTCTTTGCATCCTCCTCCTTGATCATATCATAGGTGATCGCAGTCAGGGAAAGGGAAGAACTGTCGTAATTGATCACACCTGCGGGCAGATTCTTCACGGAGAGTGCCTCGTTCGGCAGAAAGTCCTCGTAAAGGGAGGAGGAAGAGCTCTCGGAATCTGAGCCCGTCTGGTACTGGTATGTAGTCTCATTGTTGGAGTCCGTGCCGGGAATGCCGCCGCTTCCACTGCTGTTCTCGTCCTTGGTCTGCTCCCGGTGGGACAGCATACCCTCTTCCCGTCCCGCGTTTGCGTAGTATTCATGCACCGTGTTCTGATATTCTGCGAAGTCGATGTCCAGCCGGCATGCGACCTCCACCATATCAAACTGTTTAGAGCCGATCAGCACCTTCTTCACATCGGCGCCCACCATGGTCTCCGCCTGGGAGCGCAGCTCCAGCATGTTGCCGGCAACTCCCGCAGTGGTATAATCCTCCTCGCCGGAAAACAACAGATTTGTATTCTGGTCTACAATCGTAATGTTTGCGGTGGAGTCATTACCCAGCGACGTCGCCACCGCTCTTGCGATGGTTGCCGCCTGATCCGCCGACAGCTTATCGCGAAGGGTAAGCTGCAGCCATGCGGACGACTCCTCACTGCTGGCAATCAAGGTTCCCGTCTGATCGGGAACATGCAGCATCACCTTTGCGCTCTTTACCGCTTCATTCTCCGTAATGTTGCTCTCAAGCTGTTTTTCCAGATAGCGGATCCAGCGTTTCTGGGTGTCTGACTGAGTGGAAGTAAAGCCTCCGGACAGCGCCTCGTCTATGGTGTAATCGTCCGGCATGTAGCCCGCTGCGCCCAGCGCAAGGTTTGCCGTACCCACCTGACTGTTGCGCACCTTGATGTTCAGTCCGTCCGAAGAGGTCTGGTAGTCGACGGAATTGGATTCCAATATTTCAATGATCTCGGCCGCCTCCGCGGTTGTGGAGCACTGCTGCCACTGTATGTACTGCGGCCTGGTGAAAATCCAGATCAGTATAGCAAAAGTAAACACGACTGCCGCCGTGGCTCCTATGATGATCGTTTTCTGCTTTGCCGTGAACTGGTTCCACCACGCCAATATTTTCTGCAATATCTCTTTAATTTTATCCGGCATGATTCCTTCTCCTTACCTACAAATTTCCTTAGGTCTGCACTAAATCTGCATATTCATGATTTCCTTGTAGGCGTCCAGTAATCTGTCGCGGATGGCTGTCGTATACTGCAGCGCGGTCGAAGCCTTGTCCATGGCAATCGTCAGATCGTGGGTATTTTCTGTCTCGCCGAGAGCGAACCTGATCTTTTCGTTCTCCGCATCCGACAGATAGCCGTTGGTTGTCTGGATGTTGTTGATCGCTGTGTTTAACAGCGCATCAAACATGGTTCCCTCCGCTGAGAGGGTGTCAGATGTGCTGATCTTGTTTCCGATCAGTCCGTAAGAAGAGTTTAAGCCGATATTTCTGGCATTCTGTGCAACTGCGTCCGTGTTGATCGCAGCAAGCGTCGATGATATGTTCATATGCTCCCTTTCCCTGCCGCCTTTTCCCTGTCCCCCGGCGGCCCGCCCTTATCTGTTCTGTCTAAAAGTTATGACTTACCCACGTTCAAGCCCTGGAGAGCCATGGATTTGCTGGCAGCAAACGCCGTGGAGTTTGCCTCATACGCTCTGCTGGCGTCAATGAGGTTTGTCATCTCCGTAATGGAATTGACATTGGGATATGTCACATAACCGTTCTCGTCCGCATCGGGATGGGAAGGATCATAAACTCTGTTCATCTGCGTCCAGGTATCCTCCTTGACCGCGGCAACCTTCACGCCGTTGCCCAGAAGCCTATTGCTTGCGGTCTTGAACACGCTGCCGAAGCTGCCTGTCCCGGTACCTTTCTCCTCAAACACCACAACCTTTCTCCTGTACGGTGTTCCGTCCTGTGTCCGGGTCGTGTTGGCATTCGCCACATTTTCAGAAATAATGTCCATCCGGTAGCGCTGTGCCGTCATGCCGGATGCATTGATATTAAAAGCTGTAAACATGCCCATTGTCTGTCTCCCTCTACTTCATCACTGATTTCAGATTCTGGAACTCCTGCGTAATGCTGTCAAGCAGTCCCTGATACTTGATCTGGTTTTCCGCCAGCATGACGTTCTCCGTCTCGGGATCCACATTGTTCCCGTCAAGTCTGTAAGAATAATTTTCAAGATCTGTGTATACCTTCGGTTTCAACTGCGCCGTCCTGACCCTTGCAACCCTCTGATCCATATGAGAGGTATCGCTGCTCCTGCCGAGCGCCTTTTTCAATTCCGATTCAAATGCGACATCCTGTCGCTTATATCCCGGAGTCGTGGCGTTTGCCATGTTGTTGGCAATCGCGATGTTTCGCATCCATGCTGCATCTGCTGCTTTGTCTAATACATTGACATAATCAAATGCGTTGGTGTTGATCATTCCCATACTCCCTTCCATATTACGCTACACTACTCTCTATTATAAATATTTTAGCGAAAAACACAAGTGTTTTTGTCGAAAAAGAAGAACCGGCGAAACTATCGCCGGTTCTGTTTCTTCAATTCTTCTATCTCATCAAATACCACATCATTCAAAACCTTGATGTAAGTTCCCTTCATGCCGGAGGATCTCGACTCGATCACGCCCGCGCTCTCAAATTTCCGCAAAGCGTTGACAATCACGGAGCGGGTAATTCCGACCCTGTCCGCGATCTTGCTGGCGACCAGAATTCCTTCCATGCCGTTCAGCTCGTCAAAGATATGGGTGATCGCCTCCATTTCCGAGAAGGACAAGGTGGAGATCGCCGACTTGACCACTGCAAGCTTTCTGCTCTCCTCCGCACTCTCCTCATTGACCGCGCGGAGCATCTCCAGTCCCACGACCGTCGTCCCGTACTCGCAGAGGATGATGTCGTCTATATCGTACTGCTCGTCACACTTGTAAATAAAGAGCGTTCCCAGCCGTTCCCCCGCAATCTCAATGGGGGTAATGATCGCCTGAAACTTCTTCACATCCACATGCTCAAAGCCCAGCGTTTCCAGATTCACGTTCTCCTTGGTGGACAGCACTCCCAAAAGGCGTTCGTTGAGCATGGCATCAATAAATCCGCCCACATTCTCGTCGATCAGTTCCGTGATCGGCTCGATTCCGTCCAGTTTTCCGACGCCGAGCACCTTTCCCTTCCGGCTGATCACAAGCACATTGGAATTTAAGATCTCACGCATTACCTTGCAGATATCATTAAAAACCACCTTGCTGGAATTGTTGTTGTGCAGCAATTTGCCAATCTTTCTCGTCTTATCCAACAACTGTACACTACTCATTCAGTTTCCTCCGCCGTCCGGTGCAAAACATCGACGGCTGTGCAAAATAAACGTCAAGTTTCCGATTACGTTTATTTTACCACACACAAATCTGAAATACAACGCAAATACAGTCTTTTTTCTGAAAATTTACTCTTCTTTCGCTCCGGCTGCCTCGTCCTTCGGCTTATCCATCACATAGCCGCAGGTTTCCTCCATGCACGCTAACTTGTTTCCCTTCTCAAGCATCAGGGAGCCGCATTTGGGACATTTTACGGATGCCGGTCTCTGCCATACCATGAAATCGCAGTCCGGGTTATCGATACAGCCGTAGTATCTCCTTCCCTTCTTGGTCTTTTTCTGTACGATATCCTTGCCGCACTTGGGACACGCCACACCGATCTTCTCAAAGTACGGCTTTGTGTTGCGGCAGTCCGGGAATCCGGGACACGCAAGGAATTTTCCGTGAGGGCCGTATTTGATCACCATTCTTCTGCCACAGTTTTCGCAGACCTCGTCGGACTCCTCATCGGCAATCTTCACCTTGGAAAGCTCCTGCTCCGCATTGTTCACCGCTTCATCCAGATCCGGGTAGAAGTTGGAAACCACGGTCTTCCAGTTGATGCTGCCCTCCTCCACGCCATCCAGAAGTGCCTCCAGATTGGCGGTAAAGTTCACATCCACGATGGTGGGGAATGCCTCCTTCATCATATTGTTGACCACCTCGCCCAGCTCCGTCACATAGAGGTTTTTATTCTCCTTTGCCACATACCGCCTTGCAAGGATTGTGGTAATGGTGGGCGCATAGGTACTGGGTCTGCCGATGCCAAGCTCCTCCAGTGCGCGAACCAAAGAAGCCTCAGTGTAATGGGCGGGCGGCTGTGTGAAATGCTGCTTTTCCTCAAACGCCTTGAACTTCAATACCGAATCCTTGTCAAGTGCGCCCGCAAGCTGCACATTCTCTTCCTTTTCTTCCTCTTCCTGCGTATACACGCTCATGAATCCGTCAAAGAGTACCCTTGACGCGGAAACCGTGAAAATATGTCCGGCTGCCCCGATTTTCACGGAGGTTGTCTCATATTTTGCGGGCTGCATGCGGCTTGCCGTAAACCGTTTCCAGATAAGCTGGTACAGCCGGAACAGATCCCTCGGCAGCTCCTCTTTGATTTCAATAGGTGTCAGGGAGATTCTTGTGGGACGGATCGCCTCATGGGCATCCTGTATTTTCTGTCCTGCCTTCTTCTCCGTTCCTTCTCCCGCATACTCAGGGCCGTACACCTTGTCAATGTACTCCTTCGCCATGCTCTCCGCTTCCTCCGACACACGGGTGGAATCAGTACGCAGATAGGTGATCAGACCGATGGTTCCCTCGCCCTTGATCTCCACGCCCTCGTAAAGCTGCTGCGCAAGACGCATGGTCTTCTGGGTGGAGAAATTCAATACCTTGCTGGCCTCCTGCTGTAAGGTGGAGGTGGTAAAGGGCATGGGCGCCTTCTTGATGCGCTCGCCTTTTTTAACCTCTGTCACGCTGTATTTCGCACCCGCAAGCTCCTTCTCGATCTGATCCAGCTCTTCCCGGGATGAAATGTTCGCCTTTCCCTGCGCATTTCCATAATACTTTGCCGTCAGGGGCTTCTTCTCCCCCTTCACATCAAAGGTCGCATCCAGCGTCCAGTATTCCTCGGGTATGAATGCGTTGATCTCATCCTCCCTGTCACAGATAATGCGCAGTGCCACGGACTGCACACGCCCTGCCGAGAGCCCTCTCTTTACCTTTGCCCAGAGGAGCGGGGAAATCCGGTATCCCACCATTCTGTCAAGGCAGCGTCTTGCCTGCTGTGCGTCTACCAGATCCATATTAATCTCCCTGGCATTTTTCAAGGATTCCTTCACCGCATTTTTCGTGATCTCGTTGAAGGTGATCCGGTACGTCTTTTTATCCTGTAATTTCAGGGCGTGATACAGGTGCCATGAAATTGCTTCTCCCTCGCGGTCAGGGTCGGTTGCGAGATAGATCTTCTCCGCTTTCTTTACCTCCTTGCGCAGGTTCGCCAGAATATCGCCCTTGCCTCTGATCGTAATGTACTTCGGTTCATAGCCGTGCTCCACATCAATTCCGAGCCGGCTCTTGGGCAGATCCCGCACATGTCCGTTGCTTGCCGCCACTTCATAATTAGAACCCAGAAACTTCTTAATTGTCTTCACCTTGGCAGGTGACTCCACAATTACCAAATACTTTGCCATCTTTCAATCCCCCGGTTGCACTTTGTCACAGTAATCGGGTAACACTATACACCAAAAAAACCGGGGGCGCAAGATAATTTATATTTTTTTTAGTTTACATTGAAATAATAATAGTTGTCTCCGTTTGCCGCATTGCCGAGCCAATAATCCTGCACCGTATCCGTAGGGCTGCTGAAGTTGCCCGTGCGGTGTGTCTGGTTCTTCAGTCCGGTCTCCAGCCGATAGGTTCCCGCCGTATAGAAGGTCACGCTGTGCTGCTGTCCGATATTGCCCTGAATATAAAGGCTGCAGTCCGCCGCCGTTGCCTCCGCCCAGACGCCGTCCACCAGCTTCTCCGCTCTGATCTGAAGTCCGTTCTGGAACAGGTCATACTTGATACCGATCACATCATCCGAAACGGAATAGTAATTGATTTTATAGGTTGCATCCCGGCTCACCGTCATGGGTGTGTCCTTGCTGATGCCGCAGGCGCCCTCAATTCCCAGATCCGGGAAGCTGAATGCCAGCTTCGTATGGTCGATTCTTCCCCGGAAGGAATATGCCTCGGGATCCGTGTCAGCAGTGGGCCAGATGATTGCACCGCCCTTATGCGCCTCGAACTTAAACTCCACCTCATAATCCTTGTTCGGTTCAAAACGTTTGGTGTCCGCAGGACGAATGTTGAAAGAAACACCGGCCTCGACTGTGGTAAACAGCCAGTTCGTCCACGGCCCGTAGGAGACGCTTCCGGTCTCCGGGTCCGTTATCACCTCTCGATAGCGGAACTTTCTCCAAAGGTCGTTCTGATTCCAGTAATTATTGCTATACATAGCATTGGTAATTGCCTGCAACGCACTAATATCCACATTTCCCTGATTCACATCGGAACCACGGTAAATGATGGCTCCGGTTCTGTTGATCAACGATTTCTGGAAAGTATAGGTCGCATAGACATGGCCGTATGATACGCCTGTCTTATTTGTCTTTACCGTGCTGTCCGTCGGATCCACGCCCTCCGGATGCTTTGCGACCGCCGTTACAGTCAATTGGGATGTGGAGTCAAAATCTCTCTTTAACGTGATGGTCAGGGAGCTGTCCGTCTGATCGGAAACCGTATAGCATTCCGCCTGAGAGACCGGTCTCTGCCATGACTCCCATGTAGCGCCGCCCACTTCCTTGCCGCCGATGGTATAAATCGTATTCCAATCCACCTTGCGCGGGTCTATATAGTCGTTGTCGCTGACCCAGGGCTGTCTGTCCAGCCAGGTTCCTTCGTAGGATACATCAATGCGGTACTTTGCCCCGCTTGTCAGTTCCGTGCCGGACAATTTGGTAACCGAAAGAGAAATTGCCGTCACGCGCCTGATCTTCAATGCAACGGTTTTCTGATCCAGTGGTGTCACGCCGTCGCTTCTTTTTGCATTGGTCTTTGCCAGCAGAACCATATCCGAAGCCGTCTCATCGCTGCCTACAGCTATCATCCACTTTCCGTCCGCATCCTTGTAAGTCCGTGTATCGGAGGAATTGTTTCCCGCAACCGTCCATACCACTGCCGTATCCGCAACTCCGGTTACAGTTGCCACCAGTTCATACTGCTGGTTGGGTTCCAACACAATGGCGTCCTCCGCCACATTGATCGTCGCCGCTTCCTCCGCACCGACAACCGCGGTCACGCCGTTTCGGGTCGTGATGGTATATTCCGATTCATAGGTCTTACTGTCCTTGGCAAGTCCGAGCGTGAGCTGGAGTGTCTGTACCCCGCCCTTGTTCTCGCTGGTATCTCCCGCGCCAAGCACTATCTGAAATCTGGTAATGTACTCTGCCAGCAGCTGTCTTCCGGTTCCGTCCGAGCCGTCGGAGTAATACAATTTCTGCTCTCCCGCCTCGTAGGTAACCTGATACTCCACTCCCGCCTTGTTCACCGTCAGTGTATTGGCGGCAGCGTCATACTGGAGCGGAGCCGTCGTATCAATAATCAGATCCGCGATCTGATTTGCGGTAAGCTGTGCCTCCTGCTGCAAATTGATCTCCGAGGTTCCCCTCTGATAATTCTTGGCACTCACTACAAGTACGCTTCCCACGGCAGCCGCCAACACGCTTAAAATTGCAATTGAGCAAAGCAGCTCAACCAAAGTCAATCCCCTGTTGTCATGCTTTTTTGTCCATGCTCTTTTCATAGACCTTCCTCCGTTTCCATTACCTGAGTTCCATCTTCCCGGTCAGATACGAAATTTCTATCTCCTTGCTCTTTGTACCCCTGCTGATAATAATCTTGGAGCAATATTTTCCCGACAATGCGGTTCCCATCTCCACCGGCAGCTTTTTCAGCCCGCCGCTGCTTCTGTCAAACTGTATGATCAGTTTTGAAATACCGCCCGGATCACCCAATGCATACCGGTTGCCCTCTACCTCGATCTCCACCTTTATGTCCGAAACGCCCAACTCTACAGGGGTTCCGCCCACATATGCCGAGGAGGCATCCCGCTTTGTATATTCTCTGGCATAAATGGTGTTGCCGTCTATATACACTTCAAGCTTACTGTCATAGCGTCCCATGGTGGCAGCCCTGTCACTCTGCATCATCTGCTTCAGGCGTTCCGCACATTTATCTACGGATTTTCTGGAAACGGCGCTGATACCGATTCCGACGCTCGTCATCATAATTGCCATAATGGCAATCACAACCACCAGTTCAATTAAGGACAGCCCTCTGTTATCTTTCTTCATCATAGTTTCCTTACTGCTTCACCCAATTATAATACTGCACGCACTCTGACAAGTCCACACTTCCGTCTCCCGGCGGCGGTGTGGCACCCGGTGCCGACTCTCCCACACTCCAGTTAATCTCCGGCACTCTCACCATATAGTCCGTCTTGATAATGGTGGTATACCCATCGCTGTTGGTGTAGGTAAGACAGATTCCCTTTATGAGCACATAGCCCTCGGACGCATGGGAGAGATCCACTTCCCCCGCATCCGCCACCTCTGGATCCAGCCCCACGAAGGTTTGATACGCCGGCGCTGTGATCCTCTTGATCATATCTTCATAAGAAAGCTGTGGAATTTCCACATCACGTTTTGCATCCCAACTCTTCTTCAATTCCTGAAAGAAGCTGTTCTGATAGGCAGAGTATCTGGTATAGCTGTCCATGGAGGCATACTGCACCAAAATACTCTCATATGCCGTTTTCGCCGCCTGTGAGGAAAGGTTCATCAGTTCAGCGCGAATCTCCTCCAGTGCCGTCTCCGCCTCATAAAAGCTTTCCTTCGTCTTTTGATCCGTTTTCTTCATAAAGAAGTTCATGCCGGAAAGATAAAGAAAAGTTGTGGCAAGAATGCTGATGAACGCGACCACCACGATCACTGTTACCAGTGCGGCGCCCCGGTCATTCAGTCTCCCTTTTCTGTTCCTGTTCTTCATTCTGATCCCTCGTTACCCGATGTTACACATCTACTTTCCGTTAATGGAACCGTCCAGCTCAAAAATAGCATCCCCAAATGTCCATGCAGCCGTCTCCGCCGCTGCTACTGCACCCGGTTCATAAACAGAAACCTTAGCCCTGTAAAGCAGATACTCATCCTCCGGTCTTAAAAACCCATTTCCGCCGGGGACGGTGCAGCCTGAGATGGTGTACGGTCCCACCGAGGAAGAAGGATTCGCCAGGTTGTCACCCAGATTATGGTACAGAGTGATGCTGCCGCTTCCATTCACCGCAGGCGCGTAGCTGTTTTCTTTGGTGAGCAGCTTGATTTTTCCCGATTCATCCAGTCCGGGAGGAACCTGTTTCACCAGAAATACCGTTTTTGCCCCCGAGGTGCTGTTTGTGATATTTATGGTATCACTGTTCACCGGCACATCACTGAGACTGCCTGCATAAGCCGGATAATAGTACAGATACACATTTTCAAGTGAAGCCCCGCTGTAAAAGGCGGTATCCGGCAGTGAGGTGATTGCCGTAAAAGGCTCCATCTCCTCAGAGTTCCATATATGCTCTACCTCCGCCGCATCATAATAGGGATAATCCACTACCTTATAGGCATACTCACATTTCACGGAGGCGGTGTATGCTCCTTCCGTTCCCCCGATCGTAATATAGGTCGTCTTGTCAATGACAATCTTGGAAGTGTCCAGATTTATCATTTCATACTCATAAAACTCATCAATTTCATTCAGCTTATCCAGAACATTCTGCAAAATGACCGACTGTGCCGCAGCATCCAGTCCCTGTGGGGATTTCCACACCGCATCCGTGGTGGAATCCATCTCTCTGGCGTAGTAAACCGTTTGCTTTCCCGCCATCGGTTCCAGTTCCACTTTGGCATCATAGAGCTGTCCTTCATAGGAAATGTCCTGCATCACAAAAAGAAACTTTCCGTCTCCGTCAGGCTTATACTCCTGCTGTATCACACCGCCTTCATCCCACTGTCTGATGCTGAGTGCCGGAGTGATCCCTGTGGCTGCCGCATCTCCGGCGGGAACTTCCTTTCTGCTCCCCACTGCGGAATAAATCTTGAAATCATGTCCCGCAATGTTGTTGAATTGCCAGCAGATATCCTCCAGCGTATACGCCTTCAGTCCCTCCATGATGCTCTGGGCAGCCGTTGTGACACGCTGCTGTTCCTTCGCGCGCATATTGATCTTTGTGGAGGTGATAAAAGCATGCAGCAGGGCACCTGCCGCAACCGCCAGAATGGTAATCGCCACCAGAATTTCCACAAGGCTGATTCCGCGATTATTCAACTTATTTTTTGTTTGCTTAGTTGTTTTCCTGAACATTGACTACCCCAAACAGATTGTAAAGACCGCTCTCGTATGCAGGCAGAACCTGAGGTACATACTCCTTCCCTGTTCCGTAAGCTGCGTAGAACGTAACCTCAATCGTTCCCTCAATTCCTCCGGTTTCCTTATTGCTGCTGTAAGAGATATTGCTGATCGTCATACGGTCGTCCTGATCGTTAATGGTTTTGATGCAATTTTTCAGGTTCGTGTAATCCGTTATATTGACATAGCTGGTTTTTCTCTGCATCAACGTAATCTCATCCGTATACTGCTCCATCTGAGCCGCCTTTACGGTATCAGCGGGAATTGTTGCAAGCGCTTCCCTTCCCTGAATGTTGATATTGCTGTAACCGATTGCCGCATTTCTCTCCGTGTCGATCGCAAGAACAATAATATCCTCTTCCTTCACATCCGCCGGAAACTCATCCAGCCACTCCGCAGCCTGCGTATCCATCCGGGCAATTTCCTCTTGATAAAATTCCATGTTATCATAGTAGGTTTTCAGCTCATCTACCCGAACCTGCAGTGCAGCGTTGGAACTTCTGATCGCATCCGCCTGTTCCAGATCCTTCTGATACACCAGAAAGTATACTCCGATAAAGAGGAGCAGCCCTAAGAGCAGCACATATGTCATTGCCTGTTTTGCCGTAATCTTTTTCATTTGCCCGCTCCCCCTATTCCGTCACTGTTTCCCCGATCACATTGACCGGATAGTAAGTGCAGACCAGACTGAACACCACATAAGGCTCCTGTTCCTCTTCCTCTGTTCCGTCCTGCGTCTGCTGATCTTCCTTATTTACACCGCCGATTGCCACATCCATCAAGCTGTCAAAGCCTCTCAGGGTCTGAATCACCTTCGCCGCCTCTTCCTTGCTGTGCACCTTCAGGCTGATCACCGCCTGCTCGCTGTCGGAGGAAAAATCCGTCACCTCGGAGGACGCCGGCAGCTTCTCTTCCAGTTCAGCCAAGAAAGCAAGCAGATTGTCGTTGGGATTCTGTGTCTGTGCATACGCCTCGCGCACCGCCTCATAGAAGGCAGTCACGCTGTTATAGGTATTGTAGACCTTTTCCGCCTCCTCGTACTGCTTCTGCAGATCCAGCAGTCTCTTCTGCTCCGCCTTCACATCACCAAGCTCGGCTTTTCCCATGATCACAAATGCAGCAGAAAGTACCGCAAAGAAAATGCCCGACAAAACCGCCACATTGCGGTAATTGACATTCTGAAGCTCCGATTTCTTCTTTTCCTCGTTCACAAAGCCAACCGGCGCGATGGACGCACCCACACAGGCAATGTACCTTCCGGGATTTCCCTCCCCGTCAGCCCGGTTCCATGTGACGGTATTCAGGTTGTTCATCACAGCAGTAGAAATCCCCAGCTCGTTGGTAAACAGCTTGGAGAGTCCGCTGATGTCTCCGCCGAGTCCGATCAGGCGCACCTTCTTGATGGGATGATCCGGATTCTTGGACTGATACAAGTCCGCCACCCGCTGCACATTGCTCACAAGGGTCATAAATGCCGCTGTGATCTCCTTCTTGGCAGCGGTAATCTTCTCATTTTCATCGGGCGCATCCTCCGCCTCGATTACCTTGGTACTCTCACTTAACACGTTCTTAATGCAGGTTCTGCGTTTCATCAGGGCAAGTGCATCCCCGTAAGTGCTTTCTTCAAACGCGCTGTTTTTCATCAGCGTCTGAATCGCCTCATCCACACCGTAGGCAAGGTTTCTCTGCAGCACCATGTTCTGCCCCTGTATAATCGTAGCGACGGTGGTTCTCTCCTCCACCTTGAGAACCATCTCGGTCTCTTCCTTGCACTCTCCGCGCATGATCTGGTAAATGCTGTTGCCCGAGTAGTCCATTGCGATCAGATGCAGTCCAACCGCATCCGCAAGCCTCTCATAGCCATCCACCAGTTTCTTTTCCGCAGCCATCACCAGTACCCGGTACCGGTCAGACTGCCCTTCCTCTTTATGTGTACCCAAAACAAGTCCTGCAATCTCATAATCCGTCAGATCGATAGGGAAATAATCGGATGCGTTTGCCTTCACCAGCGTGTCAACCTGTGACATCTTGACTGCGGGCAGCATAACCTCCCTTGTTGCGATCTTGGTGGATGTTACGGAAAACACCACTTGCTTTGTCTTAATTTTCTTCTCCAGTAAAACCTTTTTGATCTCCAGGGCAAACTCTTCGTTTACCGCCACAAACCCATCATCCATCACACCGACAGGCGTAGGGATGCTTACATATTTATATACCTTTGGGGTTTTCACCCGATAATCCATCTCACAGATTCTGGTCGTGGAATGACCAACCTCCATACTGAGAATCTTAGCCATAAAATGCCCCTTTCTAATTCCCTCTTTTGATTTTCAATTTTTTACAGCCCCATGCTTGCGAGGTACCACTGTATAAAGGTATTTCCCCAAAGGGCTGCTATCATGATGCCGATTGCCAGATAAGGGCCCATGGCAAGTACATGATCTTCCTTGGAAACCTTCATGCGTATCAGATGTATGACCGAACCGAGAATGCAGCCCAGTACAAATGCCAGAACAATCAGCTTCCACCCGAGCAAAAGCCCCGCTGCCGCCATCAGCTTGATATCGCCGCCGCCGATTGCTCGTCCCTTGCTCAGCACATATAACAGATACAGAAAAACACTTACTGCAAAAAAACCAATGACATAGGATGCCCAGTTGCGGCAATCCGTTGCAAGCCTGATCAGTCCCAACGCTGCAATGAAGAAGTTGCATCCCACCGGAATTTCATATGTTTTAAAATCAATCACGCCCAGCACAATGAGGGCACTGCCCATCAGACAGTAGAGTAGGGTTTCTACGCTGAATCCGCATACAAAAAACACAAGCACATACAGAACACCGTTTGACACCTCCATAAGAAGGTGCCAAACGGATATCTTTTTACCGCATTTTCGACATTTCCCACCGAGACACAGGTAGCTGAATACCGGGATCAGATCATACCATTTCAGCGTGTACCCGCAGTTTTCACAATGTGAACGCACTTTGACGATACTTTCCTTTCTGGGAATCCGGCAGATGCACACATTGGCAAAGCTGCCGATCACGATTCCGTAAAGGAACATCACTATGTAACATGCCACCGTCAGGGATGTAGGGATATCGTTCATGGGAATGTCCTTTCAGGGGTTAGTTGAATTTGTAACCGTCTGCTTCCTTGGTCTTGGTGTCAGAGTAGAAGTTATCCAGTGTAATGGTAACCGTACCGGAAGCGTTGCTGACATTGATCACCACTCCAGCAGCTGCATTCTTATATGTCGTTGAAGAAGTTGTCACTGATGTGCCGATTGTCTCCTTCAATTCCTTGTTCAAAGCATCTGCATCTGTAAACGTGCAAACCTTGTTTGCGCCAGCAGCACCTTCAAATGTAAATGTCATGCCGCCCGTAGGAATCGCATTCAATACTTTTTCGTCAGCGCATGCGATCTCAATTGCATTCGTAATCTCAGAGATTGCAGAATTGTCCTTCTGCAGTCTGGTTTTCTCTACATACTTCAAAAGCTGGGGAGCCAGTACCACCATCAGCACTGCCATGATAGCGATTACGATAATCAACTCTACCAGGGAAAAACCTTTGTTGTTCATTTTCTTCTTCATAATACCCATTCTCCTTTTTACTTGTAATTTGTTTATCTTATATCTCCGCCCCTACAACGGAGCATATAATTCTGTGTTGTTTGTTTTTACAGTGTATCCAGTGCGCTATACATCTTGAACATAGGCCCGATACAGGCTGCAATCATGATACCCACGATGCCCGCCAGAACCAGAATGATCATAGGCTCCATGGCTGCCATAAGCGACTGCACCGCCATTTCCACTTCCTCATCATAGTAATCCGCAAGCTTGGTCAGCATTTCCTCCGTATTACCGGACTCTTCACCGATGCGAACCATGTGGTAAACCATGGGAGGAAACAGTTTGGTATCTTCCAGCGGTCTCGAGAGAGGCTGTCCGATGATGATCTGATTCTTGCACTCGTCCAGCGCCTCTTTGAAATAGACATTTTCCATGGTATTGCTCACAATATCCACCGCTTCCACCAAAGGAACGCCCGCTGCAAGCAGGGTGCTCATGGTACGCGCCATCTGGGAGGACGACTTCTTCACCACCATATTATTGATGGCGGGAATCTTTAGCTGGATCTTGTGGAAAATATGTTTTCCCACATCCGTCCCCGCAAACGCCTTGAGCGCTATAATCGCAACGATCAGAATAGGAAGCTGTATGTACCATGTATCCAACAGGAAATCACTCAGGGATCGCACCGCTATGGTAAGCGCCGGAAGCTCTGTTCCCAGATCGTCAAACATCACCGCATAGGACGGAATCACCTTTACCAGCATGACAACCACCACTGCAACCGCAACAATACAGACGATAACCGGGTAAATCATCGCCTTTTTCACCATCGCATTGATCTTCGCCGACTTTTCAAACTGGATTGCCATACGTTCCATGGCGGTGTCAAGGCTTCCCGAGGATTCTCCCGCCGCAATCATATTGATCATCAGGCTGGGGAACACCTTGGGGTAGAGCGCAAGCGATTTTGCCAGCGTCTCACCTTTTTCTACATTGACGCGCACACCTTCCGTGGCTTCCTTCAGTTTTTTATTCTCCGTCTGCTCACTCAGCATCTTGAGGGATTCCAGAATGGAAACGCCCGCTTTCGTCATGCTGACGAACTGCCGGCAGAATACGCTCAAGTCTCTGGGCTTCGGATACCCGCCGATCTCAATATTCAGATCCTTTGTAAAAATGCTCTGTTCCTTCAGTTCCAGAAGCGTCAGTCCCTGCTGCCTGATCTCCCGCTTTGCAGCCTCTGCAGAATCTGCCTCTATACTCCCCTTAGTGGTTTTTCCTTCCTTGTTGATTGCCTCGTAGCCGAATGCTGCCATTTCCTTCTCCCCTTAGCACTGCTCTTTGCCGTTCATCTTTTATGATTACTTTTATCATACCTCATTTACCAAAATAGCACAAGCATTTATGCAAATTAACTAATTTTTTATTCAAATATGTTCCTTTTCGCACAAAAACTACCAGTCTGTCCTTCTCGGGCGTACAAATCATTCAAAACATGTTGATGTATTTCTCGGCCTCGTCCTCCGACAGCCCATATACCCTCTTGAGCTTGCCAAGGATGATTTCCTTCTCCACGCCGTCCTCGAGTTTGTCCATAACAAAGCCCTTGATACCCTGCTCTATCCCTTGTTCTATCCCTTGTTCTATCCCTTGTTCTATCCCTTGTTCTATCCCTTGTTCCAGTCCCTGTGTGATCCCCTGTTCTATTCCACGCCTGAGTCCTTCCTCCAGTCCCTCGGCTCTTCCCCGTTCCAGGCCTTCCTCTCTTCCTTCTTCCCTCATGTCATCATCATGCAGTAATTCC
>ENA-ORNF01000126-ORNF01000126.1-human-gut-metagenome-genome-assembly--contig:-NODE-126-length-72333-cov-7.334057_pt1 | contig 72333 bp, 62 predicted proteins | sample MGYA00242110_ERZ509012 | MGnify/ENA primary metagenome ERZ509012 (study PRJEB26280, sample SAMEA2338714) | human gut metagenome | biome: human gut; feature: human-associated habitat; material: faeces... | reverse complement strand
ACCGCGCGAGACGGCTTCCGGCGTCACCCCCGCGGCAAGCGCCGCCGCGGCCGCAGCGGCTGCATCGTGTTCGGCGTGTTTGCCGCTGATGGCAAGCGTCGTTTCGATTCGAGTGTTTTTGCACTGAATGATGAGCTTGTCGCCTTCTCGGCGCGTTGTCAGATCGGCCGTGGGGCTTGCGCCTTCGCAGTAGCGCGTCACCTGGCAGCCGCGGGCGCGGGCGTAGTCAAGCCACAGCGGCAGGCAGGCGTCCTTTTGCGCCAGCACCGCCTTGCCTTTGGCCGACAAAGCGACAATTGCAAAGGCGTTTTCGCGCGCGGAAGCCTCCACGCCGTCCAAGAATTCCTGATGTTCGCGCTGTGCGTTGGTGATCACCGTCACGGTCGGACGAATCCAGCTCACGAGCTTGGCCATTTCGCCGGGATGACTGATGCCGGCTTCGATGACCGCCACCTTGGTTTCACGATCGAAGCGAAGCAGCATCATCGGCACGCCGATGTGGTTGTTGTAGTTCTTCTCGGTGGCAACGACGCGCGACTCGCCCACAAAAGAGCGCAGGATCGTGGCGATCATCTGCGTGGTGGTGGTTTTTCCGTTGCTGCCAGCCACACAAATTACCGGCACCGCAAACTGACTGCGCCAGGCGCGGGCGAGAGCCCCGAGCGCCTCTTGCGTATCGCGCACGATGATCTGCGGGCAGCTTGCACCCGTATCACGCTCAACCACCACTACGCTTGCGCCGTCTCGGGCCGCCTGCGCCGCGTAGTCGTGTCCGTCGAAGCGCTCACCCTTGAGCGCCACAAAGACGCTTCCCTGCCGCACCTGTCGGGAATCGGTGCACACCGGGCCCAAATCGGCTCCGGTGGTGTTGCCGAGCGTGCGCACTATGACCGTCGCGAGCGCATGCTCGAGCGTGCTCATCGTCCAAGTGTTCTTTCCAACCATCTTCGTCTTCAGTTCTTCTGTGCCAAACGCGCGTGCCGCTCGTTAAAGGCTTCGCGCGCCGTTTCCAAATCGTCGAAAGGATGCCGCACGCCGGCGACTTCCTGATAATCCTCGTGTCCCTTGCCGGCAATCAGGACGACGTCCCGGGATTGCGCCTCGCAAATGCTCTGCACAATGGCCGTGCGGCGATCAAGTTCCATACGCACGGTGTGCTTGCGATCCGCCGGCACCCCGGCTTCGATCGCCCGCGCAATGGCGGCGGGATCTTCCGTTCGGGGGTTGTCGCTCGTGATGACGCAAGCGTCGGCGAGTTTTGAAGCCGTCTCGCCCATGATGGGGCGTTTGCCCGCGTCGCGATCACCTCCGGCGCCAAAGACGCAGATCAATTTGCCGCCGCGGCTTTCAGCCGTCTCGCGCAACGCGCAAAGAACCTTTTCGAGCGCATCGGGCGTGTGGGCGTAGTCCACAACGGCAAGCGGAGCCTGGGGCCGTGTGACGCTCTGCAGTCTTCCGACAGGCGCGCGTAGCGTTTCGAGCGCTCGACAGATCGCTTCCACGTCAAAGCCGAGGCTCAGCGCGGCCCCCGCGGCGCTCAGGAAATTGCTCACGTTAAAGCGACCGAACACCTTGGTGGCGACTTCATGGCACTTCCCTTGCCAGCACAGCGTAAAGCGCATGCCGCTTTCGTCGTGCGTGATGCGTGCGGCGGTAAGCATTTCGCATCCGTGCACAACGCAATCTTCGTAGAGGCTCGTTGCAATCGTGCGCACGCCGCGCTCAAGCGTCCGGGCGATGAAACGACGACCGGCCGCATCGTCGGCGTTGATCACCGCGGTTTTCAGTCCCGGCCAGTCGAAGAGCACCGCTTTGGCCGCTTCATAGGCCTGCGTGGTCTTGTGGTAGTCCAGATGGTCGCGCGTGAGATTGGTAAAGACAGCCGTTTCGATGGCCGTGCCGTCAAGGCGATGACGCACGAGACCGATGGAACTTGCTTCGAGCGCAAAAGCTTGTGCTTGAGCGCTCTTGAGCTTTTTAAAGGTCAGTTGGAGTGTTGCCGCATCGGGCGTCGTAAGCCCTGCTTCCTCGATCTGCTTGCCGTCGAGAAATGTGCCGACCGTACCGATCGCCGCCGTGCTCACGCCCAGACGCGAAAGGAGCGCCGCCACCCAGTGGCTCGTGCTCGTCTTGCCATTGGTGCCCGTGATCGCGATGCCGTGCATGGCCTTTGAGGGCTCACCGTAGTAAAGCGACGCAATGGGCCCGAGCTTTGCGTGCAGATCGGGCACTTCGGCGTAGGGAAGCCCCGCGCACTTTTGCTGAACATCATCACGCTTTTCACACACGATACAGCTTGCGCGGCGGGCGGCCGCCACCGGAGCAAAACTCAAGCCGTCGGCCTTGGCGCCCTTAATTGCCACAAACACGTCGCCCGGCTCAAGTTTTCTCGAGTCCAGACAAAGGCGAGCCTCATCGCCCGCTGTGTAGTGAAGCCACTGCGCGCAAGAGGGCGCCGATACACACTCAGTCATTTCTCTGGCCTCTTACCAAAATGCCGGGAGCGGCACCGAAACCTGCCGCATCGGGATGCACGCCGATCAAACGAAGGGCGCCCGCCGTGACTTCGTTGAAGACGGGCGCGGCAACAGCGCCGCCGTAGTAACTGCCGCGCGTGGGTTCGTCAATCATCACCGCGACGATCAAACGCGGCTGACCGGCAGGAGCCATGCCCACGAAACTTGCCACATACTTGTCGACATACTGACCGTTTTCAATCTTGTTGGCCGTACCGGTTTTGCCCGCCACCGTATAACCCTGCACGTTGACGCGGCGGGCGGTGCCGGCCTGCACGGTTTCGGCCATCATGGCGCGCATCTGGCGAGCAACTTCCGGTCGGAAGATCTGCTTGCCCACCGCTTCCTTGCTCGTGCGGCGGAAGGTCAAATCGATGACGTCGCCATTGCGGGCAAGCGCCGTGTAAGCGCGTACAAGCTGCATGAGCGAAACGGAAATGCCGTGACCGTAGCTGATGGTCGCCTGCTCAATCGGGCGCCAGCTTTTGGCAGGTCGCAGCCGACCGCCCGTGGCGCCGGGAAAGCCCGTTTGCGGCGGCGTGCCGAACCCCAGGTCGTTGTACATCTGCCAGAGCGTCTGCGGCTGCATTTCCAGCGCGATCTTGGAAGTGCCGATGTTGGACGACTTGGAGACGACCTGGCTCACCGTGATCATGCCGAAGTCGTGCGTGTCGCCGATCGTTCTGTCGCCGATCGTGAGTTTTCCGGGAGCCGTTTGCACCAACGTGTCCGGACGCACGATACCGAGATCCAGCGCCTTGGCAATCGCAAAGGGCTTCATGGTGGAACCGGGCTCGAACGTATCGGTGAGCACTCGGTTGCGGATGTTTTCCATGCGCACGAAACGGCGGGAGTTGGGGTCGTACGTCGGCCAGTTGCTCATTGCAAGAATTTCGCCGGTACGCACGTCCACCACAACAACGGCGCCGGCCTTGGCCTGATGGCGTTCGACGGCGTTCTGAAGCGCCTTATGCGCGATGAACTGCAGACGCGAATCGATCGAGAGCACCACGTCGGTACCGACTTCACCTTCCTTCACCCAAACGTCTTCAACAATACGGCCGAGTCGGTCGCGAATGACGCGGCGAGAGCCCTGCTTGCCGGAAAGGATTTCGTTGTTGGCAAGCTCCACCCCCTCTCGGCCGTTGTTGTCCGAGTCGGTAAAGCCCACGACGTGCGCCGAAATCGGACCGTCGGGGTAATTGCGGCGCACTTCGTTGTTGACGTGAATGCCGGGCAATTGCAACGCACGTACCGCCTCACCCTTTTCAACTTCAATCTGACGGTCAATGTAGACGAAACTCTTATTCTTGCGGGCTTGCAAACGTTCGCGAATGGCGGCACCGGACTCATCCAGAAGAGCTCCCAGCTGATCGAACTGAGCGCCCGTCAGCTTCAGCGCTTCTTCGGGCTCGGCCCAGACGCTGCGCGCCGGAATGGTGGAAGCCAGAACCACGCCGTTGCGATCGAAAATCTGACCGCGCTGTGCGGGCACGGGAAGCGTGCGGGCATAGCGCGCCTCACCTTGCTTTTGCAGAAAGTCCGTCGAGATGCCGCACTGCAGCCAAAACGCCTTGCCGAGCACGGCAACCAAGCCGACAAAAAAGAGACAGAAAACGACCTTGCTGCGCGTGGCGGAAATTTCTGCACTCAGCAACGCCTCTTCGCCGCTGTCGGTGCGGCGCTTCTTGGGCGACGTATCTTCGCGCCAGAAAGCGAGAACGGCCGAACAAATGCGATCAAAGAATGCAGAAGGTGTCATTTGCGCACCTCCATGTGTTCTTTGAGCAGCACCTGCGGCTCGACTTCAAACAAGACCGTGTTGGTGACGTCAGCGGCGATAAAGCCCATTTCACCGGCGCGGCGCGAGACGGCTGCGGGCAGCGCGGCCTTCGAAAGGTCAAGCGCCAATTGGCTTGAGTCATCGGCCAATTTTCTGGCCATGTCGTTGGCGCGCTCGATTTCCACAAAAAGCAGACGCACTCGGTACTGCGTCGTCACCAAAGCGCCCGCGCTCAGAATCAAAACGATCGCCGAAACGAGCGCCACCACAAAAAGGAAACGCTCCGAAATAAACGCCAAGGTGTGCGAGCGAGTCATCGGCGCCCTCCCTTGCGTTTGTCGGCGTCGGTTACGGACTCGCTCCAGAGAGCCTCAGTGCGCTGCGCCGTACGCAAAACGGCACTGCGGGCGCGCGGATTGGCTTCGCACTCTTCGACTGAGGGCTTGATGCGGCGCAAATCGGTCCAAAGCGCCGGCGCAAAGGCGTCCGCCGGCAAGGCAATTCGGGAATCGACGGCCTTATCCGGGTGCGCACCGGCATCCAAGAATCGCTTGACGATGCGGTCTTCAAGCGAATGAAAACTGATAACCGCCAGGACACCATCGGGCGCCAGCAGGCTGCCGGCAGCTGACAACGCACGCTTGAGTTCGTCAAGTTCGCCGTTGACCTGGATGCGAATCGCCTGAAAACTGCGCGTAGCCGGATGCTGCGCCGAATCGTTCTTGTTTTTCGGAACCGTGCGGGCTATCAGCTCGGCCAATTGCGCCGTGCGCTCGATCGGGGTTTCTTCACGCGTACGGCAAATGGCGCGCGCGATTTTTGCGGCAAAGCGCTCTTCGCCGTAGTCGCGCAAGACGCGAGCGATGTCGGGCTCAGACGCCTGCGCAAGCCACTGCGCGGCCGTCAATCCGCAGGTCGTATCCATGCGCATGTCGAGCGGCCCGTCCATGCGAAATGAAAACCCGCGGTCGGCTTCGTCGATTTGGGGGCTCGAGACGCCGATATCCATCAGAATGCCGTTGACTTGCGTAACGCCAAGTTCCGAAAGTTTTTCCTTCATTTCGGAAAAAGGCGCGTGAACGATCGAAAAACGGGGATCGTCGATCGCAGCGGCCGCCCGGATCGCTTCCGGGTCGCGGTCAAAGGCAATGAGGCGCGCATCCGGGGCGATGCGCGAGAGAACGGCGCGGCTGTGCCCGCCGCGGCCGAAGGTGGCGTCAATGAAAATGCCGTTGTGCGCGCGGCTGACTTCGTCGGCCGCTTCAGTCAGGAGTACGGTACGGTGAAGCGCTTGAGAATCGGTCATTTCGATCATGTTTGCCTACCCTCAAGCGTTAAAACTGAAAGTCGCCGGCGGCGGCTTCAAAACCAGCTGCCGCAGCCTCTTCTTCGAGCTTGGCAAGACGCTTGGCGTCCCAGAGCTCGAAGTGTTCGCCCATGCCGACAAGGGCCACTTCCTTTTCGAGACCTGCGAGAGTACGCAGGTCGGCAGGAATCAGCACGCGGCCAGCCTTGTCAACCGTGAGATCGACGGCGCTGCCGAGCACGATGCGCTGCAAAAAGCGTGCGCTGTAAGGAAGCGCGGCAATGGCTTCACGCTTCTTTTCCCAGCGATTGCGGGGGTAAATCAACAGGCACCCGTCGGGGTGGCGCGTGACGGTCACTTCAAGCGCGCACGACAACGCCAAAGCCTCGCGGTGACGACTCGGCATCGTCATGCGACCCTTGGCATCGAGCGACAATAATGAAGTCCCCTGAAACACGGCACAAACCTGTACAAAAACGCACGAAAATCGTGCGTGACGAAGCCGCTTCGGGCAAAACTTCAAGAGAATCAAGGACTTGAAGAACTCCGCGGCCGATAGCGAGAAAAATCCCCACTTTTTCCCACTCTTTTACACCAACACTCTACCACAACGGCGCCGTTTTCGAGGTTTCTTCGTTGCTCAAAATCTCGTCAAAGCCTTGTTTTCGCTTTTGTTTTTCACCTTTGAAAGTCCGCGCACCCCAGAAAAGATCGGCCGCGCGCACGTTTTTCAAATACCGCCGAACGGACGGGGTCTCCGGGTAAATGGCGTTCACATCCTCCCAAAAGGCTTTGGAGTGATCAAAATGCCGCAGATGAACAAGCTCATGAACGATGATGTAGTCAAAAACAGCGGGCGGCAGACAGATCAAGCGCCAGGAGAGTCGAACCGATCCGTTTCGAGAGCAGCTTCCCCAAAGCGTCTTGGCATTGCTTGCCGACACCTTCTTGGGCTGCAGGCCGGTTTTGTTCACCCAATAGGAAACCCGCTCGGCCATGCGCTCCGCAAAGCGCGCTTTGAGCCACTTCTGCACAATGGCTGAAACGTCCTCGCGTCTTGCAGTTGCTGCAAGCTTGACGCAAAGCTCCTTGGCATCTTCAGAAATTCGCGTGCGGTCAATATTGGGGTCACATCGCAAAGTGAGCACGTTTCCTTCATAGGCAACGCGCCCTCCGTCGCAAAGCAGTGCGCTCAAGGGGTTTGCCTTGCGACGGTTTTCGAGCATGATTTTTTGCAGATGCATCCAAGAAGCGACTTTCTCGAGATTGGCTTCGATAAAGCGAGTAAGTTCACTCTGGCTTACGCCAGTCGGACAAGAAACGCGCACGCGCCCCTCGCGCACCGATACGCGCAGGTACTTGAAGCGCCCGCGCACCACATTGCCCCAACAGCTGCGGCGTGCAAATTCCAGCAATTCTGCGCGGCGCTCAAGTCGGTCGGACGGCAGCATTTCGATTACTTGCCGGATTCGGATTCAAAGCGCTCGATTTCAGCTTCAATCCAGTTGCGCACTTCTTCGTTGAGTTCGTGCGCGGTCTTGCCTTCGGTCGCGATGACGGGACCGACGCTTACCGTAATCAGTCCCGGATGTTTGGCCACGCTGTTGCGGGGCCAGCAGCGGCCGGAATTGAGCGCAATGGGAACCACGGAAGCACCCACGGAAATCGCAAAGCGCGCGCCGCCCGTTTTGTAGACCGTGTTTTTGTCGCCCGGCTTGGTGCGCGTGCCCTCAGGGAAAAGAAGCACCCACCAGCCGCGTTTGACAAACGCGCGGCCGCGCTCCAAAAAAAGCTGATAGGCACTGCGACCTTCCTTGCGGTCAATGGCGATCATGCGCATGCTCTTTAGGGCCCAACCGAAAAACGGAATCATGTGCAGGCTCTTTTTGTAGACAAAGCCCGCGGGATTGCCGAGAATCAGCGGCAAGAAGAGCGTTTCCCAGGCCGACTGGTGTTTGCTCAGAACCACCACTGGCACTTCGGACAGCTTGGGAAGGTTTTCCAAACCGATGACACGGTATTGAACACCGCAGATCGGACGCAGCGAATTGACCATCAGGCGGCACCACACCAAGGCCACTTTGTTGTAGCGAAATTCTGCGCTCGCAAAGGGCCACAGCAGCAACACGGTCGTGGCCGCCGGAATCAGCGTGATGGAAAACCAAAGATAAAAAATCCAGCCGCGAAGCGTATGCATAGCGTTTATTTCCGTTTTCTTCGTTTTTTTGCTTCAAATGAGTGGTGACGTTACCGGGCGCCTTGATGACAAAACCGGCAGCACCTTCCGCAAAGAAGGCTCTCTGCCGGTTTTGTTCGCTCTAGGACTCAGAGCCTCGTCAGATGGCCAGACGCGAGAGTTCGGCCACTCGGTTCATGAGCGAATAGAGGCGCTTTAGAAGTGCCAGGCGGTTGAGACGCAGCTTTTCGTCTTCGCTGTTGACCATCACGTCGGCAAAAAAGGCATCGACGGGGTCCTTCAAAGGCGTGAGCGTTGCGAGCATGCCTTCGTATTCGCCCTTGTCGTAGAAGAGCTTGGCGATGGGCTCGTGATCGCCCAAAACATCGTGCAGGCGCTTTTCAGCCTCTTCAACCAACAGTTCCTTATCCACCTCACCGGTTTGGACATCGGCCGACTTCTTGAGGATGTTGGCGATGCGCTTGTTGGCGGCAGCAAGACTTGCGGATTCCGGCAGCTGCATGAATTTGTGCACGGCAGCAAGCTTCTTGGGCGTCTGAGCCAGATCGGTGTCGTGCTTGGCAAGCACCGCATCGACTTCCTGAGCCGTGTAGCCGGCTTCGCGCATCATCACGCGCAAGCGATCAAAGAAGAAGTGCGTCAGAGCTTCGGAAGCGTCCGTCACACCCTCGACCTTCGTTTCTACCGCAAAGGCGATCGCCACAAGTTCGTCGAGCTTCACCGTGAGGTTCTTTTCGATCAGCATGCGCAGCACGCCCAGAGCGTGACGGCGCAGCGCGAACGGATCCTTGTCGCCGGTGGGCATCTGACCGATGCCGAACATGCCGGCCAGGGTTTCAAGCTTGTCGGCAATGGCAAGTGCCGTGGCCACGGGGCCATCGGGGAGCACGTCGCCCGCAAAGCGCGGCAGATAGTGCTGAGAAACAGCCTGCGCCACTTCTTCGGCTTCGCCGTCGTGACGGGCATAGTACTCACCCATGATGCCCTGCAGTTCGGGGAATTCGCCCACCATGAGAGTGCGAAGATCAGCCTTGGCAAGTTCTGCGGCGCGTTCGGCCTTGACGGGATCGGCGCCGATCTTTTCGGCCACGGAGTGCGCAATGGCTTTGACGCGCAGCATGCGTTCGCCCTGGCTGCCGAGTTTGTTGTGGTACACGACGTGAGACAGACCGGGAACGCGGCTTTCGAGCGTCGTCTGGCAGTCCTGCTTATAGAAGAATTCGGCATCAGCCAAACGAGCGCGCACCACGCGAGCGTTGCCGGCGACGATTTCCTTGCCGCCGTCGGTCGCATGAATGTGCGAAACCAGACAGAAGCGGTTCATGAGCTTGCCCTGAGCGTCACGCATCGGGAAGTACTTCTGATTGGTCTGCATCGTCAGAATCAAGCATTCTTCCGGAACAGCCAGGAACTTCTCTTCAAATTCGGAAACGTAGATCACAGGCCATTCGGTAAGCGAATTGGCTTCGTCAATCAGATCTTCGGGCGCAATGAGCGTGCCGCCGGCTTTTTCTGCGGCTTCGTGCAGCAGTTTGACGAGCATTTCGCGGCGTGCGGCATAGTCGGCCATCACGTGGCCCTTTTCGCGCATCGTCTCTTCGTAGGCGTCGGCCGAAGCGATGTCGATTTCGCCCGCGCTTTCAAAGCGGTGGCCCATCGTGGTGCGACCGGCCTTAAGACCGAACATTTCAACGTCCACGATGTCTTCGCCATAGAGCGCCACCAGATGCTTGACGGGGCGCACGAACTGCACCGTCGTCACGCCGTCAGCGAGCTGATAGTTCATCACCTTCGGGATCGGCAAGGCCTTGACGGCGTCTTCAAGGGCCTTCTGCAGGGCGTCCTTGACGGCCACACCGGCACGAATGCCCGTGTACACCAGCTGTTCGTTCTTGCCGTCGTTGACGCGCTTGAGTTCAGAAACGTCCGCCGTGATGCCCAAGGCGGCCATCTTCTTTGTCAGAGCGGCCGTGGGCTTGCCTTCGGCGTCCAGACCCACGCGCACCGGCACGAGGCGCTGTTCGAATTCCTTGTCTGGGCTCTTTTCGAGCACTTCGGTAATCAAAACGCCCATGCGACGAGGTGCGCCGTAGGCCTTGACCGTGCTTGCTTCAGTGAGCATCGACTGTGCGGCAAGTGACTTGTGCACGCCGGCAGCGAATGCTTCGGACAACTTTTTCAGAGCCTTAGGCGGGAGCTCTTCGGTCTGCAGTTCAACAAATAAGCTCTTCATTTTTTATCTTCTCTCGCGACAAACTATTAAAGGACTTATGCCTTGAGCATCGGGAAGCCCAGGCGTTCGCGCGAGTCGTAGTAGCTCTGCGCCACAGCGCGACTGAAGTTACGAATACGGGCAATGTAGGCGGCGCGTTCGGTCACCGAAATTGCACCGCGTGCGTCCAGAAGGTTAAATGTGTGACCGGCCTTGAGAACCATTTCATAAGCAGGAAGTGCCAATTCAAGTTCCATCAGGCGCTTGGCTTCGCTCTCGAAGTAGTCGAACTGCTTGAAGAGCTTTTCCGGGTCGCTCGCTTCGAAGTTGTATTTGCTCTGTTCGACTTCGTTCTGGTGGAACACGTCGCCGTATGTGAGCGTGTGTTCCTGACCGAGACCGTCCTTCCACTTGGTATAGACCAGGTCAAAGACGTTGTCACAGTTTTGCAGATACATCGTGAGGCGTTCCAGACCATAGGTAATTTCGCCCGTAATCGGCTTGCATTCCAGACCGCCCACCTGCTGGAAGTACGTGAACTGGGTGACTTCCATGCCGTTCATCCAAATTTCCCAGCCCAGGCCCCAGGCGCCGAGCGTCGGGTTTTCCCAGTTGTCTTCCACGAAGCGAATGTCATTAACCGAAGTGTCGATGCCCAACGCGCGAAGGCTACCCAGATACAAGTCAACGATGTTAACGGGAGAGGGCTTGAGCACAACCTGGTACTGATGGTGCTGATGCAGGCGGTTGGGGTTTTCGCCGTAGCGGGCGTCCTTCGGGCGACGGGACGGCTGTACGTAGGCGGCGCGCCACGGTTCGGGACCAAGGGCACGCAGGAACGTGGCCGTATGCGAGGTGCCTGCCCCGACTTCGATGTCAATCGGCTGCAACAGAGCACAGCCTTGTTTATTCCAATACTCCTGCAGACGCAGGATCACTTCCTGAAAGGTAATCATGGTTCTAAAAAGTTGAAGCGCCCGGTCTCGACATGAGAACGCGAAGACGCGTCTGGACAAAAGAATTAGGTGATTTTAGTCGATTGGGGAAAAGGATGCTGTGCAACCATCCCTCGCGGAGTCCTGACAGAAACCTGGTTTCAAGGCAATCAGACGAGCTTTGCAGTACTACATCGAGAATGCTTGACAAGCATTGATGTTGCCAGTCTTCCTTGCAATCAGCCCTTCCCTCAATCCCTGAACTGTCAGTGAGCACGGGCTCTGTCCGAATAAGGATCAGGGAACCCCAGCGTCTTCATAATCTCTCGTTCTCGAGCTTCCATGACTTCTGCCTCTTCATCTGTCTCGTGATCCCAGCCTTGTGCATGCAAGGTTGAATGCACCAGAAGGTGAGCGAGGTGAGATCTGAAAGTTTTGTTCTGTTCCTTTGCTTCGCGCTCCAAGACCGGCGTACAAATCACGATGTCGGCTTCAGCCGTCGGTTCGTGTTGGTAGTCGAAGGTCAGAACATTCGTTGCGTAGTCTTTGCCACGATAGGTTTTGTTGAGTTCGTGTCCCTCCTCCTGCCCTACGAATCGCACGCAGAACTGTGCCGAGACAGAAAGCGCCGCTTGAACCCACCGCGTCATGTCCGCTCTTGTAGGAAGACGCTTTGAAGTATCGTCCGTACGTTCGAATTCGATCTCAAGCGTTATTTTCTTCTTTGCCATGTTTCTCTTCCTTCGCAAGACGTGCTAACTCTCTACGTTCCTGAGCAGCAGATTCAGCTGCTTTTTCTGCTTTCTCGTATGCTCTCACAATTGCACCAACCAACGGATGGCGAACGACGTCTTCCGTTGTGAAACGCACGATGGAAATGCCACGCACGTCTTCAAGCACATTGCAAGCGTGTGCGAGACCGCTTTTGACTCCTTTAGGCAAGTCCACCTGTGTCGCATCCCCCGTGATAACAGCACGCGTTCCAAAGCCGATACGCGTCAGGAACATCTTCATCTGCTCGGGCGTTGTGTTTTGGGCTTCATCCAAAATCACAAAAGCATTGTTGAGCGTACGCCCGCGCATGAAGGCAAGCGGCGCAATCTCAATGATCTGTTTTTCAATCAGCCGTTGCGTCTTTTCAAACCCGAAGAGATCAAATAGTGCGTCATAAAGCGGGCGCAAATACGGATCCACTTTCTGCACCAGATCTCCGGGTAAGAAACCAAGGCGCTCTCCTGCTTCAATAGCAGGACGCGTAAGGATGATGCGCTCGACCGCGTCACGCTCGTAGGCGTCTACTGCAGCTGCGACAGCCAGATATGTTTTCCCAGTGCCAGCAGGTCCGACCCCGAAGACCACATCGGTCTGCATGATGGCCCGCAAGTACTTTTTCTGGTTGGGAGTGCGCGGCTGGAGACCTGCTCGACGAGTTTTGAGCATGAACGCTTCATCGTCATCAATGCTCGAACCTGTCTGCTCACTAAGCACAGCCATCTGAACGTCGTTGACGGAAATCTCTTCGCCAGCATGCACACGAGCTGCACAGGACTGCAAAACGGCAAAAGCCTTTGGCGCCTCCGCTCCGGCAATGCGGAAGTGATTTCCTCGGCGCGAGATTTTGGCATCAAACGCCGTTTCAATCTGGCGAAGATTTTCGTCAAGAGGCCCGACAAGCACGGCGAGTTCACCTGCAGTCGCCTCAAAAACGTAGACAAAATCCTTTAAGTCTTTTTTCATGCTTCTTTCTGACTTTAGGCCAACTCACCGCCCAACGTATGAGGATAGACCTCAGTGATACGGATATTTGCCATCTGACCGATAAGCGTTTCGTCACCCTTGAAGTTCACCACACGATTGTTGTCAGTACGAGCCGACAAGAGTCCTTCACCTTTCTTGGCCTTGCCGAACACCAGACAGCGCTCAACTCGGCCGAGCATGGATTGAGAGATTTCCGTAGCCTTAGCATCAATCACAGCCTGGAGATGCTGCAGGCGCTTGAGCTTAACGTCTTGCGGCGTGTCATCTTTATAAGATGCGGCAGGCGTACCAGGACGTGCGGAATAGACAAACGAGAAGCTTGCGTCAAAGCCGACTTCACTAATCAACCGCATCGTCTCGTTAAAGTCTTCCTCTGTTTCACCCGGGAAACCCACGATGAAGTCCGTTGCGATACTGATGTCCGGTCGTACGGCACGCAATTTTGCTATTCGTCCAAGGTACCACTCGTGCGTGTACCCGCGCTTCATGGCGCTCAGAATTCGGTCTGAACCGCTTTGCACAGGCAAATGCACATGGTTAGCCAGCTTGGGCAACCTTCCGTAAGCTTCGATCAAGCGATCCGAGAATTCCTTGGGATGACTTGTGGTGTAACGAATGCGCTCAATACCGGGAATTTCGCTCACGTACTCCAGTAGCGCCGCAAAATCCACGGGATTACCGTCCGCACCACGGCCGCAATAAGCATTGACGTTTTGCCCCAGTAGCGTAATTTCCTTGACGCCTTGAGTAGCCAAATGAGCGCATTCCACTAGCACGTCCATCAAAGGACGACTGATTTCTTCGCCGCGCGTATAGGGCACTACGCAGTAAGAGCAGTACTTGCTGCAGCCTTCCATTACAGAAACGAAGGCCGTGGCTCCAGCAGCTGTCGGAGCCGGTAAGCAATCGAATTTCTCGATTTCAGGGAACTCGATATCTACCTGAGGTTTGCCTGTACGTTCTCGTTCAACAAGAAGCTCAGGCAAGCGATGCAACGTCTGGGGACCAAAGACCACGTCAACCCAAGGCGAACGTGAAAGGATACGCTTGCCTTCTTGGCTGGCAACACAACCACCCACGGCAATACGCATGGACGGTTTTTCTTTTTTGAGTTCTCTCAGTCTGCCCAGATCCGAGAAGGTCTTTTCCTGAGCTTTTTCTCGGATCGAACAGGTAACGACAACTAACAGATCTGCGTCTTCAGGCTGAGCGGTACGCTCATATCCATGCTCGCGCATCAGATCAATAATGCGAGCGGAGTCATAGTCGTTCATTTGGCAGCCAAAGCTGCGGAGATAGATTTTTTTTGCGTTCACGGTTTATGTCCGGTGGCTAAAGGATTATTGGATATTGAGTTAACACTCAACAATATTTACCGCCAAGCCTCCACGGCTTGTTTCACGGTATTTTGATTGCATGTCTTTGCCTGTTTCAAACATGGTCTGCATGACTGCATCGAGACTTACAAAATGACTACCGTCCCCAGCAAGAGCTAAACGAGCGGCATTAACAGCCTTGACTGCTGCTACGGCATTGCGTTCGATACAGGGAATTTGAACTTGGCCTGCTACGGGGTCACATGTAAGACCCAGACAGTGTTCCATGCCGATTTCTGCAGCGTTTTCCACTTGTCTCGGATTAGCACCCAACACTGCCGCTAATGCTCCGGCAGCCATGGAGCAGGCAACACCTACTTCACCTTGGCAACCGACTTCGGCACCTGAAATGGAGGCGTTGCTCTTGTAAAGCAGACCGATGGCACCTGCTGTGAGCAGAAACTCACGAATGCCATCAGGATTGGCTCCGGGAATAAACGTACGGTAATAGCGAAGTACCGCAGGAATGACGCCGGCAGCACCGTTGGTGGGACTCGTCACCACGCGTCCACCGCAGGCGTTTTCTTCCCCAACAGCAAAAGCCCAGGCATTGATCCAATCCAAAACACTCAAGGGATCGGAAGCTGAGTTGACATTTTTCAACCGTTGTGCCAGATGTTTGGCACGACGCTTGACGGCAAACGGTCCGGGCATCGGGCCTTCTGCTTCCAAACCTCGATTGATGCAATCGTTCATGGCTTCCCAAACGGCATCAAGCTCCTTGTCAATCTCTTCATCGGTGTAATGCACGCGTTCGTTAGCGCGTGCAATCTCGGCAAACGACAGATTGTTTTTGATGGCCAATTCAAGAAGTTCCGTACCGTTGCGATATACGTAAGGTAACGGCTGAGCTTTGCTCTTGGCAACTGCTACAGGTTCATTGGGTACATCCGGATCGCGTTCGCTTCCGGCCACAATAAAACCGCCGCCCACGGAATAGTAACGGCGACACAGCAGGCAATTGCCTTGTTGGTCCAGTGCCGCCAAATCCATTGCGTTAGTATGAAATGCGCAAACCTTGTCAGCCGAGAAAATCATGTCTCGGTCAGGATCAAAAGCAATGCTCTTGATTCCTGCGAGATTAAGCACATGATCTTCTTCGGCCTGTCGTGGAATCTCTACGGATTCTTTGCCGGTGACAGTTGCCGGAGCTTTGCCTGCCCACCCGAGGATCACGGCCTTATCAGTAGCGTGACCTCGGCCTGTGGCCCCCAGGCTTCCCATCAACTCGCAAACCACGCGCTGTGTTTGTGTCAAAAGTTCCTTTTTCTGCAGCTCCTGCACAAACAGCAGCGCAGCCCGCATCGGCCCGACGGTGTGGCTCGAGCTTGGACCGACACCAAGCTTGAACATTTCAAAAACGCTGGCAGCCATATTGCTCATCTCGATTAGATCTGCTTGTCCACAACCAATGCTGCTTCACAATGCGTGCGAGGGTCAGTCTTGACATCCACGGGCACACGATCACCGATCTTCACTTCCTGTGGCAAACGAACCAACGCCACCGTGAAGGGACCTTCGGGAACGCGAGCAATTGACGTGCAGGGATATTGCGTACCGTTGAGTACAACGTAGGGAACTTCAACAAGCAACGCCGGATCGAATGCCACATCAAAGGCCACCAGCTGCATACGGTCGTAATTGCCGGCCTTAAAACGAGCTTCCGTCAGGGCTCGACCTATAAAGATACGATCCGGATCGTCGAAATTCAGGGCACCTTCAAGACCGGTTTCAAGCGGGCTGGAGCTTTCGTCAAGTTCAAGTCCGGCTGCAGGTTCGCGCGCAAAGATTCGCAACGCATCCCATCCGGTCTGTTCACCTTTCTTTGCTCCGGCCTTGATGAGGTTGTCACTCAATGCCTTAATGTTGGCTTCGGGGCCAATCGCCAGACACATCCATCCCATATCAATGAGGCGGATGCCGAGGCTCTCTATCAAATGCCCGGGGTGAAGGGAGATGCCGTCAATCGGAAGCTTGCCGACAAAGTAGAAACCTGCAAGCGCTTCAACGCCAACATCAGCTTCAAAGGCAACGCTCACCTGACGAATCCAGGCTTGAAGGGCATCGGTTTCGTCACCCGCGAGAATGATTTCGTAGGTATCAGTGGCTCGGCGCGCAACCCAGGGCGTGCCCAGCACACCGCCGGTAGCGTTCATTGCCACCGAGCGTTCTACGCCGCCCACAGCAAGCTTTGTGACGTCACTCGTCAGCAGTCGAGCCAAAAACTTTTCTGCCCCCTGTACCTTAAGAATCGTCACAGGGGTGTCATTGAAGATCACAAGATCCAAAGCCATTTTTTCTATTTTTTCGTTAAGTAGTGGTTTTCAATAATCAGTCTTCACGCACACAGTCGAGCATGTACTTAATCGCGCCGTCCGGTTGTTTGACCTTTACGAGACCGTGAACGTCGCTTTCAAATCCTGGGAATCGGCGAGTGAAGTCACGCGCAAAGCGCAGATATTCAACAATCTTGGAATTGACGCGCTCGCCCGGCACCAAGAGCGGGATTCCCGGCGGATAGGGAGTCAACAGCACAGCAGAGATACGCCCTTCCAAAGAGTCAATCGGCAAGCGATCAATTTCGCCGTGTGCGAACTTGGCGTATGCATCGGTCGGACGCATGGCCGGGATCATTTCAGAGGTGTACATCTGCGTAGTCAGACGTGCCACGTCATAGTCGCGGTATACCTCATGCACACTCTGACAGAGATCACGCAGTCCCATTCCTTCATAATGCGGGAACTCAGAGAGAAACCGCGGCATCACACGGTACAGCGGCGAATTGGCGTCGTATGCGTCCTTGAACTGCTGCAGTTCCGTCACCATCGTGTTCCAACGGCCCTTCGTGATGCCGATCGTGAACATGATGAAGAACGAATAAAGTCCAGTCTTTTCAACAATAATGCCGTGCTCAGCCAGGTACTTCGTCACAACGGCCGCAGGAATACCCGTTTCGGAGAAGTCGCCTTCCACAGACAAGCCTGGCGTCACAATCGTTCCCTTGATAGGATCGAGCATGTTGAAGCCTTCTGCCACAGGTCCGAACCCATGCCAGCTTTCGTTGGCGTGCAGCATCCAGTCTTTCTGGGTGCCGAAACCCTCGCTCGGCAACTTTTCCGGTCCCCAAACGGTGAACCACCAGTCGTCGTAGTTTTTGCCGACTTCTCGCATCGCTCGACGGAAATAAACGGCTTCAGCAATGGACTCTTCCACCAGAGCTTTGCCTGCACGACCTTCCATCATGGCTGCAGCTACGTCGCAGCTTGCAATAATCGCGTACTGCGGCGACGTCGACGTGTGCATCATGAATGCTTCGTTAAAGCTCGAGCGATCAAGCTTCTCCGTTTCGGAATCCTGTATGCAAATTTGGCTTGCCTGGGAAATACCTGCCAAAAGCTTGTGCGTCGAGTGGGTCGCAAAGACCATGCTTTTCTTGGTGCGCGGCTTGTTGCGATCAATAGCGTGCATGTCGCTGTAGAAAGGCGAAAATGCCGCATGCGGCAACCAAGCCTCGTCAAAATGAAGGATGTCCACCTTGCCGTCGAGCTTTTCCTTGATCACTTCATCGTTATAGACAATGCCGTCGTACGTCGACTGCGTGATCGTCATGATGCGCGGCTTGGCATTTTTGTTTTTGATCAGCGGATTCTTGGCGATTTTCTCTTGGATCGTTTCCCAATCGAATTCGGAACGCGGAATCGGTCCGATGATGCCGTAATGGTTGCGCGTGGGCATCAGGAACACGGGAATAGCTCCCGTCAGGGTGATCGCGTGAAGAATTGACTTGTGGCAGTTACGGTCCACAATCACGATGTCGCCCGGAGCTACCGTGTAGTTCCAGACAATCTTATTGGACGTGGACGTACCGTTGGTCACAAAGAAAAGATTGTCACACCCGAAAATGCGCGCGGCATTTTGTTCTGACTTGGCAACAGGCCCGGTATGGTCAAGTAGCTGACCGAGTTCTTCGACGGCGTTGCAAACATCGGCTCGAAGCATGTTCTCACCGAAGAACTGGTGGAACATCTGACCTACTGGACTCTTTAGGAATGCGACGCCACCCGAATGCCCCGGGCAGTGCCAAGAATAGGAACTATCAGCCGCATAGTGCGTCAGCGCTCGGAAGAACGGCGGCGGCAGGCTTTCAAGATATTGACGGGCTTCACGAACGATGTAACGCGCCACAAACTCAGGCGTGTCTTCGAACATGTGAATGAAGCCGTGTAATTCACGCAACACATCATTCGGGATGGACGGTGCGGTCTTGGTTTCCCCGTAGAGGAAAATCGGCACGTCTGGATTGGAACTTCGCACTTGATGCACAAATGCGCGCAATTCCGCAATGGCTTCGTTTTCTTCGCCGGTATCGGAAAAATCATCGTCATCAAGACTCACAATGAAAGCCGATGTGCGGCTTGCCTGACGCGCAAGACTCGAGAGATCAGAAAAAGTCGTAACGGCACTGACCTCTTGCCCTTGCGCTTCGATGGCTTGTGCAAGGTCGCGGATGCCAAGACCGGAGACGTTTTCCGAATGGTAATCCTCGTCAATGATGACGATCGGGAAGTGGTATTTCATAGCTGGAAACGCAAAGGAAGAAACCTCCCGCCAAACTCTGGTCTTGGCAAGAGATCACTGTTAATGAAAAAAAATAAGGCGCCATTTGCGAAAAAATGGGAAATTTCGCAAGCAGTGCAAGTATATCGGCATCGCTCTCGTTCTTAAATACAGCTCCCATACGCTCATCCGCTCTTCGCCGCGTCAACGGCTAAAATAAGCCCACTTTCAAAAAGCTCTCAATCGATAGCCACTCTGCCGAATTTCACAGCATGGATTCCTCGTTTATGTCTCACAGTCCCGTTCAGAAAAATATCGCTCACGCCGGTCGTCTCTTTATGGTTACAGCCCCCTCCGGAGCCGGCAAAAGCTCACTGGTTAAAGCACTCCTTGAGCGCGACTCTGAAATCGAACTGTCGATTTCGCATACCACACGTGCTCCGCGTCCAGGAGAAGTGAACGGTCGTGAGTACCACTTTATTTCCGTCAATGAGTTCGAGGAGCGCAAGGCGCGCGGAGAATTCCTTGAGTCTGCCCTTGTGCACGGCAACTATTACGGTACGAGTCGTGTTTGGATTGAGCAACGAATGGCGGCAGGCAAAGACGTTTTGCTGGAAATTGATTGGCAAGGTGCTCGTCAGGTTCGTTCCCAATTTGAGGGGACCGTAGGCATTTTTATTCTGCCTCCGTCAATAGATGCGCTTGAAGCCCGCTTGCACAAACGCGGCACCGACAGCGAAGCCACCATTACTCGCCGCCTGATGGGGGCCGGAGCGGAAATTGCCCACGCTCCTGAATTTGAGTTCGTTATAATTAACGACAGCTTTGACGTTGCTTTGTCGCAACTGATCTCCGTAGTGACAGCCTCGCGCCTGAACTTTCAAAATCAGGCTGCGCGCCATCGTGAACAGTTCATCTCGCTCGGCGTCCCTGTCTGATCTCTACCCCGCAGCAACGATTTCCTACTTTTGTAAAAAGAAAATGGCACGCATTACTGTTGAAGATTGCTTGAAGAAGATTCCGAACCGTTTTGAAATGGTTCTCTGCGCCGCATACCGCGCTCGTCAGCTCAACGACGGTCACGCACCGCGCGTTGATGCCAAGGACAAAAACACCGTGATCGCTCTGCGCGAAATTGCGCAGGGCAGTGTGTCGCGCGAAATGCTGGAACGCGTTTCCTAATTTCTTGCTTCACTCGGGCAACGGACAACCGTTGCGTTGCCCGCAAGCGAAACCAAGCGCTGCCTATCCTATAAAACTATTTGGGCAGCGCTTTTTTTATTTTTAATCATTTTTCGGAAAAGGTCCTATGCTGTTTACCGCCCCTCAAACAGCCCCGGCAACGACTCTGCCCGGCATTATTCGACCTCAACACCCTCATTCCGGTCAGTCTGACGAAGACGACTACGATGCGGCCTATCTGGACGCTCGTGCAGATGATATCGTAGGTCAGGAAGCCGACCTCCCTCTTTTCTCTCCCGTAGAAAAAGTCACCAAAGTCGTGACCTCTTCCGAACTGCTCGCCCGTTGCAGTCAGTTTCTCTCAAAAGCGGACGTGGAGCGTGTTCGTCAGGCATTTATGTACGCTGACGATGCGCATCTGGGGCAATTCCGCAAATCCGGCGAACCATACATCACGCATCCTCTGGCTGTAGCAAACATTCTGGCTGAGTGGCGTCTTGACTCCACCACCATTTGCGCTGGTCTCATGCACGACGTGCTTGAAGACACACCTGTCGCCAAGATTGAAATGGTGGAGCGCTTTGGTGTAGAAGTGGCTGAACTCGTCGACGGCGTGAGCAAACTCGACAAGTTACGCTTTTCGTCCAACGAAATTGCTCAGGCCGAAAGTTTTCGCAAGATGTTGCTCGCCATGAGCCGCGATGTGCGCGTGATCTTTGTGAAACTCGCCGACCGTCTGCACAACTTGCGCACCCTCGGCGTGATGCGCCCGGACAAACGTCGCCGCATCGCCAAGGAAACCTTGGAAATCTATGTTCCGATTGCGCATCGTCTAGGGCTCAATACCGTTTTCCGCGAACTGCAGGAGTTGTCCTTCTTCAACCACTACCCGCGTCGTTACGAAATTCTTCGTGAAAACGTAATTCTCACGCGAGGAAATCGCAAGGCTGTTCTGGAACGTATTTTGCGTGAAACACGTTCAGCGTTACCCAAATGCGGCATTGTGGCTCAAGTCCAGGGAAGAGATAAGACCATCTACGGTATATACAACCGCATGCGTGACACGCATGCTTCCTTCTCTGATGTTTTGGACATCTACGGCTTTCGTGTAATCGTTCGTACGCGCGAAGAGTGCTATCTCACTTTGTGCGCCTTACACCAGCTCTATAAGCCTGTTCACAACCGCTTCAAGGACTTCATTGCAATCCCGAAGGCTAACGGCTATCGAAGTCTTCACACCACCGTCATCGGTCCATACGGTACCCCTGTTGAGTACCAGATCCGTACGGAAGAAATGCACCGCATTGACGAGATGGGCATTCTCTCGCACTGGATCTATAACGATAGCATGGATACCAGCGGAATCCAGAACATGGTGAAATCCTGGCTGCAAAGTCTGATGGAAATTCAGCGCACCAGTGCTGACAGCAGTGAGTTCCTTGAAAACATCAAGATCGACCTCTTCCCGGATCGAGTCTATGTCTTCACTCCGAGAAGCAAGATCGTGAGCTTGCCGCAAGGCTCTTGCCCTGTTGATTTTGCCTATCAGATTCACACCGATGTCGGCAACAAGGCAATCGGTTGTCGCATCAATGGAGAGCAGCAACCGTTGTCAACGCCGCTCAAAAACGGCGACATGGTCGAGATCATCACAGCGCCCGATGCAGAACCCGATCCTCAATGGATCAGCTTTGTGCGCAGCGGTAAAGCTCGTGCAGAAGTCCGCCAGTATCTGCGCACACGCAATCCTGAAGAATCGGAAGCTTTGGGTCGTAAAGTGCTCGCCAAAGCTGCCCAGGAAGCACAGCTCAACCTTCAAGCTATTCCTGAACCCATTTGGCGTGAAGTGCTTCGTGATGCATCCATCGGAACACGCGAACAACTCTATATTGATATTGGTCTGGGGCATATGCCGGCAGCCGGCATCATCGGTCAAATCAAAACGCTACTGCAGGTAAAGAGGCCTGAACATCCCGCAAATGAAACCACGGTGACCATCCGTGGCACCGAAGGTATGGCCGTTCAATTAGCGACCTGTTGTCATCCCGTGCCCGGCGACAATATTTGGGGCTTCATGCGCAAAGGACACGGGCTTTCCGTACATCGCGCTGACTGCGAACATGTTGCTCGCGGACGGCAAAATGCCCCGCAACGGTGGATGCCGTTGGCGTGGCAAGCCGAAAGCGCTGAAGAAGCTCGCTTCTTTGTGCCACTGGATCTGGAAATTACCGATGATCGAGCAACATTAGCTTCAGTCGCCACAGAACTCAGCTCTGCTGGCTCTGCTATTGTGGGGGTTAACGTTGAGCCTAATAAAGAAGGTAAAGAATCTTTGAACTTGATGATTCAGGTAAGAAGCCGACTACACTTGATGCACATTATGCGTGCGCTCAAACGTATCCCGACCGTGTTGAGCGTAGCTAGACGCTTGGATGGCGACAAACGCATCTTCTTGCCGACTGAGGATCGATAGAGACAGAGCGGGCTCCTTTCGGAGCCCCTTTGCTTTATCAATTAAATTTTGCCGCCGTGATTTTTTAGGTAGTAGTACCGTACGTACTTGGCCATTGTGTAGAAGTAGTGATTCATGGAGAAAATGAAGCCAAGCTTCCCGTCCAAGAACCCTCGATTGATGAAGTAGACCTTGAAGAAGGCCCAGAGCGGTCTTAACACAACATCTCTGAAGAAGTAGCAATTCCTGCCTTCATCCAAATATTTGTCAGCGGCCAGTCTGCTGTAGAGATCTATTTTCCGGTAGTAGGCATCCCAGTTGCGGTATGTGAAATGAATAAGCCGCCCGGATAATTGATCTCTTGGAAACGGCGATTCAATACTTTCATGCACCTTTCCGATAGACGAAGCACCCTCTCTCGGCAAAAATCTCAGAACCCAGTCGGGACGCAAGCATCCATGCGTAGCTGACCCTGATACAAAATGATTTTCTCTCTGGATCATGTATGCCCGCTTCTGCGACGAATCAGACAGCACTTGACGAATAGAGTCACGCAGTTTTGAACTGACTCTCTCATCAGCATCAATCAGCAGAAGCCATGGTTGAGAAGCTTGTTGCATAGCAAAAGTCTTCTGAGCCCCCCAATCTCCAGCAAGAGATCGATTAAAGACTTTTGCGCCTAGCTCCTGAGCTATCTCGACCGTCTTATCAGTACTTCCGTCATCAACAACAATGAATTCTTGAGCAAAATCACAGCTTCGAAGACAATCCTTAATATTTAGCTCCTCGTTACGCGTCAAGAGCACAACGCTAATGGGAAGTTTTTCTTTTGTCATTTGAGGTTAGTTCAAAGCCACCGATTTTTGCTATTTGTACTCCACTGCAACTATCTCCAGCACTTCTACCCGTGCGGGGTGATCAATCGTTGCCGGCGTCGGTAATTTGACACTATCGCCTTCCCTTTGCTTCAGAAAGACCCGGGCAATCGGACTCACCCAACTCACGTCACCATTTTCCGGATCAGCTTCATCAATGCCTACGATACGAATAGTGTGCTCGGTGCCAGTAGTCAGGTTCTCGTAGGTAACAGTTGCCCCAAAATACACCTGATCCGTGGGTGGGCGTTTCGTAGGATCAACCACCTCTGCACTTTCAATTCGTTTGTTTAGAAAACGTATGCGACGGTCAATTTCGCGCAAACGTCTTTTGCCGTACTGGTAGTCACCATTTTCGGAACGATCCCCATTGCTTGCCGCCCAACTGACCACGTTTACAATGCTCGGTCGCTCAACGTTAACCAAATGCTCGCGCTCATCTAGCAGACGTCGATAGCAACTCGGAGTCATGTAGTTTTTTGTGTTCGCTGGGAGTCCGGGAAGCTTGACATCTTCACCGTCTTCATCGTCCATCAACATTTCAGTTGTCATATGTCCAACCATCCCTGCTCTATTGCCGATATTTACCGCGCATCTGTAGATAAGCCGGTACCCACTTTTTAAGTGGAGCCGCGTCAATCTCTTTCCAGTCTTTAAGGCTGTGCCCTTCCAGTGCTCCGCTCATTTTGATGAGTAACACCTCGTCACCCGTTACGATAGCGTCCTCGTTGTAACTGCCGACAAAAAAGACTTCTCTTCCTTTGGGATCAAAAAGATCCTTGCCTACGCTAAAGTCTTCAATGGGATTTTGAACAGTCAATACTCTTTTCAACAGAGTGGCTCCCACATCATATGCTGTTGTGCGGTGGGTAATTTGTTGTGCAGGCATTCCAGGCCATGCAATTACAAGCGGAACTTTGATCTGAGCATCAGAAAAGTTTCCATTGTGCCCCCAGTAGTTCAACTTGGAGTCATTGAACTCTTCCCCGTGATCGGAAGTCACAATCACTATCGTGTCCTTCAGGCGGTCGTTCTTCTCGAGGATCTGTAGAACTCGGCCAATCAGTACATCCTGCCAATAGGCAGCATTTTTATAGCGGTTGAAATATTCTCTCGGATCAAAGTCAGGAGAGAGTTTTAATCGATCAACCTCTTGCCAATAATCGTCATAGGGAACATCTAGTCCTTTAGGAAAATCCAGAGCATGAACGCTGTCTAAGAACATAAAGCTCATGAATTTCTGATTTGGATCCCGTTGCGTCAGCCAATCCTCAAAATCATCCACACTATCTTGATCTCGCTCTGCAACGGTTGCTCCCTTATCTGAACTCATACGTAGAGGTCTAACACTTGAAAACACGGTTGCATAAAATTCCGGACGAAGCAACGTTGCCGTCGTAAACGCAGATATTTCGTATCCCGCCTGCTGAAATCCCGACACCAGCGAGGACGGGACATTTGTCGACAATGCGCTCTGCCAATAGAAAGGCGGAAGCCCATAAAACAGTCCAAACACACCTGCCCGAGTTGCATTACCTGCAGAATAGTGCTCCTGAAAAACCATTGCCCGCTGTTGCAATCTAGTTAGATTTGGCATCGTCTTTGCGTCAACCACATCGGCACGCAAAGAGTCGATTGCCAAAATCAATACATTGAGATCCGTTCCCTTTCCAAGAACAAGATCATTGCGCGGATAGTGAAAGCTTCCCACTTTCTCAGAAAGACTTAATTTCTCCTCTCCGACAGCCACAAGACCAAGTTTGGACAATAACGTATTAGCTCGGATAGGGTAATAGAGGGGAATTCGCTCGGCCAAAACCGTCACAGGCTTGACGTTTTGAGAAACACTGTAGGCATTTACTGCATTTACTGCCAGATACCCCACCAGAATACAGATACAGGGCCAAATCGCTTTAATTTTCAACCTTGTGGTCGACCAAACCAATATCAATGACAACCCGGCTAAACAACCAACCAAGAAAGCAATCTTTAGGATCATGCCAGTGGAAAAAGAAAAAACCTCCCGTCCTCCGACAATCGCCAGATCTATCATCGCCCAATTGATGTGGAAGCGATACTGTTGGTAGACAAATATGTCCGTGACAAGCGACACCAGAAGGATGAAGGTGAGTCCAAATGCCATCACCCGTCCAACACAAGAACCCAATCGTGACAGCGGCAATACCAACAAAAGTTGCAACAGAAAATGCCCAATGAAAAACACTCCTGCGGCAGCCCCGAAAACATAGAGATACTGCCACCATTGCGTTCCTGGCAAACCGGTCAAGTAACGCAGGGCCACGGTAGCCCCGACAGCTGCAAATAAAACAGCTAACCAGCCAATTTCATTTAGTTGTGTACGCAAGGTCCACTTATTGTTCATGGTTACATACTGGCTCAAAAGGATTGAGTTTTCGACGAATCATTCCGTTGCACGGTTCCCGTTTTAGGGCGCGGCGTAACGTACGCCGCTGTACCCCACAGAGGAACCGTGGAGAGACTGTGTTTGAAGCTGCCTGAGGTTTCGCGTGTCGAGTAGGAGAGATACATAAGAGTCTGGCTCTCTTCATCAAAAATACGACGAATCTTTAACGTCTTCAGAAACACACTCTTTGACTTCTCAAAAACCACTTCCCCCGTCTTGCCTTTTTTAATCCGGGCAATCATTTCCGGCGTAATTTCTCCGGTCTGACGACAACTTACCGCGCTATCGGAAGGATCTGACAAAGAAAGGTTTGCCTCAATACTGGCAACGTGGCATGTCACTCCGGGTACAAGCGGATCTACAAAACTGTTTAGCTTTATGTCCTTAAGGGTAAAAATCCCCAAAGAGACATCCGCGACCTCATTGTCAGAACAAGCAGTCAGAGAGAGCGCACCCGAAATAGCTAACGCCAACGCAAGGATTTTTTTCTTCACAACAAACTCTGTCTTTCTAAATAACAACTAGCCATGAGCAAAGATGGGCTAATAAATTGCTAGACATAGCTGATTAGTTGACTGATGTAATGGCTTCTTTATCAGACGCAAACTGAATGTTGTACAAGTGCTCGTAATAGCCCTTTCTTTGCAACAATTCCTCATGCTTGCCAACTTCACAAATCTGGCCATCCTTCATCACAACAATTTTGTCAGCTCCAATAATTGTGGAAAGACGATGCGCAACAACAAAAGTTGTACGTCCTTGCATAAGTTCATCAAGCGATTTCTGGATATATTTTTCACTTTCTGTATCCAGAGCACTTGTAGCCTCATCTAGCAGCAAGATCGGAGCATTTTTCAAAAGCGCTCTCGCAATCGAAATGCGTTGCTTTTGACCACCAGACAATCTACTGCCAGCTTCCCCTACCTGTGTATCCAACCCTTTTGGCAGGGTTTCAATAAAGGGCATCAAGTATGCTGCGCGAGCGGCTTCCTCAATCTGTGCTCGGGTCGCACTCTCATTGCCATAGGCGATATTCGCCGCAATCGTGTCATCGAACAAAATGACATCTTGGCTCACTAGAGAAATCTGGTCTCGTAAACTCTTTAGAGTCACAGAACTCTGCGCCACGCCATCAAAGTAGATTTCACCGGCTGTAGGAGTCCAGAACCGAGGTATCAGATTGATTAAGGTTGTTTTCCCAGCTCCCGAGGCTCCCACAAGAGCAACGGTCTCACCAGCCTTCACATCAAGAGAAAAATTTTTAACTGAGGGCTTTTCCGCACCGGCGTATTGGTGTGTGACACCTTCAAACCGAACGTCACCACGAACTCTCTTGAGCTCATCTTCTCCCGGATCGTTTTCTTCTAGTTCATCAAGCATTTCGAAAATACTCTCAGCTGCGACACGCACACGGGACGTAGCACCATTCAGAGACGAAAGGTGACGAATCGGCGTCAATAACAAAAGCAACGCCGAAAGAAACGTAATAAATTCTCCAAGCGTCAGCATCCCATGTTGAGCCTGCAACAGAGCAACAATGACAACAATGCTGACAGCACACATGCTGACAAAGTGAGTCATTGGAGTTCCAGCGCCGGATACCACCTGCATTCGGAGTGCAAGCTTTCTCATAAGCCCATTAGCTCCCATGAAACGCTTCTGCTCATACTGGTAGGCATCGTATATTTTGACCATCCGCTGGCCTTTGTAGCCCTCTTGCACAACACTCGTTAGATCAGCCAATGCCTTCTGGAAACCTCCGCCATAGCGACGAATTTTCTTTCCAACCCAACGGATGATCAAAGCCAAAAATGGTGCTACAACAAATGAAACGAGAGAAAGCTGCCAGTTGTAGTAAAAAAGCACACAAAGCAAAGCAACAATCTGAAGTGAGTCCCTGAAAATTGTTGCTATAAGTTCCGCCGCAGTACCAAGCGCCGTACCTGCCTGATTAATGAATACTGATACCACCGTTCCAGAGTTTCTTTTCTGGTATGTGCTGGCAGGCCAACGAAGAACACGTGAAAAGAGCTGTGTCCGGAATCTGTACAAAATATCCTGAGAAATTTTCTGCAGAAAATACGAACTAGTAAACGAAGAAATTCCATAAGCAAAGGAAATGATCAAAAGTGAACCAGGAGCCCACCAAATCGCTGTCGGATCCTTCTCGTAAAACCCTTTATCGGTCAGTTGCCCAACCAAAAGAGCAATCAGCGACGAGGATCCCGCTGTCACAACCATGGCACACATTGCAAAAGCAAGCCACTTTTTATAGCTAAGTACATGCGCAAAAAGGCGACGTACAGCGTCCTGCTGCTTACCGTCCAACATGTCCGTGGTGTTGTTATCTGTGCTTTGATGCATTAAAGGAATCCTTCGAATTGTTCAGATTTCGACCGTGAGATTTTACAATGTGCCCCTGCTAGGTTGTAACAGAAGCAAAACGGCTGAAATACGTGACTCAGCCCATGTTTCATCATTCTTATTGCGTACTTTTCTATTTTTACTAGGTCTTTTCTATGCCTACCGTTCTCTGCCGTCTTCCCAATCATGTTGGCGATTGCTGTATGTGCCTTCCTGCATTACGACTTCTTGCTGCGAGCGGATATACCCCAGCGCTGGTAGGCAAACGATGGGCTGAAGATCTTTTAGCCGGTATGGGATGGCGGTTCGATCCTATTGAAGGGAAAGTCTCAGAGGACCTCTCCCGCATCCGGTACCTCGCTCAAAATGCGAATGCCTCTCAAGGACTTTTGTTCCCCAATTCGTTCGGCTCCGCACTCCTCTTCAAATTAGGCCGACTTAAGACAACTGGCCTAAAAACTGATATGCGTTCTGTCATTCTGGACAATGGCATTCCGGAACCTGGAACCATGCATGAAGTCGAACGCTTTTTCTATGTTGCCCACGAAGCTATTAAATCTTGGGGAGGTACTCCTGCGTTCGATAAGGTTCCTGAACGCCTCAGTCTTATCTTAATGAAGAGACATGAAGCAGCAGCCAAAAATCTCATTGAGCAATATAAGATTCCTGCCAGATTTGCTCTTCTAGCTCCCATTGCTCGTGGAAAGCATCAAGGCAAAGTAAAACACTGGGAACATTTCAATGACCTTGTCAAGCCTCTGCGCGATAAAAGAATTGAACCGATTGTCTTTCCATCTCTACGGGAAGAAGCATTAGCCAAAGCGGCGTGTCCTGATGCAACTATCTTACCGCCCACAACGTTAGGAAACTTCGCTGCAATTGCAAAGCGAGCGGAAATCGTAATTGCAAATGATTCAGGGGTCAGCCACATTGCTGCGGCTGTCGGTGCAAAACAAATTACCCTAGTCGGGGTCACAGATACCAAGCGCACCGGCCCGTGGAATCCCGATGCGATCGTACTTGGGGAAAACGGTCGCTGGCCCGGTGTCTCCGACGTGATTGATACCCTCAACAACGTATTGAAATAATTGGCGCTCGTCCCCACTAAGCCTTCAAATTCAGTTGAAGGCTTAGTACACAAATCTGGCCGAGGACACGTTTTCTGAGTTTTTCAGCTGGTTCAACAGCTGATCTGTGGGAGCACAGCTGTTCTTGAGGAACACCTCTGCTCTTACACCTTTGCTACTAATTGATACTTCGCAGGGAACGCCACCTTTATCACCGTTTTGTCCGGAATGAAGTAGGTCTCGGATAGCACTCAAGCTTTGCCCCTCAGCAATCTCAAGCATGAGCGTTGCGCCCTTTTGCACTCGCATCTCTTCAATTGTGATCACCCTGTCACAGACAAAAGACATGCCTCCGCTGCGCTCATCCTTCCGCCCCTTGCCGGTGAAAATGAGCATCTCATCCGGTTTAAGCATGTTCTTGTAATTTTCGTATGCTTTTGCGAACACGAGGACATCCATCGTAGTTTGCCCATCGCTTAGCGCCACAACGGCAAAAGTGCCTCGCTTGCCTGCAATGGTGCGCACACTTTGCACAATACCGGCGACAGTCTGTTGTTCTCGGCTATCTCTGACATCTTTAAAAGGAATAGAAAAATTGCGGGCTTCAACACGGTAGGAATCGAACATATCGCCCGTGAGGCAGAAGCCAAAAGCATCTCGCTCAAGCGTATAGAGCGTCCGGTTATCCCAGCGCTCCGCCTTTTTCCAATTGACGATACGCTCGTCTTCACCGTTTTCATCAGCAAAGAGACTCGCCTGTCCAATTGATGCTGCCACAGCCTGCCCTGCCTGAATGGCGTTCTCGACGTTTCCGAAAAGCTTTCCTCGATCCTTATCCAACGAGTCGAAAGCTCCTGCCTTGATGAGTTGTTCCAAAACCTTTCGGTTCATGGAATGCACACGAGCAGCAACGTCGAAAAAATCCAAGAACGGACCGTTCAACAGTCGCTCGTGCAGCAAATCTTCGACAATATTCTGTCCGACCCCTTTAATGGCCCCCAAACCAAAGCGAACGGTCTTTTCATCGGGAACCGTAAAGAACCATTCGCTGATATTGATATCCGGCTGAAGAACGGTCACTCCCATTTCACGGGCGTCTTCCACCAGTTCTCGCATCTTTTCCCCTTGGTTCATCACCAGGCACATATTGCCCGCAATGAAACAGGCCGTGTGGTGCACCTTTAGGTATGCCGTCTGCCAAGCAACGTACGAGTATGCGGCAGCATGCGACTTGTTGAAGCCGTAACCCGCAAATTTCTCCATCAAGTCGAAGATTTCGGTTGCCGTCTCTGCGGTGACGCCTCGTTCGGCAGCACCTTGAATGAAGACGGCGCGCTGCCGCTTCATTTCTTCGACATTTTTCTTACCCATGGCACGACGCAACAGATCGGCGCCACCCAGCGAATAGCCACCGATAGCTCGCGCTACCAGCATCACCTGTTCCTGATAGACCATGATGCCGTATGTTTCGCGCAGAATCGGCTCCATACGGGGATCGAGGTACTCTACTTTTTCTCGCCCGAACTTACGGTCAATGAAGTGAGGAATCTGATCCATCGGACCGGGACGATAAAGTGCGTTCAGGGCGACAAGATCTTCCAAACAGTCAGGCTTTGCTTGCCGCAACTGTTCACGCATGCCGTCCGATTCAAACTGGAACACGGCCCCTGTATTTCCCTGTTGGAAGAGCTCCAGCGTTTTCTTGTCGTCGGTCGGGATTCGCGACAGATCAAATTTGGTGCCAGGATTGAGTCGATCAATGTACTCTGCAGCCTTCGTCAGAATCGTCAGTGTTGTCAGCCCCAGGAAGTCGAACTTCACAAGGCCTACATTTTCAATGTCTTTCTTATCGAACTGACTCACAGTATTTTCGGGCTTGCCGTCGGCGTTATAGAGCGGACAGAAATCCGTCAACTTGCTCGGAGCAATCAGAACGCCGCCCGCGTGCATACCCAGGTTTCGAGTCAAGCCCTCGAGTTTTTGAGCGTAGCTCATCAACTCGACATAATCCTCCCTCTCGGCCATTTCCTTAAACGCGGGTTCCATTTCAGCTGCCTTTGCAAGCGTTACATCAAGACCCGGCTTTTGAGGAATCAATTTGGCCAGTTCGTCAACCTTTTTGTAGTTCATATTGAGCACACGGCCGACATCTCGAACCACGGCCTTTGCGCCCATGGCACCGAACGTAACAATCTGGCTCACTGCATCCACACCATAGGTACGCTTCACGTACTCAATGGTACGATCACGGTTGTGCTGACAAAAGTCGACGTCAAAGTCAGGCATCGAAACGCGTTCCGGATTCAGGAAGCGTTCGAACAGCAATCCGTAATGCAACGGATCCAAGTCCGTAATGTCCAAGGCATAGGCCACAAGAGAACCTGCACCGGACCCGCGACCAGGCCCCACGGCTACACCGTTTCGTTTGGACCAGTTGATAAAGTCCTGCACGATGAGGAAGTAACCGGGAAACTTCATGGACGAGATTGTCTTGAGCTCGTAGTCCAAGCGTTCGATATATTCCGGGCGGCGAGCATCTCGCTCCGCTTTGTCCGGATACAAAAACTCAAGTCGACGCTCCAGGCCCTCATGCGAGAGCTGCACCATGTATTCGTCGAGCGACACACCTTCCGGTGTCGGAAACAACGGCAGCTGAGGTTTTTGCAATACACCGTCCAGATTGCAGCGTTGGGCAATCACCACCGTGTTGTCGATTGCCTGGGGAATGTCCGCAAAGAGCGCCCGCATCTCCTCTTCGGTCTTCAGATACTGCTCTTCCGTATAAAGCTTCGGACGATGGGGGTCCGCTAGCACGTATCCACCGGCAATGCAGCAGCGCACCTCATGAGCATTGAAATCTTCTCGATGCAGGAACTGCACCGGGTGTGTCGCCACCATGGGCAATCCCGTCTCAACAGCCAACTCGGCAATATGCGCCACGACCGCTTCATCGTTTTTTCGGCCGGCTCGTTGCACTTCTAGATAAAAACGCCCAGGAAAGGCCACCCGCAGCTGCTCAAGAGCCGCCTGAGCCTCAGCCTTATTATCCTCAAGCAGGTGCTGCTCAATCACCCCTTGAGGACCACCAGAAAGGCAGATGAGTCCCTTGCAGTTTTCTAGAGTCAACCACTCGAGTCTGACTTCCCCGCGCCCCAGATACTGGTTTTCCATCCAGCCACGGGAAAGCAGCTCACTGAGCGACAAATAACCTTCGTGATTTTGGCAATAGACTGTCAGGCGATACGGATTGTCCCGTTTACCATGCACCGCATTCGTGATCCACAGATCACACCCAACGATGGGCTTGATGCCGTCAGCTATCGCATGCGAATAGAAACGCAGGGCTCCGAACAGGTTCATCGAGTCGGTGATACCCAGTGCAACGCCTCCCTGCTGCATCACTTCTTCAAGGATGGGGTCGAGACGCACTATGCCGTCTTGGATGGAATATTCGGAGTGAAAACGCAGATGAACGAAATTGGCAGACATGGCTTATGCACGAGGACAGTCCGGCGCATTCCCGTATAGAAATGCGCCGGAGGACAGAACATGACTTAGTGCTTGAGAGGCTTGAAGCGGATACGGTGCGGACGCGCCGCTTCTTCACCAAGGCGCTTTCTCTTATCGGCTTCGTATTCGTTGTAGTTGCCGTCAAAGAAAACAACCTTGCTGTCGCCTTCAAACGCCAGGATATGCGTGGCAATTCTGTCGAGGAACCAGCGGTCATGTGAGGTTACCAGCGCGCAGCCGGCAAATTCCAACAATGCTTCTTCCAGAGCACGCAGTGTCTCAACGTCCAAATCGTTCGAGGGTTCGTCAAGCAACAGAACGTTGCCGCCCTTCAGCAAAGTTGCAGCCAAGTGCAAACGGCCGCGCTCACCGCCCGAAAGAACGCCCACAGTCTTCTGCTGATCGCCGCCCTTGAAGTTAAAGCGACCGAGATAGGAACGCGAGCTCATCTCAAACTTGCCGACCTGCAGAATGTCGAGCCCGCCCGAAATCGCCTCAAACACTGTCTTATCGTTGGGCAATCCCTCTCGAGTCTGATCCACGGCTGCAATCTTGACCGTATCCCCCAGAACAATTGAACCGGAGTCCGGCTGTTCCTTCCCCGTGATCATCTTAAAGAGCGTTGACTTACCGGCACCGTTGGGACCGATAACGCCCACGATGGCGCCGGGCGGAATCGTGAATGACAGATCGTCGATCAACAAACGGTCACCGAAGCCCTTGCTGACATTGTGAAACTCAATAACTTTATTGCCGAGGCGATCCGCCACCGGAATAAAGATTTCATTGGTTTCGTTACGGCTCTGGTATTCGTAGCTCGACAACTCTTCAAAACGATTCAAGCGAGCCTTTGCCTTTGCCTGACGTCCCTTGGGATTCTGGCGCACCCATTCCAATTCATGTTTGATGGCCTTGGCGCGAGACTCCTGCTGACGCTTTTCCTGCTCCAGTCGCTTTTCCTTCTGGTCAAGCCAGGAAGAGTAGTTACCCTTCCAGGGAATTCCTTCACCGCGGTCAAGTTCAAGGATCCATTCGGCTGCGTTATCCAGGAAGTAACGATCGTGGGTAACGGCAACAACCGTTCCCGGAAAACGATGCAGGAACTGCTCCAACCACTCAACGCTTTCAGCGTCAAGATGGTTGGTCGGTTCGTCCAACAACAGCATATCCGGACGCGACAGCAAGAGACGACACAGAGCCACACGGCGCTTTTCACCACCTGACAGATGACCGATTTTGGCTTCCCATGGCGGCAAGCGAAGAGCATCCGCCGCAATTTCCATCTGCGTCGAAGCATCCGTACCTGCGGCGGCAATAATGGCTTCCAAACGAGCCTGCTCGGCGGCCAATGCGTCAAAGTCAGCATCCGGTTCGGCATATGCCGCATACACAGCATCAAGTTTGGCCTGGGCCTGCATCACTTCGCCCATGCCCTCTTCTACGGCCTGACGAACCGTTGCTTCAGGATCAAGCTGCGGTTCCTGCGGCAAATAACCAATCTTGAGATCGTTCTGCCACGTAATTTCGCCATCAATGTCTTTATCGACACCGGCCATAATCTTCAACAGCGTCGATTTACCGGCACCATTGAGCCCCAGAACGCCGATCTTGGCCCCCGGGAAAAACGACAAAGAAATATCTTTGAGGATGAATCGCTTGGGGGGAACCACCTTGGCCACGCGATTCATGGTCATGACATATTGAGCCATTTGTCCTGATCTTTGATTGAAAATGGAAAATAGAACGTAGAATTATGCACGTGCCGTGCATAGCACACAAACAGAAATGTACGCTTTTCAAGCTACAATTTCGCCTTTTCGAGTCGCTTCCCGTCTCACCTTTCTTTTTTCTCTCGCATTCATGGTGTCTTTGCGCAATTTTTTGGTTTGCTTCGTAACCGGCATTTGCTTTGCCGGCTCCGTGGCGTGCGCAGAAACGCCTGCGGCTACGGAAGCGCGGCAAGCCGATGATTTACCCGCTACGGAAGCTGAAGTATCTCCTCCTGTTGACATCTGGGATCGTATCCGCCGCGGATACGCTATGCCGGAACTCAAGAACAGCCGCGTAAAAACATCGTTAAGAAGCTACAGTCGTAATCCGCGTCACATCGAGCGTGTTTTTGAGCGTGCCGGCAAATATCTCTATCACATCGTCGACGAGATTGAGCAAAGAGGATTGCCCACCGAGCTTGCGCTCTTGCCATTCGTAGAAAGTGCTTTCCAACCCGAAGCACTCTCTCACGCCAAAGCTTCCGGCCTCTGGCAGTTCATGCCTCAGACCGGCAACATCTATTCGCTCCAACAGAATTTTTGGAAGGACGAACGCAGAGACGTGCTGCAGAGTACGCGTGCTGCTTTGGATTACCTCGAAAAGCTCTATCAACAGTTTGGTGACTGGCACTTAGCGCTTGCCGCATACAACTGGGGTGAAGGCAGTGTTTCTCGTGCCATTCGCAGAGCAAAAGCCCGTGGTCGTAAAGCGGATTACGCGCACCTGCGGATGCCCCGTGAAACAGCCTATTACGTACCCAGACTGGAAGCAATCCGTCAAATCGTTGCCGATCCGGAAAAGTACGGCATCAATCTGCCGGAAATTGAAAACGCTCCTTATTTTGTCCGCGTCACGAAGAGCCGTGACATTGACATGAAGACGGCCGCAGAGCTTGCCGAAATGGATCCCAACGAGTTTCGGATGCTCAATCCCGGCTTCAATTTGCCCGTGATCGTTGCCAGCCACAACTCCGTCATGTTGCTTCCGATGGAAAATCTGGAAGTCTTCATGGACAACCTCGCGAGTTGGGTCAACACTGGAAAGCCACTGTCAAGCTGGGTGCTCTATCACCTTAAAGAAGGCGAAACACTTGCAGACGTTGCGTTGAAATCGGGTATGACCGAAGAAGAGCTTCGGCGCGTCAACCGCATCCCGAAAGGCCGCAAAGTGCTCGCTGGTTCTGCTTTGCTTGTTGACGCCAACGGACAACTTGCGCCGGCAATCGCACAGGAAGAACTCAACGCCGGACTCAAACTTTCGGTTCCGGAAGTGCGCCGCGTGGTTTACCGCGTGCGTCGGGGCGACTCCATCTACACCATCGCCAAGAAATATGGCATCACGCAGCGCTCGATTCGTCGCACGAACAATTTGCGCAGCTCCCGACTGCGCATCGGGCAGCGCCTCGTGCTTGTAATTCCGCCGCGTGCAAATACGCAGCCGCCGCCCGGAAAGAACGTACACGTTGTCAGACGCGGAGAGACACTTTTTTCAATTGCAAAAAAGTACGGTACCAGTGTCTCTAAAATCCGTATCATCAACAATTTGAGAACAACTCGAATCTCCATCGGACAACGGTTGAAGATTCGCTAAAAACAAAAATCCTTACCGAGGAATAAATCATGGGATTTCTGCAAGGCAAGAAACTTTTGATCACGGGCGTGTTGTCGAACCGTTCGATCGCCTACGGCATTGCCCGAGCCTGCCACCGCGAAGGAGCCGAGCTCGCCTTTACCTACGTTGGAGAACGCTTCCACGACCGTATCGTTGAATTTGCCAAAGAATTCGGCAGCGACATCTGCCTTGAAATGGATGTCACCAAAGATGATCAGATCGCCAATGTGATGGATGAACTGAAGGAACGTTGGGGCGGTCTGGACGGCTTTGTGCATTCCATCGGGTTCGCTCCGCGTGAATGCATTGCAGGCGACTACCTCGACGGAGTCGGCCGCGAATCCTTCCGCACAGCCATGGAAATTTCCGCGCTGTCCTACCCAGTGCTTGCCAAGGCAGCATTACCCCTGATGGAAGGCCGTGCCGCTTCCATCTTGGCTCTCACCTACATCGGTAGTGAACGCACCGTTCCCAACTACAACACCATGGGCGTCTGCAAAGCCGCTCTAGAAGCCTCCACTCGTTATCTGGCCGGCAGCCTCGGCCCCAAGGGCATCCGCGCCAATGCCATCAGCTCCGGCCCGATCAAGACTCTGGCCGCCTCCGGCATTCAGAACTTTTCGAAGATTCTGACCTACATGGAACGCTCCGCTCCGTTGCGCCGTACGGTCACGATTGATGAAGTCGGCAATACCGCCGCCTTCCTGCTCTCGGACCTGGCAAGCGGTATCACGGGCAATGTGGCCTACGTTGATGCAGGCTTCCACAGCGTCGGCGTGAGCCCTGCGTTGGTGGAAGAGTAACTCGCTCCCCCCTGCGGCCATAAAAAGAACCGGACTCGAGTCACCAAGCTCCAGTCCGGTTATCTATTTTTAGATTCGCTAAAGAGCGCCCTATTTACGACGCGCCTTCTCTTTCTTACGGCAGTCCTCACAAACGCCGTATAGGGACAGCGAGTGCCCTTCGAGTTCAAAACCAAGACGTACGGCGATCTGTTTCTGGCGCTTTTCGATTTCTTTATCAACGAATTCCTCGACACGTCCGCAGCGTGTGCAAACAATGTGATCGTGATGCGCCCCATCGTCCATTTCATAGCTGGCGCGGTCGTTTCCGAAATAGTGACGAACGATGAGACCCGCCGCTTCAAATTGGGTTAAAACGCGATAAACGGTAGCGAGCCCCACCTCAATGTTTTCGGCAACTAACTGCTTGTAGATGTCTTCTGCAGTCAAGTGTCGCACTGCTCCTGCTTCCTGTGCTTTTTGGAAAAGCTCCAAAATTCGCATGCGCGGCGCGGTTGCTTTAAGCCCCACATTTTTGAGTTCCTGTTCGGGCTCAAGCATCTCATGTTCATTATTTACGCTCATTGGCTATCCTCAAGAGGCTCATTTCAATCCGATACTCGCTATCATAACGGGAAGTTTTCAATTTACGAATTTCGAGGCGTTTTCTCGACTGTTTTTCTCATGTCCTTGCGCACACTTCTTATCACCGCTCCTCTTGCCGTCGGTTTGATCGCGCTGTCCGGCTGCAACTTCAATAGCTATGTCTACCGTACCGATGTCCACCAAGGCAACCTGGTCACCAAAGAAATGATTGACCAGCTTCAAGTCGGCATGGCTCGTCAGCAAGTTCTCTTCCTGATGGGAGAACCGCTCATTGAAAGTCAGTTCCATCGCAATCGCTGGGACTACACCTACTATCTGAATCCGCGCTACGGTGACATTCAGATGCGTCGTGTCACGCTTTACTTCGATGAACAGGACATCCTTACCAAGATTGAAGCGGGTCGCGTTCCGACCGAAAAACAGGCTGACGAAATGATCCTCGGCCGCGAAACGGACTTCGCTCCGACGCCTCTCGTGCGTCCTGAAGATCAGTAAGGAGTAAACCGTGAAAATCGCTGTTTCCGGCGCAAGCGGCCGCATGGGCAAGCTCATTATTGAGGCCGTTCTCTGTAGCAATGACCTTGAACTCGTAGCTGCCGTCTCAGCCCCTGGAGTTCCCGAAATCGGCACAGATGCCGGTGCGGCAATTGGCAAAACGACCGGGATTTCGATTTCGGATGACGTTCAGGACCTTGCCAAAGCCGATGTTTTGATCGACTTCACACGTCCCCAGGCTACGCTTGCCTATCTGCCATTCTGCGTTGCTCACAATATCGGCGTCGTGATCGGCACGACCGGCTTTGACGCGCAAAGCAAGGAGAATATTGTGGAAGCGGCCAGGTCTGTTCCTGTCGTATTCGCGCCCAACATGAGCGTCGGTGTCAATTCCGTTTTAAAGCTTTTGGAAATTGCGGGCGCCTTGCTCTCGCAATACGACTGTGAAATCGTTGAGATGCACCACAAACACAAGGTGGATGCGCCTTCCGGCACGGCTCTTGAAATGGGGCGACGTGTGGCACAGGGACGCGGCGTTGATTTCGATTCGGTTGCAGTTCTCAGTCGAGAAGGACATACCGGTGAACGTCCCGATGGAGCCATCGGCTTTGCTGCCCTGCGCGGCGGGGACGTTGTCGGTGACCATACCGTGATTTTTGCCGGCCCCGGTGAACGCATTGAGATCAGCCATAAATCGGGTTCGCGTGCAGGCTACGCACAAGGTGCCGTAACAGCTGCGCGCTTCCTGAAAGACAAACCCAACGGACTTTTTTCTATGTCCGACGTACTCGGATTCAACTGAATTTGTTTTTCCGCGTAAAAAGCCGCGCAGACAAACGCGTTGAGTGGCAAAATTCGCAGGCAAACTTTTCCTAGGTGCGCAATAAACACTGCGCGTGCTCTAACGAGGTAACAAATGAACGACCAGCTTGACAAACTTGAATCTTCCGTCGCCCGCCTTGTGCAGGCCTACAACGAAATGAAGGCTGAAAACGCAGCCCTCAAGGCTCAGCTTGCAGACAAGACCGCCGCCGTCGAACTGCTCGAGGAAGAAGCTGCCGCTGTGCGTAGCCGCATCGATTCGCTGATCGTCTCCCTGACGGCCGACCAGCAGACGGAACAGCCTTCTGCTTAATCGGAACATTGTCGGGTAGAAAATCGGAGTCATAAAGCATGCCACGCATCAAACTCACCATCTTGGATCGCGAGTATCCTTTCGAGGTTTCCGAAGAAGACGTTGAGAATCTACGCAGCGCCGCCGAAATCCTCAATACGCGTGCATCTCAAGTACGCTCGGCCAATCGTTCGCTAACCCCTGAACGCGTTGCCGTGATGGCGTCGTTGCAGATCGCCTTTGACTCCATTACCGGCCGTCTCGGTCAGGTCCCTGTCGATGAAGCAACCGTTTCGCGTGTTGCCGCGCTTCGCATGAAGTGCGATGAAGCTCTGGATCCCGCTCTTGAAAGCTGAATTTTTCCAGCTTTTGTGTAAATGTTCCCCGAAAGGCCGCTGAAAATAAGCGGCCTTTCTTATAATTGTCCTACCCTGTGAAGTTTCACCAGCGGCTCCAATGTTCCTAACCTATGCATTCGTGCAAGGCCGTTTAACTCGAGAGCCGATAGTGCAGCGGGCACGCGTTGTCCGCTCCGTTTTCCGCTCCAGCCGCGGCCACCCTGACCTTTCGGTTCAGGTAACGTAGCCGGAAACCACAGGGTCTTCCTTTTCCCGCCTTCGTCAATTCCTGCCCCAACCTCGCTCTGCCCTCTTTGGCGCAGGTATCATGTACGCCGCAATTCGACAATTCTGCGGGAAGCGTATTCATGTCTTGGGAAATTGTTGCGGCTTTGCTTTGTTTGGGCGCCTGTACCGGTTTTTTGGCCGGACTCCTCGGTATCGGCGGGGGCATGGTGCTCACGCCTTTCATGACCATGCTTTTGGTCTATGCCAACGTGCCTGATACAGCTATAGTTCATACAGCCATTGCGACATCTTTGGCTACCATCATGTTCACGTCGCTTTCTTCGGTGCGAGCGCATCACAAGCGCGGTGCAGTGCTCTGGAACGTTGTTGCAGCAGTGGCACCCGGTATCTTGGTAGGTGCCCTCCTCGGGGCCAAAATTTCCAGCCTTCTCCCTACCTTCTGGATTTCTCTCGTCTTCGTCTGTTTTGTCGGCTTTTCCGCTGTCAAGATGTTCATCAACTCCAAACCGGAACCCAAAAGAACTCTTCCGGGAATGGCTGGAATGTTTGGCGCCGGTACCGGCATCGGAGTTGTCTCGGCATTGGTCGGCGCCGGGGGCGGCTTCATTTCCGTCCCGTTCATGGTGTGGTGCAATGTCAAAATGCATAACGCCGTAGGAACTTCTGCAGCCTTGGGATTTCCGATTGCCGCTGCCGGAACGCTCGGCTACATCATTGCAGGCTGGGGTGAACCGGGCCTCCCACAGTTTCCCATGATGTTGGGCTATATTCATCTGCCTGCCTTGTTGTCTGTTGCTGCGGCAAGCATTTTTACCGCGCCTTTTGGTGCCAAGGTCGCCCATAGCATCGACACGAAGCCCTTAAAGCGCATCTTTGCCTGCATGCTGCTAGTTCTCGCGGGCTATATGCTAACGCGCGCCATCAGTTCCCTTTGATTGTTTAACTTCGTCTTTTTTTCTGTTGTATGCCTGAATTCACTTTGCCTCCTGTCCGTGCTGTAGAACCTGAAACCATTGCGACGCATCTTTTTCATGTCAAGGAGGTCGCACCGCTTGTTCACTGCATTACCAATGACGTTGTGCAGGAGATTACGGCTAACGTTCTACTTGCGATGGGCGCATCGCCCGCTATGGTCATCGCCTGTGAAGAAGCCGCACACTTTGCCGCGATTTCTTCTTCCGTGCTGATCAATGTCGGTACTCCCCGTCCGGATTCGTTGGAAGCCATGCATCTGGCTGCCAAAAGTGCCGTTCGACACAATGTTCCCTGGGTACTGGATCCGGTTGCAGCCGGTGTTATTCCCTGGCGTGACAAAATGATCCAAGGCCTTTTGGCGCTTCACCCGACGGTGATCCGCGGTAACGCCTCAGAGATTTTGGCTCTTGCAGGAATGGGCAAAGGTGGTAAGGGGGTTGACAGTACCGACTCAAGCGATGCTGCTCTTGAAGCCTCCGTCAAGCTTGCTCGTGAGTACGACACCATCGTTTGCGTCACAGGCAAAACCGACTACGCTACCGACGGCAAGGAAATTCTTTCTTGTACCGGCGGCTCCGTTAAGGCAACACTTGTGGTCGGAACCGGCTGCTCCCTGTCAGCCATGGTGGCAGCCTTCGTTGCTCAAACCGAACATCCTCTTGAAGCTGTCATTTCCGCCTGCGCGCTTGCCAAACGTGCCGCACAACAGGCTGCCGGCGTAGCCCGCGGGCCGGGTAGTTTTGCCGTGGCTTACATTGACGCTCTGAACCTTCTGCAGGCCAAGGACTTTTATTGATGCGACACCCCATCGATCTTTCTGTATATCTGGTACTGGACCCCGATTTGTGTGGCGGTGCGCAAGGCATGATCGACACCACGCGCGCGGCAGTACAAAACGGTGCCACCTGCGTTCAATTGCGCGCCCCGCATTGGAAAAAGAGAGCACTGGTAGAGTGCGGCCGTGCGCTGAAGTCAGCTCTCGCCGCCTTTCATGTTCCTCTGATCATCAACGATCATGCCGATGTGTGCCTTGCCGTCGAAGCCGAGGGCTTGCATATCGGGCAGGACGACTTGTCTCCCTGCGATGCTCGCGCCATCATCGGAAACGAAAAGCTACTAGGGCTCTCTGTGTCCAACGAACAGGAACTCTCTGCAGTAGATGTTCGTTTAGTTGATCATCTTGGAATCGGACCGATTTTCTCGACGAGCACAAAACCGGATGCAAGCGATGCGCTTGGCATTGATGGTTTCGCAATACTGGCCTCACGCAAACCCTGTCCCGTTGTTGCCATCGGCAGCGTCAAAGTACCCATTGTTGGCGATTTGATTCGTGCCGGAGCCGATGGGGTTGCTGTTGTTTCCGCTATATGCGGACAAAAGGATCCCGGTGCAGCGACAAAAGAACTGGTTGACGCCGTGCAAATGGCTCGAATCTAGAGCGCAACTAAGCACTCTCACCTAAAATAGGGGTTTGAACCAAAATCAGAGGATTTCTCATTGCTATGGCAAAAAGCAAACAAACGTCGGTTCGACTGACACTCCAACAGGCAAAACTGATTCTGCTTGCCAAGGCTATTGAGGAATCCAATGACGCTCACATCAAGTGGACGTCGGCTGACGCTGAGGCCGCGAGTCTTCGTGCCGCCCATACGGTCGGAGAATCAGCCGATGCAGTGAAGCTTTTGACTGAGCGCGCCAAGGTAGTATTGCGCACGGCTTCCGAGCGCGGCGTTAATACGACCATCAGCACTAAGGCTCGCCTGCCCCAATTCTTCTCGCCGCTCTTCGTTCTCCTGGCCTTTGTGCTCGGCGCTTTGACGGATCGGATCGCGAGTCCGGAGCACATTGTCAATCTGCTCTCTCCTCCCTATTGGGGAGTGATCCTCTGGAATCTTGCTGTCTACATCGCACTGTTTTGCTGCGCAATCGGCCTGGTCGGAACCGGAACCAATCGATTTGCGTTGCCATTGCGAAGCAGTCTTAACGCATTCGTTCAAAAGACAAGCTACGGTACGTTGCGCCGCACCGGCTTCAAATCTCATTTCTACAGTGAATGGTCTTCGTTTGTTGCGCCACTCATTCGAATGAACGTGGCCCGTACTTTGCATTTCGCAGCCCTTTTCTTTGCCTTGGGCATCATCGTAAGTCTTCTGGTGCGAGGATTTGGTACATCGTACTGGGCCGGTTGGGAAAGCACATGGCTTGCCGAAAGTCCCGAAAGTGTCAAGGCCTTTATTGACTACACTTACGGACTTATTCCTGCTGTCGGTCCTCTTCCTCCCACGCCTGATCTGAGCCAGATCGCTGAAATGCGAGCTGACCGCTTACCTTACCTGGAAACTCCCGTCTCAGCAGCTCCTTGGCTTATCCGAATGATGATTTTGATGGGAGTTGTCGTCATCATTCCTCGTCTAATCTTTGCCTGCTTTGACACGTGGCGAATGGGACGTTTTAAAACACAAACCTCTCTTTCTATTGAGTCGCCCTACTACGAAAACATTCTTGTCCAATGCGCGCAGGACGCTGTGCTAGGGAACTTGTTGGTTGTCACTTCGTCCGTGAATCGTCCCTTGCGAGATCAGACAACCACTATCCTCTGCAAGCATTGGGGAAATGCTGAAGACTCTGCAGTTAGGACTGTCGACTTTGACGATGAGAAAGCAACCATTCCCGCCATTCCTTCTGGCCCTCGAAAGCCGATCGTTCTTGTCTGGTTCGACGGCATTGAAACTCCAGAAGAGGAAGTACACGGAGCGGTCATTGAACGTCTGCGTCAGGTATATGAGTCCGAGGGTTCTGCGGTCTTTGCCGCACTCCTTGACATGAAAGAGTTTGTCCAACGCTTCTCTTCAATGCCAGCGCGCATCAAGGAACGACAGGAATCTTGGGAAACATTGAGCAATGCGCATCAGATCAAACTGTTTGTGTTACTTAACTCTTCCGAGTCTCAACTAGAAGCAATCAAAACAATTCGAGCTTGGGCAGCTCCTCGGATTTCATCCGATCAAATCCAAACGGTGACTGACACTGACAATAAGGAAAAAAACAATGAGTAATGATCCGATGCGAATTCATTTGAGTTTGGTCAGTCATACCAATATTGGCAAAACGACACTGGCGCGTACGTTGCTAGGCCGCGACATCGGTGAGGTTGCTGACCGTGCCCATGTCACTGAAACAACCGATGACTATGTACTGGCTCGTACCCCTGAAGGATGTGAACTCATTCTTTGGGATACACCGGGATTTGGCAATTCTGTCGCTCTTGCGAAACGTCTGGAAGGCAGAGCCAATCCGGTAGGTTGGTTCTTGTCCGAGGTTTGGGATCGTGTCGCAAACAAATCTCTCTGGTTAAATCAGAAAGCACTCAAACACGTTAAAGAAACATCAAGCGTTGTGCTCTATCTTGTCAATGCCACCGAGCTACCTGACTCTGCTCCATACGTGAGTGCAGAAATGCGAATTCTTGAGTGGATCGGCAAACCAGTCATTGTCCTGCTGAATCAAATGGGAAAGCCGAAATCGCCGGAAGCAGAACAAGCAGATGTAGATCGCTGGAAATATGCTATGTCAGCATATTCAATTGTGAGTTCCGTTCTTCCAATGGACGCCTTTGCTCGATGCTGGGTGCAAGAGTTCGCATTATTTGATGCCATAGCAGAGGCACTCCCAGAAGAACTTCAAGCAACATTCGACGCTCTGAGCGAAGTTTGGTCGAGAAAGCGCAGAGCAGTATATAACGCCAGTATTCAAGCAATGGCTCATTATCTCGAGAAACTTTCCAATGATTCTGAAGTAGCCGAGTCCACATCAATAAGAGATCAACTCAGATTTCTAGGAAAGCGGCTTGGTCTCTTTAAAAACGAAACAGTCAATGATCCTATTAGCGCAGCTCAAACAGCTCTAGCGTCTCGGGCAGCCGATGAATTATGCGCATTGACAGACAAGTTAATTTCGATAAATTCCCTTAAAGGAAAAGGGGTTCGGAAGAAAATTCTGCAACGCGTTCAGTCAAATTGGTCCATATCAAGTTCTGTACCGCTTGCGCCTGCAGCAGTAGCTGGGGCAGTCAGCACTGGAGCAGTAAGTGGTTTAGCCACCGATCTATCAACAGGTGGATTGACCGTGGGACTTGGAACGCTCATTGGAGCATTCGTTGGAGCAATAGGTTCAACAGGAATTGCTATTGCATTTAATAAAAAAAGAGAAGTTGATAGCACCGTAATAAAATGGTCTAATAAGGCACTAGAAGATTTCTTTGTCGAAGCTGTGCTTTTATATCTTACAATTGCTCACTTTGGAAGAGGACGAGGAAATTGGACACAAGTTGAATCAACTAACAGGTGGGCAAAACAAATAAATAATATTAAGTCAGCTTGCAACGATTCACAAACAGCAGCATTCGAGAGATTTGATATAACCATAAAAACATTTCTAAAACTTACATACCCCAAAATAAATTACTAGTACAGTCAAACTGCGATATAGACGACATATATAACAAAACTTTGCGCATCATATCACAGCCTCAAGAAATTTAGTTTCATGCACATGATGAAGTTGTAAAACAACTAAAATATCGAGACAAACATGGAAACTTATCTTATTAATTTGCAAAGATGCCCTGATCGTCTTGAAAAAATGAAACAAGCTCTCAATGCTATTGGTGTATCGTTTGAAAGAGTTGAGGCAGTAGATTCAAAGAACTTAACAAATATAGACTTTATGGCATGCGAAACACCAAATTTCACCTTTCCTTATGAGTTAAGGAAAGGTGAAATTGCATGTTTTTTAAGTCATAAAATTTGTTGGCAAAAGTTGATTGATTCTGGAGATCAATGGGCTCTAATACTCGAAGATCACTGCATCGTATCACCAAAAGCTAAGCAATATCTTCAATCAACGACTTGGATACCAAACGAATGTCATATAGTACAATTCGTATTTTCAGAAAAACCAATATTTTACAAAAAAGAAATCAGATTAGCGGATGGGAACAGATTGCTTAATACAATATATACATCTCCAATTGGAACATCAGGATATTTCATATCCAAACAAGCCGCTAGACTAGCTCTAAAACATTCCAACAAAATTCTATCTCCAATAGACAATTACCTTTTTGGACAGTGGTCCGAATATCCAAAATTGATCAACACTTGGAGACTATGTGGTGCAATCATAAAGCGAGACCCCGAACTTGAAACAACAATTAAAAATAGAGTCAAAAAAAAACGCAGAATATATCCATTGCGTTATTTCATAAAAGTCGCAATTAACATCCAACGCATATTCTTAAAAAAAGCCTTTCAATATTGGTACTAATCGTTTATTCAAGATCATATATGACCATGCTACGCCCACCAAAAGTCTCGATTGTCTTACCCACTTATAACGGATCAAAATGGATCAAAGAATCTATAGAATCCATCATCAACCAAAGCTATTCCGACTGGGAATTAATAATTGTCAATGATTGCTCAACGGACAATACAAAAAATATTATAGAATCTTATGAAGCTAAAGATTCACGTATAAAAATCATAACTAATAATAAAAATTTAAAATTACCAAACTCCTTAAATGTTGGATTTTCAGCTGCGCAAGGACAATACCTAACCTGGACAAGTGATGATAATATCTACAAACCTGATGCGATCGCCACATTGACAGCATTTCTTGATGCCAATCCGCAAGTGGACCTGATCTCAATGAATTCTGATATTATTAACGACAAGGGAGAGATCATAGGAGACTTTGATAGTGGCTATATTTATAAGCGTTGCCCAGAATATTTGATTCATATGAATAATGTAGGCGCAGCGTTTATGTATCGACACAGTATTGCTCATAAAGTGGGGCGCTATGCAGACGATCTTTTTTGTGCAGAAGACTATGATTACTGGTGCAGAATCGCATTAGAAGGGACAATTAGTTATTCCCCAGAAAATATCTACCAGTACAGAGTACACTCTAAGTCATTGTCGAAAACCAAGCGTAAACTAGTCCTAGAAAACACAAATCGCATAAGATCTAAATATGCTCCCGGCTTCTTTGCAAAATACAATTTTTCGTTCATAGATAAAGCCAAGTTATCAGCTCATAATTCTAATTTCCATTGGCCGCCATCGGTAGCCCCCATTTGTTTAATGTTAAAATTATATGGCCTCTTAATGGAAATTATCACCACCCCGATCTTTTGGAATAAAGAATTAAGACGCCACATTAAAAACACATTAAAGATTCACAACAAATATTCCTTTTCAAGGTTAAATCAAAAATGAAGCATATTTTAATAATTTTAGGCACAAGACCTGAAGCGATAAAATTGGCCCCCGTCATCAAAACATTAAAAGCCGATCAAAGGTTCAAAGTATCAGTATGTAACACTGAGCAGCAGAAGGAGCTATCAAACCAAACATTAAGTTTTTTTGGTATAGAAGCTGATTTTAAGTTAAATATAATGTCACCAAATCAGAGTCTTCCAGAATTACAGGCGAATTTATTAGTTGCTTTGTCAAAACTATTTGAGACTCAAAAATTCGATGCCTCAATAGTGCAGGGGGACACAATGTCGGTTCTCTGTGGAGCGCTTTCCTCATTTTACTCTCGCGTTCCCGTGTTTCATGTCGAAGCAGGTTTGAGAAGTTACGACCTCTTCGAACCATTCCCGGAAGAAGCAATTAGACAAATGACTAGTAGAATTGCTAGTCTTCACTTTGCCCCTACAAAAATTTCAGTCGAAGCCTTGTTGAAAGAAGGAATCAACTCCAAAGACATTACTCTAACTGGAAATACAGGAATTGACGCCTTATTCTGTCTTAACGAAGAAACAATTAGCGCTTCGGCTAACACGTTAAGGAAAACTGGAGTTCGGTTTGACGATAAAACTGTTCTTTGCACAGTTCATCGGCGAGAAAATCATGGAAATCGATTAGATAATATTATAAAAGCCATTTCGATTCTTGCGCACAAATATCAAGATCATCAATTTATAATTCCAGTTCACCCAAATCCAAATGTTAAAAATAAAATCTACCAACACTTCAAGAATATTGATAATATAATTCTACTTCCTCCACTAGATTATCCCGAGATAGTCTATGTACTTAGGCATGCTAAATTAGTTCTCACTGATAGTGGTGGTATACAAGAAGAAGCTCCAAGTTTTGGTGTGCCTCTTTTAGTAATGCGATATGAAACCGAAAGAATTGAGGGAGTAATGGCAGGATTCTCGACTCTTGTTGGGGCAGATACGGTTAAAATTTGTGATTACGCAGACAAAATTCTAGCAGAAGACATCTCAAGAACACGTCTAGATGGCCAACGTAATCCATATGGTGATGGCTCAGCATCAGAACGAATAGTTAACGCTATAGCTCAGTATTGGAATATCTAATTATGTCTCTAAGAACATTTCGAAATGCAATTACTCTAAGACCCGTTAGAAAAAGAATTCGAAAATTTTTATATAGAAATAAAAACAAGCGTTTAGCAGATGAAATTCAAAAGTTGTATCCAGAAAATAGCGTTTTAATTATACAAAAACAATTCTTTGATAAAACAGGTTCAGCGTGTTTTAATGGTGGTGCTGAGCGATATATGCAAGATTTAGCTACCGTTTTGAATAAAAAAGGATATCAAGCCGTTTTAATTCAAATTGGAAGCAATAAAATATGGGTACAGCAAGTTCATCATTTGCGAGTCGTGGGCTGTCCGACAAAAAAAAATGATGACTACCTGGATGTAATTTCTTACATAACGAAATACAAATTTGTAATATATTCAGGAATGTATTTCTGGGGAACTCAATTGAAGCACCCGAACATCATGATATCTCATGGAATTACTTGGGATACCCCAGATAAGAATGTAGACATCTCAAATATCCAAAAAATTCTTGCCGATGTTGATAATTTTGTATCCGTTGATACCAACACAATTTCATGGATAAGATCAACATTTTCAAAAAGTTGTCAAAACATCTCTATGAGGTATATTCCAAATTATGTTGATAATAGTGAATTCAATTTAGACATTCATAATAATACTACATCATGTCGTAGAATCTTGTTTCCTCGTCGAGCTAGTCCAGAGAGAGGATATTGGCTTCTTTCATCTGTAATACCTCAAATTCTAGAGAGATACGATGATGTTGTAATTGATCTCGTAGGTTTTGCACATGGAGACAGTATAAAGAATGACATTAAAAAGCTAACGACACAGTACGAAAATCGGGTACAGCATTTTGTCGTAAGTCCAGATAAAATGTCTATGTTTTATTCTCGCTCGGACATAACATTAATACCAACTCTATATAGTGAAGGGACTTCACTTTCTTGCCTTGAGGCCATGGCGAGCGGCAATGTTATAATTGCTACTAATATTGGAGGTCTTCCTAACCTTGTAGTGGACGGTTATAATGGTTTACTTATAAGTCCATCTGAATATGAATTACTTAATAGCATCGACAAAGTTCTTTCAAATAGAGAATTATCTGAAAAACTTGCCACCAATGCGAAATTAGTAGCAAAAGCCTTCGACAAGACGATATGGTCAAAAAAATGGTCTGACACCATCGATTATATACAATAAGGAATATATGATATGGGACTGCTCAGTAAACTATTTCATCGAGAAAAAATAGTTATAGTCCGCGGCACAGGCAACACTCTCCCCTCATTTCAAGACAATAACTTGAAAATTTTTATTGATGGCAACGATAATATTATTTCAGTAACTGGCAAACCATTTTTTTTAAAAAGTCAAATTTCAATTGAAGGAAATTCAAATCGCATATACATAAACAACATTAGATACATGCGCTACTCAAATATAGTTATTACGGGAAATAATCAAACTCTTCAATTAAGTGACAATTTCTCAACTGAAGGCACTATCTTTAACATGTGTAGTGACTTTTCAGAATGTATTATTGGGAGCGACTGCATGCTGGCTTCTAACACTCAGATCTGGTCAGGTGATGGCCACGTTATCTTAGATAAAGCTACAGGACGTGTATTGAATGCAGAACATTATAAAATAAATATAGGCTCTCATGTGTGGATTGCAGAAGGAACTAAGATTCTAAAAAAAGCTAAAATAGCAAACAACTCTATTGTCGGGTGCAATAGTGTTGTTACTAAACCATTCCTTTCACCTTTTTGTTGTATTGCAGGGAACCCAGCCCGCATAGTAAACCAAAATGTAAACTGGGAAAGAGATTCACCTTTTGAATACTGTTTCAAACAATGAATAAATTGTTCTTACATTTTTTCTTATCGCTTATAAAAGATAAGACCAAAGCCAAGCAAGTCCAATGTCTTCTTAAGAAAAAGAGTGACGGGGGCGGGGAGCGCCCCATAGGAATCACTTCCATTGATGGTTTAAAATATTCTCAGTATCTAACAACTTCAGTCTTATCTATTCATAGCAAGACTTTCGAGGAATACAAAAATAAATTTCGCAATACTGATGTTGTTGTTTGCGGCGCAGGACCATCGCTAAATTACTACAAACCTATAGAATCGGCAGTTCACATTGGTACCAATCGCGTCCATCAAAAAATCAAATGTGATTTTCTTTTTAGGCAAGATTTTAAAAATTACGATCAAGAAATTTTATCATGTGACATTCCTAAGTTTATTGGAAATTTCTATGAATGGGATCTCGATATGTGTCCTGAATCCCTTTTCAATCAACTAACAAATGCAAATAAATTTATTATTGACAATTCAGTAAGTGCCATTATTCCAGTTGATTTAATTTCGCAACCACTTTGGCACGGCGGAAGTGTTATATTTAGTGCTTTTCAATTCGCCTTATGGACGAATCCTAGGCGCATTTATTTAGTTGGGTGCGATTGCGCCGGGCAAGTAGATTCCAAACATTGGCATCATTTCGATGACTCAACCGATGTAAAACAAAATGTTGTTCCAATCACTGCTCTAGTGGATAGTTGGAAAAAAATGGCACAATTTTCTAAACAAATGTATCCGCATATTCAAATTCTTTCCATCAATCCCGTCGGGCTTAAAGGAATATTTACTGACATCTATCAACAATGAACTTAAGATAAATATGAATACTTCTCAAATTAATCTTTATAAAGAAATCCATCTAGGCATGCCCCAATATGGAGCATCAGGTGCAAAATACCTCTCTGAAATATTACTTTGTATTTCATTTTTACATCCAAAATCAATCCTTGACTATGGTTGCGGCAAAGGTATTTTATGCGATTTGATAAAGCAGCGATTTCCGGATATTCAAATCTACGGCTATGATCCTGCAATACCTGGCAAAGATGTTCTTCCGATTTTGTCTGCAGACTTGATTATTTGCACGGATGTTCTCGAACACATACCTGAGGCTGAACTTCCCGCTGTTATTCAAGAAATCTCCCTGATTTCCAAAAATTGTTTTTTCGCATTGGACCATGCTTTGGCCGGAGCTATTTTAAGTAACGGAGAGAATGCACACTGTACTATCAAGCCTGTCCATTGGTATGAAAGATTATTTTCCAAATATTTTTCAGAGATGACTGTTTTGCATGCCCCTCCCTCTGAACCCTGGAAGTCAGTAATTTTAACCTTTGGGGTAGATGTTCCATTTTATCGGGCATATTATGATCTAATAAAGCCAAAGAAAAAGATCTCGAAACTCAAAATGGCAAAATATCTACTCTTATCTAAATTAACAATAGGTAAAACTAAAGAGCGATATTTAAAGAAAATTTCGCAATTCAGTACAATGGGTTAGCAAAAACACAGTGTTTCCTTTTTTTGTCAGCTCAAGTAAGGGAAGTCCGTGTTCTCCCTTCGTGAGAACACGGACTTCCCCTGCAACAACCAGTATTTTTTATACATAAGAGAATGCGATGTTTGCATAAGAAAACTTCCGTTTGATGAATAGTGAATTAGGGAACTGAAAATGGTACGGGAGTCGACAGAGATGGAACGATCAATTGGATCAAATCCGCGGCGCCAGTCGATTCCAGCCGAACGACCGGCGACTTCAGACCGAACGACAGTCGACAAGAACGAACCGCTCCCCAAAAATTCTCTTCCATTTCCCGCACTTAGCTTCCGATGTGACTCCAATCGAACGGGAGTCGACGAACATCGAACGCGCGCCGCCTTGCGGAGAACGCTAATCTCTGCTGAATAAACGCATGTCGACTCAGACGGAACGTTCGGCTCTAGTGATAGAACGCCCCACGCCCTCGATCGAACGGTCATCTCCCTTGACAGGCCACTACTCGCTTTCAATCGAACGCTCGGCGATTTCAAGTCGAACGATTGTCGCCGGTCGCCAAATTTGGAACGTTGGCTTGCGGCGCCTCGGATCGAACGCGAGTCGAAGCCACAGCGAACGGCAGTCGCCTTCGGAGTGGACGTCTTGTAGCGTATATACGCTGAGAAGATATGCAACGAGTCTTAGCTGATAGGATGAATTAACCCTTTGTTCGCAAAGGGGATTTTTCTCATCAACCCAATAGGGGGGGGGGGTAAGACTCTTATGCATACATTCGACGTGCAAGAGATTCTGCGCCGGACGCTAAGCGGTGCCTCGAGGCAAGTCATAGCCAGAGAACTCGGAATCTCCAAATCCACCGTACAACGTTACCTCGATCGCATAAAACAGGCAAATCTGACTCTCGAGCAAGCCATCGGTTTGAAATCGCACGACCTCGAACCTGTCTTGGTGTCGGAGCCAAGGTTCGGTCCGGTTTTCATGAGCCGGATTTCGAAACCATTTACTGCCGACACAATGTCCGAGGTAAGAACCGACGGACCTTAAAAGCCCTCTGGGACAGTTATCGTAACAGCGTGCCGAAAGGCGCCTCAGCTCTCGGCTACAAGGGCTTCTGCAAGGCCTACGCCCGGTTTTGTCAGAATCTGCCGGTTTCATGCCGGGAAGTGGAGCTCATCAATCAGTGGGATTTCGGCTACGTCGCCATGATTGATTACAGCAGCGACACTTTGCCGTGGACTCCGAACGGTCTTGGCAAGGTAGCTGCAGCGCAAATCTTCGTTGGCGTTCTGCCAGCGTCCGGATACATTTTCTGTTGTGCGACTGAGCGTCAGACGCGGGATGACTGGCTTGATGCCCAGACCAAGACGCTCACCTTTTTCGGAGGAGTCCCGAAGCATATTTATCTTGACAACTCGACCTCGCTGGTCACCAAACCGGACAAGTATTGCCCGCGGATTTGCAGGCAATACCGGGAGTTCTGCGATTACTACGGCACAATCCCGGTTGCTGTCAGACCCGGTAAACCGCGGGACAAAGCGATGGTTGAGAACGCCGTCTACCAATGTCAACGCTTCATATTGACGGCTCTGAGAGGACGCCAATTCTTCAGCCTCGAAGAAATCAACCGGGCCATCGGCAAAGAACTACTCAAACACAACGCACGTCCTTTGACGACGCGTTTCGATGGCTTGTCTCGAGCTGATCTCATGGAGGAAGAAAAGATCGCGCTTCGTCCTTTGCCGTCAATTCCGTACGAATTGTCGTCCGTCACCAAGATCCTTAAAGTGCAAAAGGGCAACGTCGTACGCTTCGAAAACTGCAGATACTCCGTTCCCCTCGGTTTGTTAGACGACACGGTATCGTACCCATGAAATGAACCAACCCCCTAATTTGCGACAGTTTCCAGATTCATTTTTTTGAAAAAATTTGTGGGGGATAGATATCCAAGTCCTTCCTGGATTCGTTCTTCGTTATACCACTGAATGTAGTCGTTGATGATTGCTATGAGTTCTTTTCGTGTTGAGCCGTATCGCTGATGGAATGGCATCTGGTAGATGGTCTCTGATTTTAAGTGTCCATAAAAATTTTCCATGCTTGCGTTGTCGTAGCAGTTACCCTTTCTTGAATAACTCAAGGTAATGCCGAGTTTCTCTTCTTCATCGCGGTAAGCAGGGCTAGTGTAGGTACCTCCTTGGTCACTATGCAGTAGGCTTCCGCCATAAAAGCGAATTTGTTTCAGTGTTTTCAGCGCTAGTTCGACTGTCGCTCCAGTATCAAAATCCCACGCGACGATTTCTTTGGTACACAGATCCTTAATGGTGCCCAGTATCAACCATCCTTCTCTGGTGTGGAAAAACGTCATATCGGATACAAACTTCGTTCTAGGGACCTTTGCTTTGAAGTTGCGCTTCAGCAGATTGGTGGTCGGACGATCATCAACCAAACAGCTGTTACGCCCACGAGGAAAGCTCTTCTTTTCTCTTCGGATTCTCGCATTTAGACCGTAGGCTCGCATCAACCGCGCAACTCGTTTGTGATTGATTGCTACATTGAATTGCCGGCTCATTTCTACCGCCATACGCTTAGCACCGTAACTGAATCGATGCTGGACTTGGAACGTCCTGATTGCATCTACGAGACTGTTGGGAGTTATGGATTCAAGACGCTTTTTAATGCGGTAATAAGTACTTCTGTGAATTTGGAACAAGTCGCACGCCTCCAGTGCGGTGACACCTTCTGCTCGTAATTCGTCGATGCGCTTGACTATTTCTGTCTTCGAAAGTTTTTGTTGCTGTAGTTCTCTCTTAACCCACCGGCGTACAGCATTTTGTTTGCACAGCCGATGCAAATCCTTGTTGTTTTCCATGGTGCGCATTCCAGTCTTGATCAAACTGGAATCAATGGTACGACGGAACTCGCTATCGAAGCTGTATTTCCGTAACCATCTTTGAACCGTCCTGATGCAGACTCCGGCAGCAGTAGCTGCCGCTGAGGTAGACATTGCTCCTTTCCGAATCTGCTCAATCAGTAAAGCAACAAGAGAGTGTTCCAAACAAAGGTTTTTAATTTTTGGACGATGCGATATGAAGGCGAAATCGATGGAACCGCCATATTTTCTTACCTTCTTAACCCATCCCTTGAAAGTGTTGTAGGACAGGTTGTGTCGGGCTGCGTCGGCTTTGATTCCGTACTTCTGTTGACTAAAAAAATCGACCAAAATTTCTTTGCGCTCTTGAATTGAAAATTTTTGATGATCGCTAAAAACCCAATCTTCATGTCCATGCTTGTAGCGTCTTCGCCAGTCTTGAATCTGGTCTAACGACACGTTCAACATGGAAGCAATTTCTTGTGATGATTTCCGTTGTGCAAAGTAGTCAACAATTTGTTTGCGGACACGGTAACTGATAGTCATAAACACACCTCGCGAGAGTCTCAGTGTGTCGCATTTGTGGGGGTCAGTTCATTTTGCGGGTCAATCACCGTGTCGCTTGACACCCTCGGTTACTTGGGCCGACAAGTCAAGGTCATCAAAAGCAGCAAGTCGCAAACAGTCAGCATTTTTGATCTCCGGACCGGGAAACGGATATGGATACATTACCTGCGCGAAGGCAAATCGCAAGACATCATTTTGCGCGAGCACATGCCAGAGTCGATCCGTGCGGTCATGCAAACCAAGGAGGAACTCATCGAGTTGATCGGACAAAGCGGTGAATCAGCTCAAAAGCTTTGCACGTTTTTGCTCAAGGAAAACCACGGTGAAGTCGGCAGAAAAGTGCTTCGCGGCGTCAACAGTCATAGGACGCGACTCGGCAATGAGCTCTTTGAAAAGTGCTGTCAAGCAACGCTCACTCGCTTAACTCCATCGTACAAGGTTCTTTGCGAGGAAATCGACGCCGTCATCGACAACCGCACCAGACGCTCTGAAGGCAAGAGTTGCGATCGAAGTCAACTGCGTCCGGAAGACATTCGTGGATCCGCCTATTACGACCAACTGCTCACTCAAACGACGGGAGAAAACAAATGACGATGCTTACCAAATGCAGAGAGGAAATCGCCACAATCTGCAAGGAGCTCAAGATCCCGGAATTCTTTGCCACCTTCCAGACGCAATGGGAAAAAACAGCGTACAGCCAAATGACGTTTGAAGAGCGGTTGTTGAGCATGCTGCAGGCGGAACAACGCTGCCGCCAACACAAACGTCAAAGCCGCAACTTGAAGAACGCACGCTTGCCGCAAGTGCATATGGCTCGTCTCGAGCACGTTGACTGGGAGGCAAGCCGAGGCCTGAATCGCTCGATGCTCGAAGAGCTTTGTGAATGCGAGTGGATCAAGTCGCCCATGAAGCCATGGGTTGTTATCCATGGGGCCACCGTGATTAAATCTACTGGCAAAAGCACGGGAGTCGCTTTCAACGGAACGGCTTGCAAATAATGAGGTTCTGGCTTCCTGCTGTTCCTTCTTTTGGCTTCCTTTCTCCGCAACCTCCCACGGAAAGGCCTTGAAGGCGTAGCCGAAAGTTATCCGTGGGAGGTTGCGTGCCGACGCGGTTTACGGTGCTGCCGTCGGCGACAGCGTCAGTCGATGGTTAAAACGGTATGACCTCGTCCTCCTTTTCAGCCTTGCCTTTGTCAGCTTCGCAGTTATAGGTTGCGGCATAGACAACATCAAGCGATTCTTGGCATCTCTTGGTTTGCCATTTTGCCTAGTGTTCCCAGACACGCACTCGCTCCTTCTTGGTTAACCCTTGGCAGAGCTCTCTCAGATTCGCAAACATGCTCCGTGCCGCATCGTTTAGATCCGATTTTTCGGCCAGGATCACCTTACGAATTCTTTGCATGTTTTGCCTCCTGTCGTATTTGAGCCTGTTGGGCGAACTCTTAAAGTACCCCACACCTTCCTGCCTGCTGTTGTGAGAAGACAGAGATAGGCCTTCCGTTCATGGCGGAAGTGTGTTTCGATTTGTGGCATGGAAACCAGAATCGACACATACCCGTCCGTCTTTTCAAGGTTACTGTCTGCTCGTTTATTTGCCTTGCTCACTCAGGAAACACACTTCGCTTCAGGAGCAGGCAATTGCGAATCTATATCAGATTTCATTTTAACAGCAATGAGTTCGACCACCAATTTGAATCTTACTGCCCATATTTTAGCGTTAGTCATCCCTGTCTATGAACGATGGCGAACTTACAAATGAATTAAACTCTTCATCCAGGACGCATGATATGAAAATCTATAACAAAACAAATCCCTACTTCTTGTACATTTTCCTAAGACTCATTTTTGTCAGAACAACTTACGGCGATATTTACTCTTTTTGAGATATACCTGACCTGTTTTACATAAGCAAGTACGAACAGTGCAAGTACGACAATAACAACCAATATCACACCATAAGATTTGACTTGCGGGCAGGCATCTACCAAAGCATCCCACCCCATCGCGAGAAGAAGCACAAAAGAAACTGAGATAAAAGATCTAAAAACATTATTCTCCATGTTTAATTTGGCAATCATTGAATCATTCTTTTCAGCGATAACATAGTCACGATACGCACAAAATTCATTTCCCCAAATCTTCTTCAAAATCGGCTCAACAACTAAAGAGCCAATACGACTATTAACCATTCCGACAAAATAGAAGATAACCCCAGCCTCATACCAATTTCCAAACTTAAAAAAACTCCACCCGAGCAAATACTCAAGTAACAAACAAAGCACCGTACCAGGTATAAGATAATTTAAAATGTTATATGAGGAAATTTTATTAAAAATAAACTCAACCATGCTCCCAAACCTCGAAATAAAGCGAAAACTCAACAATCCAAATTCAATGAACCAATATAATTACCATGCCCATAGTCATAATTTGAATACCATCTCAAAAAAGAAGGCCGTCTATAACCGTTGCTAGAAACAAAGACATCAACCCTTGAACAACTACATACCAAAACAATATCCCCTGCACTATTCTGGGTAATGGTATTATATCCCTGGTAATAATTCAGATGCTCCGACTCCGCCTCCCCAATAACTATCAATTTTGGATCCAAAACACTTAATATTTCTTCAGGTAATTTGCCTGATTCTCTTCCATGATGAGGTGCAAACAACACATCTATTTTCGGCCACTCCACCTCACTTTTTATATTCTCAACAAAATCCTTTTCCAAATCACCCATCCACATCATCTTGCAATTTTCTACAACATCGCAAATCAAGATTGGAGAGATATTATTATAGGCCTTTCCTTCTGCTGCCAAGTCCAGTGCTCCTTTAAAGTTCTGATTGTTAGGAACCGGCCACAAGCAATTAATCTCAGCAGATCCATAATTTTCCTCATTATTCTTATTCATCCACAATCTTGTGCATCCTTTATATAAATAAAAAGCTAATGATGAATTATCCCTTAACTTGCAATAATATTTAAAGCTATCACTCGCATTTTGCTTTATTGCATTATTTTTAACGCAATAAAAATTTTTAATTGAAATTTTACTATCGAGATAATCAAGACCACAGATATGATCTTCATCCGGATGAGTGGAGATAAATCTAACAATATCCTTCCCCGACATCTCTGTTAGAATTTCCCGACAAATTTTCTCTCGATTTTCTTGAACCACGCAACAATCAATAATAGTAAAGTTACTATTAGAGTGCTTAATATAAAACATATCTCCTGGCTGATTATGATCATCAAACACAGAAAAAGATTTAACTACAGCAGTCATATGATTTCCTCGCTTACATCTTTAAATAAAAGTTAAAAACCAACTACAATATTAGATCAGTACATCTTATACTTCTCAAGTTTTTTTCTTACACCATCATCAAAATACTTGAAGTATAACTTTTTCCCAATTCTCCAATCATCCAAGATCCCCATTATTGACTCGCGCATTCGAGTCTGCGAGCGACTATCAGACACAACTGCCTAATGCCTTAACCTACGCACGACACCAGCTTCCGTATCGTGTTGTTCAGCTTCACGTTCATACGTCCTGACCATCGCCATAAGAACCGACGTAGACAAGAAGGGATGTGTAAATTGCAAGGCATCAGCCCACGAGCGATACTTATTTGCAAGCTCTCGTTCCTGATCACCTCCTTCCTTGCGCATATACGCACCTCGTGCGTTGTATAAACCTGTATACGCACCGCGGCTGACAAACTCGGACTGCATTTCTTCCATCACATCGCGAACGGCTTCATGTGGCCAAACTCCATCTTCGCCTTTTGGCGCCTTTGAAAGAAACTCTCCAAGGCATATATCCCCGATCTCCTCTCGTCCAAGCTCAGTACAAGATTGCCTTACCTTTTTTACCCATTCTGCGAGAGCCTCCCGTTGTTCTTCCTTTGTCGCTCTGTCTTGCCCTGGGATGCGTCCGATAGCCTCTATGAGTCGAACACCGCGTTGTGCCAAATATTCGCAACCATCTTTAACGCGTAAGTCAGATGGATCTTCACCGAGATCATCACGCTTATAGGCCCACACTACAGCCTGTACGAATAATTCCGGGTGTATCTCGATATAGCGCTCTAGGTTTGGAATCTGGTAATCCCTATCCTCTTTGTAAGGTAAAGCCAAAATCTCTAGATATGCGAACTCCAGTCCAGCTTTCTCTTCCAGGGTCAGATCCGCGCTACGATCAAGAATTTGGAAGGCATGCCGTACGTGATAACTATCTAATCGGTGTTCTCTATCTTTATTCCAGCTTTTGTCTGCCATGGCAGACAAAAGCTGCGCCAGTAGAGACGAAGGTATTTCCTCGAGCGCAAAATCCAACGACTCGAATGCAGCCCTAGGGCGTTTTACCTCAATTAGACGACATATGCTCTCGTTGTTTTCCTCTAGCGAGTTGTATATATATCGTGGGGTAACTTCCATCCAGTATCGGCTACGAGCCATATCCGAAAGTTGATCTACTAGCTCCCAAGTAGTAGCTCGGTAGGGCGAAAGGAGCAAAAGATGCAGCGCTTCGTCTTCGCTAACTACAGCCCGTAGAGTCTCATATATGGTCTTTCTCCTATCATTGTCTAGCGACCAAAGCGCCCCAGAAATGATTTCATCACGACCCGAACAATTTTTAATGGAACACAGGCATCGCGAAATCAAATCTTGAATCTGCTCGTCGGTAAGAATGTCGGATGCGAGGTACGCTCCAATCAGTCGTTGGGTCTTTCCTTTTTCAGAGAGCTCAAGAACCCCCGAAATACCTCGTTCCTGCATGATGTCTCTAAGGGCTAAAACACGGAGTTTTTTGAGATGTTGATCTCTTGCTCGGAAATCCATCTCGTCTCCTGCGAATTCATCTTCTAGATCATCAATCCAATTCTTACGAAACAACCACTCATACTTATTCCTAATGTCCTTTGGTTCTAGTTGGGCATAGACCGCTTTGGCTTTTTCCAACATGGCCGCCTGTTCTGGCCCATTGAATCTTTTATGTGCCCAGCGAGTAAGGAAAGTCACACGAATTTTGTCGCGGAGTTGTGCAACTTCCTCCTCACCCACACCTGATCTGTGCCACTTGTTAATGATCTCCCATACGCGTGCTTGATCTTCAGGCACAAGCGCGTGCAACCTAGCTACAAGGTCACATAACATCTCGACGGTGTATGACGGTCTATCTAACGCGAGCCGAACAATTTCCCTGACGAAAGTCAGGATCGGTTCCCACTTTCGGATAGGTTCTCCAAAACCGTAACCATCAGGCCTCCATTTTGGCTTGTGGTTATAGTCGCCCACTTGACGACCAGAATTGCCAAACTGTTGGAGGCAAACTGTCCATCCGACCTTGGGGTATTTATCCAAAAGCATGTTGACCGCTTTCAATCGCATCTCAATATCTGCCGCCGTTTGAGGCATCCACACACGGAAAATTGATCCCAGCGACTCGATAGGTCTATTTATCCAGTTATCCTCAATCTCTATCTCTGAAAGTTCCCCGAGAATTCTCACTACACGCGGAAATGTAACTGGATTCCAAGCAAGACCTTCCAGAGCCCAAAGCAATCCACTGCGAGGACATGAATCAAATAACCCGGGATTAGCAGGTCTAAGGAGGCCCCTGACTGCCGACTTTTCTGATCGGAGATCACGCTCGATAATTTCTAGAAATTTGGCGGGGGCCGCCTCTGCATAAAAAGGAAGATCGCGCCCGTTGGCTTCCAACTTTCTAGTGGAAATAGGAGTAAGAAGCTCACTGACGACTTTAGCTACTTCAAATTCCCCATCGAAGCCTAAGTGCTTCTCTAGCTGATTCTTGCCGTAAACAGCAAGCAAAACCAACGTCTCAGAGATGCCTTCTCGCACTGATCTGGAGCACTCTCGCGTTTTTCCATATAGGGACGCAGCCCAACGATCTTTCTCAGGCAAGTCAAGAGCAGGATCATCTTCACTCAGCACTTTCCTCGCAACCGTAAGAAAGCGGTTAAGCTCAGCTCTGGTGACTGTGTCAGCAATCGCAAAAAGGGCGTCAATTTTCGAAATTACCCCTCGATACCGACCAATTGACCAGACCGGAGAGTCGTTGAGTCGTAACAAATCAAGAATGCGACCTTCCAGCACCTCATAAGGCACCGCCGCTAGATCGGACAAGATTTTTCGATCCGCCTCGTTCTGATCGTCCCATGCTCCGACGAGCATGAACGGAACAAGACTTGACGCGAGCCTCTTATCCTCAACCCAAGCAGGCCTGCAAATCGCCTCAACTTTCGATAGTTGACGTCGAAGAACCGTTAAAGAACACCCCGAAGCGTTAGACAGTCTCTTGACATCATCGCTGGATTTACCCATGGCTTCCAGAGCTTTACTGAACGCCTCGAACCTTAACGGTTCCAGCACTATATGAGGCTCCTCGTTAGTGGCATTACGAGGATCAATAACAATGGTACGCAACGAAGAAATGTAGGGACCAAGCTCTCGCTCCACCTCACTCGTATGAGCTACCGCAATAAAATCATTAGTGCCTTGGGCTAGTTTTGGCACTACTCCAGGTTCATCAAACACCAACACTCGATCCCTGTACCGCTCAAGCTCAGCGTCTGCCATGGCTTGATATAAAAACGCCAGGGCCTCTTCAACAGAGTCAGCCGTTATTACCAATGGGTTCACATCGCTTTTCTCAACGAAAGCCCTAATTCGGCTGTTCCATGCTCGGTTCGCTGTATCAAAGAGTGAGGGATGAAGAGCTGGATGTGCCACGTTAGCCCAATCGTACCAACAGCGCTCCAGGGTTCTTACACCATTTGAAGGGCGATTCGTCTGGTTTGCAAACCAAGTCTGAGCCGCAAGCGATTGCTCCATCCATTGCTCAAGATCACTGGCATCGTAGGCACGAATGTCTTTCCAAAGGCCCCTGCCCCTCATTTTTTCAATCCAGGCACTTTTACGAGGCCACCTCCGAGGAGTTACAAAGACAAACGTAATATTCTCTCTTTCAGCAGCCTTAACCGCTCGGACGCTTTTTTCAAAATCCCCGTCAGCTTTAGCGTTGATGTTTGCGTTGACACCAAACTCCCACCCGGATTTACCTGCTGGTATCCAAGGTGTGCCTAATCCAGCCTCGATAAAGCCATCCCAACCGGATCGTTCAGCATCGTCGTTCCCCGGAAAATCCACTTTCTGAAGATCTCGCCCTGTCGAGTGGATGAGCGTTCGCAGAAGCACCGAAAACTTTGTTCTTGCAAGGATCGCCTTTGAGAACCAATCTATGAGATCATTGGCTTGGACATTTAAAAAGGAGGGCACATAAGCGCGAGCTTGCTGAGCCGCATCCCCCGTTTTAGGCGCTTGGGTTTCATATTCTGTCTGCAAGTCAAGAATCTTCACAGCGGAAACCCCAAAGGTACGCTCAAGACGTGCAGCCATGTTGGGGGTTGCTGACACTTTCCCATTGAGGAAGTTTGACAAGCTCGGGCGACTGACACCAATCAGCTTTGCCACCTCACTAACCGTAAGCCCGCGAGGTTCAAGAACGTTTTCCCGGATATAGGAACCAGGATGAATAGGGTGGGCGGCTGACATGTGCAAGTTCCCGTAATCTGTAAAGTGACACTTTACATTATACGCCCCCCCCATCTATTGCAATCTCACTCACACTTATCCTCTGGCTGACAACGCTGGAAGACCTAGCAAAAACCCCGTTGATGCCTCAATCACCAACGGGGTTCCTGTTTCTTGCTCAGGATTCAACGCCTCTTACGGCACCATCTCCTGCACCTCATCCTTCTTGATGGGCTTCACAAGGTCTTCTCTCTTCACGCCGAGGTACATGGCAATCGCAGCTGCCACGAACACCGACGAGTAGACGCCCAGAAGAATACCGATCGTCAGTGCCAGCGCGAAGTAATGCAGCGCGGGACCGCCGAAGAAGAACATCGCAAGCGTCATCGCCAAAGTCGAGCCGTGGGTGATCACCGTACGCGAAATCGTGGCGGTAATAGCCGAGTTGATCACCTCAACCGTTTCCGTACGACGCATCTTGCGGAAGTGTTCGCGCACACGGTCGAAAATAATCACCGATTCGTTCACGGAATAACCCAGCACGGCGAGCACGGCCGCCAGCACAGGCAGCGAGAACTCCCAGTTCATCACGGCAAAGATGCCCACCACGATCACGATGTCGTGAAGGTTGGCGATGATGGCGGCAATAGCAAACTTCCACTCGAATCGCATCGAGAGATAGATGATGATGCCGGCCACAACGAGCAACAGAGCGGTCAGACCGTCGGTCGCCAATTCTTCACCCACCTGTGGTCCCACGAACTCGTTGTTGAGCATCTTGACGCCGGGAGCCGTCTCCTGAAGCGCCTTCAGAAGTTCGCCGGCCATCTGACCGGATGTTTCGCCTTCCTTCATTGGAAGACGAATCATGATGTCGCGTGCAGTGCCGTAGTTCTGCACGGCAGCTTCAACGCCGAGTTTGCTTTGGATCTGCTCACGGATCTGTTCCGTCTGAACAGCCTCCGGATACTGCACCACAACCTGCGTGCCGCCCGTAAATTCAATGGACAGCGCCAAGCCGTGATAGAAGATCCAGAACACGGCAATAATGAATGAAACCAAAGAGATCGCGTTCAGAATGTGCGAGTAGTGCATGAACGGGATCGTCTTGTGAATTCGGAAAAACTCCATGATTTTCCCCTCTTAATTCTTTACTTCGACTGCGTCTGCGCCGTATCCGGGCGCCAGACCTGACCGATATGCACGCGCGTCAACTTCTTCTGACGACCGTAGATGAAGTTCACCATACTGCGCGAGACAATCACGGAGGTAAAGAGCGACGTCATGATGCCCAAGCAGTGCACCACGGCAAAGCCTCGCACCGGGCCGGAACCGAAAATCAGCAAGGCAATACCGGCGATCAAACTGGTGACGTTGGAGTCGACAATCGTCGCAAACGCCATACCGTAGCCTTCACTGATGGCCAACTGCGGCGTTCGCCCTATTCGAAGTTCTTCACGAATACGTTCGTTAATGAGCACGTTCGAGTCAACGGCCATACCCAGTGTCAGCGCGATAGCGGCAATACCGGGAAGAGTCAGCGTCGCCTGCAACATGGAGAGCAGCGCCACCAGGCACATCACGTTGCACATCAGACTGATGGCCGTCACGATGCCGAAGACCTGGTAGTAGAGGATCATGAAGACCGCCACGAAACCGAAGCCGTAGAGTGTCGAACGGAAGCCGGCTTCAATGTTGTCGGCACCCAGAGACGGACCGATCAGGCGTTCTTCCACGATTTCCATGGGAGCCGCCAGAGAACCGGCACGCAACAAGAGAGCGGTGTCGGTCGCTTCAATCGTGGTCATGCGGCCTGAAATCTGCACGCGACCGCCGGCAATTTCCTGACGGATGACCGGAGCCGTCACCACTTCACCCTTGCCCTTTTCAAACAGGATGATGGCCATGCGCTTGCCCACGTTGTCACGCGTCACATCACGGAAGATGCGTGCGCCCTTGTTGTCAAGCGTCAGGTTCACCGTGGGTTCCTGCGTCTGAGAGTCAAAACCGGGCTGCGCGTCGTTCAAGTTCTCACCGGTGAGCACCACACGGCGCTTCACAAGAATCGGACGACCTTCACGGTCAAAATACTTTTCGTCACCGAAGGGAACATTGCCCTGCGCCATCTGAGTGAGCGCTTCAGGCGAATCGTCAACCATACGCACTTCAAGCGTTGCCGTACGACCCAAAATGTCCTTGGCCTTGGCCGTATCCTGAACACCCGGCAGCTGCACCACGATACGGTCAGCACCCTGCTGAGCGATCACGGGTTCTGCCACACCCAATTCGTTAATACGATTGTGCAGGGTAGAAATGTTCTGCTTTAAGGCATATTCCTGAACGTTCTGAATCGCCTTTTGCGACAGTTCGGCAGAAAGGGTGAACTTGCCTGCGCGCGTACCTTCCGTCACCACCAAATCAGGCTGAGTGGAACGAAGAAGGTCATTGGCGCGGGCGCGTTCCTGCTCGTCGTTAAAGGCGATCACAACCGTATTGCCCTGACGCGAAATACCTGCATGACGGATACGCTTGTCGCGGAACTGCGTACGCAGATCGGCTGCCGTCGATTCGGCACGCTTCTCAATGGCCGAGTGCATGTCGACCTGCAGCAGGAAGTGAACGCCGCCTCGAAGGTCAAGACCGAGGTACATCGGCAGCGCATTGATCTTCAGGAGCCACTCGGGCGTATTGGGCACCAGGTTGGGAGCGACGATGTAGGAAGGATCCGTACGGTCGGGGTTAAGAGCGCGTTCGAGCACTTCACGAGCCTGCAGCTGCTTTTCGGCTTCCGTCGGATCAAAGCGCACGCGCACGGTGTTTTGCTGAGCACCCTGCTCATAGAAAACACCGTTGGGCTTCAGCTGCGCATCCGCAAGCGCTTTTTCCACGCGAGCAAGCACCGTCTCGTCGATCTTCACCGTCGACTTGCCGGAACTCACCTGCACTGCGGGCGATTCGCCGTAAAAATTCGGCAAGGTGTACAGCGCCGCAATGAGCAGAACCACTCCGATGACGATGTACTTCCAAAGAGCGTATCGATTCATAACAAAAACTCCGGGTCAGTCCGATGCCCGATTCCGTACAAGACGGCAAACACGGACTCGGACGCCTTTCGTTGCGAAAATGGAATTGGCAAAAAGAGGAATTCCCCTTCAGCCTACAAAACTCTTCCGCTGAGAGTTTCGTGTCCGCAAAAAACGGCCGTTTTGATCAAACAGTTCCTTTTTTTGCGCAAGAACCGCAAAAGGCCATAAACCGATTGCGGTGCATCAACTAAACGGCAAAGCGGGCGTCAGCCATATCCTTCAAGTCGGATACAGCCCGCCCGCTGCATGAAAGCCGTCTTTACTTGTCGATCGACTTCAGCGTGCCGCGCGGCAGAACCGTCTGCACAGCGCCGCGCTGCATCGTGATCGTCACGGGATTGTCTTCCACGCGGCTGATTTCGATCACGACGTACTGTTCGCTCACCTCGGCGATGCGGCCGGCCAGGCCGCCGATCGTCACGATTTCATCACCCTTGGTGAGCGCTTCGCACATCTTCTGATGTTCCTTCTGGCGCTTTTGCTGCGGACGGATCAGGAAGAACCAGAACACAACAAAAATCAGAATGATCGGAATGATCTGCATCAGCAGACCGCCGGTACCACCGGCAGCGGCCGCACCTGCGGTCTGAGCCATTGCGTCAGAAATGAAAAACACTTCTTACCTCTTTAGATGTTTTCTCGTTAAAAAATCTTGTCGTGCAACGCCTTGCGACGTGCATTGCAAAGCCTTCGGATTATACGGAAATTCCTTGCTGAGCCTCGAAAAAATGCATTAGAGATTTACCAGTGTCAGCTGTCGTTTGCAATTTTTCATTTGCCGCCGAGACTGCCCCTCCATTCACACGACCGCTCCGTCGGGATTGCCCTTAAACGTCACGGCACCAGCGCAGGCGAGTCCAGCCCCGTCTTTTCATCCAATCCGAAGAGAATGTTCATCGCCTGCACCGACTGCCCCGCAGCCCCCTTGACGAGATTGTCTTCCACCGCCAGCACGATGATCAGGTCGCCGTTGCCAGGACGATGAACTGCCAGACGCAGGAAGTTGGAACCGCGCACGCTTCTCGTTTCAGGCGTTGATCCGGCAGGCATCACATCCACAAAATACTCGTCGGCAAAGCGTTCTTCATAGAGCTTCTGAAGATCAATCTGGGTCGTGGCATCCTTCAGACGAATGTAAATCGTCGAATGAATCCCTCGAATGGTCGGCAACAGATGCGGCACAAACGTCAATTTCAGATCGTCCGTACCGGCCAGGAGTTTGAGCTGCTGCTCGATTTCGGGCGTATGACGATGGCCCTTCAGGCCATAGGCATGAAAGTTGTCCGACATTTCGGCCGTGATGATCGAAACGTCCGCCTTCTTGCCGGAACCGGAAATACCCGACTTGCTGTCGGCAATAATGGTTTTGAGATCAAACGTACCGGGATGCGCCTTTTCGTATTCCATCAAAGGCAGGAGTCCCAATTCGATGGAAGTCGGATAGCAGCCTGCCATGCCGAGAATCCGAGCGTTCTTCATCTTCTCACGCATAGTCTCGGGTTGCCCGTAGACAGACTCTTCCAGGAGATCAGGGCAGGCATGATCGAGCTTGTACCAAGTCTTGAACGTGTCCGTATCACGCAAACGAAAATCGGCTGCCAAGTCAATGATCTTGACGCCGGCAGCCGTCAATTCGCGCGCCATGCTCATGGCCACCCCGTGCGGCGTCGCAAAGAACACCACGTCACAAGCAGTAAGTTCGGCCTCTTCGGGCGTCGTAAACACCAGATCGTCCATGAAGCCTCTGAGAGAGGGGTACATGGCCGTTACTTTGGTACCCGCATCCTTGCGCGATGTGATGGCACAGACCTCAACGTTGGGGTGCCGGCTTAACAAACGCAGCAGCTCCACACCGGTGTACCCCGTTCCACCCACAATACCCGCCTTGATTTTCTTTTCCTGCATGTCGAAAAACTCCCCGAAAATTCTTTTTGTCTGATGTCTTTGGCAGGAAAAATGCTCCGGCAGCAGGCATAAAAAAACCGCCGCCCGGGAAAGGGAGACGGTTTTTTCGCTTCTTGCCCCGGCTTTCTTCGCAAACCAAAGTTTGCAAAAGTATACCGAGGCAGAACGCTTGCGAATGAACGATTAGCGCTTGCTGAACTGCTTGGCGCGGCGGGCCTTGCGCAGACCAACCTTCTTACGTTCGACTTCGCGGGCGTCGCGGGTCACGAGGCCGGCAGCCGACAGAACGGGCTTGAGACCGGCATCGTAGTCGATCAGAGCGCGGGTGATGCCGTGGCGCACAGCACCGGCCTGGCCGGATTCGCCGCCGCCGGTCACGTTCACCATGATGTCGAACGTTTCGACATTTTCGGTGAGCTGCAGGGGCTGCATGACGATCATGCGGCCGGTTTCACGCTTGAAGAATTCGTTGAGATCGCGGCCATTGATCACGATCTTGCCCGTGCCGCGCTTGATGAACACGCGAGCCACGGAGCTCTTGCGACGGCCGGTGCCGTAGTTGTAGTTACCGATCATCTTTTTCCACCTTAAATGTCAAGAACCTTGGGCTGCTGTGCGGTGTGCGGGTGTTCGGCGCCGGCGTAGATCTTGAGCTTCTTGATCATGGCGTAGCCGAGACGGCCCTTCGGGAGCATGCCCTTGACCGCGATTTCGAGAGCACGGCCGGGGTGCTTGGCCTGCATTTCCTTGAAGGTGGTTTCGTAGATACCGCCCGGATAGCCGGTGTGACGGTAGTACGTCTTCTTGCCGGCCTTTTCAGCAGACAGCTTGAGCTTGTCAGCGTTGATCACGACGATGTAGTCGCCCGTATCGACATGCGGCGTGTATTCGGGCTTGTGCTTGCCGCGCAAGCGGAGTGCGATTTCGGCAGCAAGGCGGCCAAGCACCTTGTCGCTGCCATCGACCACGTACCAGTCGCGCTGTACTTCGAGCGGCTTGGCAGAGAAGGTCTTCATTGTTATCACCTGATTCACAAAAGGACGCAGCAGATGAATTTCAAACCGCCTCGCACAGGGTGGCGCCTGTACTTTGCACAGGTTGGAGCTGTTAAACGGCCTGCTCGCGTCAATAAACAAAAACGAGGCAAAAACCACCGAAGCGCACCGCGTTCTAACTTCGCCGTGCACCGTATTCAGTGCCTTTTACCGGGAATTTCTTGTTGATTTTCTTTTTGCCGCTTGTCGCCATCAGTCCAGTGGAAAACGGGGAAACTGAAAGCACGGTGAAAATCAGACGCGCAATAATACACGATCACGACGAGAAATGCCAACGCCAAAGCATCGGCAACCGCCTTGTTTTTACTGCGCTTTTTGAGGTGCAGGCAGGAGCGCCTTCATGAGATCGGCTTCCTCGCCTGCCGAGACTCATTCTTCGATCGGCTTGATGTGAGTCGCCTGCTTGCCCTTGGGACCTTCGACGACCTCAAACGTCACCCGCTGACCTTCCTTGAGGCTCTTGAACCCCTTCATTTCAATGGCGGAAAAATGCGCGAAAAGCTCTTCACCGCCTTCGTCGGGCGTAATGAACCCAAAGCCCTTGACGTCGTTAAACCACTTGACAACTCCCTGTGCCATATTTTTCCTCTTTGTTTATTTCACTTTGTCCGAGTCTTCGCGTCGGCTCTCGGCCTGAAGCAGGCTGCAGCAACACAAAGTCCTCTTTTCAACAATCAACATTACGCCAACTTGCCGCTTTCAAGCTCATGACGCACTGCACTTTTTGCGTCGTGTGCTGTCTCGGACACACAATCGTCGAAACGACTCTTCGCAAGAGCGAAAATATACGATATATTACCTAGGATGTTTCTCCTTCTTTTCGTTTTGCATCATGTCGCGTTTTCTTCTCGGTCTGACGTTCTCGCTCATCAGTTGTGCGCTTGCGGCACAGTCGCTCGACGAAACACTGGCCGTCAAAATCGGCGACAAAATCGTCGAACTTGAAGTTGCACGCACCTCGGTCGAGCACCGAACGGGGCTCATGAACCGCACCTATATGCCGGCCGATCACGGCATGCTCTTTGTTTTTACCGCTCCGCGCCCCATCGCCATGTGGATGAAAAACACGCTCATCGACCTCGATGCAGCCTTTATCGATGCGTGCGGTCGCATCACTCAAATCGTCTCGATGCAAAAGGGTTCGCTTGAACTGCACCACTCACGCGTGGCCGCCTCCCGCGTCATCGAGATGCACGCCGGCTGGTTCGCCCGCAACAACGTCAAAGCGGGAACCATCATTCCGGAGCTTGCCGACGCTCGCTATTGCAAGCGCACGGAGTCGGCGGCGGAATAATTACCGGTCCGCATTCACCGGCAAATCTTCTTCGGCAACAAAAGAAGCAGTACGAACCGAATCGAACTGCTTCTTTCTTTTCCTATCAACCAAAAGCGACGCGCGCATCAAATCGTTTGAAATGCACGCGCCGGTTTCAAGTTTTTAAGCGCCGCAGCCGCAGGCTCCGCAGCAGCAACCGCCTTCTTCACCGCGGCAGTCGCAGTCGCAAGGTTCACCGTTAAAGCGACGCTGCACGAAGTCCCAATTGACGAGCTTGTCAAAGAAGGCCTGGATGTAGGCCGCACGGGCGTTGCGGTAATCGATGTAGTAGGCGTGTTCCCAAACGTCGATGACCATCAGGGGCTTGAGATGTTCCGTCAGAGGCGTGCCGGCGTTGGAGGTCGAATAGATTTCAAGCTGGCCGTCCAAGCGCTTGACGAGCCATGTCCAGCCGGAGCCGAAGTTATTGGCCGCTTTGGCCGAGAAGTCTGCAACGAAGCCTTCGTAAGAACCCCACTGCTTGACGATGGCGTCCATCAATGCGCCGGTCGGTTCGCCGCCGCCATTGGGGCTCAGGCACTTCCAATAGAAGGCGTGGTTGTAGCTCTGCGCAGCGTTATTGAAGATCGGGCCCTGGCTTGTCTTGATGATTTCACGCAGGGATTCGGCTTCGTACATCGTGCCTTTGATGAGATTGTTGAGATTGGTGATGTAGGTCTGATGATGCTTGCCGTAGTGGTATTCCAGCGTTTCCTTGCTGATGGCCGGTGCAAGGGCGTCCATTTCATAATCAAGCTTGGGCAAAACGAACTGGCTCATTGGACTTCTCCTCGAGAATCGGTTATCGATCGGATTTCTCTGCTTGCAGGACGCGTGAGCTCCAAGATTGCCTTCTTGTGGGAAGCAGGCCGAATCGGACACGATCCATTGCTGTCTCACGAAACGTCCTTTGTCACCCTTAGATAATAGACCGAAATCATCGGGAATCCGTGAGACAAAACCCGGCAAACGCAAATTCCTTTCTTTTTAAAGGAAATTTTCTTTAGCTTCGCGGTTTGCGCTCAATGACCCGGGCTCGCGCAGAGCCCTTCTCAAACAGGATGGATACCGTTTCGCCTTCGGCGAGCTGTTCCGCGTCGCGCACCGGACGACCCTGACTGTCGGTTGTAAGAGAAAAGCCGCGGGCCAACGTTTTGGTGATATCCAAAGCCGACAGAGACGCGGAAAGCCGCTCAAGTTCCGCTCGTTTGGCCTCAATGCGAAGAGACACCGCCTGCCGAAGGCTTTTTTCGAGATGCGCCGTTTCGGCTCGCGTTTTGTCAAAAGCCGGGCGAACACGCAAAAGATTCATTTGCGCAAGCGCCGTCTTGGATGCAGCAGCCTGCAGACACACACGCCGTTCGGCCGCAAGCGTCATCGCGTTTCGATCAAGTCGCTCGGTCAGCGCGTCAAGATACCGTTCGTAAATCTGTCGCAATTCCCGCTGAGCAGGCACCCTGGCCCGCAGCCTCAGCACAACGTTTTGCATGGCCGACTGCAAACGAACGGCTTGAGTCAACTGCGATCGACTCAGGCGCAAGTTCGCCTGCATCACTGTCGCCAGACGCGTTTCGAGTGTCGAAAGCCACTGAGGCGCCGCCGACCAGTGCTGCAACACAAGAGAACAGGCGGCGGTCGGCGTCGGCGCTCTCACGTCGGCAGCCATATCGGCAATCGTAAAATCGGTTTCGTGCCCGATGCCCGTCACAACCGGTATCGGCATTGCCCGCAGTTCTCGGGCCAGTGCTTCGGAGTTAAAGCTCCAGAGGTCCGCCAAAGAGCCGCCCCCGCGTACAAGAAGCAAAACGTCAACTTCGTTTCTTTCGCGAGCTTTTTTGAGCGCAGCAAGGATTTCGCCTTCCGAAGCTTCACCTTGAACGCCTGCGTGATAAACCACGAAGGGCACCCACGGAGCCAAGCTCGCACGCGTCTTCATAACGTCCTGAAGCGCAGCCGTTTCGGTGCTTGTGATCACCCCCACGGACTGCGGATAGCGCGGCAGTTCCTTTTTGAGCGTTGCGTCAAAAAGGCCTTCGGCCAGAAGCTTTCGCTTGAGAGCCTCGAATTTGGCAAACAGGGCGCCATCGCCGGCGGCCTGTACGGCAACGACGTTGAATTGCAACTGTCCGCGCACCTCAAAGACGTCGAGCGTACCGGTGAGCACCACAGCTTCGCCCTGCTCGGGCAGTCGTTTCAGTCGATAGGCGTTGCGACGCCAGACCACGCAGTGCAAAATCGCGTCGTCTTCGTTGTCCTTGAGATCAAGATAGACGTGTCCGGACGGATAGGGCTTGATCGAATGAATTTCGCCTTCGATACGAATCAGCCCCAGACGATTGAGCCCTCCCTTGATGCGGCGCAGAATGCAAGAGACGCCGACGGCCGGCGGCAATGCGGAAGCACTGTCCTCGTCTTCGGTCATTGCGCCTTGAGGATCTGCGGCACCCCCACGGCCACCGTCCAGGGCTCAACTTCAAAAGAAGTGATCAACCCGGCGTGGTAGTAGGGATCGTCTTTGGCAAACGCGCGCAACTCATCGGCCGAGTTCGCACGGCACACGATCAGGGCCGAGAGACTCTCGGGCAAAACGCCTGCCGCCAGAACAAGGCCGTCGTCTACAGCCTTTTGCAGGCGCGCGAGATGCTCGGCACGAAAAGCATCGCGCCGAGCCATATAGTCATCAACGTAACGGTACGTCAGAACAAAGTGCTGCATGACCGTCGGCAGAAAGAATTAACGGCGACGCGTCTGG
>ENA-ORNF01000125-ORNF01000125.1-human-gut-metagenome-genome-assembly--contig:-NODE-125-length-72651-cov-9.820073_pt1 | contig 72651 bp, 67 predicted proteins | sample MGYA00242110_ERZ509012 | MGnify/ENA primary metagenome ERZ509012 (study PRJEB26280, sample SAMEA2338714) | human gut metagenome | biome: human gut; feature: human-associated habitat; material: faeces... | reverse complement strand
TAAAAGTTTTTTGACTTTTTTCACCCGCTTTCATGACAGATTCTATCACTTTCAGCGGTGGATTTTTATTTTAACATTGCTTTACCGGCTTGTCAAGACTTATCCACGTCAATCGGCACCCTCTTTCGGTCATCGCGGATAATACCGGTAGATCTCCTCCGTGGCGATCTCCTCACACATCTGTCTGAGCGCCCCGGAAGCCCCCCGCCAACTCTCCTCCGTCAGCAGATATCTTTCATCCTTCCCCGCCATACAGGTGAGCATATATTGGTTGATGTCCGGCGAGTAGTGCATATTATCCATATACAGATCCAGATTATATACAATTTCCTTTTCCGTCTGGAAATAGTACACATCCGTGTTTGCAAACCCGGTCAGCCGGGCGAGCACCTGATCCAGCGTGTAGCAGTATTCTTCCAGTTCTCCCTTTCTGACCACATCATCCCACATAAGCAGGGAGTACGGCGGAAAGAAAATCGTGTAGTGCGTGTCGGGATGGCTTTCGATCTCATCAGCAATCAGCGCAATGTTCTGCGCAATGATCTCCCTGTCATAATCGTCACTCTGCTCCGGTATGGGCTCATTGGGTCCCGCATACGCCTCCATCGCCTTGGATGCACTAAACTCCTTTCCCTTTGACCAGTCGTAGGCATGTCCGCCGGTATATTGCCTCCGTAGGGTATAGGCAAGCAGCATGGGAATCTTTTTCAGCAAGACATCCTTATTAAAAAGGTACTGTCCATCATCCAGAAATGTCTCCGTATAAAGGTAGGACGGACTGTACTCGGAAATCACCGTGACCTCACAGGGCTTTTTCAGTGCAAAAAGATCCAGCCCGTAGAACACCTGCACAAGCTCCTGTTTTTCATGCGCAGCATGCAGATAATACATAAGATCTGCAGTGGAACCGGAGCCCTTGACTGCCTTGAGCGTTTTTATACCGTACACGGAATCCAGATAGTCCCCGTCACAGTTCTCCACCACAGAGGAGCCAAGCAGGATACTGTCATACTCAAAATGCCGTATGGAACCGATCACCTGCGTCTCCCGCTCAAACAGTACCCCCGGCATGCCGAAAAGCGGGCCGTGATATTGGTAAAAAGGATCGAACAATACCGTGACACCCGCAATCAGCAGGCATCCCGCAGCCACCCACAGGATTAACTTTTTCAACGCTTTCCGGGTCGTCAACATACCATGTCCTTTCCCTGCCATGCTCTTTCCGGTCAGAAATTAAAATACAGGAAGCTGCTCACCTGAGAGAGGGAAACAAATGCCCACAGGAACACAACTGCAAGCAAAAAGACTCCCTTCTTTGTCCTTGCCCTCTTCCGGATCCACTCCTCCGCCTCGCAGCCGCACACAAAATACAGGCTGACGGCAAGAAGGATTCCGATCATAAGGAAATAAAATGCCGGAAGAAGCTGCGGCGCTTTCGCCGTGAGAATCTTGATCAGCGCGTAATTCTCCGGTATCTGTAAAGCGGAGCCTATCCGCATCAGAAACGATTTCGGCTTTGTAAATAAATTTCTGTAGAAATAGCCCGCCTGCGCAAGGTCATTGCTTCGGAATGTGACAAAGGTAAGCAGCCAGAAAACCTGCGTGCGCAGCACATTCAGCTTATGGCTTCTGAACCGTAGTTTCGGAAACATCTTCTCAAGCACAATGGCAACTCCGTGCATGAGCCCCCACACCACGAAAGTCCAGTTGGCTCCGTGCCAGATGCCGCTGATCAGGAATACCAGAAGCAGATTTCGGTATTGGCGGATCTTTCCTTTTCTGTTCCCCCCGAGCGGAATGTAGACATATGTGGTCAGAAAGCGGGACAACGTTATGTGCCACCTGCGCCAGAAGTCCGTCACCGAATCCGCCTTAAAGGGCGAATGAAAATTGACCGGCAGCTCGAATCCAAACATTTTTCCGATTCCCCTCGCCATATCACAGTACCCGCTGAAATCGAAATAAAGCTGAAATCCATAGAAAAGAACCGTAATGATGCCCGTCCAGAAATCAAGGAAATACTGTACCACACCGATCTCGTCAAACACGGAATTGACCAGCAGTGCAAGCACATCCGCAAGCAGCACCTTTTTCCCGAATCCCAGAATAAACAGCGCAAGCCCGTCATAAAACATTTCCCTGTCGGGTTTTCTGTTTTTTCGTGCCATGAGGGTGGGGATCATTTCGCTGTGAAGCACAATGGGGCCCGCCACAAGCTGGGGAAAGAAGGTGACAAAGCAGGCATAGTCCAGAAACGGATAGCAGGGCGCCTCACCCTTGTACCGGTCAACCACATAGGAAATCTGCTGGAAGGTAAAAAAGCTGATTCCCAACGGCAGGGCAATTTTCTCTACATGCCAGTCCGTGTGCAGAAAGAAATTACAGTTATCCACAAAAAAGTTGAAATATTTGAAATAGAAGAGCAATCCGATATTTGCGCAAATTCCCACGACAAAAAGCAGCCGCCGCAGTTTCTTTTTTGAAACATGGGAAAGTGCAACACTGACGCCGTGGTTTACCGCGAGGCTTCCCACCAGAATCAGAAGATACCATGGGTTGTAGTAACCGTAGAACCACAGGGACATGCCCACCAGAAACAGTTTGGCAGGCACCGGACTTTTGCATTGCTGCAGCCCGTACCAGCCTACAAGGGACATCGGAAGAAATATCACTGTAAAGACAGTAGAATTAAACAGCATACCCCGATTCCCCTTTCCGCTCATTTTCCGCGACTACAGCATTTATCATAAGCCAAAAGACTTTTTGTTGTCAACATTCCTATGTCACACATACCGCGCGGCGGCATACACGTCCCGGACATCCTTAACAATAACCAGATTTCCTATCCTTACCGCCTCACCGTGAACGGAACACTGATTCCGCCCTTGTGGAACGACACTTTTATGATCTTAACGACAAAGGAATGCGGTCTGCGCGGCTTCGGCTGCCGGCAGATCACGCAGCTCTTCCGCGCCATGTGGCTGCTTACGGACGGCCGTTTCCGCATCGTGTGAACGCCTCAAAGCGGAAGCATGCCAAGCTTGGAAGCGCACAGATCCACCAGATAGCGCAGATAGTTATGCTCATACAGGAAGGTGAGTACCCTGCTTCCCGCAACGTATTCCAGAATCTGTTCCCAGATCACATCTGTTGCAAAAGTATACAAAATGCAATAAGCCGTCCAGATAATCAGAATCGTCTCAAAGATGCCGATCACCGCCCCCAGAAATTTATTCAGGGAACGCACCAACGGCAGCTTGGCAATCAGCTTTGCAGGGAAAAATACCAGTCCCAGAAGGCTGTGTACGATTCCCAAAAGCAGCAGCAGAATGATCGCCACCGCCATGCTGATCATATCCTTTTGGAAATACTTGCTGAGCGCCATTCCCAGAAGTGCAACGGCAAGGCTCAACACGATCAGGGAAACAAAGGAGATGATTTCCTTTACCATGCCCTTTTTCACGCCCTCCGAGATCCGCCATGCCAGAATTAAAATCGCCAGAATCACCAACCAGTTCATCTGTATTCCCGCTCCTTACTTCATCTGTATCGTGTCCAGGGAGTCCTGTGTCACCAGCGTATACCGATATCCGGTGCTCCCCGGCACCATGAGGCTGACTGCCTTCTTGAAAGTGCCGTTGTACTTTTCCACGCCTCCCATGGTCATCACCATACATTCTTCTCCGTTATATATGATGTAGGTATCCCGATCAAACAGGATATCCGTGTAATCCAGATCAAACTCCTGTGTGCGGACCCGTTCGCCGCTCTTGTTGTATATTTCAAGCCGGTATCTCTTTTCGCCGGAGGTATTGCAGAATGTCACTCCCACATAATTCTCGCTGTAATACACACCCCGGATCTCCGTCTCAAAGAAATATCTGGACAGAAGCTCCGGCTTCTGGCCGCCGCCGTAAAACATGATACTGTCGTCCCCCACGGCAAACGCGCTGCTGTTGTTGATGAACCGCACATAGGGAACCAGCGTGTCCGTATAATCGTAGCCGCCCACCAGATTGTCGATCTGGTTTTTTCCGTACTCGTCAAAATTGTAAAACGCCACGCTGGACTTCAACGTTCCGGCATCCACATAGACATAGGACACCGTACACAGAAGCGCGTTCGGTGACAGGCTCACAGAGACCGGATATCCCGTGTCCTTCATGCTGGTGCGGAACTTGACCAGTTCATTTCCCGACGCATCATACACATAGATCCATGTGACGGTGGTGTCCTCCAGAACTGCCGCAGCCACGCCGTTTGCCGCGACACAGAGATTGCGGATGGGGAGATTTGTGGAGACGGTTCCCAACTGCTTCTCCGCATTTTGTATGTAAATCGTTCTGCCATTGTAATCACCGATTGCAACCGCGCTGCCGCAGGTCGCCACGATCGGGCTCTGCATCTCGTAAGTCTGGTTCCAGAGCACATTTCCCGCCGTGTCCACACATCTGGCGCCGTCCTTGCTGTAGATCAGCACGTTGGAGCCGAGCCGCAGCGAGGTATTCCCCGCCACAATGTCAATGCAGGGGTCGGACAGCACCTCGTAATCCGTATAGGTCTTGTTCCGATACTGCACCGCCACCAGTGCCACCAATGCGCCGCACACCAGCACCATAAGCAAAATCCTGTAAAAGAAGCTCAGTCTGTGGCGGTGGATCTTGTCCTGAAAGGAATCTTCATCCTCCGACTTCACCAGCCGCAATCTGCTCTGCTTTATTTTATTCTGCTTCTCACGCTTTTCTTTCTCCCGCGTATAGCTTCTGATATCCGCCATAGTACTCCCTCATGCGACCCGCGCCGCACCTTTTTGCTTTTTTCAGTATAGCACACAACTACTGCGGAAGTAAAATGGTTTGTCCCACGGCGATGCTGTCCGGATCGGAAATTTGATTCAGTTCGCAGATTTCCTGTATTTTATCGATGCTTCCGTATTTTGCACGGCAGATACTGATCAGGGTGTCCCCCTTTACAATGGTGTAGACCACCGGCGCAGATGTGACAGGAGTGTCATTTGAAGCAGGCTGGTCTGTGGGCTGCGGTGTCTCCTCCCCTGCGCCGTCCGTGGCGGACTGCTCCGTTCCTTCCCTCGCGCCGTTTACGGCAAGCTGATCCGATTCTTCCCCTGCACCGTTTACTGCAAGCTGACCTGATTCTTCCCCCGCACCGTTTAACGCAGGCTGATCCGCATCCTCCAAACCGGCTGCTGCCTCCCCGTTTCCCGGATTGGAACCGGTTGTTTCACCCAGCCCGGCACTGCCGCCGGAAATTCCGGCTGCTTCCGTCTCCTTTGACAGAGTATCCGGCAGCTTCTGCTCCGAAAGACTGGCGATCACCTGTCTGGCAGTTACCTGCAATTCTTCCATTTTTACAGGGTCGCTGAGTGTGCTGACCCCGAGCAGACACAGTGCAAACAGCGCCGCTGCCGCCACCACCCTCTTTTTCCCGCCGCTCTTTGCCGCCTCCGTTTTTTCCTCCCGCTCCGGCACAGGTTTCCGGTAGGTTTCCGCCTTCCACTCTCCTCTTGCGGGCTTTCCGCCTCCTGCGGCATCGTCCGTACTCTCCTCGCGCTTCTCCTGTCTCGCCAGCATGAGCATGTAATTCAGCATGCTCTCATTTTTCTCATAAAAGCAGGCATAGCCGCCCACCTCAACACCTTTTCCCTGTTTCAGCACATAGATGCTGTCCGCAAGCTCCTCCCTGACACTGCACCATGCCAGAAAATCATACTCGGGAAAGTGCTGCCTCCCGATCTTCTCCACTTCTTCCTTTTCTATCTGGGACAGGTAGGGACCTCTGTGTTCCAGCCCCTCCACTTTTGCGGCGCTGTAAAGAAAATAATAGCTGCAGCCGTTCTCCTCGTAGGATCTGCCATACAGTGCCAGTCCCACGGCTTCCCCGCAGCCTGTCCTGCCAAGCTGCTTTATGTATGAAACCACATAATCCTCAACAAAAATCTTATGTAATCTGTCCGGTTTTCCAATCTGTACAATATTTTTAGGCAGCTCCATGGCACATCCTCCCCTTATCGTTTTGGGGAAAGTATACATCAGACGGAACGCATATTTACACGAATTGTGGCCGACATGTCCTTTTTTCCTCGACAAAAAACGCAGAAGCCGCTTTGGCTCCTGCGTCATACTGCGTCCTGTTCTATTTGTCGGTCAAGAACTCATACACCGTGGTGTAATCGTAGATTCTGTCCGGTCCGAATATCGCGGACGGGAACTGCGGCTTGTTTGCCGAATCCGGGTAGAACTGTGTCTCCAGACACAGACCGCTGCGGGGACCGTACTCCGCGCCGTTCTTCCCCGCCTGTTTGTCAATGAAGTTTCCTGCATAAAACTGTACGCCCGGCAGGTTGGTATAGGCTCTCAGCACTCTTCCGCTCTTTGGTGCGCGCACCTCGGCAAACAGTTTCAGGCTTCCGTCGAAATCATCGATCACCCAGTTGTGGTCATAGCCGCCCGTCAGCTTAAGCTGTTCAAACTCATCGCGGATACGGCTGCCCACCTTCTGAGGTGTGGTAAAGTCCATGGGCGTTCCGGCAACCGGTGCAATCTCGCCCGTAGGAATGGCGCCTGCTGCCACCGGCGTATAATGGGAGGCTTTCAGCCAGAGCGTGTGCTCCTCAATGTCTCCGTTTCCCGCACCCTCCAGATTGAAGTATGTATGGTTTGTCATGTTGATCACGGTCTTTTCATCGCTCTCCGCATGATAATGCAGCTCCAGACGACCCTCGTCAGTAAGCAGATACGTCACGCTGACGCTCTTGTTTCCGGGAAAGCCCAGATCCCCCGCTTCCCCATTCAGGGAAAACTTTACAAAATTGTCCCCGATCTGCGCCGCCCAGATGCGCTTGTGGTAACCCTTTTCAATATGGCTGTGAAGATTGTTCACGCCATCATTGACGTCCAGCTCATATTTCTTTCCGTCAATGGAAAACTGCGCATTTCCGGTTCTGTTGGCATTGGGACCCACCGTAGCGCCAAAAAAGCTGTAATTGCCGAAATACTGATCCGCCTCATCAAATCCCAGCACTACATCCTCCAGCTTTCCGTCACGATCCGGCACCTCCAGCTTTACCAGAATGGCGCCGTAATTCATTACCTCCGCACGCATGCCCTTCCCGTTAGCAATGGTATACAGCTCCATTGTTTCCCCGTTCTTCGTCATGCCGAATTTCCTCTTGGATACAGCCATTTTCATCCTCCTTATCACATCTCGGTACGTCCTTCCAACGCCCGAAGCAATGTCACCTCATCTATGTACTCCAGATCTCCGCCCACGGGAACTCCGCTGGCAATCCTCGTTACCTTTACCCCGGTGGGCTTGATCAGCTTGCTGATATACATGGCTGTGGTCTCCCCCTCAAGGCTGGAGTTGGTCGCAATGATCACCTCATCCACATCCTGTTCGAGACGGCTCACCAGCTCCTTCAGCCTGATGTCCGCCGGCCCAATTCCCAGCATGGGCGAGATTGCGCCGTGCAGCACATGGTAAACGCCTTCGTACTTCCCTGTCTTTTCGTAGGCAGCCAGATCCCTTGTGTTCTCCACCACCATGATCTGCTTGTGATTGCGCGAAGCGTTGGCACAGACAGGACAGATCTCCTTGTCGGTCAGTGTAAAGCACTCCTTGCAGTAGCGCACGTTCTCCTTGGCATCCACAATCGCGGAAGCCAGACGGTTTACCTTATCCTGCGGCATATTGATCAGATAGAACGCCAGTCTCTGCGCCGACTTGCTGCCGATTCCCGGGAGCGCGGCAAGCTCTTCAATTAATTTATTGATATGCCCGCTATACATTTCCATTACAAGGGAAAGCCTCCGCCCAGACCGCCGGTCATCTTATTCATCATGGCTGCGTTCTCCTCGTCAGCCTTGCGCAATGCCTCGTTGGTTGCCGCAACGATCAGATCCTGCAGCATCTCGATATCTTCGGGATCCACCACCTCATCGGAAAGCTTCACCTTCAGCACTTCCTTCTTGCCGGACACCGTCACTTCCACCGCACCGCCGCCTGCTGTTGCGGTAAACTCCTTTGTCTCCAGCTCTTTCTGGCTCTCCTCCATCTGACGCTGCATTCTCTGTGCCTGCTTCATCAGATTTGCCATGTTGCCCGGCATTCCACCGCCGGGAAATCCGCCTCTCTTTGCCATTTTCTTCTCCTCCTGCATTTTTCTGTTCTAAAAGTCGGAGCTCTGTCCGTCCCCGTCTTCCTCTTCCACATCCATCGCGATCAGCTTTGTCAGGTCGGGATAGGATTCATCATACTCCCTGCTGCTCGCTGCAACCTGTATGCTCACCTGCATTTCTTTTCCGGAAAACTCGCTCAGAAGCCGCTCAAGCTGCTCCTTGTTTCCCTCTCCCTTTGTAAAGTAATCCGACGCCAGCCCGTCCTGCAGCACGATCATCAGCTTGCCGTCGCTTCCCAGACTGGGCTTGGATGACTTCAGATACATTTTCATGGGATTGTCCGCGCTTCCTATGATTGCCTGCCATTTTGAGACGACCGCCTGCACATCCTCGGGGATTGCCTTGGGCAGTTCTATTTTGGGGCGCACCGCCGGTGCTCCCGCCTGTGAGCCTCCCCCCGCCAAAAAAACGGAAGCGTCCATGCCCTCGGGCAGGATCGCTGCGTTTTCCACTTTATCCTCCACCACACGGATCCGGTCAAGAATGGCATCCTGCGTGGTCTCCATGGCAGGGCGGCACACCTTGATCAGCGCCATCTCAATGAGAATACGCTTCTGCGCGGCGTAGCGGAGCTGTCCTGAAAGCTCCGAAAAGATACGGATATATCGCATAACGGTCTCAAGCTCCGCCATTTCGGCTTCTTCCTTCAGACGCGCTATGGTCTCCGAGGATGCGTCTATGACATCTTCGATATTGTCCGTTGCCTTCGCCAGCATCAGGTTGCGCAGATACCATGTGAAATCCGCGACAAACTGTGCAAGCTCCCGCCCCTGCATCACAATATCCTCAAGCACGCCGATGCATTGCAGCACATCCGCCTTCAGAAGGCTTCTGAACAGGCGGCTGAACACTTCCGTATCCACAGCTCCCAGCACATCCAGCACCTTTTCATAGGTGAGCTCCTGTCCCAGATGAAACGCAATGCACTGATCCAGAAGGCTCAGTCCGTCACGCATGGAGCCGTCCGCCATACGCGCCACATAGCGCAGCGCCTTATCGTCGATCTGCACCTGCTCCGTGTCCATCAGCTCCCGCATCCGGTCGGCTATGGTGTCGATACTGATTCTCTTGAAGTCATACCTCTGACACCGGGACAGAATCGTGATCGGGATCTTATGCACTTCCGTGGTCGCCAGAATAAAAATGACATAGGAAGGGGGCTCCTCCAAGGTTTTCAACAGTGCATTGAACGCCCCTATGGACAACATATGCACCTCATCGATGATATAAACCTTGTATTTGCCCTCCGCCGGGGAATAGGAAACCTCATCCACGATCTCACGGATATTGTCCACGCCGTTGTTGGATGCCGCATCGATCTCGATCACATTCATGCTGGCGCCGCCCGCTATCGCCCTGCAGACGGCACATTCCCCGCATGGGCTTCCGTTCACGGGATTTTCACAGTTTACCGCCTTGGCAAAGATCTTGGCAATGGTGGTCTTGCCCGTTCCCCGCGTCCCGGTGAACAGGTATGCATGTCCGATCCTGTTTGCCTTTATTTGATTTTTCAATGTGGTTACAATATGATCCTGCCCTTTTACATCTTCAAAATTATCGGGGCGGAACTTTCGGTACAGCGCTGTGTAAGACATAGACCTAATCTCCGAAGCAGATGCCTAACATCTTAGCTTCCTGCACAATAGTGGCATCCGGTGACACGGTCTTAAGCTTGCCCGCCACTTCCTCAAGCGGCACCTTGACGATCTCACGATTTTTATATCCCACCATGAAACCATACTCGCCGTCCAGAATCAGCTTGCCCGCCTCAGAGCCGAGTCTGCTGGCAAACACGCGGTCATACGGGCAGGGGCTTCCGCCTCTCTGCACATGCCCCGGCACGGTCACTCTCACCTCTCTGCCGGTCTTTTCCTGAATCTGCGCCGCCACCTCATAGGAGACGGACGGATACTTTCTGTTGCGCAGCTTCTCCTTGTATTCCTTCTTGGAGAGCTTTGCGTCCTCCTTGGAGATCGCGCCCTCCGCCACGGCAATAATGGTAAATCTGCTGCCGTTCTTGTGTCTCTGCTCGATGGCATCCACCACTTTATCAATATTATAGGGAATCTCGGGAAGCAGGATGATATCCGCACCGCCCGCCATACCTGCGTTCAGGGTCAGCCAGCCGACCTTATGTCCCATGACCTCCACGATAAACACGCGCCCATGGGACGCTGCGGTGGTATGGATGCAGTCAATGGCGTTGGTGGCAATATCCACCGCGCTCTGGAATCCGAATGTCATGTCCGTGCCCCACAGATCATTGTCGATGGTCTTGGGAAGCGTCACCACATTCAAGCCTTCCTCGCGCAAAAGGTTCGCAGTTTTGTGCGTACCGTTTCCGCCCAGAATCACAAGGCAGTCCAGCTTCAGCTTTTTGTAATTCTTTTTCATGGACTCCACTTTGTCGATTCCGTTCTCATCCGGCTCCCTGATCAGCTTGAAGGGCGTGCGGGAGGTTCCCAAAATCGTACCGCCCACCGTCAGGATACCTGAAAAGTCCTTGCCCGTAAGCATCCGGTAATTCCCGTAAATCAATCCTCTGTACCCATCCAGAAATCCGTAAATCTCCGCTTTTTCTCCACTGTTCACCAGTGTTTTGACCACTCCGCGCATGGCTGCGTTCAAAGCCTGACAGTCACCGCCGCTTGTAAGCATTCCGATTCTTTTCATCTGCCGTCCCTCCTGCGATCTATTTTCTCCTGAAAATCTTTTATCATTCTACCACATTCAGAGCTATATCTCAATTTGTTTCTGATTATGCGTCCGCATTTTATTGTTGCAAAATCCATTCCGATGCTATAAAATAGAAGCCACTGGTGACGTATCGAAGTGGTCATAACGGGGCGCACTCGAAATGCGTTTGCCCTCCGGGGCACGTGGGTTCGAATCCCACCGTCACCGCTCAAAGGAGATGGCGATGCAAAAAAAGTTTCCTATCTATCATCTTGCCGCCACGGCTGTGTGCATTGCCCTGTGCGTTGTGCTGCCCATGGCGTTCCACTTTATCCCCAACGGCGGAATCCTGTTTTCCCCCATGCATCTGCCCGTGCTGCTCTGCGGTATTATATGCGGTCCCCAGTACGGATTGATCTGTGGTCTGGCAGGGCCTTTGGTCTCCTCACTTCTGACCGGCATGCCGGCAGCCGCCTATGCACCCACCATGATGATTGAGCTTGCCATTTATGGGCTCGTGATCGGACTGATGATGCATTTTGTCCACACCGGAAAACAGCTTGCGGATATCTACATCAGCCTTCTGACTGCCATGTTGAGCGGTCGTATCCTGACCGGCATCGTGCGGGCGCTGATCTTTGCAAAAGGCACCTACACCATTCAGATGTGGGCAACCGGCTACTTTGTATCCTGTTTTCCCGCTATTCTGCTTCAGCTTGTGCTGGTTCCGATCCTCTACACCGCACTGCAAAAGGCAGGGATCATTCCCGCCAGAAAATAATGAAACTTCCTGCGGGGTCAGTCAATGCCCCGCAGTTCTACTTTTTCGATCTTCTCCCTGAGCGCCGGAAGAAACGCTTCCAGCTCCTCCTTTGTATAGGAAGTAAATCCCCTCTGGATCACATTTTCATTGTCGCGGTACGCCTGTAAAAAATACGCCCGGGCGCCGGAAAGCCACTCTCCGATCTGCGCAAAATCCGACGCATCGTGGAGCTCCTTTACCACCGTTGTGCGAAACTCATACTCTGTGCCGCTTTCTCTGATCAGGCGCACGCTCTCCTCCACGGGCGCGGTATCCAGTTCCCGGCAGCCCGCAGTCAGTGCATATTTCCCCAGACTGTTTTTGATGTCCATCGCCACGTAATCAAGCATGCCCTTTTGCAGCAATTCTTTCAAGACCTCCGGCCGGTAGCCGTTGGTATCCAGCTTCACCGCCAGCCCGATATCCTTTATTTTTCCGATAAACGCAGCCAGATCCGGCTGCAGGGTAGGTTCCCCTCCCGTAATGCAGACCCCGGACAGCACGCCCTTTCTCTTTCGCAGGAAAGCCAGAATCTCCTCCTCCGCTATCATCGGAAACAAATCCGGCTGCCGCACCAGCTCGCCGTTATGGCAGAACGGACAGCGGAAGTTGCAGCCGCCCGTAAAAACCGTAGCCGCCACCCGTCCGGGATAATCCAGCAATGTCGTTTTATTCAATCCGTGAATTTTCAAGGTTATCACTCCCATCTATACCTATAACAGTTCAGCACGCGCCATTCGCAAAGCCGTGTTGTCACGCTCCCCGTCACCTTTACCTAGCATACCACAAATACGCCAATTGCCCAAGTGGCTTTCTGCATGCTATAATAGCAGGCAGGAGGGTTTCCCTATGAACCGTTTTTTGAAAATGCCCGAACCGGAGCTGGCACAAACATATATGAAGGAAGCACTGAAACAGGCAAAAAAAGCTTATCTGCTCGGCGAAGTGCCGATCGGGTGCGTCATCGTCTATGAGGGACGCATTATTGGCAGAGGCTACAACCGCCGCAACACCGACAAGAGCACCCTTGCCCACGCGGAGATTACTGCGATCAAAAAAGCCAGCCGTGTCATCGGCGACTGGAGGCTGGAGGACTGTACGCTCTATGTGACGCTGGAACCCTGCCAGATGTGCTCCGGCGCCATTGTTCAGGCACGCATCCCACAGGTGGTGATCGGCTGTAAGAACCCCAAAGCGGGCTGTGCAGGCTCCATCCTGAATGTCCTGCAGATGCCGGAGTTCAACCATCAGGTTGAGATCATGGACGGCGTGCTGGAGGAGGAGTGCAGCCGGATGCTGACCACTTTCTTTAAAGAGCTCCGTATCCGCAATAAAATGGAAAAAAATAATTTTCCAGAAAACAGTTGACAAGGATTGTATCATGGTATACAATCTAAAAATCAAAAAAGCAAAGGCGCTTTGAGGATATATCTCAGAGCGCTTTTTCGTTTGGGAGGAATCCTTATGGCAATGATCAAACTGGAGCATGTGAACAAGAGTTTCGGCGATCTGAAGGTTTTGAAGGATGTCAATCTGGAGGTTGCGGAGGGCGAAAAGCTGGTAATCATCGGGCCTTCCGGATCGGGAAAGTCCACCACCGTCCGCTGCATGAACTTTCTGGAGGAGCCCACCAGCGGCAAGGTCTACATTGACGGCAAGCACCTTACCCACCAGAATAAGGTACATTTGATCCGCGAGACGACCTCCATGGTTTTCCAGCAGTTCAACCTGTATCCGCATATGACCGTCCTGAAAAATCTGACGCTTGCGCCCATGAAGCTGCATCATAAGAGCCGCACCGAGGCGGAGGAGCTCGCTTTTCACTATCTGGATGTGGTAGGGCTCCGGGACAAGGCAAATGTTTATCCGGTAACGCTCTCCGGCGGACAGCAGCAGCGTATCGCCATTGCCCGCGCCCTGTGCGCCCAGACAAAGATCATTTTGTTTGACGAGCCCACCTCCGCGCTGGATCCCGAGACGATTCAGGAGGTTTTGGACGTCATGATCAAGCTGGCAAAGGAAAACATTACCATGGTCGTGGTCACACATGAGATGGGATTTGCCAGACAGGTCGCCGACCGCATCGTATTTATGGCGGACGGGCAGATCATTGAGGAGGGCACGCCGACGCATTTCTTTGAAAACCCGGAAAACGAGCGTGTCAGACAGTTCCTTGGAAAAATTATCCGTTAGATCTCAAAGCACCCGGTGCTTTCAGATAAATTTATGAAACAGGAGGAGAACTATTATGAAAAAGAAACTGGCATTATTTTTAGCAGGTATTATGGCCGCAGCCATGATCACGGGATGTGGTGACACCGCATCATCCTCGACTTCCAAGGAGCCAACTGTTCCTTCCGTAAGCACTCCCGAAGCTTCCACGCCGGAAGATACCGGCGCCACCGATCCAGATGTGCAGGCGATCATTGACCGCGGCGTGTTGCGCGTAGGCGTAAAGAACGCCGTTCCCGGCTTTGGTCTGCAGGATACCCTGACAGGCGAATACACCGGACTTGAAATTGACATTGCAAAGAAAATTGCAGAATATCTGGGTGTGGATATTGAGTTTACCACCGTTACCGCCGCTACCCGCACCGAGCTTCTGGACGCAGGCGATATCGACTGTGTTCTGGCAACCTTTACCATCACTGAGGAAAGAAAGCAGAGCTGGGATTTCACTACCCCCTACTTCACGGACGCCGTTACCGTTCTGGTTGAGGATGCTTCCGGCATCACCACTCTTGCAGATCTGGCAGACAAAAAGGTTGGTGTTTCCTCCGGTTCCACCTCCGCAAAGGCGTTGGTCAAGGCTATGATCGCCGCCGGTGTTCTGGACGGTGAGGGCTTTGATGAGGAAACCTTTGACGCCGCTACATGGACAACCGGCGTTTCCTTCCAGCAGTACGAGGATTATCCCGCTATTTCCACCGCTCTGAGCGCAGGCGAGGTTGATGCCTTCTGCGTAGACAAGTCCATCCTTGCAATCTACAAGACGGACGGTCGTTCCTACATCGAAGATCGTTTCTCCCCGCAGGAGTATGGCATTGCAACCAAAAAGGGTTCCGGCTTCTCCGCTCTGTGTGAGGAGCTTGTGACCACCTGGCTGTCCGACGGAACCATTGACGGACTTGTATCGGAGTATGGTCTGAACTAAGTAACAATTCAGGAGGTAAGCATATGGCTGGTATTTTTTCGGCAGACGCATGGGGAAAGGTATGGACCTTCCGCAGTACATTCCTGCTTGGCTTGGAGCACACCGTGATCACGGCGCTGTTCGGCCTGCTCATTTCCCTCATTCTCGGAATCCTGTTTGGGCTTATGGCAACCGGACACAACAAGGTGCTCAAGGCCATAGCAAGGGTTTATGTGGAGTTTATTCAGAACACTCCCGTCATATTGCAGATGTGTTTCCTGTACTATGCGCTTGCCTTCTCCGGCCACAGCATCGGCATTGTGGCGACAGGTATCGTGGCGCTCGGCATCTATCACGGCGCCTACATGGCAGAGGTTGTCCGGGCGGGCATCGAATCCGTGCCCAAGGGACAGTTTGAGGCCGCACAGGCGCAGGGATTCAGCTATATCCAGCGCATGTACTACATTATCCTGCCGCAGAGCATCAAGGTGATCCTTCCTCCCATGATGAATCAGGTCGTAAATCTGATCAAAAACACTTCCTGTCTGTACATTGTAGGCGGTACGGATCTGATTTCCGTAACATACAGCTTTGTGACGGGCGCCACCACAGGAGGCGCTTACGCACCCGCCTACATTGTCAGCGGAGTCCTCTTCTTTATTATCTGTTTTCCGCTCTCCACGCTGGCAAGCCTGTGGGAGAACACCTTGAAACGGCGGGAAGCCCGCATCAATGTGGGCGCCAGACAATGAAAACCATAGGAAAGGTCGTGCTGAAATATGAGTGATTTTCAGGGAAGCTTAAAAATCATTTCCAATCCGGCAGTTTTGCTATACATCTTAAAGGGTGTAGCCTTCACGCTGGTAATCGCTGTTCTCGCCGTTATTCTGGGTATTCTGATCGGCTCTGTTCTGGCAATGGTGAGAAACTACTGCAACACATGGAAAAGCAGGATATTCAAATGGATTGCCGTGGCATACATTGAAATTTTCCGCAATACGCCTCTGCTTTTGTGGATTTTTATCTGCGTTGTATTTTGTCCGTGTCCCTCTTTTCTGCAGCATAAAATGTTCGGACTGACATCCGTTGAGGTAAAGCTTTTGTTCAAGGCATGCATTGCCCTCATCCTCTTTACCTCCTCCGTCATTGCGGAAATCGTCCGGGGCGGTTTAAACTCGGTAGCATCCGGACAGTTTGAAGCGGGACGCGCCCAGGGCTTTTCCACCTTGCAGATCATGTGGTACATCGTTCTGCCTCAGGCATACCGCAACATTATTCCCACGCTGCTCAGCCAGGTCATCACCACCGTCAAGGATTCCTCTTACCTTGCCAATGTTGCGGTGATCGAGCTGATGGCGCGCGTCAGGCAGATTATGAACGCCGCTTACAACTACAACGGCTCCGGCACCACGAATGTGTCCGATGTGTTTGTGTTGTTCGGGCTTGCGGCGCTGATCTATTTTGCGATTAATTTTGCCCTGTCCTGCACCGTCAGGGCGCTTCAGGGAAAAAGGGCATAACAAATTTAAGTCGGGATTTTCCCGGAATGGAGATTGCTATGGACAAATTTGTGATCACGGTATCAAGACAATTCGCCAGCATGGGGCGTTCCATCGCCCACTCTCTCTCCGAGCGTTTACAGATTCCCTTTTACGACCGGGATATTGTGGAGGAAACCGCAAAACGCATGCAGCTCCCCCTCTCATTGGTCAGCGATACGGAGGAGACCTCCGGCTCCGTCTATTTCAAAAGACAGTATCCTCTCGGCATGGGCATTTCCAGCATGCAGGATGAAATTTTCCTGATCCAGAAAAATATTATTGAGGATCTCGCTGCAAAGGAATCCTGCATCATTGTGGGCAGATGCGCCGACAGCATTCTTCACTCCATGAAGAACCGACTCTCCGTCTTTGTATTTGCCCCCTATGAGTCCCGATACGACAACTGCATCCATCATCTTGGCATGGATGCCTCCACCGCTGAGAAAATGATCCGTTCCGTGGATCGCTCCCGTCAGCTCTATCACAAGCGCTACTGTGAAAATTACAAGGACGAATACAGCAACAAGGATCTGATGCTCAACAGCAGCTCCTTCGGCATCGAAGGCTCCGCCGCTGTTCTGGAGACGGTGATCCGCGACCGCTTTATGCAATAATTCTCTTCGCTTCCCTTGACACACACCGCCAAAACCGATATACTAAGAAAGCCGTGCATGTGCCTTTAGGCGGGCGTTTCTATGGCCGGCTCTTTTGGGCGATGTTGAAGTTTGGGTCTTGCGCAATGGACATCTGCGAACCGTGTCAGGGTGGGAACACAGCAGCACTAAGCGGAATCGTACATGTGCCGCAAGGGTGCCTGGCGGAGTCGTCCGGAGAGTATCGCATAGAAATGTCCTCCCAAAGATATATGCCGGCTTTTCATTCTTTTATGGGAGAGGACGTCCGGAAAGGATGTCGGCGTAGTGGGAATGGGCTGCAAATTATGTCCAAGAGAATGTAATGTGACAAGAACAAAAGAAGATATGGGTTATTGTAAGGAAGGCAGTGTGCTCCGGGTAGCAAGAGCCGCCCTGCATGCATGGGAAGAGCCGTGCATCTGCAAAGGGGCGGGATCCGGCACTGTCTTTTTTTCCGGCTGTCCCCTGCAATGCGTCTTTTGTCAGAACGGCTCCATTGCAGGCGCCAATGCGGCCGCTCCCTTCGGAAAAGAAATTTCCAAAGAACGCCTTACGGAAATTTTCTTTGAGCTGCAGGAAAAGGGCGCCTGCAACATCAATCTGGTAACGCCCACCCACTTCGTGCCACAAATCATTCCCGCCCTGCGGGATGCAAGAAAAAACGGGCTTTCCATTCCAGTGGTATACAACACGGGCGGCTATGAGAAGCCGGAAACGATCCGCGCTTTGGATGGGCTTGTGGATATTTATCTCCCGGATCTCAAATATGTATCCTCCCGTCTCTCCGCACGCTATTCAAACGCGCCGGATTATTTTTCATGGGCAAGCGCCTCCATTGCGGAGATGTTCCGCCAGACGGGAACATTCGCTTATGACCCCGAAACAAGTCTTTTGACAAAGGGCGTGATCGTCCGGCACATGATGCTGCCGCGCCACCTTGCCGATTCCGAGCGGGTGCTTGATTACCTCTTTTCCACCTACGAAAACCGCATTTTATACAGCATTATGAGCCAGTACACCCCGGTTCGTTTCTTTGACGATATGCCGGAATTGAACCGCCGCGTTTCCCACAAGGAGTACAATGCCCTGATACAGTACAGTCTCGCCCTTGGAATTGAAAACGGCTTTTTTCAGGAAGGGGCGGCTGCTGCGGAAAGCTTTATTCCCGCCTTCGACGGCGAGGGTGTTTAAATCTCCACCCTCTTCATGTAATAGCCGAAGCCTCCCTCCTCCGCCTGTTCGTTTGCTGCCTCGAAGCCTTCAAAGCCAAACATGAGCGCCGCCTGCTTCTCCCTCTCAAAATAGACTCCCGGAACTCCCAGATAAAAGATTTCTTCCCCTCGGTTCACCTTTCTCGTCAGAACCACATGCCCGTAATTGTAATATCCGTGAAGCAGGAAGCTGTTCTGCACCAGAATGTGATAGCCGTGCGCCAGCACCACAAAATCCCTTGGGGTCAGCGACAGAAACTCTCTCCTGTCCGCAAAAGGACGGATCTTGGGATACAGCCTGCGCAGCTGCTCCCATTTGTCGCCGGCGATCACGGCTCTCTCGGGCTTTTCCCTCACAGGTTCACGGATTGGCTGGTCGCAAGCCGCCTCCTCATGCGCCGCCTCCGGCTGCACTGCGGGATCTGCGCTTGCCTCCTGCATCTCTGCCTCTGCGGGATCTGCGCTTGCCTCCTGCATCTCTGCCTCTGCGGGATCTGCGCTTGTCTCCTGTATCTTCGATTCTGTGTTCACCTCCGGCTCATTCTCCTGCCTCGCCGCCCCGGTCGGCTCCGGTTCGATTGACTCCTGTTCGATCGCAGCGCGCTCCCTCCACTGTCCCCGCAGGATGCGTTTATCGGAGATCTGAACCTGCACGCCGTCACATTCCGCGAAGGAAAGCCCCGTGCCTGCCAGATCGTCATTTTTCCAGATTCCGGCATATTCTCCCGCGCCGAACTGCAGACCGATCCGATCCGCTCTGTACAGCTTTCCGGCAGACACAAGCAGAATTTCTCCCTGAAGCGTATCCGTCGGATACAGCCCCCTGACCCGAACCTGCACCCGGCTCTCTGCGCCCTTCGACTCCCATTTTACAAAGCCGCCGTTTTTTACTTTTTCCCCTCGTTCCAGATAATCCAGATATACTATTTTTTTGTCATAAAGAACCTTGTCCATTTCCGTCATAAAAACCCCCGAATACCATTGTAATTTTCATTACCATTATATTCGGGGGCAACTTCATATATGACTATTCAAATTAACCGGTTTCCGTGGTTTCCAGATTTGGAATGAAATTCCCGTCAATCAGGCTGCACAGGATGAAAATTTTGACGATTCCGTATGCATACGGCGGCACGTTATGTCGGTTGCGATCCTGCAGGGCAATCACCCGCTCCGCAGGTGATTTTTCAAACCACGAAATCAATATTCCGTGGAATTAATATTCCATAGAGTCCAGATATTTCATGTAATTGACCACCATCAGGGCGATCTTAAACGTCAGCGCATCATCAAAGGTACGGATATCAAGACCCGTGCTCTTTTGCAGCTTTTCAATACGGTATACCAAGGTATTGCGGTGAACAAAAAGCTGTCTTGATGTCTCCGACACATTCAGATTGTTTTCAAAGAATTTATTGATGGTGCTTAACATCTCATCATCCAGTTCCTCGGGGATGTTGTCCCCGAAAATCTCCTGTATGAAGATGCGGCACAGGTTCACGGGCAACTGGTAGATCAATCTGCCGATGCCCAGCGTGCTGTACGCCGTCACATTTCTTTCCACATAGAAAATCTTTCCCACATCCAGAGCCATCTTGGCTTCCTTGTAGGATTTGGACACATCCTTCAGCTCCTGCACCACCGTACCGTAGGCAACTCTCACATTCAGCATTGCCTCCGTGTTCATCATTGCCACGATGGTCTCCGCCGTCTCCGTCAGGCTCTCCTGCGTATAACCCTCCTCCAGAGACTTGATCAGGATCACGCTGCTCTCATCCACTGCCGTGATATAATCGTTTCCCTGTGAAGAAAACATGCTTCTCAGCAGCTCCGTCACAATTCCGTCCTTTTCCAGTCTCGCCTCAACCAAAAAGACCACTCTGGGAACCGAGACCTCCACATGGAGCTTTTTGGCACGGTTGTAAATATCCACAAGCAGCAGATTGTCCAACAAAAGATTCTGGAAAAAATTATTGCGGTCAAACCGCTCCTTATATGCAATAATCAGATTCTGTATCTGCGATACCGCAATCTTGCCCACCATATAGACATCATCCTGAGCGCCTCTTGCCACAAGGACATACAAGAGCTCTCCCTCGTCCATGATCTTCAGAAGGTGGTGCACACCGATCACCTGACTGTCCGCAGGAGAATGTGCAAAGCCGGTGATGAGACCCTCTGTCACATCCGTCATTTCCGTGGTACCGGCAACCCGGTTTCCGTTTGTATCGTAGACACAAATATCAACCTTCGTGATTGCCTTCAACTCTTCTATGCTTGTCTGAATCACCTGACTGGATATCATATACGCACTTCCTTCCCGACATTTTCTTATTTTATGATAGTCTATTTTTGCCCCTTTCGCAAGCAAAAACGGCGTTCCTGCTGGTATAAAAAGGGCTGTGAAAAAATGATTTCTCATTTTTCACAGCCCACTTCGTTACTGTTTCACTAGTTGGTGATAACCTGCTCGGTTTCCTTGTCGAATACGTGGATCTTCTCAACATCCAAAGCAAACTTAACATTGTCGCCAGGTCTTGCTGTGGTACGGGAATCTACTCTTGCGGTTACAGGGAACTCTTCCAGATCGAAGTACAGGTAAACCTCTGCACCCAGAAGCTCGTATACCTTAATGGTAGACTCGAATACGCTGTTAGGAGATGCCTCGATATACATTTCGGAATCATATACATCCTCAGGACGGATACCGAAGGTAACAACCTTTCCGTCATAACCGCCGTCAATCAGCTTCTTGGACTTAGCGGGAGGAAGAGGAATGCTGTGACCTGCAATCTTCAGGCTTGCAACATCACCGGTAACCTCTACGGTTGCATCAAGGAAGTTCATCTGCGGAGATCCCATGAATCCTGCTACGAACAGGTTGCAAGGCTTCTCGTACAGATTCTGCGGTGTATCAACCTGCTGGATTACACCGTCCTTCATAACTACGATTCTGGTACCAAGGGTCATAGCCTCTGTCTGGTCATGTGTTACGTAGATGATGGTGGTGCCCAGTCTCTGGTGCAGCTTAGCGATCTCAATACGCATCTGCACACGCAGCTTTGCGTCCAAGTTGGAAAGAGGCTCATCCATCAGGAATACCTTAGGATTACGAACGATTGCACGACCCATGGCAACACGCTGTCTCTGTCCACCGGAAAGAGCCTTCGGCTTTCTGTCAAGCAGCTGGGTCAGGTCAAGGATCTTAGCTGCGTCCTTTACCATCTTGTCAATCTCATCCTTCGGAACTTTTCTCAGCTTAAGTCCGAATGCCATGTTGTCATATACAGACATGTGAGGATACAGAGCGTAGTTCTGGAATACCATCGCGATATCTCTGTCCTTAGGCTCTACGTCGTTTACGATTCTGTCGCCGATCTTCAGCTCACCGGAAGAAATATCCTCCAGACCTGCGATCATACGAAGTGTCGTGGACTTACCGCATCCGGAAGGTCCTACGAAAATGATGAACTCCTGATCTGCAATCTCAAGGTTGAAGTTCTTAACTGCTTCAAATCCGTTGGGATATACCTTGCAGACATTCTTTAAAGATAAACTTGCCATAATTTATGACTCCTTTCATGCTGTAAAAAATTCCTGTATGAATTAATCTGAACCTAGTATACCGAAAAATCTTTTTTACGGCTATACCACTATTTCACAAAGTTTTTTTGTTTGATTGTATGTTTTGCTTATAATCCGCCTTTTTTGCGTAAACTTCCGACAACTTGACCAAAATTATTTTTTTATCATGTGCAGATTGAACAAAAGTCTACTTGTCGTCTCCATAAAATGCCAACTGGTTCTTTCCGCGCTTCTTTGCCACATACAGAGCGCTGTCAGCCGCCTTGTAAAGGCTCTCGAAATCCTTGCCGTCCTGCGGATAGATCGCCGCGCCAATACTTGCGGTTGCGGAATACTTTACATATTCTCCCGCCTGGAAGTTCTGGAAGAAGCGCTCCAGACGCTTCGCTTCGGTTCTGATGATGCTCTCCTCCTTCATATTGCAGAGGAAGATGGTAAACTCATCTCCGCCGGTACGTCCCAGAATATCGGTTGCGCGGAACTCCGCCCTGATCTGGATACCGAAGGTGTGCAGCACCTCGTCTCCGAAGGCATGTCCCATGGTGTCGTTGATCTTCTTGAAGTTGTCAATGTCAAGTACGAACAAAAGCCCCATCTGATCGGGATGTGCAGCCAGATAATCCTTGATCCTGCGCTCCGTCGCCGCCTTGTTGTAGAGATCCGTCAGAAGATCCGTATCCGCCTTGTCCGCCATCTCCCTGCTCTTCTCGTTGTCCCGGATTCTGGTGAGAATATTCATCACGATCACAATCCCGGCAAACACCATCATCAGGATGATAACCTGCCAGACGATTGACTGCATGGAAGACCACTCTCTCATCACTGCCTGATTGATATATTTCTGGGAAACGCAGGTGAGCAGGTAGAACTTCTGGTTCTTCATGGGAACGTAGACGATCGCCTTGCTCTCTCCCTTTAAGGTCACATAGCAGATACCGGATATATCATTCTGGATCAGCGTATACATTCTGGTCACGCTCTCCTCATTTTCTTCGTCCTGCTTGAGAAAAGCAAAATAGTCCGTAGTCTTCTCCGCAAAAGAGCTCTCCCTGTTGCCCGCCGTCGTCACAACCCTGCCGCTCTGGTCGATCAGGACAAAGCAGACTCCCGTGCCAAGATTCAACCTCTTTAAAAGGGCGGAAAGGTCCACCGGCTCATAATAACCCAGAACATAACCCTCCCTGATGCCGTCCACATCGATGGGGGAAACCGCGATCAGCGCGTCCCCACCGGCTATGCCGTCGTCCGTCACGTACAAAATCTGCTTGCCGCCGCTCTTCACATGTGCAAAATAATCGGATTCTCCAAGCTTTATCTCTTCGCCGCTGGGTCTGATACCATTTCCGTCCGCATCGCAGACCACCGCATCATAGACTCCCGCCGCATTGCACACGGAATGCAAAAGTGCGGAAATATCCAAGTTTTCCCTGCCCGTCTGCGCCACATAAGAAGCAACCAGATCCGTACTTTTCCAAATGGAATCCATCGTGGATTCTATCTGCTGTGCGTAGCTCTCCGTAACATCCTGAAGTCCATCCACCACCTCCTGCTGTTCCGTCAGTCTGCTCGTCACAGAAAACTGTATCAGCAGGATCAGAAGAATACCCAACAGGATCGCCCCCGGAATCAGCCATTGCAGCATGATTCTTCTCTCGTACCTGTCTTTCATTTCCCTCTCCGTTTCAGTGTTTCTCCTCTTGCTCACCCCCCGAGTTAACCGGCATGTCGCTGAAAATCTGCTCCACTCCGTCGTCCTCTTCCGGCTCCTTTTCCCCCTCCGGCGTTTCCTCCGCCATTCTTTCCCTTATTTTCTCCTCTAATCCCTTGAACATCTTATTATACAAAAATGCGCTGATGAAAACGGGCGCGGAAAAGCCGAATAAAAACACCAGAGGGAATACTCTGAGTGTGAGCCACAGAAGGCCCCACGGCAGCGCGTACGCCAGTATCATCAGTATTGTCTTGGGCAGCTGTATCATGCTCAATGCAAACGCATTCTTGATCGTTCTCGATATCGGATTGACAAATTTCGCCTGCACGGGGAACACCCAGACCAAAAGAAAAACATACAGCACGGATGCCGCCATGATCAGCACCTGCAGCACCTGCGGTATCTTCAGGTCCTCATTGTTCCGCATCAGATAGAAATCCGTTCCCAGTATGACCGCAATGACCAGCATCAGAAGCCAGATCAGCGTTGCCTGCTTGAAATTTGCCTTGAAGGACCTGAAGAACTCCTTTGTTATGTAGCCTTCCTCATCCCTTCTCATCTTCAACGCCACATAGTGAGCCGCCGTCAGTGCGGCACCGGCGGTAAACACCGGAATGGAACATATCAGCACAAGTATGTTAAGCCACATCAGATCCGCCACCTTATTCAAAAAACGTACCAGGGGGCTGTCCAGATCAAATATTTTTCCCATTTCACTCTCCGTTTCGCTATAAAAACTTCTCCATCGGCGTCACCCGGATGCCGGAAAATTCCTGCTCGGGTTCGCATATATGAAAGCCTGTCCTGCGGTAAAAGCCCACTGCATAGGGAGCCGCCTTCACCGACATGAATACCTGTTTTCTCTCGTTGCGCAGAAAATCCGCCATGGCATTGATTAATGCCCTTCCCACTCCCTTTTTGTGGTAAACCTCATCCACGAACAAAAGCGAGATATGGTTCCTGCTTCTGACGGAAATCTGCCCGATGATCTTCTCACCGTCCAGCGCAACCATCATCAGGTAGCTGCCCTCCAGAAACATCTTGAAAATCTGTCCGTCGGAAATAAAGCTGTGAAAATTGGCGATTCCTTCCTGCGTGTAATCACACGCCTCAAACTTCATAAAGGTTCTCCAGATCATGTTCATGGTTTCCTGCCAGTCGGAGACCCTCGCCCATCGGATTTCATACGGAATCTGCTTCCGCTTGCCAAAGTTGATCATACTACCACATTTCATCATATCAAACTGTCTGCGGAATGACAAGATGTTTTGTGAGCCATTCTGCGATATCCGCCATAACCTGTTCCCTGTCCGGCTCGTTCATAAGTTCGTGTCTGTCCTCGGGATACAGCTTTAATGTGAGATCCCGCACACCTACCCCTTGTAATGAGCGATATGCCTTCTCCACGCCCTTTCCATAATTTCCCACGGGATCCTCCGCGCCGGATGCCATAAAAATCGGAAGTTCTGCCGGAATTTTCCTTAAATTCTCCGGTTTCTTTGCACGGGAGATCAGTTCAAACAACGTCTTGAAACCGTTCACTGTAAAAACAAAGCCGCAGTCCGGATCCGCAATATAGGCATCCACCCGCTCCGCATCCCTGCTCAGCCAGTCATAGTCCGTCCTTTTCTCCGCAATCCTCCTGTTGTATGCTCCGAAGGCTGCCTTGTCCATCATGCGGCTCACATGGCGCTGCCCTCTGAAAGCTCCCTCTATGGCAGCCACCGTCTTTGACGCAAGCAGAAGTCCTGCGGACTGCATGCCCGTCCCCAGAATCAGGGCGCCGTCTATGCCCGTGCCGTAGCGGCAGATATAATTTCTTGTAATAAAGGAGCCCATACTGTGCCCCAGAATAAAATAGGGCACTCCCGGATAGAGCTCCTGCGTCATCTTCTTTAGTCTGTGTACGTCCCGCACGACCACCGTCGCCGGATCCTGTTCACAAAAATAGCCCTGCTGCCCGCCCTCCGGCACCGACTTTCCGTGCCCCAGATGATCCTCGCCCGTCACCACGAAATTGCGATCCGTCAGATATGCGGCAAGCTCCTCGTAACGCTCCACATACTCCGCCATACCGTGTACGATCTGCACAATGCCCGCCACGTTTTCACTGTCCGGCATCCACCTGACTGCATGGAGTTTGGTATCGTTATCTCTTGAATCAAAATAAAATTCTTCTTTTTTCATTTTCACGAACCTCCGCACACAAATAAATGCATGGCGGCGAAAGCCAACCATGCACTTATTATACACTATTGCGCAACTTGTTGAAACAAAATTTGTGCGAAATTCATTTTTTCATTTTTTATTAACAAATTTCAGCACCGGCGGGCATTTTCTTCTCCGGCGTCATCAAAGCCAGATTGCCGTCCGCGTCCTCGGCGCATAAAAGCATACCCTCCGAGACAACGCCTGCCAGCGTAGCGGGCTTTAAGTTTACCAGCACCATCACCTTCTTGCCCACCATCTCCTCGGGCGTGTAGTGCGCCTTGATGCCGGAGACGATCTGCCGCACCGTGCTTCCGATTTTCACCTTGGAGCAGAGCAGCTTCTTGGACTTCGGCACAGCCTCGCAGGCAATGATCTCTCCTACCTGAAATTGCAGCTTTGCAAAATCATCATAGGTGATCTCCGCCTTGGGTTCAATATCGATCCCGGGTTCTGCGGGCTCCTCAGCAGGCTCCTCGGCAGCCCTTCTCTGTGCGTACATCGCTTCCGCCTTCTCCTTCACCTCATTGAGATCCTGTCTTGCAAAGAGAATTTCCGGTGTCTCTACCACCTTGTTGCCGTCCGGGTACAGTCCGGTCTTTTCCAGATCAGCGAAATCACGCAGCGTCGTCCTAAACTGTTCTGCGATCCGGTCTGCTGTGCCGGGCATGAAGGGCTTTAAGAGAGAGGCTCCCGTCATAATGCTGTCCGCCAGATTGTAGAGCACGGTCGCCAGTCTGGCCGCCTTTGCCTCGTCCTTTGCGAGCTTCCAGGGCTCCGTCTCGTCAATATATTTGTTGCAGCGCTTGAAGAGCACGAAGATCTCCGTCAGGGCGTCCGCCACGCGCAGCTCCTCCATCTTGGCGTCCACTTTTCCGTGAGCGGCGGTGACAACCGCCTTCAGGTCAGCATCCACCTCTGCCTCCGCTCCGTCCGCCACGTTTTTGTTCACCAGCACGCCGTCCAGATACTTGTTGGTCATGGAAATGGTTCTGTTCACAAGATTTCCAAGGGTATTCGCAAGGTCGGAATTGAGCCTCTCCACCATCAGATCCCAGGTGATCACACCGTCGTTTTCAAACGGCATCTCATGCAGCACAAAATATCTCACGGCATCCACGCCGAAGAAATCCACCAGATCATCCGCATAGATCACATTTCCCTTGGATTTGCTCATTTTGCCGTCGCCCTGCAAAAGCCACGGGTGTCCGAACACCTGCTTGGGAAGGGGCTCGCCCAGCGCCATCAGGAAGATGGGCCAGTAGATCGTATGGAAACGGATGATGTCCTTACCGATCAAGTGCAGATCCGCAGGCCAGTATTTTTTGTACTGCTCCGTGCTGTTGCCGTCTGCATCGTAACCGATCCCGGTAATATAGTTGGTAAGTGCATCCAGCCACACATAGATCACATGCTTCGGGTCAAAATCCACCGGGATTCCCCATTTGAAGGAGGTTCTGGAAACACACAGATCCTGCAGGCCCGGCAGCAGGAAATTGTTCATCATCTCGTTTTTGCGGGATACCGGCTGGATAAATTCGGGATGGGAGTTGATATGCTCGATCAGGCGATCCGCATATTTGCTCATTTTAAAGAAATATGCCTCCTCCTTCGCAGGCTTCACCTCCCTGCCGCAGTCTGGGCATTTGCCGTCCACAAGCTGGGATTCCGTCCAGAAGGACTCGCAGGGGGTACAGTAAAGACCCTCGTAGGCTCCCTTGTAAATATCTCCCTGATCGTAGAGTCTCTTGAAAATCTTCTGCACCTGCTTTTCATGGTCGCTGTCCGTCGTCCGGATAAATTTGTCATAGGAAATCTCCAGCAGATCGCAGAGTTGTCTGATCACGCCCGCCACATTGTCCACAAACTCCTTGGGCGTAATTCCGGCTTCCTCCGCTTTCAGCTCGATCTTCTGTCCATGCTCGTCGGTTCCCGTCTGGAAGAACACGTCATATCCCTGTGCTCTTTTGTACCTTGCGATGCTGTCCGCCAGCACGATCTCATAGTTGTTGCCGATATGCGGCTTGCCCGATGTATAGGCGATCGCAGTCGTAATGTAATACTTTTCTTTGCTCATTTTGTCCCTCTCTTTCTTTTCCGAAACAATTCCATGATACAAAAAAGGCCCGTCTTTCTGCGCACTGCGCAAGAAGACGAGCCGATTGCCCGTGGTACCACTTCTCTTCATCCTCCCTATAAGGGAGAACCTCTGCGGTGTCCTGCAACACCTCCCGCTGTAACAGGCGGACCTGTCAACGCCTTACCTTCCGGCTCAGCGCACTGCTCGGAAGCCATGTTCCCCGTGTCCCCGTTCCCCTCCTCTCAGCCGGATCCGTGATCCATGAAGGGTTCTCTGTAAAACCGTCGCACCGGTACTCTCTTCGTCATTGCCTTTACGTTATTATGAATGTAGGGTAGCACAATCATTTTGCGTTGTCAAGAACGCCTATTTTGCAAACATGACCTTCTCACTGTTGAACAGCTTTGTCAGCACCGCCGTCAGCCCGCCTGCAACCACCAGATTGACAAGCACGGTCACAAGCACCTGCACAGGCTGATAGGTAAAGGCAAAGATGCCGTGCATGCACTGTACGCTGTTGTAGATCGGAATCAGGAAGACCGCAAGGCTCTTCTCCCCGTTACCCGCAAACATGGGCGTCAGGCTGATTCCCATAATCACGATCATCAGCGGGGAAACTGCCGTTCCCGCCTCCTTGATGCTCTTTGCGAACGCGGAGATCACGGAGATCAGAGCGACCAAAACAAGGATCGTGGTCAGGATCACCGCAAGCAGCATCAGATAGTCCGAAGTCACATAAACCGACGCATTCATGCCGCTTTCCTCACCGCCCATCAGCTTCGGCAGGGAGAGCATGGTGCCCAGAAAGCTGGAGATACCGGAGAGGAGCGCGATACAGCTTAAGCTGATGGTCTTTCCAAGCGCCAGAGAGCTTCTCTTCATGGGTGTTACCAGAAGGGTCGCAATGGTTCCTCTTTCCTTCTCGCCCGCAATCGCCTCGGGGGCAACGGCGATACAGCCGCTATACATGAATGTCATCAGAAGCATGGGCAGCATCATGGAGAACAGCTGTCCCGTCACATCCTTCTCCGTCGCCATATCGTAGCCGCCTTCCCCTGCGTTTACATCAAATTTGTTGGTCATGGATGCCTCGTAGGAATCCAGCAGCGCCACCATCACACTGTAGATCTGAGAGGATTCCGTCTCCGTGGAGTTGTAGTAGATCTCCACATTGGGCGCGGTCTCTCCGCTCTTTACATCATAGGCTGCCACCCTGCCGGAGAAATCCTCCGGGAAGATCACCAGCACATCCGCTTCCTTGTCCTGCAGCAGGGTCTTGATCTCCTCCGTCTGCGCGTCCGTCACCTCGGTCCAGTCCGCGGACATCTCCTTCATGGCAGGGGCGAGCTCCTCGGGCATGTTCTGCACATACGCCTTCGCCACATAACCCTCATCCGGCATAAACTCCTTCATCATGCCCTCTCCCATGAAGCTGTAAATAATATAGATCAGAAGTCCCGGCATCAGCACGGTGGTAAACACCATTCTTCTGTCTCCAAAGAACCGGGCAAACTCCTTTTTTATGATTGTCAACATATCCTTTTTCATGCAATACTTCCCACCTTTTCCTCATAAATTTCAAAGAATCTGTCCTCCAGGCTCTTTCCAGCGCAGACAGTCTCAAGTGAATCGCAGACCACCATGTGGCCGTTTATGATGATGCCCACGCGGTCACAGATCTTTTCGATCAGGTTGAAGATGTGGGTGGACACGATAATGGTCTTTCCCCGCTTCTTAAGGTCGATCAGGAAATCCGTCACCACCTTTGCGGTCAGCACATCCAGACCGTTTGTTGGCTCATCGAAAATGATGATATCGGGATCATGCACCAGTGAGATCACCAATGAAGTCTTCTGCTTCATACCGGTTGACAGGTTGCCCACCTTGACCTCCGCGAATTGATCGATCCCGAAGCGCTCAAACATCTCCTTCTTGCGCTGCTCCTTCTCCCCGGCGGGAACACCGTGCAGATCAGCGAAAAAGTCAAACAGATAGTTGGGCGTGAAGAACTCCTCCAGCTTCAGCTCGCTGGTGAGAAATCCGATCTTGCTCCTCACCTGCTCCGGCTCCTTCACAATGCTGGAACCGTCCACCAGCGCATCTCCTCCGTCCGGCTTGATCAGCGTCGCAAGCATACGCAGCGTGGTGGTTTTTCCGGCGCCGTTGGGTCCTAACAGTCCAAACACCTCGCCCCTGTAAGCGGTGAAGGACAGATCATCCACCGCCACCTTCACCTTCTCGTTCGTCTTTTCAATCTTCTGCTGCTTGGCAGAAAGCTTGAAGGTTTTTTTCAATCCCTTCACCTGCAAAATCTCTTCCATTTAGCCATCCTCCTCCTCAAATTCAAAGACTTCTTCAATCGTCACCCCGAAATATCGGGCGATCCGATATGCGAGCTGCAGGGATGCATTGTATTTGCCGTTTTCCAAAGAAATAATAGTTTGGCGGGATACATTGACCGCCTCCGCCAAATCTCTCTGGGTGATCTTATGCAGTTTTCTCAACTCCTGAATGTGAGTTTTCATGTGCCGTCTCCCTGCCTTGCCGTAAAAGTCCGTTAAAAAAAGTAAAGCATACTGTACCTTTTGATTAGAAGTATAGTACGCTTTACTTTTTGTGTCAAGTTTATTTTACATTTTTTACACCACAAAATCCACATGCTGCAGTGTGCCTGCCTCACCGTTCTCTTTCAGGTAGATTCCCGTGCTGCGGATGATTCCATGCTTTTGGTTGTTTTCCTGCTTGTTCAGCGAAAACTCTGTGCCCGCCTTTCCGAGATAGATGACGCCCACGCCTGCCTCGCTTGCGGAAATCAGCCTGTCATTGCCACGCTCATCCTTAGTCCAGATTTTCAGATGGCGGAATACGTTGTCATTCTCATCGATCCAGCCGTTGCCGTCCTCGTCGTATGCCGCAAGGTCCTTGAAACCGTCGCCGCTCTTTGTTCCGAACAGTTCGCTGCCGTCATTGATGACGCCGTCGCCGTTCTTATCCAGCGCAAGAAGCCCGCTGCCCGAGGAAAGCTGGGACAGCTTTTCCTCCTTTCCGTCGCCGTCCAGATCAAAGAAGAATGTCTGATCCGTAAAGGACGCCGGATTGCCCTCCAAATTGATTACCAGCGGATCCACACAGAATACCTTTCTGGTGTACTCCATGCTCGTCGCCTGCGTAAACTCCCGGGACATTTCCAGATTCAGTCCGAAATCGATGGTTCTGCCGTCTGCCGTCCTGACGCTTCCTGTGGTGAAAAACCGCGTCACTTCCCTGTCCGTAAAGACAGTGGACATGGTGACCTGCTCCTTCCAGCCTCCTGCGCCCACAGAGACAACACTGCCGCCCGTTCCGGCAACCGACACCGCCTGTCCCATTGCCGAGAAAGAGGTCTGCACAGCGTTAAACTGCATGCTGATTTTTTTCTGTTCCAGTCTCTCCAGTTTGCTGTAATCCGGCCTTCTTCCCTCCTGCATGGCGCGCAGGGATTCCATCAGACGCCGCAGCATCTTGATCTTGAAATCTTCCTCCGGTTCCGGAAGTGCAGAACCGTACTGCTCCTCACCGGAGACAGAAAACCGGCTTTCTGCATTAAATTGCAGACTTTTGGACTGTTCGGAAAGCTCTAAGGTGACTCCCGCTTCCTGTCCCTCTGCCTGCGTCCCGCGGCCGATTACTCCCGCGGCTGTAGCCTTCGTCTGGGATACATACGCCTGCATGGCTTGACGTTCGGACGACATAGCGACCGTACTTTGATTGATTTTCATGCTCTCACCTCCTTGTCCTGCACGAAAAAAATGTAACGCAATAAAAGAAGTACCTCCCGCCTCCTTCCGTGGAAACGGGAGATACTTCTTGTATCGGCATTTTATCCGGCATTTATAAGCCTTTTCCCAAAACTATGAGAATTGGAACCACTTGAAATCAAAATCACAGCCGGGCAGGAAAATGAAGCCTACCTTGCATTTACCCTTCACGCTTTCAAGAGCAAACTGTTTTTCCGTGTACTCCTCGCTGTGCGGGAACTCTATGATCTGGTTCACCGCCTCGCCGTCCTCCTTGAAAAAACGGATATGGATGGTATTGGAGGGAAGCGCCGTGCATCCGCATACCGTGACGCCCGAAAGCCCCTTCTCGCCGAAGTCCATATTCTCATATTCGATGGAGACATTGTTTCCAATGCCCTCGATGGTGTCCTCTTTTACCGTGAAGGTATCTCCGTAGAGGTTGCTGTACTCCGTGGCGGAAAGTTTTCCGTATGCCTTCTCCGGTTTCGTAAAGGAGAAGCCCTTGATGAAGTACCGCTGGTCATGGGTCACCAGACAGAGGGAGGTGATGCCCTTGATGCGCCGTTTCAGCTTGTAGGTCTCCGGCTTGTAAACATCCCATGTGCTGGGCTTCTGGTACACCACATCCGCCAGCATCTCGCTGCCATCGTCACCCGGCATGCCCTCCCAGATCTGGAGGTAATGCTTCTCACCGCTCATGGCAAAGATCGGCAGTGTAATCTCATCGGAGCCGTACTCGCCGAAGTCAACGCCGTCATAGCAGATCTCACTGACGCCTTCCTGCGCGGACGCCACGCTCTTCTCGCTAAATCCGCCCACATCTCCCGTATGCCTTGTGTAGAGCGCGCCCGCGATAAAGCCGTAGGGATCCAGATACGCCTCCCCCAGACCGTCTGCGGAAAACTCAAGCTGGGACATGATCTTCACCTTTTCCGTGCCGCTCTTTGAGGTTGCCCTCACGCGGAAGGAGCCGTCGCCCTTCGCATGGATCCGACAGTACGCTGCCGCCTTGTCCCCCGCAGGTACCGGCAGCATCTCGATCTCTGCCAGATTGGAGGTAATGCCCGCGTCATTCACAGCCGCAAATAGTATCTCCCTGTCCGCAGCGTTCTCGGGATACAGATATGCCTTCACCAGAATATCTGTCCTGCTCTCGTCAAAATGCTGTCCGTCCTCTGTCCTGAGCTCGATCTTTCTCACCGGAACCGCATCATGCAGTCCCGTGATCAGGGGCAGCTCGCTGTTCTGCTCCACCGTGCTGACGCCCTCAGGTACCTCTGCGGCAACTGCCTGCAGCACCAGATTCACCGGCTCTAATTTCTCCTCTGCGTTTGCGTCCCTCACCGTTACGCCGATGGGGCCCGCCTCCGTCCCGACTGCGATGATCGCCAGCAGTTTTCCGTTGAAGAGCTTTCTTCTCGTACCCTTGTAGGAATCGTAGTCCGTGCTGTCTCCGTTGTCCAGACCGACCAGTCTGCCGGCTCCGGTGACGGAAACCTCCACATAATCCATGGCATTCTCCACCGGATTGCCGTCCGCATCCTCCGCACCGATCTCCACAAAGATCAGGTCGCATCCGTCCGCTCTCATCCATTCTTTGTCGGCGGTGGCTGTAAGTTTTGCCGAATCGCCGAAGGATCTGTGTACCTCCTCCGCAATGACGGTTCCGCTCTCATCATAGGCAACCGCCCTGATCTCGCCCGGTGCATATGCCACATGGAACGCCGGGAACAGATCCGTGCCATGGGCATGATCGATCTCCCTCACGCCCTGGGACACTCCGTTTACAAACACCTCCACCTTCGGTGCATTAGTGCATACGCGCACATCGATCATCTGGCCCGGATTGAAATCCCAGTAAGGGAACAGGTGCACCATGGGCGCTTTCCTATAGTCCGTCCACTCCGCCTGATACATATAGTAGGCATCCTTGGGAAAGCCCGCCGTATCGATCTGTCCGAAGTAGGAGTTCTTTGTCTTGTAAGGGGTTGGTTCCCCGATATAGTCATGTCCCGTCCACAGGTACTGTCCCATGGCAAAGGGTCTGTCCCTGTCCACAGCAATACAGTATTCCACGGACTTTGCAGCCCAGCTCGGACGGCTGTTTCCCAGAGAGGAGCACTGCTCATCATCCTCTGTCAGAATGGACTCCGACAGGGGGAAGTGATACACGCCGCGGCTCTGTACCACAGAGGACGTCTCACTGCCGTAGATCACCCAGTCGGGGTATTTCTCATGGTGGCTGTCATAGTGGATCTCCGCATAATTATAGCCTGCCAGCTTCACAATGTCCGCACAATTCTGAGCACCCTCCCACGGCATGTAGTTGGAGCCGATGGTCACCCTTGCGTTCTTTGCAGGGTCATGCTGCAATACATCCCCCATCAGGCGCTTCGTCAGCCCGATTCCGGCGGGCATATGGGTATCATGGATCTCGTTGCCGATGCTCCACATGATAACGGAAGGATGGTTTCTGTCCCTTCTGATCCAGCTTGCCACATCCTTCTCTGCCCAATCGTCAAAAAATCTGGCATAATCGTATTCCGTCTTGGGCTCCTCCCACATATCAAACGCCTCGGAGTCTATGTAAAAGCCCAGTTCATCCGCAAGCTCCATCAGCTCCGGCGCAGGCATGTTGTGGGACGTTCTGATCGAGTTGACGCCCATTTTCTTCAAGGTCTTCATTCTGCGGCGCATGGCTTCCTTGTTGAACGCCGCTCCCAGTGCGCCCAGATCGTGGTGCTCGCACACACCGTTCAGCTTTACATTTTTACCGTTTGCCCAGAATCCCGTGTCCGGCTCGTAGGCAAATTCCCTGAAACCGATCGTCACCGTGTCGCTGTCTCCGTTTGAGAGCGTCACCGTAAGCCGGTACAGGTTGGGATTTTCCGCATCCCACAAAAGAGGATTTTCCACCCGGAGCGTACCCGTCAGTGCAAATTCCGCCGCGTCGGACAATGTGACCCCTGTTTCATTCTTTTCAGGGTATGAAGTACCCTTGTGTAGCACACCCTCCGCCACGATTTTTCCGTCATATTCGATCTTTGCGGACGCACCGAGCCCCTCCGCGTCTTTCTCGGAGGCTCCGCCCACCTCTGCGGAAATCTCCACACAGAAGCCGTCGCCATCGCGCCTGCTCACCACATAAATGCCGTCCGATACCAGATAGGTCTCCGGTGCCGTAAGCAGCCACACATTGCGGTAAATACCCGCGCCGGAATACCATCGGGTATTGGGATCGTGGTGATCCACCCGTACCGCCACCTCATTTTCGCCGGGCTGCAGCAGCTTTGTGATTTCAAATTCAAAGGTGGAATAGCCGTATTTCCACTCGCCTGCCTGCTTGCCGTTCACATAGACGCGCGTATCCATATACACGCCGTCAAACCTGAGAAAACGCCGCTGTCCGTCCCCGCCGTCAACGGAAAAACGCTTTCTGTACCAGCCCGTTGCAGTCTCGTACAGATGCAGCGTATCGTATATCAGCCAGTCGTGGGGAATGTCCACATGCGCAAACTTCCCTTCCCACTCCTTCGGGGCTTCCATGTCCGTCCCAAAGGGTGTCTTTACAAACTCCCATCCATCATTAAACAGTCTTTTTCTGCTCATTTTTCGACCATATCCTTCCATGACACACATATTTCAAAACAGCAGAAACGTTTTTACGCTTCTGCTGTTATTGTAATCGCTGGTCTTTTTTTTCACAACCTACTTTTTTGTACTGCTTTTGTAGTATTTTGTCTAGTTTTTCAGCTTTTGCATAAAAGCCTTCACATTTTCCTCAATATCGTTTTTGAATACGGCGGAGCCTGCCACGATCACATTTGCCCCCGCCTCAAGCACGGTTTCCACATTTCCCAGATGGATGCCGCCATCCACCTGAATATCGATCTCTCTGCCGGACTGCTCAGTCAGTTTCCGCATGGTGCGCACCTTATCCGTACAGTAATCGATGTAGGACTGTCCTCCGAAGCCCGGCTCCACGGTCATGACCAGAACCATATCCGCCCTGTCCAGATAGGGAATGACGGTCTCCACAGGCGTTCCCGGCTTGATGGCGATTCCCGCCTTCAGCCCTCTCCTATGGATCTCCTCCAGAATTTCATCCGCTTTTTGGGTTGCCTCCAGATGGAAGGTGATCAGATCCGCCCCGCACGCCGCAAACTCTTCGATATACCGCTCCGGCTCGCAGATCATCAGATGCACATCGAACACCTTGTCTGTTGCCTTCCGGATAGACCTGATCACGGGCATGCCGTATGAGATGGAGGGTACAAACAGCCCGTCCATCACATCGATGTGAACGTACTGCGCTCCCGCCCGGTCGACTGCCTCAATCTGCTCTCCCAATTTTGTAAAATCCGCCGACAAGATGGACGGCGATAAAATATTTTCCATCATTCTTCCGTATCCTATTCGTTCATAATATCATCCACGGTGTTTCCCAGCGCTTCCATATCCTTCACATAGTTCTTGACCTTCCTTGCCATATAAAGGGAAGTCACCAGATCGGACACGCCCGAGAAGATCAGGCCAACTCCGATGATCCGAAACAGCACGATCGCCGTGTCAAAGGGATTGAGCACCAGCACCACACCCAGCACCATATTCACCAGTGCGAGCAGGAAGAGTGCAAGTCCGTTGCCATAGCCCATCCGTCTTACATCGATACAGCTCTGCAGCTTGATAAAGCCGCTGACGATCACCGCGATTCCCAGAATAAACGGAATCAGGGAGATGATAAGCTCTACCTTGTAGATGATGAACAGCCCCAGCAGGATGGATACCAGTCCTCCCACAAAATCGTTGCTGTACGCATTCCGCCTCACATCACGGAACAGGTACGCCGCCACCACAAACACGCCCACCGCAACGGTTGCGCCGCCCAGTCCGTAACACAGCGTGGTCGCTGTGGTCTCCGGAAAGATCAGCAGGATCACTCCCAGCAGGATATACAGAACCGCGTACAGGGTCGATTGCAGCTTCCATTCCTTCAAAAGCTTCATAACAGATCAGCTCCTTTCCAAAAGCTCTACTCCTTCCAGTGCAGCCGGTGAAGCTCGCCCTCCGTCTGCATCATGGAAAACTGATTTTGCCGCAGCGCCTCGTAGAGCACGATCGCCACGGAGTTCGACAGATTCAGGGAACGGATGGCAGGCAGCATGGGAATCCTGATACAATTCTCCTCATGCTCCACAAGAATCTCCTCCGGGATACCGGCGCTCTCTTTTCCGAACATGATAAAGTCGTCGAGGCCGTAGGAAACCTCCGTATAAGAGCGTCGCGCCTTCGTGGTCGCCATCCATATTCTGGCGCCGGGATGCTTTTCCAGAAATTCCGCATAATTCATGTAGCGGGTCACATCCAGATGCTCCCAGTAATCCATGCCTGCACGCTTGATCGATTTTTCGTCCAGATGAAAACCCAGAGGCTCGATCAGGTGCAGGGACGAACCCGTCGCCACACAGGTTCGCCCGATATTTCCCGTATTTGCCGGAATTTCCGGCTGATGCAAAATGATGTTCATTCTTTCCTGCCCTGCTCCTCCCGCAGTCTGGTCACGAACCGGGACAGCCGTTCCATGGCTACCTTCAGCTTCTCCAACGAATATGCGTAGGAGATACGGAGGTATCCCTCGCCGCTTTCACCGAACGCATTTCCCGGCACTGCCGCAACCTTTTCCTCCTCCAGAAAACGGGTTGCAAACTCCTCGCTGGACATACCGAACTCCTTGATGCAGGGGAACATATAGAACGCGCCGTAAGGCTCAAAGCACTCCAGTCCCATCTCCCGGAAGGCATGCATGAGGAAGCGCCTTCTCTGATTGTAGGCGGTGCGCATCTCGCGGATGTCCTCATCCCCGTTCCGCAGCGCCTCGATTCCCGCATACTGCCCTGTTGTAGGAGCACACATAATGGCAAACTGGTGGATCTTCGTCATCTGCTCGATGATGCATTCCGGGCCGCACACATAGCCCATTCTCCATCCGGTCATGGCGTACGCCTTGGAAAATCCGTTGATCAACAGGGTTCTCTCATGCATACCGGGCAGGGTTGCAATGGAGACATGCTTGTCCTTGTAGGTCAGCTCCCCGTAGATTTCATCAGACATGACATAGATGTCTTTTTCAATACAGATCTCGGCGATTGCCTCCAGATCCTTTTTCTCCATGATCGCGCCCGTGGGATTGTTGGGAAAAGGCAGAACCAGCAGCTTCGTCTTATCCGTCACCGCATCCAGAAGCTCCTGCGCCGTCAGGCGGAACTCATTCTCCGCTTTCAGGTCGATAATGACGGGCTTCGCCCCCGCCAGAATCGCACAGGGCTCGTAGGACACATAGCTGGGCTGCGGGATCAGAACCTCCTCGCCCGCTCCGGGATTGATCATGGCGCGCATGCCGATGTCGATTGCCTCGGAGCCGCCCACCGTGACCAGCACCTCCTTTGAAGGACGATACCGGATTCCCTGTGTGCGGTACAGATAATTGCTGATCTCCTCGCGCAGCGTCATCAGACCTGCATTGGAGGTATACTTGGTATGCCCCTTTTCCAAAGAATAAATACCCTCGTCGCGGATATGCCACGGGGTACAAAAGTCAGGTTCGCCGACACCAAGAGAAATCGCATCCTTCATCTCGCTCACGATGTCGAAGAACTTACGGATGCCGGAGGGCTTCAATCCGACAACCTGGTCTGCAACCGGATTTCTCATGGCGTGATCAACTCCCTTTCGTCTTCATATTTTTTTGTCAGCACCGTGCCGTGATCCTTGTACTTTTTCAGCACGAAATGGGTTGCCGTGCTCAGCACGCCCTCCAGTGTGGAAAGCTTGTCGGAGACAAAATTGGAAACCTCCTTTAAGCTCTTTCCCTCTAAGGAAACCAACAGATCATAGCCGCCCGAGATCAGGTAAACGGAATTTACCTCAGGGTACTTATAGATTCTCTCCGCAATGTTGTCAAAGCCCTGTCCTCTCTGGGGCGTGATACGCACCTCGATCAGTGCGTTCACCTTCTCGATGCTGGTCATTTCCCAGTTGATCATGGTGTGATAGCCACAGATGATGCCCTCTTTTTCCAGAGCCTCCAGCTCGTTGATCACATCCGCTTCCTCAACACCGAGGATCACCGCCAGTTCCTTTAAATTCATACGGCTGTTTTTCTCAATGATCCGTAACAATTCTTCTCTCATATTCCGATCTCCTTTAAATTTTATTGATTTCATCCCATCCGGGTCGCTCCAGAAAGCGCTTTTCATCTTCATTTATGACAACTCTGTCATTGTTATCCGTAACGGTTCCGATCACCGTCCCGGGAATCCCGTCCGCCTCCAGCGCCTGCACCAGATGTTCGCCGCTGTCCGCGGTCATAAGCAGACAGCCACCTGACAAAAGCTCGTAGGGGCTGATTCCGAAAAACTCGCACACCTCCACGGTCTCCTGCCTTATGGGTATCTTTTTCAGGTCTACGGCCAGTCCAACGCCAGCGCTCTCCGCCAGCTCCCAGAGGGCTGCAAAAATACCGCCTCCGGAAACATCATGCATCGCGCTCACATTGGACTTAACGGCGGTGGCAGCCTCCGGTACAACCGACAGAAGCTCATCAAACGCCGCAGCCGCCTCGATCATATGTAGAGGATACCTTGCGGAGAGCCTGTCCCCATGGCGCTTTGCCAAGAGAGCCGTCCCCTCAAGTCCGATCCACTTGCTCAGTACGATGTCCTGTCCCGCCGACGCTTTGCCGGGAAGCAGAGGGCTTCCCCCGTTCTTTCCTATCACCGTGGCGCAGACTACCGCTTTTGTGACGGCTGCCGTCACCTCGGTATGTCCTCCCGCAATTCCGATGCCGAGGGTTTTCGCCGCCCGATCCGCATTCCGCATTGCCTCCTGCAAAAAGGCTTCCTCCGCATCCGTGGGCAGAAGTACCGCAAGAGACACCGCCGTGGGAGTTGCGCCGCTTACCGCCACACTGTTCACCGCCCTGTATATGGGGTAGCGGATCTCATCGGCGGAGCTGAGCGCAAAGGTCTGGGTTGCCTGGGAAAAAGAGCCGTCCGCAAATGAAAAAATGGCGCAGTCTGCCCCTACACCTGCACCATTTTCCACTTCATTGCTTTTTGCTGTTATGTTTTTCAATACCGAGCGCTTCAGCACGCTCTCCGATATCTTGCCGATCTTCATCCCAGTCTTCCCTTATGTCCGTCTGTCCGAACCTGCCTTTACTGCTGCGGTTCTTCGCTTGCTGCCGGCGGTGCTGACAACATCGCCGCCACATTTTTCACATGGTCGATGCTGTTTGTGGAAATCGCCGCCATGATCTCATTATACGCATTGGGGTCCGAGGTGGCAATACCCACCACCGCACTCCGGGGTGACATTTTGTAGGAGCTCTTGTTTACGATCTCGCGGCTGATCTCCACGCCGTCCTGCGTAACCACTTTCCAGAGCCTTGCCTTGTATCCGGTATGCGCGCCGCTCACATCCACAAACCCTATGGGGCGGGAAGCATCCGTGTAGATCACCTCCGCGGAAGGCTCCGTCGTCTCCAACACCTCGCTGACAAACGAAACCACTCTGCCCGGATCCCGCACCTCCACTCCGTAGACGGTGAAGCTGATCTTTTTATCCTTTGAAACCGTTCCCTCTATATAAATAGGGTAGTCCGTATTGTTTACAAACTTGAAATCCTTTCCCGAGGACTCCGCAATCGCCGCGTCCGCGGAAGGATCCACATAGCTGACCACCATGGAATGATTGTACCGCATGGTCACATCAAGCTCCGCGAGGAGCACCGCATTGTAAAGCGTTGTGGAAACCTGACAGATTCCGCCACCGATGGAATCCACCACTTTTCCGTTCAGGTAGGAGCCCGCCATATAATAGCCGTTCGCCTCGGAAAAAGGGGCAACCGTCTCATAAGTGGAGAACTCGTCTCCCGGATAGAGCAGCGTTCCGTCGATCAGTCTGCATCCGTTTGTCACATTGGCACTCCTGCTCTGCCCTGAGGAGGAGAAGGAAGTCGTGAAGGTTCCCAGCACATCCTTTACCTGTAAAAGCTGTTCCTCCGTACCCCGGGGCCGCGTGATTTCCACATCCAGCGTGATGCTGCAGGTGTCACGGCTCCATTCCGTGGTCAGATACTCATAGATGGTGTCGATGGAGGTCTCCACATCCAGAAGACAGCCCGTCTGCCCTTCCACCACGCGGAAGCTTCCGTCCTCGCGCACAAGGCTCATGTCCACCGCATCCCTGTTGTATCTGCTGCACTGTTCCTGCAGCACCTGATCGATGGCGGCTATATCGAAGGACAACTCTATGGGGTAAACTTTATTTTCATGTTCAAGATCCGCCAACGCCTTGTAGCGCTGCACGATATTTCCCCGGGTTCCCAGCGTCAGGGCTTCGTCCACCAGCTCTGGATTTCCCCACGCGACGCCAAGCTCTCCCGCCGTCACCGTGACTGTCGCCTCATCCCCGATTAACAGGTTGATCTCACAATCCCGCAATCCGGCGACATAATCCTCGATCGCGGCGGATGCCTCCTCCGCCGTCATGCCTGCCAGAGACAATTCCTCCGCCCGGACTCCGTTCTTGATCGTATCCTGGTGCTTTGCCGACACCTCCGCAGAGGGAAGCAAAACGCACAGTCCCAACCCGAGGGACAAAACCGCCCCTCTGATCCATTTTTTCATCATTATTTACCGCTCTCCTCCGCCCTTTGCAGCATTTGTATTTGCATCGGAAATATGATACACTACATACCAAGAAGCAGGGGCAGTACCATCGCAACGATCAGAATCAGGATGATAACGCCCGATATGATCTTTTGTGTTTTCTTACTATGGAAGTTAATCATGTTGACACCCATTCCCTTTCTGAAAGGATATTATATATGAAACCTATTTTTTTGTCCAGTTTTATCGTCTTCGGCCTGCTGATCCTCTTCCTCAACAAAAGGCACGGAAAAATGGAGGAAAAGTTCAAAAAAGAGTTCTGGGATCGGGAGAATATGGCAAATAATACCAGAAAAAAATCCCTCGACAATCTCGCCTACATCACCATCCCCATGGAGCAGCTTCCCACGGAAGCCATGAAGGGGGATCCCAAGGCGGACGAGTACGTCACGCTGCTACAGGATCTCTCCTCCCAGAAAATCGTCAATCTGACCGGCATCACCAACACGGAGCTGAAGCTTACCTACGGTGCGGCAAACATCACCTGTCTGTCGGAGTATGATCAGAACTACACGCTGCTTGCCCGCACCCTGCAGCAGTGGGCGGAGCTTCTCTGCGGACACGGTCTGAAACAGGAGGCACAGACCGTTCTTGAATTTGCGCTCTCCACCGGAACAGATGTGAGCCACACCTACTATCTGCTGGCAGATCTTTACGATGAAGCGGGGCTTTCCGTGAAAAAGGCAGCTCTGATCGAAGCCGCCGGGAAACTAAACACGCCTTTTCAAAAAACTATCGTCCGTACTCTGCAAGGATCCGGTCCGTACAGCGGCTTGCTTCACTCCTCGTAAGCATCTCCACTTGGTAGTCCACTACCAGTTTATGCCTGTCTATCAGCTGATATAACCTTTGTTTTTGCGCCGGTGTCGCCGGCGTATCGCGCTTCACATGATAGATCAGTTCTTTGGGTGCAAACAGCTTCGCCGCCTCTTCCCTCTCTCCAAATTCCTCATACAGCTTTTCATACAGGGCGCAGGTCGCCCTCGCATCCGCCAGCGCTCTGTGCGCCTTGTGCGGAATTTCATAATGCCTGCACAAAAAATCCAGACTGCGGCTCTCAAGCTCCGGCAGGAAGGTACGCGCGATCTTCAGCGTATCGATGCCCTGTTTTTCAAATTTTTTCTTTTGATTCACCGCCGCCTTTTTCAGAAACGAGTAGTCAAAGAGCACGCTGTGTCCGAGCAGCACCTCCCCCTCCGCAAACGCAAGCAGCTCCGGGAGTACCTCACGGATATCCGGCGCATCCGAAAGCTGCTCGTCCCGGATGCCGGTCAGCCCGACAATCGCCTCCGGAAGCAGGCGCCCGGGATTCACAAACGTTTCAAAGGTGCCTGTCTGCACGCCGTGCTCGACCCTGACAGCGCCGATTTCGATAATACGGTCTGTCTTGGGATTCAATCCCGTTGTCTCCAAATCCACACAGACATAGCTGTCTGTCTTGATAAAATGATCCATTCCACTTCCGCCCTCATATCTGCAAATTTTTCAACACCACGATCCTCGCCTCCCTGTTTAAGGGATTGCAGTTTTTATAATCAAACAGCACATACCCGGTTTCCGGGCTCTCCCCCGGCTCCTGCTGCCATACCGGATAGCGAAACTCCTCCAGATGGGTCATTCTCGCAAGCTGCCTGCCGTCATACCCCTCATAATCAGGCAAAAGACGCCTTTCTTCCGCTTCCCTTCGGTAGAAATCCGAGAGCTTCCCTTTTATGTCCTCCCTGTCGCCTGCAAAATCCGGGCGGCTCTTTGCGTTCTCCCGCAGATACAGGTCAAAGGTCAGAAGCTCCTTATAAAGCGGCAGATGCGCCCCGTCATATTGCTCTGCAAAGGACAGAAGCACCTGATAGCGGTAGATTCTTGACGGGGTCTCCTTAAAATATCCGCCCGCCTCATAGAAATCCGCCAGCGCCTCATACATGGCAAAAGGACTTTGAAATGCCCTCTCCAGAAAAGGCATGGTATGTGTAAACTGGCTGCTGTTGTAGTAAAGCTCCACCATTTCCTCGATCCGTTTGAGCCTGCACACATCCTCATAGGACAGCCAGCGGGTATACAGCACCTCATAGGGCGGCTTTTCCGTGTAAACCAGACCGTACTCCGGCGCCTTCTCCTGCATATAGGAGCCCTTCAGCACCTTCAGAAAGCCCAGTTGAAGCTGATCCGGCTTCATGGCGTATACCTCGTCAAAGGAGTGCCCAAAGCTCTCATAATCCTCATAGGGAAGCCCCGCGATCAGGTCAAGGTGTTGGTGAATATTGTTCCCCTCCCGGATAGCCGCCACCACTGCCTTCAGCTTCCCGATATCCATGACCCGCCTTATTTCCTGCAAAGTCCGGGCATTGGTGGACTGTACGCCGATCTCAAGCTGCACAAGCCCGGGGCGCATGGAACGCAGGACGGAAAGCTCCTCCTCATCCAGAATATCCCCCGCTATCTCGAAGTGAAAATTTGTGACGCCATTGTCATGTTCTAGCAGGTATTTCCATACCGCCATCGCATGCGCATGGTTACAGTTGAAAGTCCTGTCCACAAATTTCACCTGCTCTACCTTATGATCCAGAAAATACTGCAATTCCTTTTTTACGGTATTGATGTCGCGAAACCGCACGGTCTTGTCTATGGAGGACAGACAATAGCTGCACCGGAAAGGGCATCCCCGCTGGGATTCATAGTAGATAATACGGTTTTGAAAATCATCCGTCCCGTCATACAGAAACGGCAGCTCCGTAAGGGAAAGCGGTCTGCGTTCCGCCGTCCGTCCCTCCCGCAGAACCAATCCGGCGATCTCACTCAGCTTTTTTCCGTTCTCACGCCCGCGCACATAGTAGTCCAGCACCTCGGAAAAGGTCTCCTCCCCTTCCCCCACCATGATACCCGTGAGCATGGGGTACTTTTCCAGTATGATTTCCGCATCATAGGAAACCTCCGGCCCTCCCAGCCAGATCGGCAGCCCGGGCAGAAGCTTGGGAAGCTCCGTAAAAAGTTCCTGCACCATGTCCCAGTTCCAGATATAACAGGAAAATCCCACTGCATCGGGTCTGCGCCGGTAAATGTCCGCCAGAATCTCCTCCGTCCTGTTGTTGATGGTGTACTCCGCGATCTGCACATGCACGGCGTTTTCTCCCGAAAAACGCCGCAGGCTGTAAAGTCCCGGATTGGAGTGGATGTATTTTGCATTGAGTGCTGTCAGTAAAAACCGCATATTGCCCGCCTTCCTTCACCGCATTCAAAAACGGCACAGATACATCTTACCGCAGCCCTCCCGGCGGTACAAGTATAAAAAAGAAGCGTGTGAAAAACTCCTTTTCTCACACGCCCTTTCCACTATTTTACTTTTACTCTGCCTCTTTGAGCTCGAATACAATCGTCAGGTTATGAATATCCGTAAATACAGATTCGTCAACAATGGCCGCAGAAGCAGCTGCCATGTAGCCGTAAGGGAGTCTTGCGTCCTCGGGGACCTCCGTTACCCAGTTGTTGATAATATTGACACGGGTACAGATTCCATCATCCGAGGTGGTGTAAGGAATTGCTTTCAGCTTGACTTCCTCGCCATCCACCAAAAACTGCTTGAGGTCGATCACACATCCGGGATACAGGGTTTCACCGTTTGCGACTGCAAGTGCCGCAAAGGTAAGTCCCGTATTTCCGCCTTCAAAGTCAAGGCTGACTGTATATTCGCCGGGCCCCTCCACAATGGCGTTACTTGCTTTGATTCCCTCTGTGTTGTCGGCGGGATTAAAGGTATTTCCCACACTGTAAGTACCTGCACCGCCGTTCCACATGATCCATGCAACAGGTGTGCCTTCCTCATAAGTCACAACGCCTTCCCACATCTCAGGTGCTTCTTCGTATGCCGCCTGCATCTGAGCCTGCACGGTCTCAACATAGTTTTCCGCCTTGCTTTCTTCTGCATAACATCTGCCTGTGTATAGATCGGTAATGTCGCTGTTCACCATGGTAAGCTCGTCTTTTTTGTAAAAATCATTGCAGGACCAGAGAACGGGAACATAGTTGTAAACATCACAGTTGCCCAAAAGATTGGTCGTATATTCCACCGTGTTGTTTTTCAGAATGCCTGCTCCGCCATCTGCCATCAGGGTAGCATATTCCCCGATAATCACGCCATAACCGGCATCGGTCAGCTTGGTCAGCTTCGCGAAGTCCGCATTCATGTCTTCATAGTCTTTTTTAATGCCCCAGTCAGCCTGCTTTTCACCCATACAGTAAGTGCTGGGGGAATAGTAATGCACAGATACCAGCATTTTGCCGGGCAAAGTATCCGTGGGCATCACAAATCTGCTGTCCACTGTTTTGTCAAAATTGGTGTCATAACCGGCAATCAGCAGAAATCTCTCCGAGTTCTTGCCGCCGGAATTTCTCACAATGTCCACAAACTTCTGATTGACGGCAGTGTTCAGCTTGTAACACTCGTCAACCGTGAGGCTACCGGAATCAGCCCAGTCACCCGTATAATTGAATCTGTCGCCCAGTTCCTCGTTTGCGGATTCAAAAATAAGCAGTTCAGAATAATCCTTAAAGTAGTCCGCCACCTGCGTCCAGATATTCTCATAGATTTTCCATGCCCTGTCCACATCCTCCTGTTTGTTGGAGCCAAACATGGCATACCAGCCGCCGTCCCAGTGGTCATTTACAATAACGAACATTTCCGCATCAATGGCATACTGCACAACTTCCGCCACACGCTCCAGATAAGCAGGGTTGATCGTGAAATCTCCGGATTCATAGTCCATTGTGTTCGTCCATGCCACCGGAATACGCAATGTGTCAAAGCCCGCATTTTTCATTCCAAGAATCATTTCCTTCGTGGTGACAGGCTGTCCCCAGAAGGTTTCGTAGGTGGATACCTCCGCAGTGGTTCCCAAAGAGCCTTTTCCGTATGCTTCAAGCGTATTTCCCAGATTGATGCCGTTGCCCATGTATTTGGAAAGGGTCAGCGCATCCATGTTCTTGAAATCCAGATCGCTGAATTTGGCAGTATTCACATAGGTATTCCCTGTCTTAACAGTCTCGGAGGGTTCCGCCTTGGGTGCGTCACCTTCCCACTCCATATCGGAAAGAGTGAATGTAACCGTAATTTTCTTTGCATCGGTAATGGTTGTAAAGTTTGCAACATGCTCTGATGTCGCCGACACTTCCGCTACCTGTGAACCGTCCCAGCCGTTGATGGGGTCGTTGGTATCAAAGATACCGGAGGACTTGATCGCAGACTTCTTTTCTGTCTGCGTGACAGTAAGTTCCTGACCGTCCACATTCACGGAATCAAAGAAAATATTGCAGGCTTTGATCGTAGACTGGGTTCCTTTTGCCACACCCATATCCAGAATATAAACCGCCGTAAGGTTTGTCAGGCTGTTCACACCTGCAGCAACCGCCTTGTCGGAAAGGTCTGTCGCACAGTCGAAGGATAAGGTATACTGCCCTTCTCCCGTCACCAGAATGGATTCTCCCGATTCATTGTCATAGTAGCTGTGGTCTGCATCATTATAATATACATTCAATGCGATCTCCAAAGCCTTACTTTCGGGAGCGGGAGTTTCCGTTTCCCCACTTGTCTTTTCACCTGTTTCTACTGTCCCGGTGTCTCCGGTAGCCGCTGTATTGCCACAGGCAGTCAGCGCTAGAGACATTGCCAGAACGATCGCCGTTACGGCACTTTTCACTTTTTTCTTTACCATAATTTTACCTTCCAATTCCATGAGTAATTTCCCACACATTCTCTGCGGGCCATAACCGTATCATCGGTCGTCTTATGGTAAAAAATATACCACTCATTGTCAATAAATGCAACAACGCCATGGACATTCCCTTCGGATAATCCATGGCGTTATGAACAATATAACCTCTTTTTACATCAATAGGGGAACTCCTCCAATGTCACCGATTGCAGCTTGTAGCCTTCATCCGTAATTTCATAGGTGAACACAAAGCACCGGCCTAAGCAGTATTCACTGTAACCGGATTCGATCTGTGCCTCATAGCGCAGCGTGACGGAGCCGTCGTCCGCCTGCATGTAACGGACTGCCTGACTTTGCAGATTAGGCTGCTCTATGTATCCGCGCCCATACTCCGTCACCTTGCCGTTCTCGTCATATATGCCCAATTCCTGTGCCAGCTCCGAAAAGGAGGTCTGCATCTCCACAGTCTCATCAATGTCATAGGCAGGCATTGCCACATGGATCCGGTAATCGTCCTCATAACTCACCGTAAAAGGAAATTCCTCCAGCGATCCGCTCCGCCATGTTACATCTCCCAATTCCCGATAACCGCCCGCTCCGTCCGACAGGTATACCTCCTGCCGTATCTGCGCCGGGTATGACTCCCCCTTCATCAGGACATCCGGCTCCCCGTCGCCGTTCAGATCCGCAACATATACCTGCGGATTCTCGCCGCCCCGGGGATAATAATCCCCGAAGGAATAGGGATATTCCTGCCCGTTCAGCAGAATCTTTCCGGGCTTTTGCTCATCCTCCACCCACATTTTCAGGAAATCTTCATTCTCCGGCAGCCGATACACGTAGGAAACAAATTCCTCGCCCTCGTTCCATTCCTCCGTGGTGGTTTCCATGGGAAGCTCGCCCGGAAGCGTCTGCAGCCTCCGCTCCGTGTAGTCCGGTGCGGTTTGATCCGGCTCCCCCGCTGTCACATTCGGCTCTGTCACCACCGTATCCGTCCCTGTCACCACCGCATCCGGCTCTGTCACCGCCTTACCGCATGCGCTCATTCCCACAACGCTGATGAGACCTATCAGATACCATATTTTTCTCTTCATTTGTTCCCTCATTTCCGCGCATGTCTTTTGCGCATAACGAGTTTGTGTCAAGTGCGCGCAGACACAAATCTCGTGATTGAAAAATTCTATTTTTCAATCTTTCCCCTCCTCCTCCACAACACGCATTCCGTCTGACAGCGTTACGTCATAGCATGCCACCACTTTTTCCTGTTCCGACAATCCACCTGCGACTTTTATCTTCCCCTCCCCTGCTCCGGCAATTTCAACCGGCTTAAGTCTTACGATTTCGTAGCTGCCGTAAGGAACCTCCTCCGTCTGGACAGTATAAATCATCCCATCCTTTACCGCTTCCTCGGGAATCAGCAGAAATCTCTCCTGTCTTACGACATCCGTCTGTACGCCGTTCACATCCGCAACTTCCCATATTTCCTCTATGTACGGCTCCGGCAAAATCGCCTCTACTTTGATCCGCGACAGGCTGTCAATTTTCTGATGCAGAAATGTTCCCAGAAGCATTGTTCCGAAAAACAGTATCATGCCTGCCCACAATAATTTCTTTCTCATGCTTTTGGCACCTCTCACCTGTTTTTATGGTTGCAGATAGCCCATTCCCTCAATCAGCTCCTCTTTGAAAAAGCCATACAGCAAAAGTAAGGGAATCGTACAAATAATACCCACCGCATAAATCAAATGTTTCTCTCCGTCCGCCAGACTTTCTATCAAAACAGACAATGTTTTCCATTTCTCCTGCTTTACAAAATAGAGCGGTTGCTCCACCATGTTAAATCCTTCCGCAAACATGAAAACAAATACGGCAGCCATACATGCCCGCATTTGTGGCATGATAACCCACCCCAGAATCCGACAGACCGAACTTGTTTCCAGCCGGGCGGCTTCCCATCCCTCATACGGAACAGTTTCCATGTACTGGTACATCAGATAAATTGCAAAAGGTGAAAAAATCATGGGAAGTACCAATGCGCTGAAGGTGTCCAAAAGTTTCAGGTCGCGCAGACCGATATAATTTGGCAGCAATGTGACCTGCAACGGCATCAGCATCAGCAGAAGCAGTAAAAACAAAAATGCTTTTTTATGCTTGAGCCTGCCTACTCTCATTCCAAACGCCGCCAGCAAAGCCACAGCCACAGATCCCACACCTATCGTGACCGCGACCCCCAGTGAAAGCCAGAATTTAGGATAAAACCAAAAATCTTCAATCAGAACTTTGTGAAAATCTCCCGGTGATGCCTGTCGCAGCATCATAAGAACCGGAAGCAAAACGCTGCATAGCAACATTATCTGAAATCCCCACAAGACAACCCCTATTATTTTTTTTCGCATACAGCCTCCCGTTCCCCCAAAACTCTTTCCAAGAGAACCACAATTCCCGCCAACAGCACTGTCACGATGACAGAAGCGGCAGCCATGGACTGATACTTCAACTTCAAAAACTGATTATTCATATAGTATTGCAGGGTATAGCTGTAATCAGGCGGATAGTTTGCATTGTAATACAGAAAGCTTTCGCGGAACGTCCGAAAACAATACACAATTCCCAGCACAACCGTAAAAAGCAATGGTTTCCTGCAAAGCGGCAATATGATTTTTCTGCAAATCACATACATTCCCGCCCCGTCCATCCTTGCCGCTTCCTTTATCTGAGGGTCAACCGTGGAAAATGCCGCCGTGAGGATCACGACACCCATACCCACATACTTCCACAGAAACATGCCATACACAGGAAATGGATTGTCTATTTTCCCAAAAAGAATGCTGAAAGCCGCAACGGCTCCGGCAGAAGGCAACAGCAGGGGGAGGATACTCATCCTGTGCAACAGTTTTCCGGTTCTTCCCCTCTGCATGCAGAATACAGAAATTACAATTGACAGAATCACGAAAAGCGGCACGCAAATCAGAATCATCAGCAACGTATTCCAACATGCCAGTTGAAAATAGGGATTTTCCAAAACTTCCCTGTAATTCCGCAATCCCACGAATCGCTTTTGATATTGGCTTTTCACTACGGAATAAAGAATAACCTTTCCGTAAGGTATCAGGTAAAACAGTAAGAGTCCCACCGCAGCAGGCAGCAGACAAAATTTAACTTTAGCAGCAAATTTATTCCCCAAAATACATACTCACTTTCCGATCCAGTTCTGTAACTACCGTCTCCCTGTTCAATTCAGTACCTTCGCAATACCGATAATAAATATCAAACAATCCCTTCGGAAGTCCAAACACGATGTTTCCACGGGCGTACAGGTCAAACAATTCCCTTGAATAACCATCCTTGGGATAGATATTCTGATCCGCCGATAAGTGTCTTCTGTAATTTGCAATATATGTTTCTGACATATCTGTCACATATTTCAGGACGCCCTCGGGATCAGGAGCGTTAGGGTTGATAATCAATATGTCCGCAGACACCTGCACCGCGGGATTTTCCCCGGAAATGCCGGGCACAGGGCAAACATGAAAGCCATCAGCGCCCAAGTATTTTTCATAATCCCAGTTCGTACCTCTTACCTCTTCAAGGTAAAACCTCTCTACATATGCCTTTCTCTGCTTTTCATAGAGTTCGGATACCGTAAGTGTTCCGTCATTCTCCACAGCCGGATAATCCCATGCATACATGGCAACAGAGGATTTTCTGAATGGCGCAGACACTCCGTATTCACCCGTCATAAAATCCAACAGCGCTGCAAACTCCTCCGTGTCAAAAGAAAATTTCTCCTCTCCCTGTTCTTTCCAAATGTATTCTTTCAGCAAATTCTCCACAGGGTACAACAATCCATATTCCCCCGTTTTTCCCTCCTCATAGAGCTTTTTCGCCGCTGCACAAAGCCCCTCCATGTCAGTAATTTCATCCACGTGGATTCCATACTGTTTCAAATTGTTTTCGTTGTAAACAAGTCCTCTCGCATTCAGATTGAGCGGGAGCATCCAGATGTCGCCCTCATGCGTCGCCGCTTCCCTGATAAACGGATAACATTGCTCCCAATATTTCTCAATGCATTCCTCAGGTATCGGGGCATATGCCATTGCGTCCCGGATTGCAGTTGTTTCCGCCATATTGGTATTCATAATCACAAAATCATAGTCACTGTCTCCTGCCAGTACCTTGAGTGCAAGTTCATCCCACGGGATTACTTCCAGCTCTATGTTATAGCCCTCCCAGTCCGGTATATCCGATAGGACGGTAGTGTAGCCCTTCAACGGTTTGTTGTCCACCACAAAAGCAGCCGGGGGAAAGCTGTATATTTTTTCTTCTCCCGCATCCTGCACATATAACGTATCGCCCACGCTCTGCATACAGCTATCCCCTGCATACAACTGCTGGGCTGAAAACCGGGCTGCCACCTTTGGATTTTGCGGGTCTATCCTTACATATTGATCCGCCAGCAGATGTCCGTAGATTGCCCCTTCCGCCTCTGCATACACCATATCCGATAATTCACCGGTAAAATTACCGGCATACTTTTCCGAGAGCGTGCCTGTTCCCGCGTCATACCTTTGGAAACAATATTCTCCCTCATCGTCATACAGCTCTATCCAGCAGGTATCTTCACGCACATACGCGAACGTCACCACATTGTTCACAGGAATCGTTTCCAATTCACCACTGCTTATATCAAATGTCCAAAGTTTCCTTCCCCACTCCGTTCTTCCCAGAATGAACAATACATGCTCACCTGCCACCATTTTTTCCACATCTGCAATTTCTTTTATTTCCCCGCAGATCTTCTCTTCCCCTGTTTTTATATTGACTGAAAGCAGGGTGCCTTTCAGCACCCTGCAGCAATATACCACATCATCCCTGATACACAAACCGGTCAACGCTGCCGCATTCTCCGGTTCTTCTCCGGCAAACTCCATGACCTTTTCTTTGGCATCATCCGCCGTAACCTGAAACTCCGCAACTTTCTTTCCATCGGTTGTGTACTGATAAATGGACGAACTGCCTTTCAGCGTGCAGAACAAATACCCGCCGTCCGGAGATACACAGCTTTCCGATAATCCGGAGACAGAAATACTCCCGATATCAGCTTTCCGGGACTCTGTGCCTCCCTGATCCGTTTTTCCGCAGCCGGTCAACAGCAATGCACAGATCAATAAAATATACAATCTGGGTTTCTTGTCAATAAATCTCTCCGCTTTCTCCGGTCTGCATATCATAAAATCTGCACTCCCATGTCTTTCCAGTGTCTGAACCTGCACCTTGTATCCAGTATAACATTTCCTCCGAAAGATAGAGATAGGAAACTTCATCCGCCCCGGTCTGCAAAAGCTCCGACTCACTTTTTCCGTCCCATGAACAGATTACGCATCCCTGTGACTCTTTCTTCGCATAATATAGCTTTTCTCCGTCACCGACTGCTTTTTGCGCATACACCTTCAGATCCACATCTTCCTTCGTGTCAATCTTCCAGACATGGCGTGTTGCAGTCACAACATCAAACACGCTGATCCAGTTTCCCACAATCAACGGATAGGTAGCACCCTCCCCGATATAATATAGCTGATTGAGGGACATATCATAGCCTAATAAATATCCCTGCCAGAACCACGAAACATCTGTCCCGTTAATGGCATTTCCCATCCAGAAAGTTCCATCGGTCGTATAAGAAACCATCTCCGGTTCATTGCTTCGCAAGACAACCGGCTCTGTGCCATCAAGCCCTGCACATGAAAATCCTTCCTGCCCGTTGATATATAATTTATCGCCGACAAGCAGATATTCTCCGCAGGCTTCTTCCCTGACGTTCTCCGTTTCACCCGTTTTCATGGATATTCTTTTAATACCGATCTCACTCTCGTCAGAGTAATACAGCCAATCCGCCGCAACCTGCAGCAGGCTTCCCGTGGTCTCGCAAAGCTGCTGCCTGTTCTCGCCTTTGGGACCTGACATATATATCCCCGTCCCGTTCAGATCCGAAAAAAAGATGTGTCCTTCTTCATCAAAGGTAAGATATCCCAAATTCAGCATGTTGGAATTGCGAATCGAGTCTTCTCTGTCTGCCCCGCAATCAAGCTCTGTCCAATCACGGACTGCCATACCGGAAAATGCTTCGGGGGCTTCTTCTTTTTCTGTTTTATGACCACATCCCGCCAAGAGCAGCAACACGGTCATAAAACAAATGATTCCGCTAACTTTCTTCCTCATTCCCCTCCTCCACCACATGCGCAACGATTAATACTGGCAAACACCGGTTTCTGCCGGACAATATGTATGTCTCACCATACACGTTCTCGTCGAAGCAGGACTGTACACAGCACCACAATTTGCACATGAAACAACATGATTGTGTTTCTCCGCTGTTGTACTGCACCAGACCTTCGTTCCGTTAGAAGTAGTATAGACCACATGAGAGCCGGCTGCATTGCCGACAAATATTCCGCAGGTTACTTTTTTTAAGGTAGCGCCGCACGACCCAATATGGGTAATTGCCTGAACTTCCTTTGTGCCTGTTAAGAGAAAGCACACAACCAGTCCCATTCCTACAAACATTTTTAAATGCTTCATAAAAGTTCCTCCTTCTACATATTGACTAATTTCTTGTAGTCCAATTGTAACAAGAAGAAACACATATGTCAATATTTTATGCTCAATAGTGAATACATTTTGCAGTTATATATGTATTCGTCAATTCCCCAGTCTGCAAGGCTCCGCACTGGGAACACCTTTTTGAATCATATTCTCGGATGATGCATCCGCCGCCTGTCGTCAGCTCATGTTTCCTGCAAGCACCGCTGATCCACTTATGGGTATGCGTCGCCTCCACACTTACAGTCTCTTCCACAGGATAAATGTTTCCCTCCTCGTCGGTAAACTGCTCGTCATATAAAATGACAAAGGTCATATAGGGATTCTTTGCCCCATCCTCAGAGAAGTAACCTTTCGCATTTGGAGAGAAATCGTACCCGGCTTGTTCCGACGCATCCTCTCTCCACACCACCGTTACCTTCGGATAGGCAAACACTGTCAGAGAATCCAGAAAAATCATCGCACCTGCCAGCAGTCCAACCAATATCTTCCGTGTTTTCGTACTTTTTTTCGGTTTCATAATCAATCGTATTCTTTCCTCCGCAGCCTTCCCCTGTCTTGTCAGTGTCGTGAATGCAAAAGAAGGCAATCCTGCCTCCTGCATGTTCTCCAGAAGCATTTTCGCGTAGACGGCGCGCGTTTCTTTTCCTACATCTCTCACCGCTCTCTCGTCACAGCAGATCTCGCTGATCCACTCTAGCTTTCTGCGGAGGAGATAGGAAAGGGGATTAAACCAGTGCAGACATACCACAAATGTCGCCAATTGCCTTGTGAGTACATCCAGCCTTTTGATATGCATGCACTCGTGCCGTATGGTCAATTCCATCTGTTCCGCCGGCATTTGTGCATCCAGAAAAATAACGGGTCTTAGGATACCCGTTGTGAGCGCGGTTCCTTTGACGTCATACAAAAGAATATGCCGCCTGATCCTGTACTCTCTGCGAACCTTTTCGGACAATGCAAGCACTTCTTCGTCCGTAATTCTCCGCATCTTCGCAGTCAGCCTTCTCCTTTTTACCATGTATCCCACAATTCTGATACCAAGAATGCCTGCAGCCACAAGTCCCCACACCAGCACAGCGGCTATCTGCGCCCCGTATGCGCCGTTGATTCTCGTCGTCCCGCCCGAAATCTCCTTTATATACACTATGGCACTAATCCCGTCCGCCGGACGCTGGGGTTCAAACGGCAGACAGTACGACAAATCCCTGTATGTCGGCTCCAGAAAGACCAGTGGCACCACATAGTAGAATATGGAAAACTTCAGAAGTACATCTATTGTTTTACTTGACACGCGCCCTTTTTCCCATCTCCACAGCACCATGGAGGCAGCCAGCATAAGGCTTCCCGCAAGAGACATCGTTATAATATACTGCATAATCCCCTCTTTTCTTCCGACAACTATTCCTGTGTCATTTCATCTATCAGCGCATCCAGCTTTTTCTTTTCCTCAGCCGTGATGCTGTTTCTTCCGCTCAGCGCCATACAAAACGAGCTGAGACTACCATCGTACAATTTCTCCAGAAGCTCCTCCCCCTGAAGCTTTTTGAAATCGGTTCGGGTGCCCGCCGCCGAGACAATCGATCTGGTTCTGGTAACAAGCCCCATCTCCTCCAGACGTGACAAGAATGTATTCAATGTCTGTCTTTTCCAATCCTTTCCTCTTTCGTTGAACAATTCCAATAATTGTCTGGTCTTGATGGAGTCCCCCTTTTCCCACAAAACCTCCATGATTTCCTGCTCCGTATCGGACAGACTGTACTTCAGATTCATACTTGTTTTCTTCCTTCTTTCTATTATAATCGCCCCTAGTCTGTTTTTATTGTAAGACGCAATTATAGTCATGTCAATCTAAAAAGAATCCTCTATGACATGAAAAAGGGCTGTCGTACCGCGTACAACAGCCCTTCTCTTCTTATTTTTACGGACGGTAAAACTGCTCCATAAGTCCTCTGGTCAGATAATTTGCCAGCTCCAGAATCTCATTCTCCACTTCGTCAAACAGGCGGATGCTCTCGTCATATTCCTTGTTCAGGTAAGCCTCGATCTGCAGCTTCAGCATATCCAGATGCCGGTTCAGCATGCTTGCAAGCTCGTCGTAGACGTATTCCGAGTTGGCATTTGCCAGCATGCGGGCGATCTCCTCCGCGTTCTGGCGCCAGCGGCGCTCCAACTGTTCTGCACGCTGGGTATCGCCCTCCTGCATAGCCGCCATGATCTCGCCTGTCAGCGCGGTGTGCTCCGAGAGCTGCTGGGTCAGCTGGTTTACCATGCTCTGGGGATAAAACTTTGCAAACACCTCGCCGATATCCTGCGGCGTCTGCATCAGCCTCGCCTGTACTGCCGCCTGATCCGGCAGCTTGTTGAACAGGCTGCTCTCAAACAGCAGCGTCCAGAACACATGCTGCGACCAGCTCTCCCTCATGTCGTTGTTCAATGCCAGCTCATCAATCTGTATATTCTGGTTGGTTTTTCCCGTGCAGATATTCAGGCGGGTTCCCACCTGCAAATTGTAAGGATTGACGCCCGGATTGCGCATGATAATGTCGGGAACCGTCGTCTGATAGCGCTGTGCCAGCCGATAGAAGGTATCTCCCTGCTGCACCACATGAATGATCGTTTTGCAAAAAGCCATATTTTGGATTTCTCCCATCTCATATTGCTTTATTATATGGCACGATCCGTTTTTTGGTGCGCATTCACCGCTCATCCGTAACGCTCTTCAAATTATGACAATGTTGTCAGGAAACGAGTGAATGCCTCCCTTCCCTCCGGGGTGCATTTATACACACCCGCATCCTCCAGCACCTGCATGAACACCTTACCGATTTCATCCTCGATAATCCTGTCAATGTTGGTCTCATCGATGGACGCATAGCGGGGCACAAATTCCTCCACCCAGTCCGCATGCTTTGCCAGCGTTTCGTCTGCGCGCAAATCTGCGCCGGACAGCATTGCCTCCTTGAGCTCTGCCATCTCGCCTTTCAGGCGGGCGGGCAGAACCGCCAGACCCATAACCTCGATCAGACCGATGTTCTCCTTCTTGATATGATGCAGCTTTGCGTGGGGATGATAGACGCCGAGCGGATGCTCCTCGGTGGTAATGTTGTTTCGCAGCACCAGATCCAGCTCGTAGCGTTCTCCCCTCTTTCTGGCAATGGGCGTGATGGTGTTGTGAGGTTCTCCGTCCGTCTCCGCATAGATGAACGCCGCCTCGTCCGTATAGCTCCGCCATGCATTCAGGATTCTGTCCGCAAGTGCGATGATCCTGTCCGTATTCTCTCCGCTCAGACGGATCACGGACATGGGCCATTTTACGATACCCGCCTCCACATCAGGGAAATCCTTCACTTCAAAATGACTTTCAAGCGGCGCCTTCGCCATAGCAAACTCATAGTGCCCGCCCTGGAAGTGGTCGTGGCTCAGAATGGAGCCGCCCACAATCGGCAGATCGGCGTTGGAGCCCACAAAGTAATGAGGAAACTGTTTTACAAAGTCAAACAGCTTGCAGAAGGTCGCATGCTCGATCTTCATGGGAATATGTTCACTGTTGAACACGATGCAGTGCTCGTTGTAATAGACATAGGGGGAATACTGAAAGCCCCAGCTGCTTCCGTTGATGGTCACGGGTATGATGCGGTGGTTCTGTCTTGCCGGATGGTTTACGCGGCCCGCATAGCCCTCGTTCTCCCGGCACAAAAGACACTTGGGATAACCGGACTGCTTTGCGTTCTTTGCCGCAGCAATCGCCTTGGGATCCTTCTCCGGCTTGGACAGATTGATGGTGATGTCAAGCTTTCCGTACGGGGTGTCCGTCACCCATTTTACATCCTTTGCAATACGGTATCTGCGGATATAGTCGGAATCCTGGCTCAGCTTATAATAGTAGTCGGTCGCCGCCTCGGGGGACTTCTCCTTGTAGAGCTCCCGGAAACGGCGGATCACCTCGCCGGGGCGGGGCATCAGAAGTCCCATGATCTTCGTGTCAAACAGATCGCGGTACACCACGCTGTCGCCCGCAAGCATGCCCTCTGCTGCGGCATAATCCAGCATATTTTTCAACACCGGCTCCAGCGCAACGCCTGCTGCCGCAGGCTCCCCATCCTCTCCCGGATCGTCCAGACCGAACAGCTCCAGCAGACGGTTGGTTGTATAAATTTCATCCTCCGGTGCAACCAGTCCCGTATCCAGACCGTAGCGCACCAGCTTTTTGATTTCTTCCTGTATCATTTCTCTCTCCATTCCGCGGACGCTCTTTACAGGCAGCAGGGACCGCCGCCAACTTCCACTACATAGAAATCTGCCGCATAGCCGATCTTTTTCAGGTAAGCGCTGCCCACCTTTTCCTTGAACTCCTCTATGGCAGCATCCTTCACAATGCTCACCGTGCAGCCGCCAAAGCCCGCGCCCGTCATACGGGAGCCGATGACGCCGTCAATCTTTCTCGCCTCGTCCACCAAGGTATCCAGCTCAATGCCGGTCACTTCATAGTCGTCTCTTAAGGAATCGTGGGACTGGTTCATCAGCTCCCCGAACAGCGCAATGTTGTTCTCCTTGAGTGCCTGCACCGCCTTCACCGTGCGCTGGTTCTCATAGACCGCATGTCTTGCGCGCCTGATCCGCACATCACTTCCGATCGCGTTCTTCACCGCCTCAAACTGCTCCTCGTTCAGATCGCCCAGCGTCTTGATGTCCACTACCTTCTGCAGCTCCGCCAGCGCTTCCTCGCACTCGCTTCTGCGCTCGTTATACTTGGAATCGCCCAGTCCTCTCTTCTTGTTGGAGCAGGCAATGACGATCTTTGCCTCCTTGAGCTGTACCGGCGCATACTCATAGGACAGATCCGCCGTGTCAAGGAAGATCGCGCACCCCTCCTTGCCCATGGCGATGGCAAACTGATCCATGATGCCGCAGTTTACACCGTTAAATTTGTTCTCGGAGAACTGGCCGGTCAGCGCCAGATCCTGATTGCTCACCTCAAAGCCGAACAGATCCCGCAGGATAAAGCCAGTCAGTACCTCCACGGAAGCGGAGGAGGAAAGCCCGGAGCCGTTGGGAATATTGCCGCAGAGCAGAATGTCCATACCATTCGGAACCTGCATACCCTTCTCACCGAACGCCCACATGACGCCCTTGGGATAATTCGTCCAGTCCGCCTCCTTATAAGGCTTGAGATCGTCCAGTGAGGAATCGATCACGCCCAGATTTTCAAAGTTCATGGAGTAGAATCTGAGCCTGCGGTCAGCTCTCTTTTTTGCAACCCCATAGGTGCCGATGGTTAGTGCGCAGGGAAATACATGCCCGCCGTTGTAATCGGTGTGCTCCCCGATCAGATTGACGCGCCCCGGCGCGAAGTAAACCTTTGCATCCGCAGCATCTCCAAACACTTCCGCAAACTTGTTCAATACCGTATCTTTCATTTCCATACCCATACCTCTCTTGATTCTTCTTTTTTGTTGCCTTCTATTTTCATTATATAAAAAAACAAACCGATTTCTATATCGATTTGTTTTTTGTACCTGTCAAAATGTTATATTTCAACAATTCCTCTATCTCTCTTAGCTGCCCCTTGTCCTGCCTGCTGCCTTCCTCCCTTGCCTGCTTGCGGAAAGCCGAGGGGGACATCCCCTTCATGCCCCGGAACGCCTTGGTAAAATTCAGGGCGTCCGCATAGCCGCAGGAGAGCGCAATGCTCTCTATGGAATAGCTTGTGGACTCCAGAAGCTCCCTCGCCTTCGTGATGCGGAACGCCGTGAGAAACTGCTGGGGAGACATCCCCAGATAGTTCTGGAACAGGGTATACAGATAACTGCGGTTGATGCAGACATACTCCGCCACATCCGTCACCTTTATGGGGTCGCAGTAGTTGGTCTGGATGAACGCCACCGCCTTGCGCACATAGGCATTCCCCCTGTCCGTCTCGTTCTGCTCCACCACATCCGCATCCTCCGCGATCAGGGACAGAAAGATGGACAAAAGCCCGTTCCGCCGCAGATCGTTCGCCATGCCGAATGTATTGTGCTCCATCATGTCGCGCACGGTGTCATAAAGCTCCTCCGACCGCCCGCTCTTAAAAATAGGGTGCCTGCCGGAAAGCCCCATGGCACGCAGACAGCCCTCCGCCTCGCTGCCGTCAAAGCCCACCCACACATAAGTCCACGGATCCTGACCGTCCGCCTGATAAAAGGCAAGCTCCTCCGGCTCGATCAGGAAGCCGTAACCTGCCTCCAGATGGTACTCCTTGTCCCGGGAGCGGAAAATCCCCCTGCCGCTCAACACAAAATGGATCAGATAATGGGGTTTTACGGCAGGGCCGAAGCTGTGCAGGGGCTGCGTCTGGGAACAGCCGCAACAGTTCACGTAGAGACTGCCTCTCTTCTCGTTGTTGAAATCCAGTTTATATGCTTTTTCCATAGGCTCTTACAGAATCATCTCTCTTGCGTCCAGATCAGCCTGTGCTCTGGCAAGATCTTCCCGGATCTTCAGGTGCTGCGGGCAGTGGGTCTCACATTTGCCGCATTTCACGCAGTTCTTCGCCTGCGCCTTCTCGCCGAGTTCCTTCTCCCACTCCCACGATACCACATTGTAATTGCGGTACATATGGTAGGTATTCCATGCGGAAAAGCAGCCGGGAATATTCACGCCTGCGGGACAGGGCATACAGTACCGGCAGCCGGTACAGCCGTTCTGCACACGGCCGCGCAGCACGGACACCACTTCGTCTATGGTGCCTCTCTCCACATCCGTCAGCGGACGGAACTGCGCAAAGGTCTTGAGATTATCTTCAAGCTGCTCCATGTCGGACATACCGCTCAGGATCACCTTTACGTTGGGCAGGCTCCCCACCCAGCGGAGGGCAAAGGACGCTGTGCTGGCGTCCGGATCCGCAGCCCGGAGCCTGTCGGTGATGTCGTCCGAAAACTTTGCAAGGGAGCCTCCCTTGACCGGCTCCATGATCACAAGCGGAATCTGCTTCTGCTCTGTCAGAAGATACCCCTTCATTCCCGCCTGCTCCTCCGCATCCATGTAATTGAGCTGGATCTGGCAGAAATCCCAGTCACGGGCGCCGATCATCTCCTCAAACACCTCGTAGGAGTCGTGGAAGGAGAAGCCCAGATAACGGATCTTTCCCTCGTCCTTCAATCTCTGGCAGAAGTCCACCACGCCCAGCTTCAGCATCTTGTCCCACATTCCCTTATTCATGGCATGGAGCAGATAAAAATCGATATAATCCGTCTGAAGTCTCTCAAGCTGCTCCGCAAAAATGCGCTCCGCATCCTCCACGCTGTTCACCAGCCATACAGGCAGCTTTGTTGCAAGATAATAGGAGCTACGGTCATGCTTTTTCAGCGCCCGCCCCACAAACGGCTCACTCTTTCCGTCATGGTACGGATAGGCGGTGTCAATGTAGTTCACGCCTGCCTCCAGCGCCCGGTCAAGCATCTTCTGTGCCTGCTCCTCGTCGATTTCACCGTCAGCCCGCTTGGGAAAGCGCATGCACCCGAAGCCCAGAATCGAGGTTTCGATTCCCAGCTTCTCCATCTTTCTTTTTTCCATCGTCCTTATCCTCCATTCCTATGGTATATAGCTTCCTTCCTCGTCAAACGCCACGCCGAAGGGGCTGCTGTACTCATTGATCCTGCCGAGAATCCTTGTGTATTCCCCCCCGTCCGCGGGTGTGGGGCAGAAATCGTTCCGGTAGGATACGGAGCTGACCGAGCAGGGAATCACCTTCGCCTCCTGCCCCTCCTGCTTTACACCGTCCACAAAGGTAAAGGTCTGTTGGAATATCATGGTGTCCTTGTCCTTTGGATTGCGGTTTCCGCCGAAGCAGAAATTTGCCAGTCCGTAGACAATGCAGCGCTCCTTGTATACCTCTACGCCCTGCAGAACATGGGCATGGGCGCCAAGCACCAGATCCGCTCCCCAGTCGATGCATTTGTGTCCCAGCTCCTTCTGGTAATCCTCAGGGTAGTTCTCCCTCTCCTCGCCCCAGTGACAGCAGGCGATCACCAGATTCACCTGTTCCTCCTCGCGCAGATACCGGATCCCATCCTCCAGATACGCCTCCACCGCGTTTCCGTCGTACACCTCGTTTACGGAGACAAAGCCGATGCGGATGCCCTGTGTCTCATAGATGCCGGTAATATTGTCGTAGGCATACACGATTCCCGCCTCCTCAAAGGCTGCCACCGTATCATCGCTTCCCTGCTGCCCGTAGTCCAGCCTGTGGTTGTTGCCGAAGCTGACCGCCTCCACGGAGGCTTCCGTCAAAATGCCGATATACTCGGGATCACCCTTCATGTTGAACTCTTTTTCCACAAGGTCGTCACAGAAGGTCAGCACGCCCTCAAAATTCACGATAGTCATATCGTCCGCCTCGAAGATGTCCTTTACATTCTGTAAGAAATAGGCGTTGTCCTTCTTGTCATACATCTCCCGAAAGGTTCCCTCATAGCCCTGCCCCGCGTGGTTTCCAAGCGTCACATCCCCCGCCGCCGTTATGGTCAGGGTCACGATCTGCGGCTCCGGAACCGTGGTTTCCGTCGCCTCCGTAGAAATTGCCGTTTCCTCTGCCGTTTCCGCGGGATTCTCCGCCGTGCTCTCCGGGACGGTTCCCTCTGTCGGCACCGCCGCTGAAGGGTCTGCCCCGCAGCCGCACAGCAGAAAAATGAGCATCGCAGCGGACAAAAAAATTCTTCTTTTTCGTCTTTTCATTTGTACTCCGTTTCACAAACTCACATTCTTTTTCCTGATTTCTTGATTATAACACATACCCCCCAAAAAATGAAGAATAATGAATTTACGGGGCTGATGTAGCAGTTTTTCCCACATTATTGTATAATAAGCCAAACAGATTCCGGAGGAACGATTATGGAACAGAACGCCAAAATTCTATTAGTGGACGATGACGCGGAAATCCGTGAGGTCATCCGTATACTCTTGGAAAGCGAGGGCTGTGAAATCGTGGAGGCAGACAGCGGAGCCCGCGCCGTAGAGATCATGGATAATACCATAGACCTCATCATCATGGATGTGATGATGCCCGGCATATCCGGCATTCAGGCATGCGAGGCGATCCGCAAGCAATATGTGACCCCCATCCTGTTTCTTACCGCAAAATCCACCGACACCGACAAGGTGATCGGTTTCTCGGCAGGCGGCGATGATTATCTGGTAAAGCCCTTCTCCTACACGGAGCTTCTCTCCCGTGTGAAGGCTCTGCTGCGCCGCTGTTACCAGTACACGGGCATTGCCAAGCCCGCTCCCCAGCATATTATCTTTGTCCACGATCTTCAGATCGATCTGGACAAACAGCGGGTCATGCGCGGAGATACGGAAATCGAGCTGACGGAGATCGAGTACCAGATTCTGGTGCTTTTGGCATCCAACCGCCAGAAGGTTTTCTCCGTCCAGAACATCTACGAGAGCGTCTGGAACGAGCCGTACTTCTCCTCCTCCAACAATACCGTGACAGTGCATATCCGAAACCTGCGCAAAAAGCTGGAGCCCGATATACAGGAGTCAAAATACATTCAGAATGTCTGGGGGCGTGGTTATCGTGTTATATAGAGCATTCCATTTTGTAAAAGATCATCTTGTCGTAAAACTGGCTCTGGTCGTGACCGTCCTTGCAACGGGAGCCTATTTTCTGATCACTCCCATCCAGTCCCTGTTCTACAATATGTTGGACTACTATTATTATGACTGCGGAAATCTGGAGCGGATCGAGGCGGAATACCGCGTTACGCTTCAGGAATACATCACGGCTCAGAACATCGCCAGCACGGACATTGACGCGCTCTACGAGTGGAATGTGGAGAATCCCGATGTCAGTCTGGCGCTCTCGGACGACACCTACATCTACTACATCGTGTACTCGGAGGAGGCTTCTTCCTCCCTGACCGCCTACAACAACTCCCATGTGCTCAAGGAAAGAAAAAGCTCCTCACTGCTGGCTTCTTATGCGGTTTTTTATCCCTATGACTGTACGGACGGGGGAACGCTTTTAATCTCGTTGTCCTACTACGGCTCCTCCCATTTTTATCTGGCAGCCTACTATCTTTCCCTGATCATATGCCTGCTTTTGTTCCTGATCCCGCTGCTTCTGCTCATCCGCAGCAAGATGCACTATATCCAGCAGCTCTCCGGGGATCTGCATATTCTTGAGGGCGGCGATCTGCTTCATCCGGTAAAGGAGCGGGGCAGTGACGAGCTGTATTATCTCTCCCATGGAATCAACCAGATGCGTCTTGCCATTGTAGAAAAGCAGGAGCAGGCTGCGGCAAATGACAAGGCAAACCGTCAGCTTGTAACCTCCTTATCCCACGACCTGCGCACGCCGCTGACCTCCATCATCGGCTATCTGGAGATCATGAAGCAGCATAAATGCAAGGACGAGAAGCAGTTGGAGGAATTTATTGCAAAGACGCAGGAAAAAGCCTTTGTGATGAAGGAAATCTCAGATAAGCTGTTTGAATATTTTCTGGTGTCACAGAAGGTCTCCGAGGAGTACCACATGGAGGATTTCGCGATCCCCGATCTGCTCTCCAGCCTTCTGGACAACCAGATTTTTGACCTGTCAAACCACGGCTATACGGTGGAGGCTCCCTTTGATGCGGCGGACTTCCACGGCATCTGCCGTATGGATGTGGAATTTATGCAGCGGGTGCTGGACAACATCCTAAGCAACATCCGCAAGTATGCCGATCCCACCCTTCCCGTGAAGATCACGGCGTCCGAATCGGGCAAGGTCTTCTCCCTCTGTTTTGAGAACGGCGTGAACGAAGCGCTTGTCTGCTCGGAAAGCACCGGAATCGGCTTAAAGACTTGCAGGCGGATCATGGCGGAGCACCACGGAGAGCTGATCACTTCCCGCTCCCCGCAGCACTTTGCCATTGAAATCCGCCTGCCGCTTATCAGGTAGAGGAGCTTATTCCTGCTCCTCTACATATATTTTTGCCCTGCTCTGAATGATCTGTGCAGTTTCATCCGCCGTTTTCTGCCCTGCGAAGTACGCTGCCGCTTCCTCCGTCACAATGTTCATCAGACTGCTGTCAATTCTGAGCGTCTGGTTCAGGGAGGTCAGCAGTCCCATCACCTGATCCACATCCTCCTGTGTCATGGGATGGATCGGAATCTCTACACTTCCCACATAATAGGTATCGTTGTACTCAACCTTGTTGCCGTCCACATCATAATAGTAGGGCGGCTGCATCGCGTCCGCTGCCTTCTTCTCCAGCGCATCCAGGCTGACGGGGAAGTTGTAGACGCTGTCCTGATAGTCCGCCTCCAGAAAGCTCTTGACAAAGCTCCACGCCGCATCCTGATTTGCGGACTTGGAGGAGATTGCCAGCACCAGAGAAGGGGAGATCGCGGAACCGTTGCCGGATTCCTCCGGGAAGCCGATGAAGGTGATCGGCTCGCCGAACTGTCCCTGACTCAAATACTTCTGATCCGTAAAGGTGCTGACATAGGTCATAAGCAGCGCCGCCCTGTTATTTCTGTATACGGCGTCAAGCTCGCTCCAGTCCTGCTCGCTGATATTGTCATAATTGATGGTTTCCGGCAGGGTATTCAGGAAGGCCAGAAACTGCTTGAAGCTGTCCGTGTCAAATTTGCAGCTTTGGGTATTCCAGTCCAGAAACTCTCCGCCCGACAACTGCATAAAGTTGTTCAGCACTTCGCCTCTTGTCGCCTGGGAAAATACATCCGTCTCCGCGCCGAGCCCCGCTGCAAACTGCTCAAACTGTTCATAGCTCCAGCCCTGATTTTCCCCTACAAGGGAGGTCTTTCCCACCATGGTGGAAACGCCGAAGGAGGTCACAAGCTGATACAGCTTTCCGTCCACCGCATAGGCGTCGAAGATATTCGTCAGATAACGGCTTCTGTCGATGCCGTTGTCCCCGTCCATGAACGGATAGAGATCCGCAAACAATCCCTTTCCGATGTAGCTGTCAATGGGCATATCCGCATTTGACACAATGATGTCGGGAATATTTCCCGCGATCAGATCCGCATTCATTCTTGTCTGTGCCGCCGTGTTATCGTCGTCCGTGTTATACACAGAGTAATCCGTCACCTTGATGCGGTAATCGTCACTTTCCTTATTGAATGAAACCACCCGGCTGAGCAGGGTAGAGTCGATGTAGATGCCTCCCATGGTGAGCGTGATCTTAGTCTTTACGTCCTCGGGCTTTACCTTTGTAAATTTCGAGTAGTGGCTGCTGTTGTCGCTGTCGCTGTAATACTGGGCATAAAATTCCGTTTCGCTCACCGCACTCAGGTTGTATATACTGCTTACGCTCAGGTCGGAATCTACAAAATTCATAAGCTGCACACAGCTGTTATCCGCCAGGTTCAGCCCATAGACGCCATCGGAGGAGGACGTCATCAGATCATATCCGATACCGGCATAGAAGCTATAGCCCTCCATGTTCTCCGGCACAATCGCCTCCGAAAACTGTCCGTTTGAAAGATCCAGTTTCTGAAAGGCAATCCCCTTATCCTGCCAGCTCACAATCGCCACGCTGCCATCCCGCAGCATCACGGCATTATCAATACTATTCTGGGCTTTCAGCATCTTAACCAGATTGAGTTCCTCGTCATAGATCAGCACGCTCTGGCTTGTGATCAGCACCAGATTGCCCTTTCCGTCCGAAAGGATCTGGTTCACATAATCTCCGACAGCGCTGTTCTTATCCATTGCGATATCAGCCGAAGCGATCTCGCTTCCATCGGACATTGCCCTTCTCACGATCCTTTGTACTGCGTTGTAACTGTAATCCTCTTCATTGCCGGAGTTTGTTGTCACGGTCTGTACCGCATAGATGTCTCCGCCTGATCCCACAGCAAAAATATTTTCGGAGATACCCGTTTCGCCGCCGTTTTCAAAGCTGAGCTCCGCATAAGAGAGCTGATTGCCCTCTGTGTCATATACGGCATAGAACAGAACAGCTGCATCGTCCTCATACCTGCCCCCGTTCATATATAAGCTGCCGTTTGCGTACTGAATGTTATACACATTGCTAAGATTAATGTCCGAGAAGCAGACCTCCTCTTCCTGGTATACATACTGCTTTGTTTTCTCCGCAGCGGTCTCATTTGTCACCGTGCCGCCCGCTCCTGCGCTGCCGCAGCCCCCAAGTGCCAAAGCAGCCGTCAGAAGCAATGCTCCCGCACACCTTGTAAGCGCTTTCCTTTTCATACTAATCTCCATTCCGCAGACGCATTTGGGTTCCTTTCGTCCGCTACCAAACAGTCTAGCATCAAATATATAAAAATCAACACTAAAAACTATGAAGAAATATGAAGAATTTGTTGCTCATTTTCCATCCATTTTTCGCTATTTTTTACGAAAAAAAACGAAAATTTTTGTGTAAAACATAGAAAATATGCTTTTTAAGCATTCTTTCGCCCGATTTTTGCGCAAATATAGTATGATATTCTTATCAACTGCCTTTGGCAGAAACAGGGGGTACCAGTGTGAAAGAAAAGAAACAGTCCTTTAAAATTCCTTTATTCCGGAAAATCAGCTTTAAACTGACGCTTTGCTTTTTGATTCCCGTGTGTTTCATTATCCTGCTGGGCGTCACTTCTTTCAAGAAAGCGGAGAATGCGATCACGCAGAACTACGAAACTTCCTCTTTGCAAACCATGTCTGCCATGAACCGGTATCTCTCTCTTGCCATAGACATTGTACAGTCAAATTATAAGACCTACAATGTGGAGGGCGACCTTGTGGGCTATGGAAAGGGTCTGTATAACAGTGACAGCTACAGCCGCTCCAACATTGGGTCCACCTACGCCACGACCTTCAAGGGGCATGTGACCACGGATGCCCTGATTTCCAATATATTCCTGCTCACCGACGCTACGCAATCCATCATTACAACAACGCAGTCCGACCTTGATAATCTGTACTCTGCTTTTGCGCAGACCCCTCAGGGAGCGCTGGTTGCCTCCGACGCCTACTCCTATTTTCTTCTGGGAAATCAATGTGAGGCGGATGCCGCACTGGGTACGGATTCCTCCAAATACTGCCTGCGTCTTGTCCGGGGCATCGCCGGAGCCAAGGCTGCGTTTCTTGTAGATATCAGCTACCCAGTTCTTGCGGACACACTGGCAAGCTTAGACTGCGGGGAAGGCAGCTATGTAGGGCTGATCACCGTGGACGGTTCCGAATTTTATTCCACGGAGGCGAACGGGTTCTCCATCGGAGGTACGGATTTCTTCCGGGCGGCGGCCGCATCCGAGGAAACCTCCGGTATGCAGTATGTGACTTTGGGCGATACACAGTATCTTTTCCTTTATTCCAAGCTGACCTCCCGGAGTGCAACCATCGTTGCCATGATTCCCCAGACAACGATCATGGCACAGGCGGACGATATCCGCAATCTGTCCATCGCGATCACCGTAGCTGCCAGCATTATTGCAGGGCTCCTCGGCATGCTGATCGCCAACTCCTTTGCGCACACCATCAAGGGAATTTTAAAGAAGCTTCAGCTTGTATCCGAGGGTGATCTGACCGTAAGGGTAGACACACGCAGAAAAGATGAGTTTATGGTTCTGTGCAGCGGCATCAACAGCATGATCGGCCACATGAAGCATCTGCTCGCCAACGTGAAAACCGTCACCGACAATTTAAGCTCCGCCTCCTCACAGGTGGCGGGCACCTGCGAGACCTTCATTCACACCTCACAGGATATTCAGGCATCCATCGGAGAGATCGAAGTGGGTACGAGCCGTCTCGACACGGACTCCGCCGCCTGCCTGAGCCAGATGGATTCCCTGTCCGAGCAGATCAGAACCGTTTCCGGCAACACGACCCAGATCCGGGATCTGACCGCCACCACAAGCCAGTCCATACGCCTTGGCATCGACTCTGTGGAAAAGCTGAACGAAAGTGCAAAATCTACCTATGATATTACACAGAACGTGATCTCCTCCATCGAAGTCCTTGCGGAGAAATCCAAATCCATTCAGGAGATCGTAAACGTGATCAACTCTATCGCGGAGGAGACCAGCCTGCTGTCCCTGAACGCTTCCATTGAGGCGGCCCGTGCCGGCGAGGCGGGACGCGGCTTCACAGTCGTTGCGGAGCAGATCAAAAAGCTGGCAAACCAGTCCATCTCCGCCTCCGACGAAATTCATCACATTATCGATGAGATCGTGCTGAATACCGAATCCGCCGTTGAGGCCGCCAAACGTTCCGAGGACACCGTTTCCGTGCAGGAGAAAGCGGTGGAGATAACCGCCCGCTCCTTCCACGATATTAACGAAAAGGTTTCCGTATTGGTGGACACCCTTGCCACCATCTCCACCAATATGGAGAACATGGAGCAGGATCGGAAGAACACGCTGGCATCCGTGGAAAGCATTTCCACGATCTCCACGGAAACTGCGGCAGGCACCTCCAACGTGACCACGACGACCAACGAGCAGCTTTCGGCAATCGAAAATCTGGAGCAGGAAGCATCCAATATGCAGAAGCTCTCGGAAAAGCTTACCGAGCTTATGGCAGGCTTCCGCATTTAAAAACTTCGCCCCTCCCGCCAGTTTCCCTGACAGGAGGGGCGAAGTCTCAGGGTTCTTCCGCAGAACAGAAATCCTGCGTCATTCCCGCAATATCCTCATGACTGCTTTCCGTCGCTTCGCTCTGCATCACATTCTGACCGGTTTGGGCTACTCCCCTTTCCTTTTACTTGATCTCCTTTGCCTGATTTGCGGCGATCACCGCGCCGATTGCCGTTGCGTAGTCGGAATACTCCGGAATCGTGATCTCCACATCCCACAGGCTCTTGAAATCCTTGATGATGTGCTGGCACTCGAAGAACTTGGTCAGACCGCCGATCAGGATGTAATCCTTGATTCCCGTCCCCACGGTCGCCAATATGCCCGCCTGACAAATGTTCTCAATCACCATATGTACAATTCCCGCCGCAATGTCCTCCTGGCGCGACTGTGCATCCGCCTTGCCAAAGTTGGACGCCGTGACATCCAGATTCAGTCCCGGCAGTTTCTCCTTCGCGAGGTCTCCTATGCGCAGGTCTATCTTCGCCACATCGCCCTGGCGGGACATTGCGGCGATTTCATGGATATCCGCGGTGTTGAGCATAATGGAAGAAAGGCCGCAGATGGTTCCGCCTCCCAGACCGACACCGCCCAGATATTTCATTTCATTCTCGGTCACCTTCACATAAAAGCTTCCCGTTCCCATGCTGACCACGATCACTTCTTTTTTGTCGGTCAGATAATATCCTCCCGTTCCGGTGGCTTCAAATTCATCTATTTTATAGGTAGGACGCCCATAGACCGGTTTATCCACATACTTGCTTCCCACGCCGGTAATATATACACCGGATACATCCGTAAGCTCCAGACTGTTTTCATACAGATATCTGCCGAAAGCGCCGTAGAGCGACGCCACCTGACTGTCTGCGCGCACCACCATGGGAACCAGCATGCGCTCCTGCTCAAACGCCACAATCTTGGTCGTACTGCTTCCAATATCTATTCCAATCCTTACTTCCATAGCCATCCTCGCTTTGTCTGGGTCACATACGCAACCGATTCTGTTAAAAGTATAACACACCAAAATCATTCTGTATACCGCATAAAGATTTTGTTAATGTTTTTTCTTTTGTCTTATTTGTTCAATATGACGATTGTCAATCTTTGTCTGCTGGTGTAGAATACACAATTATGTGAAAATGATTACACGGCAATTTGTGCTGCGGACGCCGCAAATATGCCCCTGTCGCCGAGCCTGATCCCCCTGTCGGCTTCACGTTTTTCCCCAAAAAGCGTCTGCGGAATGGAGATTCATATGGCTGCACAAATTTTGGCTATTGTTATTTTTCTGGCTATGTTCATCCTTATCATTACGGAAATCTGGGAGCGCCATGTCATTACTCTGGCATGCGGCCTGCTCACCCTGATCGGCGTCATGGGCATTGCCATGCGCAGTCCCTCGGCAATCTGGGAGACATTAAATCTGCGCTGCTTCTTCACCCCCGGTTTCTGGTATTCCGCGGCGGAGACAGTAGAAACCTCCAGCGGCATCAACTGGGAGACCATCCTGTTCATTCTGGGAATGATGATCATGGTGGAGGGTATGGCAAGGGTCGGCTTTTTCAGGTGGCTCTGCATGCGCATTGCCGGTATGGTCAAATACAAGGTAATTCCCATTTTCATCACCTTTATGCTGCTGTCCACCTTCCTTGCCATGTTCATCGACAGCATCACGGTAATCCTGTTTCTGGCAGCCGTCACCATCGAATTGTCGCAGCTGCTGAAATTCAATCCGGTTCCCATGATCCTGTCCGAGATTTTCTGTGCCAACCTCGGAGGTTCCGCCACCATGTGCGGCGATCCCCCCAACATCATCATCGGAACCTCTCTCGGTTACTCCTTTGTGGATTTCATCTGTAATACGGGTCTGATCGCAGGCATATCCTTAGTTGCGGTTATTGTTTATTTCTACTTTATTTTCCGCAAGGAACTGACTGCCAACAAGGCAGTGATCGATCCGTCCACATGCCCGAAGCCCGCAAAGGCAATCAAGAGCAAAAAGGGCTTTGCGGTCAGCTGCGTTATTTTTCTGAGTGCCATCATTCTTCTGGTGACCCATGCTCAGACCGGGCTTACCGTGTCCACAATCGGTGTGTTTATCGGCGTGGTAACGCTGCTCACCTCCGGAAAAGCTGCTCTGGAACTGTTGAAAAAAGTCGATTATAAGACTATACTGTTCTTTATAGGGCTGTTTGTTGTAGTGGGCGGTCTTGAGCAGACCGGCGTCCTGAAGCTCATGGCAAGCTTTATCGGCAAGATCAGCGGCGGCAACATTATGCTGATGATCGCCATAATCTTGTGGATTTCTGCCATCGCCAGCGCTTTTGTGGACAATATTCCTTTTGCCGCCACCATGATTCCCATTATCAACAGTCTTGCGGCAACACAAGGCGTGGATCTTTCCGTGCTGGCGTGGGCGCTTGCCATGGGTACTGACATCGGCGGCAGCGCAACTCCTATCGGTGCCTCCGCAAACGTGGTAGGTATCGCCACAGCCGCAAAGGAAGGACATATTATCAAATGGGGGCGTTACTGTAAGGCAATGGTGCCTGCGACCCTGATGGTGGTTCTGGTATCCATGCTGGTCATCTATGTCAGATATTTCTAGGAGGAGATTGTATGAGCGATCAGTTAATTATCTCTATCGGACGTGAATTTGGAAGCGGCGGTCACGAGATCGGCGAGAAGCTTGCGGAGCTTTATCACCTTCCCTTTTACGACCACAACCTGTTGGACGAAATTGCAAAGGCAAGGGATCTCGACGGCAATGAGCTTGCCGCCTTCGACGAGTCTGTGCGCAACAAGCTTTTGTCCCGTACCGTATGCGGCTTCAACAATTCCCCCTCCTACAATGTGGCGCATCTGCAGTTTGACTATCTGAAAAAGAAAGCGGACGCCGGAGAATCCTTTATTATCGTAGGGCGCTGCGCAGAGCATGTCCTCCGCTCCACCAAGGGGCTGATCTCCATTTTTGTGCTGGGCGACCGTGAGGAAAAGCTGGCGCGCGTTATGCGCATCTATCATCTGCCGGAGGACAAAGCCGAAAAGCTGATGAAAGAGAAGGACAAAAAGCGTAAGGATTACCATAACAGCTACTGCGACGGCAAATGGGGCGATTCCAGAAACTACGATCTGAGCGTCAACAGCAGCAAGCTCTCCATCGAGGAGAACGTAAGGCTCTTGCAGGAGTACATCAATGCAAGACGCGCACATGTATAGATACATTGTATAAGCAGTCCCCAAAGGGGCTATTTTCGGGGAAAGGGGCTCACCCATGCATCCCTTTCCCCTCAATTTTTTTCTTATCCAAACTTTTTTATTTTTTTTCATGTAGCCCCTTGACAATCACACATTATTTCTGTAAAATAACGTTTGTTGTGACGCAGAGGTGTCTGTAATGTGTTGCAGTTCTCTTGCTTTCAAGGTGTTTCGCCCAGATAGCTCAGTTGGTAGAGCAGAGGACTGAAAATCCTCGTGTCACTGGTT
>ENA-ORNF01000122-ORNF01000122.1-human-gut-metagenome-genome-assembly--contig:-NODE-122-length-73114-cov-7.793400_pt1 | contig 73114 bp, 58 predicted proteins | sample MGYA00242110_ERZ509012 | MGnify/ENA primary metagenome ERZ509012 (study PRJEB26280, sample SAMEA2338714) | human gut metagenome | biome: human gut; feature: human-associated habitat; material: faeces... | reverse complement strand
GGAATTACTGCATGATGATGACATGAGGGAAGAAGGAAGAGAGGAAGGCCTGGAAAAAGGGCTGGAAAGAGGGATAAGGGGCTTTATTCTGGACAAGCTGGAGGACGGCGTGGAGAAGGAGATCATCATCCGCAAGCTTAGAAAAGTGTATGGGCTGTCAGAGAAGGAGGCAGAGACCCGCATGGAGGAGTGCAGGGGCTGCCTGTCGGGAAAGGACGCTTAAGGGAATCTTACCATGTCGGCATGCAGCCCCGGCATTTTGAACGGCTTCCGTGATTTTACCAGATATGGGCGCGTGTTGGAAAGATATAAGGAGCCTATCACAGCGGTGATCCGCGAACTGTACGGCAACAGCGGGAAAAGTGTGTATGAGATTGCACTTGCCGAAGGGCACTACCAGAATGACAGGTGCTTTGACGCGCTGGTGCTTGTGACGGGAACCATTTCGCTGATCGAATACGAGGATGATATGCGGTGCCTGTTTGTAGCCATGGCTTTGCAGATGAGGATTCTGCTGGTAAACGGACAGACCAAGGCGGCGAAACCGCTGGTAGAAAAGATCCGGGAGAGGATTTATAAGACCGGATGGGAGGAACTGACCTCCAGCCTGAATGCGCTGGAATGTCTGGCTGCCTGCTACGACGGGCGCAGGGAATGAGCAATGATGAGATTGCCGGGAAGCTGGGAAAAAAGGCGGGAACCATCAAGTTTCACAGCCATAAAATTTTCCGAAAGCTTCAGGTGCAGAACAGACAGCAGGCAGTGAACCGCGCGAGGGAGAACGGGCTGCTGTAATATAATAAAAAAGCCGGACGCAGAGACGCAGTGCTGTTTGGAGGAAATCATGAATGCAATTACAAAGAACTGGATCTCGGAAGAAATGATTTCGCAGATGGTGAGCCGTGCCTGCAAGGAGCCGACTCCGGTAAAACGGATCAAGGCACTTTCGGGCGGATTCTGCAGTGCGGTTTATCTTGTGGAGACAGAGCAGAAAATGGTTCTCAAGGTGGCATCCGACGCGCAGGTGAAGGTGATGCGGCATGAGAGGGAGTATGTTCCGACAGAGGCGCAGATGCTGCGGACTCTGCATGAAAAGACCACGATTCCGGTGCCGGAGCTGATCTACTATGATGACAGCGCGGAAATTTGCGATGTTCCCTACTTTTTTATGAGTTTTCTGGAAGGGAAACCCTTGAGTGAATGCGGTGATGTGAACGAGGAGCGGCGGGAGTGCATAAAAGGGCAGATGGGAGATATCACGAGGCAGATCTGCACACCGGAGGCGCCTGTGTATGGTATTCCCAACATAGAGGAAAGCTACTGCAGGCGGAACAGCGAGTTTGTTTACCTGCTGTTTGACTGGCTTCTGCTCGACGCCGAGGAAAAGCAGGTGGAAATCCCCGGCATTTCCCCCAAGCAGCTGCGGGAGATGATCAAGAGCTGTGCGGAGGAACTGGATTCGGCAGCTTCTCCCAGATACATTCACACGGATACCTGGGACGGAAAAATGCCGCATCCTTGTATACCGGATCTGGCAGCGGCTCGGCATGGTCGTGGAGCGGGGATACCGGGGGTACGAGGATCCGCATATGTATGAATGGGTTCTGGGGGAATTTACAAAGGAAGTAAACCGGCTGCGTATTGACAGATCCTGAGAAAAGAATTATACTCCTGATATATAACGAACGATATATATTGTCATGATATATTCGGGGGCAGGAGGTTTTTTATGGCGCCGAAAAACAAGTTTACCAGAGCCGAAATGGTCACGGCAGCCGTGCGTGTGGTGCAGAAAAAGGGAAGACGCGCATTGACGGCGCGGGCCATAGCGGATGAATTGGGAGTGTCTACCCAGCCGATTTTTACCTGCTTCAAGACAATGGAGGAAGCACAGAATGAAGTGCGGGCGGCAGCGGAAGAAATCTATGAGAGGTATGTCTCAGAAGGGCTTAAAGCGCCGGTTCCGTTCTACGGCTTCGGCATGAGTTATACCCGCTTTGCCGGGGAAGAACCGGAATTGTACAGACTTCTGTTTCTGGAAGGGGCGGCGCACGGGGAGAATGGTGCCATGGAAGCCATGCATCGTTCGCAGAATCTGATCAGGGAATCGCTTGAAAAGATATACCATATGGATGCGGACACGGCAGACCGGTATTTCCGGGATATGTGGCTGGTGGTACACAGTCTGGCAACCCTGATTGTCACGGGGGAGTGCCCCTATTCGGAAAAAGAAATCGGTCAGATCCTTACGGGGTTCAGTGTCAGCCTGTGCAAGGCGATCAAGGAAATTCCCGGATTTGTGGAGGGAACCTTTGACAGGGACAAGGAATTTCGCAGACTGTTTGAGGGCTGACGCGGGTAGCCCGGGACGAGTACGGATTCGTGAGCTTATAACGTAATAAAAAGACAAGGCGAGACGCTTAAGACGCAGTGCTGGATGTGGAGACACTCAGCAACTGCGTTTTTTGATTTCATGGAAAATTACGCCGGGCAAAATTTGCTGCGGCGGGAGAACAAGGGAAGAAAGGATGAGGTAACAAGAGATGAAAAACGGAAAAGACAACAGGAAAACGAAGGAGAGCAGCCAGGTTCTGGTGCAGAACGAAAAGAAGGCGAACAAGGCGGTCGCGAAGGTGATGCGGATCACCTTTCTGCTGTATACATTGGTGTTCCTCCTCAATGTGCTCGGCGTGTTCGTGATCGAAATGAAAATCATGGTGACGGCGTACCTTCTGGCGACGGTGTTTTTGTGGGTTCCGACGCTTCTGGTAAATGTGATGAAGCTGGAGGAGGCGTGGGTAAAGTATGTGATCACCGTGGCGGCGGTCTGCTTTGTGACCGTGTCGGTGATCACGCTGACCTATCATGTGGTGGTGCTGTATATTTACGCCGTAGCCATCGCCAGTCTGTACTTTTCAAGAAAATTGAATATCATGGCGACGGTGCTCTCCGTAATCGGGGTATCGGCGGGGCAGTGGCTCGCTTTTGTCTTGAATACACTGCCGGATAAAAATCTGCCCACCCTTTACAAGCTGTTTGTGTTTGGCATCGTGCCGAGAGCGTTGGTGCTGGTGGCGCTGGCAGCTATCTTTACCATGCTGTGCAGACGGACTGCGGAGATGCTGTCCAATCTGCTTGGAGCGGAGGAGCAGGAAAAGCTGATGGCGGACATGAAGCAGATGCAGGAGCAGTCTGGTCGTACCTCGGAATACCTCCTTTCCATGGTGCGTGATCTGTCGGGAATTTCCGAGACCTCCGCAGCGGCAAACGAACAGATCTCCAGAGAAACGAAACAGGTGCTGCAAAGCTTCAGCGACAACACTGCAGAGATTGAGAGAATGAACAGAAAGACGCAGGAGATCAACGCCCAGCTCATTGCCCTTGACGAGAGAAACAGACAGATCACCGGGCTGGCGGGACAGATCAATGATCAGGCGAAGGATAATCAGGAAAAGATGGATTCCGCGGTCCGCAGCATGGAGCAGATCAATGACAGCACCGACGAGTGCAGGGGCGTGATCGCAAGGCTCGGCGAAGAATCCAAGGAGATCTTAAGTATTGTGCAGCTCATCAAGAGCATTTCGGGACGTACAAACATCCTTGCCCTGAACGCCAGCATAGAGGCAGCCAGAGCGGGGGAGGCGGGAAAAGGCTTTACCGTGGTGGCACATGAGATCCAGAAGCTTTCCGATCAGACCGGAGGCGCAGTGGAAAATATCGGAAAAATTGTAAATGAAGTGGTAAGCAGCACGGAGACGGCAGTGGCTGTAATGGATCAGAGCGTACAGCTCGCCAGAAACGGTATGCAGGATATCCGTAACGTGCAGGGCTCCACGGAAAAGATCACACTGTCCAATAAGGAGTTGTCCGAACAGATGGCGGAGGTGGAGAAAACCACCGAGGCGGTCAGAAGCAGGAGCTGCGATATTGCTGAGGGCATGAGGCAGGTCAACGACAGCACGAAGGAGAATTGCAGCGCTGTGGAGCAGGTGGCATCCGCAACCCAGGAGAACCGCGCGGGCATCGAGGAGATCGAGAGAATGGTGCTGAAGGTAAGGGAACTTGCTGAGAATCTCCACGAAAGTACACGCTTAATTGTATAATTTTCTTGACAAATCATCGCCTGTATGTATAATAGTTACATGTACGAGAACGGCAGACAGTTGTGTTTTTTAAGATGATTGCGTTGAACAAAGGGGTTCAGGGCACTTTTTTTGTATTAAGGCCTGTTTTAATGAGGTGAAGTGGTAGCACGGTAAAGATACGAAACCTCAGTCCCGATGGATACGTTCCTCTGTCAAAGAATACAGTTGTTTGCCGAACGTAATAATTTATCGAGAGGAGAAAAATTATGAGAAAGAAAGTATTAAGCTTGCTGCTGGCATCCGTTATGGTAGTTAGCCTGGCAGCCTGCGGCGGCGACAAAACCCCCGCAAACGGCGAATCGTCAAGCTCTGTACAGGACAGTTCTCAGGCAGGCGGTGATAATACCGGTGTAACCGGCGCAACCTATACCTATCACACCTACTCATCCGCACTGGCTACCAAATGGAACGAGCATTCCTGGGATACGAACGCTGACGACGCCATCCGCAGCTATGTGACCAGCCCGCTGGTTGACCTGACCATTCTGGATTCCGAGAACGGCGTTTATCAGTGGTGCTATGAAATGGCAACCGCTGTTACCGATGTGACCGCAGATCATCAGGATGATCTGACCAAGTACGGAGTATCCTTTCAGGCAGGAAAGGATGCAACCAACACCACCTCCGGTTATGTGTATGAGATCAAACTGAGAGAGGGTGCTACCTGGCAGGATGGTACCCCGATCAATGCAGATACTTATATCTATTCCATGAAGCAGCTTCTGAATCCTGATATGCAGAACTACCGTGCAAACCTGTATTATTCAGGAGAATCCGCAGTTGCAGGCGGTTTTGCAATGTATAACTCCGGCCGTTCCGTAAAGATGGAAAATGCGGCAAATGCAGCTTATGCAGTTTCCGACCTGGTACTGGGCGAGGACGGCGTATATACCACTCCCGACGGTGAGCCCGTGTACATTGCAACCGCAAGTGCACTGACCTGGCTGAGCGGCAATGCACTGGCTGATTATGTGGATACTTACGGCGATGCTTACTTCGGTGTGGACAGCTTTGAGAAGCTTCGTGCTGCAGCAGACGCAGACGGCTATGTAGCCCTGACAGAGGAGACTCTGGCAGATATCGTAGGTGTGATCACCGCAGTTGCTGACTGGGGCGAGAGCGCAGACGACGCTGCAAACTATCTGGTTTATGACACCACCTTCCCCGTTGTTGACTATGACGCAACCGTTGGATGCTACAAGGTGGACGACTACACCATCCGCTACGTAACCCAGAACTATATTGATGAGAACTACTTCATGACCTCCCTGACTTCCAACTGGCTGGTATATGAGCCTCTTTACGAAGCAGGAAAGGATACTACCGGATCTCTGGTAACCACCGATTACTGCACCTCCGTTGAGACTACCATGTCCTACGGTCCTTACAAGCTGGTATCCCTGCAGACAGACAAGCAGATGGTACTGGAGCAGAACGAGAATTACTGGGGCTACACCAAGCAGGACGACGGCAGCCTTCTGAGCATGACCGAGTTCCTTGTGGACGGAGAGTCCGTTCCCCAGTGGCAGACCAACAAGATTGTAATTGACGTTATGGATGACGCTGCTGCAAAGCAGGCATTCTTAAAGGGTGAGCTGTCTGAGTGGACTCCTTCCTCCGACGATCTGGTAACCTACGCAACCAGCGATCGTCTGTACAAGGTTGACCAGACCTACACCATGTCCTTCTTCTTCAACACCAATCTGGATAAGCTGAAAGAGATGGACAACTCGAAGGGAAATACCAACTCTGTTGTAATTTCCAATGTTAACTTCCGTAAGGCATTCAGCCTTGGTATCGACAGAACCGAGTGGGTTGGCGCAACGCCCGGCTACATGCCCGCTTATGCAACCATGAACAACCTTTACTTCTATGATGTATACAATGACCCCAGCTCTTCCTACCGTGGATCCGATGAGGCTATGCAGGCAATCTGCAATGTATACGGTGTAGAGTACGGCGACGGTACACCGTACAAGACCCTGAAGGAAGCATATGATTCCATCAACGGCTACAACCTGACCGAGGCACAGGCTCTGATGAAGCAGGCTTGTGAGGAGCTGGTTGCGGACGGTCTGTACACTGAGGGAGATCCCATCCACATCCGTGTGGGCTACAAGGCAGGTGCTCTTGATTCCGCAGACAACAACCAGATCGAACTGATGAACAAGTACATCAACGCCGCAGCAGAGGGCTCCGGCTTCGGAACCATCACGCTGGAGGCAATCGGCAACCTGACCAACAGATATGATGATACTGCAAACGGCGAGTTCGCAATCGGTTACGGCGCATGGGGCGGTGCAGCCTTCTATCCGTTCAGAAACTTCCAGGTATACTGCGATCCCGATCAGTACTCCCTGAATGAGGCAGGCTGCTGGGATCCCAAGACCGAGACCCTGACCCTGAAGGTAAACGGCGAGGACGTTACCATGACATGGCAGGCGTGGAGCGGTGCCCTGATCGGCAACGGTGCATATACCGAGGCTGACTTTGCTACCAAACTGAGCATTACCGCACAGATGGAAGAGGCATGGCTGGAGAAGTACTACCGCATTCCTCTTGCGAGCATGACCGAGTGCTTCATGCTTGCTTACCAGCTTGACTACTACACCGAGTCCTACAACATTATGTATGACTTCGGCGGTATGCGTCTGATGAAGTACAACTACACAGACGCTGAGTGGAGCGACTTCGTAAGCAGTCAGAACGGCGAGATCAGTTACGAATAAAAATAAGTATGGCTTTATATACTGATACATTAAGGGGACAGCAGAGTTTCTGCTGCCCCCATGTGTGTCAGTCGGGAAAGACAAGCCTGCATATTGTCATATGTTGATGTTTGGGCATCACTGTATGACAATATGCAGTCTCTATGTAAGAAAGAGTGACAGGAAAAGGAGATTGGTTTCATGGCCAAGTATGTAGTTAAGAGAATCTGTCTGATGTTTGCGACCCTGTTTGTCATCACAACAATCTGCTTTATGCTGGTGCGTATCCTTCCGAGGGAGCTGCCCACCGATAAGGTACAGGCAGCCGCCATTCAGGCGAGATGGGATGCGCTGGGCTACAACGAGCCGCTGCTGAAGCAGTTTGGCATCTATCTGAAAAATATTGTGACGGAGTGGGATTTCGGTACCTCCTGGTATATTTCCTTCCGCACGCCGGCGTGGGATGTTTTGATGGACAGACTGCCGCCCACGGTTCTGGTCAATCTGTATTCCCTCCTCTTTTCTATTCCGGTGGGAATCGGACTCGGTATTTTTGCCGCGATCAAAAAGAACAAATGGCAGGATTCCCTGATCAGTACGCTGGTCATGGTCTTTATTTCCGTGCCGTCCTACGTATATGCATTTCTGGTGCAGTACACCCTTTATTTTAAGCTGGGCTGGCTGCCGCTTCAGGTGTATGCGCTGGCGGATGCGGGGAACAGTTGGTTTACCGGAAAAATGTTCTACAGTATGATCGCGCCGATCATCGCCCTGTCCTTTGGCGAAATTGCAGGTCTCTGCCGTTTTACCAGAGCGGAGCTTACGGAGACTCTGACCTCGGACTATATGCTGCTTGCCCGCACAAAGGGACTGACGAGAGGGCAGGCGACCACGCGCCATGCACTGAAGAATGCGATGGTTCCCATCCTTCCCATGATCATTTCCAGCTTTGTCGGCATTCTGGGAGGTTCCCTCGTCATCGAACAGATCTTCTCCATCCCCGGAGTGGGACAGCTTTACCTGAAGTCGATTGCGCTGTTTGACTATGATGTGTTCATGATCGATTCCATTTTCTATACCTTTGTAGGCCTGCTGGCGGGTATCGTGGTAGACTTAAGCTACGGATTCATCGATCCTAGAATCAGAATGGGGGAGAAATAAGATGGCACAGACATATATGGAATATCAGAATATCCCCAAGGAAAAGTTCGCCTTTGTCCACGAAGGGGAGAGAATCACAGACAAGAAATTTGATGACAAACCCATCGGCTACTTCAAGGACGCGTGGATCCGGTTCCGCAAGAACCGTGCTTCCGTGGCTGCGGCGGTCATTATTATCCTGATCATTCTGTTTGCGTTCCTGACGCCGCTTTTGACGCGCAGGTATGATGTGACCTTTATGGATGTCAATTATGCAAAGAAAGCGCCCCGCATCACATGGCTGAGACCGCTCGGCATTGCGGACGGCGGCGTGAAGAGAAACTTTTCCGACACCAGTCTGGTGCAGGCGGTCAGTGTGGGAATCGGTGCAGAGGACTGGGACGGACACGGCGCAACCCTTGAGGAGGGTCTGACCAGCTACTACCAGCCCATGTTGCACATCAGCGATCCCGTTATTACACTGGATGCCGCAAAGAAGGAGAAGGCGAGCTACACAGGTACGATCGACACCTACCTTGAGGTGGGCTTCCAGTACAGAAGTATTAAGCAGTCCGAGTATGCGCTGATCCGTGCATGGGAGGAGGAGACCGGGCTTAAGGTGTTCTATCCGCTGGTGGAGAATAACGAATTCTGCTTTGATCCGAACAACGCCAATTTCTGGTACAAGACAAACGGCAAGGGAGTTCCTGTGTCCGTTGACGTGGCGACGGGAAAGGTTACAAAGCTTTCCTACGGCGAGGGCATGGTGCTTGAGGATAATTACAAGCGCGACGAGGACGGCAATCTGAAATATTATGAATACACCGGCGGCGGAAATCTGGAGACGGCACAGTACAAGGTGCGTGTGCTGTACTACAATTATTACCGCTACGTAAACGGCTTTGAGCCGGATTACTTTCTGGGTACGGACACACAGGGGTATGACATGGCGCTGCGTCTTGCAGGCGGCGTGAGACTGAGTCTTCTGATCGCGGTCTGCGTATCCGTGATCAACTTCCTCATCGGTTCCATGTACGGCGCGGTGGAGGGCTACTACGGCGGTCTTGCGGATCTGATGATGGAGCGTATCAGCGATATCCTGAACGGTGTTCCCTTCATCGTGGTGTGTACGCTGTTCCAGCTCCATTTGTCCAAGAAGGTGGGACCGATCCCGAGTCTTCTGTTTGCCTTTGTGGTGACGGGATGGCTGGGTACGGCATACAGCGTGAGAACACAGTTCTACCGCTACAAGAATCAGGAATATGTCATGGCGGCCCGCACGTTGGGAGCCCGGGACGGAAGAATCATCTTTAAGCATATCTTCCCCAATGCACTGGGTACGGTGGTAACCTCCTCCGCACTGGTCATTCCCGGCGTTATCACGACAGAGAGTATGCTGAGCTTTCTGGGTATCGTAAAGCTGAGCTCCAGCACGTTTATCTCTCTGGGCAACCTGCTTTCCGATTCACAGGGTATCTGGACAAACTATCCCCATCTAATGATTTGTCCTGCATTGTTCCTGTCACTGCTCATGATTTGCTTTAATTTGTTCGGCAACGGTCTGCGTGATGCATTCAACCCGTCGCTGCGCGGAGTGGAGGACTAAGAGATGGATAAGATACTTGAAGTAAAAAATTTGCAGATTTCTTTCCGTACCTCCGGCGGTATGTTAAAGGCAGTGCGCGACATCTCTTTTGATCTGGGGAGGGGCAAGACGCTCGCAATCGTGGGAGAGTCCGGTTCCGGTAAGTCCGTGACCTCCAAGGCGATTCTGGGCATTCTGGCAGGAAATTCCGTTGTGGAGGGCGGTGAGATCCTTTACGACGGCAAGGATCTTCTCAGAATCAACGAAGATGATATGTATAAGCTGCGCGGTGACAAGATATCCATGATCTTTCAGGATCCTCTGTCATCCTTAAACCCGATTGTGAAGATCGGGAAGCAGATCACCGAGGCGATGCTTTTAAAGAATAAGGCAAACCGCAGGGAGGCAAGGGAGGTCTTTAACAAGACCCTCCATGAGCTCAAGGTGAATATGGCGGCTGCCGAGGGCAATGACGCTTCCGTGACGGATGTGATGGCGGACAATTTTGACCGTTTCTGTATCGAAGCAAACAAGCTGGAGAATCAGTACAATCTGGTGCTGAACACAGTGGTGGAGCTGGAGAGCAGCATCAAGGCGTTCTGCTTTTTCGCAAGCAAGAACCAGAAGCAGGATGTAAAGAGACTGCTCAAAGAGTTTGCGGCAAAGCTTGCCAAGGTTGACAACGTATTTTTGAACGGAGATTTCCCGGACAGAAGGAATGAGCTTTATCAGAGACTTGTCAATGTGTCCGGTGACTATAAGCCTGCGAAGGGAAAGGCGAAGGATACGGTGGCACCGGTTCCCGAGTCGATCCTGAAGGTGCTGGGCGAGATCGAGGCGCTGCTGGAGGAAGTGCAGAAGCGCACCAGACCCGCATTTTTCAGCATCGGTTATTACAAGCTTCACAAGGATGATCCCACCTTCTTTGCCAAACCCATAGAGGAGATCAACAGGACAGCTGTCGCATTCCATGAAGCAGATTACATGGAGAAATTCCGTCTGGCAGAGGAGAGGGGAATCCGTCACTCCAACAGTGTTTCCGTGGAGAAGAAAAAGACTGTCTGCAAAGCGTTGGAGGAGGCGGAAAAGTTTTATAAGGGTGAGTTTACCAAGGCGGATGCCTTGAAGCACTGCAAGGAGCTGACTGCACAGGTCAACGATTCCATTGACCGCCTTGAGATCAGAAAAGACAGCATGGCATACACGTTCGGCACCACGTTAAATCACAACATCGAGAGATATTTCGCAGCGGTGAAGAACAATCCGAAGGAGGAGGCGCGCTACGAAAAGCAGTCAAAGAAGAGAGAGTCGCTGATTGCCAGAGGAAAGACCGTGGACTGGAAGGTGGTTCCGAAGGTTGTCTATGATCTGGATGTATTGAAGGAAGACATCGCGAAGGTGGTTTCTAACTTAAAAGAGCATTACGAGCAGCAGATCGCAGCTTCCGCGGAGACTGATTTTAAGAAGCGCAGCGAGGAGCTGGTCGAGTTTTTCCGTGTGCGTGCTTCGGAGGTAGTTTATTTCGTGACCAGAAGCATGGCAAAGGAGAAAGCACTGGGACTGATGAAGGAAGTGGGTATCCATGAGCCGGAGCTCCGCTATGACCAGTATCCCTTTGAGTTTTCCGGCGGTATGCGTCAGCGTATCGTAATCGCAATCGCGCTTGCCGCAAACCCGGATGTGCTGATCTGTGACGAGCCCACCACTGCACTGGATGTTACCATCCAGGCGCAGATTCTGGAGCTGATCAACAAACTGAAGGCAGAGCGTAATCTGTCGGTTATCTTTATTACCCACGATCTGGGCGTGGTTGCCAACATGGCGGACGACATTGCGGTAATGTATGCCGGAAAGATTGTGGAGTACGGTACTGCCGAGGATATTTTCTACGATCCGAGACATCCGTACACATGGGCGCTTTTGTCCTCCATGCCGGATCTGGACACCAATGAGAAGCTGGATGCCATTCCGGGTACGCCTCCAAATATGATCTATCCGCCGGAGGGAGATGCTTTTGCGGACAGAAATAAGTACGCAATGCAGATTGATTTTGAGCAGCAGCCGCCCATGTTTGAAATTTCAGAGACACACAAGGCAGCCACATGGCTGCTGCATCCCAATGCGCCGAAGGTGGAGATCCCCAAGACGATCACTGACCGTATTGCGCGAATGACCAAGACCGGAGGTGAGCAGCATGAGTGACAACAGCAACGAAGAAGTTTTGCTCAGGGTTGAGCATCTGTGCCAGTATTTCAAGAGCACCAAAGCGGTGGATGACGTCTCCTTCGACATCAAGAAGGGAGAGGTGTTCGGTCTGGTAGGTGAGTCCGGCTGCGGTAAATCCACGACAGGCCGTTCCATCATCAAAATCTACGATATTACATCGGGCAGCATTTATTTCAAGGGCCAGCGTGTCTGCGCGGGAACCATGTCTTATAAGAATGCGATCCGTGACGCACGCGCCAACACGAAGAAAGAGATTGCGGCGCTGCGAAAGGCTGCAAAAGAGCAGCCCGGTCTGCAGGAAAAGAATGAGGCGGAGATTGCCCGGCTGAAAAAAGAGCTGGAGGAGACAGTGGCGGAAAACCGCAGGCTGATCCGCGAGGCAGAGTTTGACCATAAGAACTCTGACAGGGAGTACGCGAAGAAGCTGGCAGCCCAGATCAAGGAAGAGTATGAGCCGAAGCTTGCTGCGGAAAAGGATCCCGGGAAGCTTGCAGAGCTGAAAAAGGAATACAGTGAAAAACTGCGCGTGGCAAAGAAATCCCGCCTGATTACAAAGATTCAGATGATCTTTCAGGATCCCATTGCTTCGCTGAATCCCCGAATGACGGTGCGCGAGATCATTTCCGAGGGTCTTGTGATCAACGGCGTGAAGGATAAGGAGTATATCGACCAGAAGGTATATGAGATTCTGGAGATGGTAGGTCTGGTGCGTGAGCATGCGGGACGTTATCCCCATGAGTTTTCCGGCGGTCAGAGACAGCGTATCGGTATTGCCCGCTCGGTGATCATGCGCCCGGATCTTCTGATTGCGGACGAGCCGATCTCCGCACTGGATGTGTCCATTCAGGCGCAGGTGATCAACCTGCTCAACGACCTTCGGGAGCAGCTTGGACTGACGATCATGTTTATCGCCCACGACTTGTCCGTGGTAAAATATTTTTCGGATCGCATCGGCGTAATGTATTTCGGAAAGATGGTAGAGCTTGCTTCTTCTGATGAACTGTTCCGCCATCCGCTGCATCCCTATACCAAGTCGCTGCTTTCCGCTATTCCTCTGCCGGATCCCAGGTCTGAGAAGAACAGACAGCGTATCGTGTATAATCCGCTTGCAGAGCATGATTATACAACGGATAAGCCCAGCATGAGGGAGCTGATCCCCGGTCACTTTGTATACTGCAATGACGCGGAGGAAGAGAAGTACAAGAAGGAGCTTTTACAGTGAAAAAAGCCGTAACCGGAACGCTTGTCAAATACGGAGTAACCTGCGCCATCGCAGGTCTGATGGCCCTTTTGGTGACGCAGACCTATGGGCTTTCCACGGTGCAGAGCAGGGTGGAGCGGTATCGGATCCTGTGCGATGCCTTTACCGTTCCCGGTGTGATTTTCATTATGTTCGGTCTTTTGCTGAAAATTGCGGACTGTGGGGCTTTGGACGGAATCGCCTATGCCGCGCGCAGCCTGTGCCGTGTATTCATTCCCATGGCGGGGCCGAGGGACGAGAGCTTCTGGGATTATGTGCAGCGTAAGCGAGAGGCGAGAAAGGGAAAAAACACCTCCTTTATCCTGCATGTAGGTATTTTGTATATGATACCCGCGCTGATCTTTATGGCGCTGTTTTACAAGTATTATCGTTAAAAAAGGAGGCAGAAATGATTCCGCAGGAATTATTTTTGCCTTTTCTGTAACATAGGAGAAAGAAAATTGAAATTAGGATTGAAAAATTGTCTGATTACGTTGGCGGGCAGCGTGATACTGGCATTCGGGCTCTACCATGTGCATTCCTTTTCGGGAGTGACGGAGGGAGGCGTGCTTGGAATGACATTGCTTTTGGAGCACTGGTTTTCGGTGTCCCCGGCGATATCGGGCTTTGTTATGAACATTCTCTGTTATTGTCTCGGGTGGAAGCTCATGGGAAAGGGGTTCCTCGGATATACGGTGCTTGCGACCGTGGGCTTTTCCGCCACATACAAGATCTGTGAGCTGTTTCCGCCGCTCTGGCCGGAGCTTGCGGATATGCCGCTTCTGGCTGCGTTTCTGGGAGCGTTTTTTGTAGGGCTCGGAGCGGGGCTCTGCGTGCGGGTCGGCGGGGCACCCAGCGGGGATGATGCGCTTGCCATGAGCATTTCCGCACTTACCGGATGTAAGATCCAGTGGGCTTATCTGTTTACGGATCTGGTGGTTTTAGTCCTGTCCCTCACCTATATTCCGGTGCGCAGGATCGGATTCTCCGTGCTGACCGTCATTTTGTCCGGGCAGTTGATCGGATGGGTGCAGAAGGTGAAACTGCCGTCTTGCATGAAAAGAGATAGTGTGGTATGATAAGCGGAGAAAAAACAGAGAGGAGAGGCCAATGAGAATTTAACCATCTTTTGAGAACATGAAATGTTTTTCGCTGCGGCAGGTTTTGTATGCCGTTTTTCGTGTTACCAGAAGTGGGTTATGGTTCTCATATCCTCTCTTTTTGAATGCAAAAATATGTGAGGAAGAACCGCAGCGAAGAACCGCTTGTAAGGACAGGAGGAATGTGTATGGCACAGATTCGGGTGACGGAACTCACATATGGCTATGAGGGAAGTTTTGATACGATTTTTGAAAAGGTATCCTTTTCCATCGATACAAACTGGAAGCTGGGATTGATTGGGAGGAACGGAAAAGGAAAGACCACGTTTTTAAATCTTCTGATGGGGAAGTACGCCTATCAGGGGACAATCTCTGCACCTACGGTATTTGATTATTTTCCGTATCAGGTGAAAGAGGAACATAGAGAACAGTGCGCTTCGGAATTTCTGGAGGAATTAAAGCCGGGCTGCGAGGAGTGGAGAGTGATCTGCGAGCTGGGAAAGCTGCAGGCGGATGCGGAGCTTTTGTACCGCCCCTTTAATAGCTTAAGCCACGGGGAGCGCACCAAGGTGCTTTTAGCGCTGCTTTTTTCCGGGGAGCATGATTTCCTTCTGATCGACGAGCCCACCAACCATCTGGACGGGCGGGCGAGGGAGAACGTAAAGCAGTATCTGCGCGGGAAGGAGGGCTTTATTCTGGTTTCCCACGACAGGGATCTGCTGGACAACTGCATCGATCATGTGCTGGTGCTGAATCGCAAGAGCATTCAGGTGCAGAGCGGCAATTTTTCCACATGGTGGGAGAACAAGAGCCGGATGGATCAGTTTGCGGAGTCGGAGAATGAAAAGCATTTGCGGGAGATCGCGTCCTTAAAAAAGGCGGTGGAGCAGAGCAGAAGGTGGGCGGAGAAGAACGAGTCCACAAAGATCGGCTTTGATCCCGTGAAGGAGCATGACAGATGTCCGGACACCCGGGCGTACATCGGTGCCAAGACAAAGAAGATGCAGAGCAGGGTGGCAAGCTACGAGAAGCGCATGGAGCGCGAGATCGAGGAGAAGGAAGGGCTCTTACAGGATATTGAGTGTCCGGCAGTGTTGAAATTAAAGCCCCTTGTATACCATAAGGAACGGCTGATAAGCTGCAGGGAGCTTGCCTTGGGCTATGGAGAAAAGCGGATTCTGACAGATTTTAATTTTACACTGATGCAGGGGGAACGTGTCTTTCTCCACGGCGAGAACGGCTGCGGCAAGTCCACCTTTATCAAGGCGTTTTTGCAGGAGGCACAGCCTGTCGTCATGGAAGGCGAGCTGCAGATCGGCGCAGGGCTTGTGATTTCCTATATCAATCAGGACACCTCTTTTTTGCAGGGGGACATCCGTGCCTTCTGCAGGGACAGGGGTCTGGAGGAGAGCCTTTTGTTTGCGCTGCTGCGACAGCTTGACATGGAGAGGGTGCAGTTTTCAAAGCCCCTGCAGGACTTCTCGGAGGGGCAGAAGAAAAAGGTGCTGATTGCGGCGAGCCTGATGACGCCCGCCCACCTGTATATCTGGGATGAGCCGTTAAATTACATCGATGTATTTTCACGCATGCAGATCGAGCAGCTGCTTTTGACTTACAGGCCCACCATGCTTCTGGTGGATCATGATGTGCGTTTTCGGGAAAAGATCGCGACCAGAGTTGTGGAGCTTTAAGCGATGCTTTTGGGAATGGAGATAGGGATGAGAGGAAAAGGGAAAATTTACAAAAGAGCATGGAGGGCATTTCTGGTTTTCAACTGCGCGCTGTGGGCGTTTTCCGGCTGCGGGCGCAGGGAAAAGACCGAGAGCCCCAATATCAAGGGGCCCTGTACCACCTTTGACAGTTACAGCACGCCCACTACGGGCGAGGTGAGGATGCCGGTCTTTCTGGTGGATTTTCCCGATGAGCGGTATGGGGAGGATGCACTTTCCGAGGAGGAGATGCAGGAGCTTCTGTTCGGCGACGGGGAGGAGAGCATGGCGACCTTTGAGCGGAACGCCTCCTACGGTCAGCTGCAGCTTTCCGGGGATGTGCGCTACTATACCGCAGAGCTTCCCATGGAGGATTACAAAAATGCGGACAACGGATTTGAGATGCTGGCGAAGGAGGTGCTGTCGGCGTTTGATGAGGAGCTTGACTACCGGGACTACGACAGCGACAACAACGGACATATCGATGCGTTTACCTTAACCATCGCGGGAGAGGATCTGTACTGGTACGGCTGCCAGTCCACCTGGTATGACGACGAGGAATTTTGCGTGGACGGCGTGTACCCCTATTATTTTATCATAAACGACGCGCAGCCCTATGAATACAACAAAGGCTATTTTGTGGAGGAGATGTGCCATGAGTTCGGGCACTGCATGGGGCTGCCGGACTATTACAAGTATGATTTGGACTGGGACTTTGAGGCGATGGACGGCATTGCGGGCACGGAGATGATGGACGAGATGACGGGGGACTACTCCCAGCTCTCCAAACTGATGCTCGGATGGCTGAAGGAGGATCAGGTGAAGGTTTACAGAGGCGGGACGCAGGAATACCGCCTAAAGAGTGCCAGCGTGGAGGGAAACTGCATTCTGGTGCCCATGTTTCCTGTGGAGGAGGAGAATATAAAGAAGCTGATCAAGGGAGAATATTTCCTGATCCAGTACGATACGGCGGAGGGAAACATGGTGGGGACAATCCGCGAGAAGCATGAGGGCATCCGTATTTTCCATGTGGATGCGCATGTGACCACCGATGTGTACGGGTATCGGAGCTTCAAGTACAACGGTTTCAGCGAATACTACGACGCCACCCACAACGGCAGGCGGATCATCCGGCTTGTCAACGACGGCGGCGGGTACTTCAAGGAGGGAGCCGTCATCGATTATTCCGTGCCGGGCTTTGCGTGGTATGATGAGGACGGAAAGGAGACCGTAAATCCCGGGCTGCGAATCACGGTCACCGGGGAGGGAACGGTGACGATTGAGCAGATCAACCCTTGACGGATCACGGCGGTTTTCGTATGCTTAGTAAAGAGAAACAGACAGGAGGATGCAGTTATGCAGACAGGAAACAGTATCGCCATTCCGGCGATTTTGAAAGTGGGAAGCAAGACCCTTGACCAGATCGGAAACTATCTGAAGGAGGAGGGGCTTGACCGGGTTGTCATTTATTTCGGAAACGGACTGATCGATATGTTCGGCATGAAGGTGATGGAATCGCTGAAGGAGGCGGGTGTCTCCGTGCTGGAATACCGGGAGCTGGATACGGTGTGTATCGACGACATCATCACGCTGGCGTTCGGGCTGCCCAACCATGTGAAGGCGGTGGTGTCCATCGGCGGAGGCAAGGTGATCGACGCCGGAAAGTACGCGGCGTTTTTGCGCAAGCTGCCCTTCATCAGCGTGCCGACCTCAAGCTCCAGCGACGGGTTCTCCAGCGCCAGCGCGTCCCTGATCGTGGACGGGAGAAGGACTTCCGTTCCGGCGAGACTGGCGTACGGCATTATCGTGGATACCCGGGTGATCCGCACGGCACCCGAAAAATTTATCTACTCCGGCATCGGGGACATGCTCTCCAAGATCACCGCCATCTATGACTGGCTGTACGAGGGAGCCTGCGGGGTCAGCGTACCCAATGATTTTGCCATTATGATTGCAAAGAAGGCGGTCAACAGCTTTGTGCGGACGCCCTTTGAGACGATCAAGGACGATCTCTTCTTAAAGGAGCTTCTGGACTCCCTTGCCATGAGCGGCATCGCCAATGAGATTGCGGGGAGCAGCGCGCCCACAAGCGGAAGCGAGCATTTGATTTCCCATGCCCTTGACAAGATTCTGGAGGTACCGCAGCTTCACGGGGTGCAGGTGGGCATCGCAACCTACATTATGAGCAAGGTGCAGAATCACAGATATGTGCGTGTCAATACGGTGCTGACCGAGACCGGCTTCTGGAAGTATGCGGCGGGACTTCAGATGCGGCGTGAGGATTTTTACAAGGCAATCGACATGGCGCCCTCCATCAAGCCCTTCCGCCATACCTATCTGCATGAGGAAAAATACCGCGAGGCGGCAAAGCAGATTGTGGCGGCAGATCCGGTATTGCAGGAGGTACTGTCATGAAAAATTACAGCCTGAACGGCAGCTGGCTTTTTAAAGCCGAAGAGGAGACGGAATTTCAGATTCCCCGGGAGTTTGTGGAGGCGACTGTGCCCGGCACCGTCATGGGAATCTGCTTTGAGAAAGGTCTGATCCCGGATCCCTTTTATCGAGAGAACGAGCTTACCGTGCTGCCGCTTTTTGACCATGATTATACCTTTGAAAAGCATTTTACGGTGACGGAAGAGATGCGTGCCCATGACCTGACAGAGCTGGTGTTTCACGGAATTGACACACTGGCGGACATCTTTTTGAACGGAGCGCTTTTGGGAAGCGTGAACAATATGCACAGGGAATACCGCTATGATGTGACGGATGCGCTCCTTTTGGGAGAGAACTGTCTGCGGGTGGAGCTTCATTCGCCTGTGCGCTACATAAAGGAAGAGAACAAAAAGGTCTTTGCGGGCGGTGTGTCGGATGGCATGGAAGGCTATCCGCACCTGCGAAAGGCACACTGCATGTTCGGATGGGACTGGGGCCCCAGACTGCCGGATATGGGAATTTTCCGGGGTGTGGAGCTTGTGGGGACGGACACGGCGGCGCTTGAGCAGGTCTATGTGACACAGGAGCATGACGGGAGCGGTGCGGTGCGCCTTTCGGTGAAAACCGCATGTAAGGTGACAAAAAGGGCAGAGGAGCGCGGACAGGAGTACCTCTGCGTTACGGCAAAGGCGGTTTCCCCGGACGGCAAAGCCTATGGGATGGAGCCGGACGGAAGCATCCTGATCGCGGATCCCAAGCTCTGGTGGCCAAATGGGTACGGCGAGCAGCCTCTTTATACGGTGCAGGTGACCCTTGCGGACGAGGCAGGAAATGTGCTGGATATCTGGGAGAGAAGGATCGGACTGAGAACCATGACCATGGACACCGGGAAGGACGAGTGGGGAAACCGGTTTGCCCACTGTGTCAACGGACTGGATATTTTTGCCATGGGCGCGGATTATATCCCGGAGGACAGCTTTCTTTCAAGGTGCAGCAGGGAGCGCACCGAGCGCTTGCTACGGGACTGCGTGGCTGCCAATTACAACAGCATCCGGGTGTGGGGCGGCGGCTACTACCCCGACGATTATTTTTACGATCTCTGCGATGAGCTGGGACTTGTGGTGTGGCAGGACTTTATGTTTGCCTGCTCCTCCTATGAGCTGAATGATGATTTTGACGAAAATATCAGGGAAGAGCTCAGACAGAATATCCGGAGGATCAGACACCACGCCAGTCTGGGCCTGTGGTGCGGCAATAACGAGATGGAAACCCAGACGCTGGACGGCTGCTGGAGACCCTCCGCAAAGCAGAAATGCGATTACATCAAGATTTTTGAATACATCATTCCGCAGGTTGTGAAGGAGGAGGATCCCGCCACCTTTTACTGGCCGTCCTCACCCTCCTCGGGCGGCAGCTTCGACAACCCGTGGGATGAGAACAGAGGGGACACCCACTATTGGGATGTATGGCATGGAAGCAAGCCCTTTACCGCATACAGAAGCTACTTTTTCAGGTATCTGTCGGAGTTCGGCTTCCAGTCTTTCCCCTGCCTTAAAACAGTGGAGAGCTTTACGGAGCCGAGGGACCGGAACATCTTTTCCCGCGTGATGGAGATGCACCAGCGAAACAGGGCGGCAAACGGAAAGATTCTGGATTACCTTTCCCAGACCTACCTCTATCCCAAAGACTTTGACAGTCTGTTGTATGCCTCCCAGCTTTTGCAGGCGGAGGCAATCCGCTACGGCGTGGAGCATTTCAGACGGCATAGGGGAAGATGCATGGGCACCGTCGTATGGCAGCTAAACGACATCTGGCCGGTGGCGTCCTGGGCGAGCATTGACTACTACGGACGATGGAAGGCGCTGCATTATGCGGAGCGCAGAATGTTTGCTCCGGTGTTGCTCTCCTGCGAGGAGACAGGCGAGCTGACGGAGCGCCCCTTCTGTATTCAGGAGCGGGTAAAGCCCATGGAAAAGGCGATCCGCCTGCATGTGGCAAACGAGACGAGAGAGGCGCAGACCGGAACGGTGTACTGGGAGCTGCGCACCCCAGACGCGGGTATAATTGACCGGGGAAGTCAGAAAGTGACGGCACCGGCATTTGACGGGGTATGGCTTGACAAGATCGTGTTTGCACAGGCGGACGAGCTTCAGAATTATGTCAGCTTTCGGTTTGAACAGGATGGGGAAGTGATTTCACAGGGAACCGTGCTGTTCACGGCGCCCAAGCACTTTAAATTTGAGGATCCCGGTCTTTCATTCAGCGTATCGGGCAGGGAGATCACGGTGGCGGCAGCAGGCTACGCCAAGAGCGTGGAGATCGTGCCGAAGAACGGCGACGCCAGATTCTCGGACAATTTCTTTGACCTGAACGGGGACAGCAGGACGGTCACGGTGTCAGAGGGGGATGCCACGGAATTTGCGGTAAGGAGCGTCTACGATATGGCGTGAGACATCCGCACATACACAGAGAGGATGGATGAACGGATATGAAAAAAAGGATCATGGCGCTTTTGATGGGTGTTCTGCTTCTTTCGGGCTGCGGCGGAGAGAAAGCGGGAGAGAAAATCGACGCAGCCGCGGTGCAGGCCTCTCTTTTGGCGGACTGTACCTACATCACCGAAGAAATGTATGAGCAGGCGACGGCATTCCCGGAGGGAGACCTGACGCGGATTGCAGCAGCCATGCGGAAGGCGGAGGATGGCGGAGAGGTTACGATCGGCGTGATCGGCGGTTCCATCACCCAGGGCTCCTCGGCGAGCAGTCAGGATAAGAACTATGCGTCACTTCTGAAAAAATGGTGGGAGAACAGCTTCCCGCAGGCAAAGATCACGCTGGTCAACGCCGGAGTGGGAGGAACCAGCTCCTATCTGGGCGTACACCGGGCGGAGGAGGATCTTTTATGTCAGGATCCCGACTTTGTGGTGGTGGAGTTCTCCGTCAACGATGCCAACACCCCATTCTATAAAAAGAGCTACGACAATCTGGTGTACCGTATTCTGACACAGGACAATGCGCCGGGCGTACTGCTTTTGTTCATGACCATGGAGGACGGCACAAGCGCACAGGAAAACGATTCCATGATCGGCTTCCGGTACGGGCTCCCCATGATAAGCTACCGCAATGCGGTGATGTACGGCATGGAGCAGGGCTTGTTTGCGTGGAAGGATATTTCCCCGGACAACATTCACCCCAATGACAGGGGACACGCCATGGTGGGCGAGCTTTTGGAGGTCTGCCTCGGAGGCATACGGGCGCGGTTACAGGAGATTCCCGGGGAAAAGGCGGCATTTACAAAGCCTATCGTGACGAAGGAGGTTTACATGGATGCCGCCATCTTAAACCGTGAGGATCTGGAGCCGGTAAGCTGGGGCAGCTTTGCGGCGGAGGATGTGAGCAGCCGTTTCCCGGGAAACTGGACGACCGCATCCGGCGAGGAAGGGATCGTGTTTGAGACCGAGGCGGCAAATATCGGCATCATGTACCAGAAGTACACGAACGGAACCGGCGGGCAGTATGAGGTCTACGTGGACGGCGAGTACAGAGCCACATTGGACGCGGACTTTTCCGGCGGCTGGGGAAATTACGGGGAGACCGTGGAGGTCTTTTCCTCCGATGAAAAGAAGGTAAGAAGGATCGAGATCAAAAGAAAAGAAGGCACCGCGGAGGGCGCCTTCAGTATCATGGGGCTTTTGGTTTCATAAAAGCCGGAAGATCTTCCAGAGTGATCACATAAGGGTGGTTGTAGACATAGTGCAGATACTCAGGAGAGTTCTGCTCGTGGATGTGGATGGTGTGCCAGGTTAAAAACCAGCACCATTCCACATGACGGTCGATCAGCAGCTGAGGGTCGGGGATCGGCCCGTTTTCATGGTGACAGACAGGCATTTGCTTGTCTGTTATTTTTTTGAGAAAGCGGTAGAGCTCCTCGTGGATCCCCTCCGTGTAGGCGTCTCCGCCGATGCAGTCCACATAGGCGTCCCCGGGATACCAGCCGTCGTGCATCTCATGGGAATAGCCAAGCACCCAGATCAGATTGTCCAGATGATGCAGGTTGGTGAAGCGGTCATACATCAGTCTCCAGAGGGCGATGAACGGCTCGGGGCCACCCTTTCCCCACCAGAACCAGGCGCCGTCAAACTCATGGAGCGGACGCCAGAGAACGGGAATGTCCGCATCCCGCAGGACGGAAAGGGCGGCGGCAGCCGCGTCCAGATTATCCAAAAGCCCCTGATAGAGGGCTGTTCCGGGGGTTAAAAGCTCCTTCATGTCCACGCTCTCCTGACTGGAGGGATAGCCCACGCCGTAGGGCGGGATTCCCCAGTGCCAGCAGATGGAAACGATGCCGCCCCGGTCATGCCAGCTTTTTGCCCGGGCATTGACGCCCTCAAAGTCATTTTCTATGTAATCAAGTCCCAGAATGGCGGGCAGATGTCCGCTGCATTCAAAAATATGGGAAAGCTCGTCACCGTTTGTCTGGTCTCTGGGGCATTCCTGCTGGCCGGATAAAATGCCGATGCCCTTCAGGGAGTTCAAAAACAGGTACAGGTTTTGTGCGGTCCGGTTCATAAAAATCTCCATTATTGATAAAATTTGTATATTACTGATTCAGCATACCACAGGTCTGAGAAAAAGAAAAGTTAATTTAAGTTAAAAATCTAAATAAATTAACTTAACATAAACTTATCAAACGAAAAAAACAGAAAAAACAAAGGGAAATACCAAAAAATCAGTGTAAACAATAGCTACAACGAGTACAACAAAAGTGAAATAAAAATGCACAAAAAGGAAAAACAAATATTAGCTAAAATGACAAAATGCATAAAAACGGTTGCGGTTTTTATGCAATTATAGTAAGATTACTACATAAGCTAAAAAAACTTAAAGTTACTTAAAATTAAAATGCAGGAAGATAGCCAATTTCCTGCAAAAAGCGTTGCAATAAAGTGGCTTTGAATGAGGAGCATTATGAAGAAAGGCAGACAAATCCTTTGCATCGGACTGGCGGCAATGCTAGGTTCCGGTGCGGTCGGATGCGGTGGCGGCAAGGCAGTGAAAAGCGAATACATACCCGAGACGGTGGAAATTTACGAAGCGGAGGATGCGCTCTTTACGGGAAATGTGGGCAAGGCATCAGCCGTGCTTGCAGGGTTTTCGGGGAGCGGCTACGTGGAAGGCTTCCAGACGGACGGCGACAGCTGTACCTTTAAAATCCGGGTGCCTGAGGACGGGTTCTACGATCTCTCCTTTGTGAGCGCCAGCGGCGGAAATGAAAAATACAATTATGTATATGTAGATGGGGAGAAGATGGGGGAGGTAAAAACGGAGAGCAGGGACTTTGCGGACTCCATACTCACCCGGATCTACATGGCGGCGGGAGAGCATGAGGTGAAGATCTCCTCCTACTGGGGCTGGATCTCGCTGGACTGCCTGAAGGTGCTTACCTCGGAGCCCATCGATTCTTCTGTTTATGATATCAAGGCGGGGCTTTCCAACCGGAACGCTTCGGATATTACAAAGAGACTTTACAGTTATCTGCTGGATGTGTACGGCGAGAAATTCATTTCGGGACAGTACTGTGACACAGGACAGTACGGAAAAGAGTTCCAGATCGTGAAGGGCGAGACCGGAAAGACGCCGGCGGTTCTGGGGCTGGACTTCATCGAGTATACGCCCTCCAGGGTGGAGCACGGCAGTTCCGGCAAGGCGACCGGGCTTGCTATTGATTTCTGGAAGAACGGCGGCATCGTTACCTTCTGCTGGCATTGGAACGCACCGTCAAAGTATCTGACGGGAGAGTGGTACAGCGGATTCAGAACCTCCGCGACAAACATTGATCTGGCGAAAATCATGGACGGCGGGGACGAGGAAGGGTACGAGCTTCTGATGGCGGACATCGACGCCATAGCCAAGCAGTTACAAACCTTGCAGGACGCAGGCGTACCGGTACTGTGGAGACCGCTCCATGAGGCCAGCGGCGGATGGTTCTGGTGGGGAGCATCGGGGCCTGAGGCGTACAAGAAACTCTACATATTATTATATGAAAAGCTTACCGAGGAGTACGGACTCAATAATCTGATCTGGCTCTGGAACGGACAGGACGCAGAGTGGTATCCCGGAGATGAATATGTGGACATCATCGGCGAGGACATTTATCCGGGCGAGCGGGTCTACACTTCACAGGCTTCTTCTTATTTAAATGCGGCTGAAAATTACAGCACGGAGAAAAAGATGGTTTATCTGTCCGAGAACGGATGCCTGTTCGATCCCGAGCTTGCAAAGAGGGACGGTGCCATGTGGGGTATGTGGTGTACCTGGCAGGGTGAGTTCGTGGCGAAGGATGTTGCGATCTACTCGGTCAGCGAACAGTATACGGAAGCGGATATGATGAAACAGGTTTACGAGAATGAGGACGTGATCACACTGGAGGATCTGCCGGACTTCTCAACATACAAGATCCGCAGAGGATTATAAAACAGAAAGAGAGAGGTAGGAATATGAAGCGGAGGGAAACCGGCAAAAAAATCATGGCATTGGCGCTGACGATTGCGATGACACTGTCCCTGCTTCCCGTGACGGGACTGGAGAGCAGTGCAAAGACAGAGCTGCTGATGGATGATTTTGATGAGATCATCAGTACATACAATATTGATCCTTCCATTCCTTCTTATAAGGAATATATGGAAGAATACGGCTCGCAGGCAAGACCGGCGGACGTGGTGGAGATCCCCGCAGCGGACTATGCCCGGTATGAGGACAATGACGCAGCCGCAGTGCCCGAGCTGTATACAGACTACGAGGGCATGGCGGGCGGAAGCGTTCTGACCAGTGAAAATTCCCTGATCGAATTTGAGGTTGCGGTAAAGACCTCCGGACTTTATAACCTTTCGGTTGTATATTATCCGGTTGCGGGAAAGAACTCGGACATCCAGAGAAGCGTGTTCGTGGACGGCGAGCTTCCCTTTGCAGAAATGTCGCTTTTAACCTTCCCCAGAGTGTGGACGAATTACGTGGAGGATACCGTTGTGAATGCAGACGGCGTCACCGTGAAGAACTGGGATAAGGACAATCAGGGAAATGACGTGAAGCCCAAGACCATGGAAGTACCCGAGTGGCAGAGCAGATACCTCTACGACAGCAACGGTTACATTACGGAAGCCCTCTCCATATATCTGGAAGCGGGAACGCACACCATCAGCATGATCTCCCTGAAGGAGCCGATGCTGATCAACAAGCTGGTGCTGAGCAACGAGGGCGAGGTAAAGAGCTACGCAGAGATCAAGGCGGCATGGGATGCAAACGGAGCAAAGGATGCCTCCGGCAGCCAGATCGTACTGGAAGGCGAGTACGCAAGCAAAACCTCCTCCCAGATGCTTTATCCCCAGCAGGATCAGTCTTCTCCCTCCGTATCGCCCTCCAGCGCGAAGGAGCTTCTGAACAACTCCATCGGAGGCAATTCATGGAGACTGGTAGGACAGTGGATTGAATGGGATTTTGATGTGCCGGAGAGCGGCTACTACAATATTTCCTTATATGATAAACAGAACTTCTCCAGAGGTATCCACGTTTCAAGACGTATTACCATAGACGGCGAGGTGCCGTTTGCAGAGATGTCAAGCTACGCATTCGACTATGCGCAGAGCTGGAGAGAGGATGTGCTTGAGGACGAAAACGGCGATGCCTACCGGTTCTATCTGGAGGCAGGACACCACACACTCCGCATGGAGGTTGTGCTGGGTGAGTTCTCCGAGATCGTAGGTCTTGTGGAGGAAGCGGTACAGCAGCTCAACAGTATTTACAGACAGGTTATCAAGGTAACGGGCGTAAAGCCGGATACCTACCGTGATTATCAGATCGAGGCAACACTTCCCGAGCTGAACGCACAGCTTGTTGAGGCGAGGGACATTCTGAATGAGGCGCTGACGAAGCTGGAAGCCGTGGCAGGAAAGAATACGGATAAAAAGACGGTGCTTCTTACCATGAGGGATCAGCTCGACGATCTGATCAAGGATGCAGAGTATTTCGTGCGTACCATTTCTTCCTATAAGGTGAATGTGAGAGCGCTGGGTACCTGGATCACACAGGTAATCAGCCAGCCACTGCAGATCGACAGAATCACGGTGTACTCCCCGGATCAGAAGGTGGAATACAAGAATACCGGATTCTTCGCAGGTGCAGGCTTTGAAATGAAGAGATTGTACTATTCCTTCATTATAGACTACAACAACATCGGAAGCGTGTCGGAGGATGGCACAGGCGAGTCCATCACACTCTGGGTAGGCTCCGGACGTGATCAGGCAAACGTAATCAAGTCCCTGATCGATGAGACCTTTACCAGCCAGACCGGAATCGGCGTCAACGTGCAGCTGGTGGATATGTCCACACTGTTGAAGGCAACGCTGGTGGGAGAGGGACCCGATGTGGCAATTCAGGTTGCAAATACCAACGGCATTGCGGGCGCGGTGCTGAACACCGGAAACGATACGCCGGTCAACTACGGTATCAGAAACGCAGTTCTGGATCTGACCCAGTTCCCCGATATCGATGAGGTGCTGGCGAGATTTCCTGAGGCGGCGACCCTGCAGTTTACCTATGACGGCGCGACCTACGGACTGCCCGAGACCATCACTTACCCGGTTATGTTCTACAGAAAGGACATTCTGGCGGAGATCGGGCTTGAGGTTCCGAAGACATGGGACGATGTGAAGGTTGCCATGACGGTGCTTGCAAAGAACCAGATGGAATTCGGTATGCTGGCGACGGAGCAGATCTTTGCATCGCTCCTGTATCAGAACGGCGGCTCCTACTACACGGAGGACGCGAAGGCATCCGCACTGGATTCCGATATCGCAGTCAGCGTGTTCAAGGATTTCTGCGAATATTACACGGACTACAAGCTGGATAAGGAAACCAGCGTGGAAGAACGTTTCCGTACAGGTGAGTGTCCCATTATCATAGCGGACTACACGACTTACAACAACTTTGCGGTGTCCGCACCGGATATTGCCGGATTGTGGAGCTTCACCCAGATCCCCGGCACGGTACATGCGGACGGCACGGTGGATCACTCCGTAGCGAGCACGGGTCTTGCCAGCATGATCATGGCGGACACGGATCAAGCGGATGCAAGCTGGGAGTTCTTAAAATGGTGGACCAGCGAAGAGACACAGACCCAGTACGGCAGGGAGATGGAAGGTCTCATGGGCTCGGCAGCCCGTGTACCGACCGCAAACTACGAGGCATTCCTGAACATGCCCTGGCCGGTGGATGATTTTGAAGCGCTGAAGGAATCCATGGAGTGGGTGAAGGGTATCCCTCAGGTGCCCGGCGGATATTACTCCTGGAGAAACGTATACAATGCATTCTACACGGTGGTGACAAATACGGATACCGCACTTCCCAGAGAAGAGTTGATGGATAAGGTAATCTACATCAATGCCGAGATCAACTACAAGAGAGAAGAGCTGGAACTGGATGCAAAGAGGGAATAGCGGAGGTGAGAAGACATGGCTGAAAACGGAAATGTTTCCGAAGTAAAAGTATCGCAGGAGGCGCTTGACATTGCAAAGAAGCAGGCGACTCTCGGATATAGAATCAAAAGAAATAAAGCTTCCTACCTGATGCTCGCACCGTATTTTATCCTGTTTTTCCTCTTTACGGTATTGCCGGTAATCATGAGCGTGGCATTCTCCTTCACCTATTACAACATGCTGGAGATGCCGGAATTCATCGGCTGGAAGAACTATATCAAGCTGTTTCTGGAGGACGACATCTTCCTGAAAGCATTGAAGAATACCCTGATCCTTGCGGTCGTAACCGGGCCGGTCAGCTATTTTCTGTGTCTGCTGTTCGCGTGGATCATCAACGAGTTTAAGGGCTGGGTGAGAGCGTTCCTTACGCTGATCTTCTATGCACCCAGTATCTGCGGTAACGCATATGTGGTATGGACGCTGATCCTCTCCGGCGACCGTTACGGATACCTGAATGGTCTCCTGATGGATCTGGGCATTCTGGACGAGGCGATCGTGTGGATGAAAACGGAGAAATGGGTGCTGCCCCTCCTGATCGTGGTGCAGCTATGGCTGAGTCTCGGTACCGGCTTCCTCTCCTTCATCGCAGGTCTCCAGACCGTGGACAAATCGCTCTACGAGGCGGCGGCGCTGGACGGCGTGAAGAACCGTTGGCAGGAGCTCTGGTATGTAACTTTGCCGGCAATGAAGCCCCAGCTGATGTTCGGTGCGGTGATGCAGATCACACAGGCATTCGCTATATCGGATGTGTCCATACAGCTTGCGGGAAACCCCTCCGTCAACTACTCGGGCGCGACGGTGGTCACGCACCTTCTGGACTACGGTACCGTCCGGTTTGAGATGGGTTATGCATCGGCGATTGCAACAGTGCTGTTCTTACTGATGGTGGGCAGCAACCTGATTGTGCAGAAATTGTTAAGGAGGGTGGGAGAATAATGAAAAAAGAAAAAGATTACCTCAAACCCTACCGGAAACGCAGATTTTTCAAGCCGAGGGAGAAGAAACTGAACCGCTCCATGGCGGGAAACACGCTTTTGTTCGTGATCATGGCAATCTGCGGCGTGGCGATGGTGATGCCGCTTGTCATGGTAATCAACAACTGCTTAAAGCCTTTGGATGAGCTGTACCAGTTCCCGCCCAAGATTTTTGTAAGAAACCCAACTCTGGAAAACTTCTCGGATCTGTTCACCTTGATGAATGACTCCTGGGTTCCCTTTTCCAGATACATATTGAACACGATCATTATTACCGGCGGCGGCATGGTGGGACACGTTATCATTGCCTCTCTTGCAGCGTATCCTCTGGCAAAGCACAAATTCCCCGGAAAGAACATTCTGTTCCAGATGGTAGTGCTCTCCATGATGTTCCACTGGACGGTTACGCAGACGCCCCAGTACATGATTATTTCGTGGCTGCATATCAACAACAGTTACCTTGCGCTTATCCTGCCGGCATGCTCCTTCGGTATGGGTCTTTACCTGATGAAGCAGTTCATGGAGCAGCTTCCCGATTCCCTGATGGAGTCGGCGAGACTGGACGGCGCAAACGAGTGGCATATTTTCTGGAAGATCGTAATGCCGAACGTAAAGCCTGCATGGCTGACACTGGCAATCTTCCAGTTCCAGCAGATGTGGGGCAACACGGGAAGCACCTTCCTGCGGGATGAGGATTTGAAACCGTTACAGTATTCCCTGCAGCAGATTTCTGCGGGCGGTATGGCGAGAGCGGGAGCGGCAGCGGCAGTGACCTTCATTATTGCGGCAGTGCCCATTACCTTCTTCCTGATCTGCCAGAGAAACATTCTGGAAACGATGACTTCATCCGGTATGAAGGATTGATGAGGAGGGAACGGAGATGAAAAGTTTCATAAAACGAAAAAGAATCCTTTCTTTCTGTCTGGCAGTGCTGACTGCAGTACTGATGACGGGAGAAGACGTAAGCGCCTCCACACTTCCTTATGATTCTTATAATTACGATTATCGGGAGTATATTCATATGACGCCGGCGCCCTATGTACCGGCGGGCTCGATCGGAGGAGAGAACCTTTCCTACAACGGGGAGCCGATCGGCAGATTCGTGACGCCGCAGGATCTCTGCCAGGCGGACGACGGCCGGATCTACATTGCGGACACGGGCAACAACCGTATCGTGGTGCTGAACCGGGAAATGAACAAGGTGGAGAACATTATCACCACGTTCGATAACAGCGGCACGGAGGATTCCTTCAACCAGCCCTACGGCGTATGCGTGTCGGAGAACGGTCAGGTGTATGTGGCGGATTCACAGAACCGCCGCGTGGTGGTGCTTGAGAAGGACGGCACACTGGTAAAGATCGTGGCAAATCCCCAGTCGGAGAGCTTGGATGACGGCTATGTGTTCACCCCGCTCAAGGTCACGGTGGACTACGCGGACAGAATTTACGTGATCGCACAGAACATGTTTGAAGGAATCATGGTATTCGAGAGCAACGGCAATTTCTCAAGCTTCTTCGGAACCATCGATGTAAAGATCTCTCTCTGGGAGAAATTCTGGAAGAGAATCGCAACCAAGGAGGAGCGTTCCAAACAGCAGCTCTACATTCCTACCGAGTTTACCGGAATTGATATCGACCCGGACGGCTTTGTTTACGCAACCAACATTGACTCCAACGGCGAGCAGGGCGTGAGAAGACTGAACCCCAGAGGTGAGGACGTCATCAAGAAGGGCGAGAACACAAACGTGGGCGGTGATCTCTGGACGGAAGGATCTACGGAGTATGCGGGGCCTTCCCAGTTCACGGATGTGGTTTACAGACAGAACGGCATTTACTCCTGTCTTGACCGCAAGAGAGGAAGAGTGTTCACCTATGACCACGAAGGAAATCTGCTGTATGTATTCGGCGGACTCGGCACACAGGAGGGAACCTTCTCCCTGCCGGTTTCCATTGAGGACATCGGCGGAAAGCTCGTGGTGCTGGACGCTACGAGAGCACAGATTGTTAGCTTTGAGGAGACGGAGTACGGCAGACTGATCAACGAGGCGGTTTCCCTCCGGTACGACGGCGACGAGGCGGAGGCGGTAGAGCTCTGGCGCAGGGTGCTTGAACTTGACGAAAACAACGAGCTGGCGAACACCGGTATCGGAAAAGCCTATCTGACCGCAGGTGATTATGTGAACGCCATGAAGTACCTGAAATTGGGTATGAACCGCGATTACTATTCCATCGCATACAGACGTTACAGAAACGGAAAGCTTACGGAGAATGCAAGCTATTTCCTGACAGGAGTGCTGGTTCTGATCGTTGCATGGAAGGTCGTGAAATACATCAGGAACAAGAAGAAGGGAGGCGAACAGAATGGGTAAGTATTTTTCAAAGGAAAAATGGAAATATATGTTCTACACCATTTCCCATCCCATGGACGGATACTACTGGATCCGCCACGCGGACAGGGGAAGCGTACCGCTTGCCATTCTGATGGTCATCATCTTCTCCGCCTGCTTTACGGCGAACAGGCTTCTGGCGAGCTTCGTGGTGAACGATCTGGATCCGAGAGGCGTGGACAGCTTGTATGAGCTGCTCGGCGTGCTGGCATTTTACCTTCTGCTGTGCGTCAGCAACTGGTCTGTCACCTGTCTGATGAACGGAGAGGGGCGGCTCAAGGATATCGCCATTGCCATCGGCTACGGCACGGTGCCCATAAGTGTGGTTCTGTTTGCCGCAACCGTTATCAGCCAGTTTATCGCAGATGACGAGCAGGCATTTTACGGATTGCTTCTGGCGGTGGGAATCGCCTACGGCGTGATCATGATGCTGATCGGTATCATGCAGGTACATAACTACACGCTGGGCAAGACGCTTTTGACCCTGTTCATCACCATGCTGGCACTGTTGATCATTGTTTTCCTGCTGCTGCTCTTGAGCAACCTGTTGGGAATGGTAATCAACTTCTTTAAGAGTATTTACACAGAGATTATATTCAGGACGTAGGAGGCGGGAGCATGAAATCCAAAAAGGAAAAGAAAATCAAACAACCCATGAGCCTTGCCAGAAAGATTGCGTACAGTATTCTGGGCGTCATTGCCGTGGCGGTTGCCGCATATCTGATCTACTACCTGATCCATTATGTATGCTATGACAAGTATAAGGATTATCTGACAACCTACGAGTACGAGGAGGGAACGACGTTTACCCCCGTCACGGAGGCAAAGGCAGATGTTTCGGGCATGGTGTTGGTGTGTGAGAATGAAAGCCTTAAGCTCTACACGGATACCGCAACCGCAGGAGTGGCGGTCTATGACAAGAGGGACGGCAGCATTACCTATTCCAATCCCCTTGATCCGGAGAGCGACAGCATTGCGAATACGAGCAACATCAACTACCTGAAATCGCAGTTCATCTTAGGTTATTACAACGCGGATGTAAAGGCGGGTACTTACGATTCCTACAGCGGCGCCGTTGCAAAGGGACAGTACAGCTACGAGGGCATCGCAGACGGCATCCGCTATATCTACCGGATCGGTGATTTAAAGAACTCCGACGGTACGGAGGGCATCTCCTTCGAGATTCCCCTTGAGTACAGACTGGATGGGGACGGCATTACGGTATCCATTCCGGTGAAGGGCATCAAGGAGTACGGCGGCGGTTCGGTGTACCGTATCCAGCTCCTCCGCTATATGGGAGCGGCAGACAGCAGTGAAGAGGGGTATCTGGTAGTACCGAACGGTTCCGGCTCCCTGATCTGCTTCAACAACGGTAAGCTGACGGCAGCCAACTATGCACAGTATGTGTACGATATGGATCCGCTGACATCCACCTATACCACCATTGAGAATATCAAGGCGGCAAGACTTCCGCTCTACGGTATCTGCAGAGAGGACAGAAGTCTTCTGGTCACCATCGAGGACGGCGCTTCCGTATCGCTGATTACCGCAGGTATCTCCGGTGTGTATAACGATTACAACTACGCTTACCCCACCTTTGTGCTGCGGAATGCGGACAATCTGAAGAACTTCGGAGACTCCTCCACCGACATCTACGTGCTGGAGCCGGACGCATACGATGTGAACCTGCAGGTTCGCTACACCTTCTTAAACAAAGAGTACAAAGGCTATGACGGTCTTGCAAATTATTACAGGAACCGCCTGATGGCAGAGGGCACGCTCACAAAGAACGACGCCACGGGAGATATCCCGTTCTACTATGACATCATCAGCGGCGTAAAGGAAAATTCCCATTTCCTGGGCGTCCAGTATTTACATACCTTTGCCATGACCACCTTTGACCAGGCAGGAAAGATTTCCGACGATCTGCTTTCACTGGGCATCGGCAATCAGGTGATGAACCTGCAGGGCTGGTTCAACGGCGGATATTACCACGATACGGCAAAGAAGATCAAGGTGCTTGCAAAGCTTGGCGGCAAGTCCGGACTGAATAAGCTCAATGAGAAGCTCGCCGCTAACGGCGGTGTGCTGTACGCGGATGTGTCCCTGCAGCAGGTGACCTTCGCGGACGATCGGTTCAACTACAATACCGAGAGCTCCCGTTACTACGGAGCCGGCTACGCGGCAAGTTTGGGACAGATCAATCCCACGACCCTGAGAAACACTTCGGGGCTTGGCTATATGGAGAGTAAGTACAATCTGCTTTCCCCCAAGTATCTGCCCAGATATGTAGGCAAGTTTGCACAGAAGATCGAGAAGTACGACCTGTACGGCATCTCCCTGAGAGATCTGGGAAATGAACTCTACTCGGACAAGAGAAGAACGGAGTGCATCGACAGGGAAGCGGCGCTTGATGTGGTACTGGCGCAGTTCAATGTGCTGGAGGAGACCGGAAAGCGGCTGATGACCAACACGGCGAACGCATACAGCTTTGCATACAGCACAGACATCATCAATGTTCCTACGGACGACAACGATTTTGCAATCATAGATGCACAGATTCCTCTGTATGAAATGATCATCCACGGCTGCATTTCCTATTCTTCGGAGCTGCTCAACTATGTGGATGAGGAGGATATGACCCCCATGATCCTGCAGCTGATCGAGGCGGGGGCATCTCCGCATTACCAGTTTACATGGGAGGCGTCCAGCGAGATGAAGGACACCGGACTGAACCGGTTCTACGCAACTACATATGAGACGTGGAAGGGAGAAGCGGTTGAGGTCTACGAAAAGGTGAACAAGGCGTTAAAGCATGTGAACGGCGCGCTGATCACAGGACATGAGATTCTGGATAACGGTGTGCGGAAAGTAACCTATGACAACGGTGTTGTGATTTACATTAACTATGGGAATGAGGCCCAGAAGGCGGACGGACTTGACATTCCGGCAGCGGGCTACAGATTGGAGGGGATTTAAATGCGGAAAAAGAAAAAACTGACTCTTCTCCAAAAACGAAGCCTCATGGGATACCTGTTCATACTGCCATGGCTGGTGGGATTCATTCTCTTCTATGTCAGATCTCTGATTCTGACAGGACAGTTTGCTTTTTCCAACATGACGGTGGATACCATACACGGCGGTTACACGCTGGAGTGGGTGGGACTTGACAATTTCATCTACGCTTTCCGGGTACACGGTTCCTTCAAACAGGTACTGACCGAGTCCGTGATGGGAATGCTGGTCGATGTGCCGTTAATCATTTTCTTCAGCTTGTTTATGGCGATGCTGCTGAACCAGAAGTTCAAAGGCAGGGCGGTGGTGAGAGCAATCTTCTTCCTGCCCGTGATCTTAAACTCAGGTGCAATCACGGCAGCCATGGATCTGTCCGCACAGATGATGTCGGGCGGTATTGCCACACAGGCAGCGGAGGTGACGGCGACGGCGGGTACGACCATCGCGTTTGATATCGACTACCTGATCGACATGTTTATGAGCTTGGGACTTCCGGCGACCATCATGGACTACATTGTGGAAGCCGTGGCGAGAATCAATGACATCATTTCCGCGTCCGGCGTACAGATCATCATTTTCATCGCCGCACTGCAGTCCATTCCGGGCTCTATGTACGAGGTGGCAAAGATCGAGGGCGCTACCGGATATGAGACCTTCTGGAAGGTAACCTTCCCCATGGTAATGCCCCACATCATCACCAACGTGGTTTACACCATTGTTGACAGCTTCACGGAGAGTGATGTGGTGGATCTGGCGTACACGGTGGCATTTGACCAGTTCAATTACGGACTGAGCTCCGTATTCAGTTTGGTCAGCACGGTTGTTACCTGCGTGATACTGGTTCTTGTCTGCGGATGGATTCAGAAGCGGACGTTCTACTACAATTAGGAAAGGAGAGGAATGCAATGGAAAAGGTCTTAAAATTGAAGGCAATATTTCAGGATCCGGATCAGACCAGGAGTATGCTGAACAGTATTAAGAATTTTCTGCTGACCGTGCTTCGCATTGCGATCATCATCGGTGTCAGCTATGTGATTCTTTCTCCTGTGATCGGATTGATCGTCAACTCCATCTCCTCCAACAAGGATGCCTACGACCCCATGGTCTTTGTGCTCCCGAAGTTCCCGACGTTTGAGAAATACGCGCTGGTGTTGAAGAGAATGGATTACTTCCCTACCATAGCGAGAGATCTTCTGTATACGATCAGCTTAACGCTCTTGGAGCTGCTTGTCTGCTCCATGGTAGGATACGGTTTTGCAAGATTTAATTTCCCGTTCAAGAATGTTTTGTTTGCCTGCGTGGTGATCATGATCGTAATTCCTTCTCACACCATCATGCTTCCGCTTTACATGACCTTCAAGAACTTTGACCCCTTTGGTCTGGTCAGTGCCATAAAGGGCACATCGGGACTGATGGGTACCGTGATCCCCATGTACGCCATGACGCTTTTAGGCTGTGGCGTCAGGTCGGGATTGTACATTTACATTTTTAATCAGTTCTTCCGCGGACTGCCCAAGGAAATCGAGGAGGCGGCTTTCGTGGATGGGGCAGGCGTTTGGTACACCTATTTCAGGATCATGTTACGCAACGCTATGCCGGCTGTTATCACCGTGGCGGTGTTCTCCATGGTATGGCAGTTCAATGATACTTTTTATGCGAAGTTATTTCTGATCAGCGAGAATGTGGTGATCAGTAAGAAGATAGCGACACTGCAGGCAGTCATTGCAAACAATGACAAGATTCTGGACCTTCCGATCCAGGAGCTCTACTTGGATGCCGGCATCATACTTGTGATTCTTCCCATCCTGATTATCTATCTTGTGCTTCAGAAATACTTTATAGAGGGCGTGGAGAGAAGTGGTATCGTAGGATAGGTCTCTCCGCAGAATCATCAACTTTTAAACTAAAAAAAGGAGGATTGAAAAAGTTGAAAAAGCAAAAAGTTTTATCCTGCCTTCTGGCAGGAGTCATGGCTCTGTCCATGACAGCATGCGGCAATGACGCAGCGACTTCCAATACGGAAACGGGCGCAACCACACCGGAGACCACGCCGGCACCTGTTGTAGAGGAAGAAGCAAGCATTGATTTCGAGGACGGCAACATGGCCTTCGCAGAAATCTACACACTTCCCGCAAATGCAGATCCGTCCGAGCTTTCCATCGTTGACTACAACGGAAGCAAGGCACTGCAGGTTAAGAACGTAAACGGTCAGGTTCCCTATGTGGCAATCGACGCAACCAGCCTTCTCGGCGCAGATGTAACCAAGGTTGCATCCATGGAGTTCACCGTAGGTGTGACCCATGACGACGGCAAGTTCAGCGCAGTTGCAGGCGTTACCTACGCATGGAGCGGTGCAGACCGCATCGAGAGCAGCGATGAGTGGAGCGTATATCTGGAGAGTGCAAACCCGAAGAAGGCAGTTGCAACTCTGGATGCAGGCGAAGAGTTCGTTGCAGACGCAGGCAACATGTTCATTATCAGCATGTCCACCGACAACGGAGCTGCCAGCGGTATCAGCGCAACCATGTACATTGACAACATCCGTTTCCTGGATAAGGACGGCAACCTGTTGAAGGCTGATTCTTCCGCAGCATTCAACGCACCGGAAGGCTTTGTAAAGACCGGACATGACGCAAATCTTCTGTATGTAGACAACGAGGTTGAGCTGGAAGGCTTTGCAGTAAGCGCAGGTGCATGGGCACAGGCAGGCATCGAGCTGACAGACGAGCAGAGAGCGCTTCTGGTACCCGGCAGCGTGATCACCATCAACTACAAGGCAGATGCACCTGTATGGATGGTAGCAATCAGCAGCGATGCAAACCCGAACCCTCTGGGCGGATGGCTCCGCGGTGTAAATCAGGATACCTTCGTGGTAGACGGCTATGTTTCCACCGACAACAGCACCGTACAGTACACCTACGAGCAGCTTGTTGCTTACTGGGGTGAGGACTTCGGTCAGTATGTAGGTACCCTGCAGTGCGAGTCCAGCGCTGATTGGGAAGTATACAATGTAACAGTAGGAACAAAGAGCAACTATACCAGCGTTGGTTCCGAGGTTGAGCTGGAAGGCTTTGCAGTGAGCGCAGGTGCATGGGCACAGGCAGGTATCGAGCTGACAGACGAGCAGAGAGCGCTTCTGGTACCCGGCAGCGTAATCACCATCAACTATAAGTCCGATGCACCCGTATGGATGGTGGCAATCAGCAGCGATGCAAACCCGAACCCTCTGGGTGGATGGCTCCGCGGCGTAAACCAGGATACCTTCGTGGTAGACGGTGCGGTTTCCGCAGACGGCTCTTCCGTACAGTACACCTATGAGCAGCTTGCTGCTTACTGGGGTGAGGATTTCGGTCAGTATGTAGGTACCCTGCAGTGCGAATCCAGCGCTGATTGGGAAGTATATAGTGTTTCTGTTGGCATGGCAGAATAAGGAGGACAAGAAAGAATGAAAAATCTTAAGAAGTTTTTAGCCCTGGGACTGGCAGCTGCAATGACCCTTTCCATGGCTGCATGCGGCAAGGGTGGCGCCACCACCGGCGGAAACAGCGGAAACAACGCATCCGCTACCAATGATGATATCAGCCTCGGTACCTGGTGGGTACAGTACTATGACAGCACCCAGGCACTGGAAGATGCACCGGACTGGCAGTCCAACCAGGATGCAGAGGGAGACAGCGCTGAGACGCTGGAGACCAAGGCATTCAACCGTGAAATTGCACAGATGAAGTACGCAAATGTTGACAAGATCGAGCAGAAGTACGGCGTAACCTTCCACTGGGATAACCTGACTTATGCAGGTGTAAAGGAGTCCATCAACACCTCCATCCTGGCAGGAAGCCCTGACTGCGATATTTATCTGGTAGACGCAGGTATGGCTCTTCCCGCACAGATGAACGGTCTGGCACTTGACTTAAAGACCGTGCTTCCCGAGGATGCAGACGTATTCAACGAGCAGAAGATCATTTCCTATCTGGATATGGGCGACGGCAAGGTATGTATCCTGATGCGTCAGGAGGCTCAGAAGCAGGTTGAGGCAACCTATCCTCTCGGCTTCAATATGCAGATGCTGGCAGACAATAATCTGGAAGATCCCAGAGATCTCTACGAGCGCGGCGAGTGGACCTGGGATAAGTTCATCGAGTACTGCAAGGTTCTGACACAGGATACCGACGGCGACGGACAGATCGACCAGTACGGCTACTGCGGATATGAGAATGAGACTTTTGAGCAGCTCATGATGAGTAACGGCGCAAACATTGCTTCCGGTCAGACAGAAACCCTGTCCTCCGCAGGAGTTGCAGAGGCTCTTCAGATGATGTCCGATATGTATAATGTTTACAATGTATGCTATCCGTACGATTTTGAAGGCACCCCCTCCGATAGCATGAGAAATCAGTATACCGAGGGCAACATCGGCTTCTTCCCCATCGCAGCATGGATCGCATCCGGCAACGGCGACTACGATTACGACGGAAGTAAGGGAGCAACCCTTCCGTTCGATACCGCATACGTTCGCTGGCCGGTCGGACCTTCCGGCAACAAGGATACCAACGCAGGTAAGAACCTGACCGCAGGTGAGTTCTACATCATCCCTGCAGGTGTTGTGGAGCCTGAGAAGGTTTACAACGTACTCTACGATATGTGGAACTGGTTCGACGGCGACACCTCCATCCGTGACGACAGGAAGGCTCTGAACTGGTGGTACGGCGTAACCGCTAAGACTGAGGAGCTGCAGAATGCAAACTTCGACGTTATGAAGGAGTGCGGTGCAAACACCACATTTGACCTTTGGAACAGCATGGGCTTCGAATATGATCTGCAGTCCCTGATCAAGGGCGAGACCACTCCCGCACAGTTCCAGGAGACCTACAAGCAGCAGGTACAGGACGGCCTGGACGCATTCTATAAGTAAAACATCATGTAAGATAAGCGCCGGGGCGGCGAGCCGCCCCGGTGATCAGGCAGAACGGAGGACTATATGAGTGAAATTAAGATGATTGCCCCGGCAGTACCCAACGTACCCTGGCAGGAGAAACCGGAAGGCTTGAAGGGTGCTCCGGTGTGGAGATATACGGAGAATCCCATCATCGGCAGAAATCCCGTGGAGGGTGTGGCGCGTATTTTCAACAGCGCGGTAATGCCTTACGGGGACGGATTCATCGGCGTGTTCCGCGGAGAGCAGACAAACGGTATTCCTTATATCTATCTTGGAAGAAGCAAGGATGCAATCCACTGGGACTTCGACAAGGATAAGATTCCTTTCGTAGATGAAGAGGGCAAGCCTTTTATGCCGATCTACGCATATGATCCCAGACTGGTAAAGGTGGAGGACACCTACTACATCATCTGGTGTCAGGATTTCTACGGCGCAGCAATCGGTATGGCAAAGACCCAGGATTTCAAGACTTTTGTGAGGGTGGAAAACCCGTTCCTGCCCTTTAACCGCAATGCAGTGCTGTTCCCCAGAAAGATCAACGGAAACTTCTGCATGCTGAGCAGACCGTCCGACAGCGGACATACACCTTTCGGCGATATTTTCATCAGTGAGAGCCCTGACCTTGTATACTGGGGCAAGCACAGACATGTGATGGGAAGAGGAAACGAGTGGTGGGAGTCCTTGAAGATCGGCGGCGGTGCAGCTCCCATTGAGACGACAGAGGGCTGGCTTTTGTTCTACCACGGCGTAAGCGGAACCTGCAACGGTTATGTTTACAGCATCGGCGGAGCAATTCTGGATCTTGAGAATCCTTCCATTGTGAAGTATCGCTGCGAGACCTTCCTGCTGACGCCGGAAGAGTGGTACGAGGAGAGAGGTTTTGTTCCCAACGTAACCTTCCCCTGCGCAACCATTCACGATCCGGAGTCCGGAAAGATCGCAATTTACTACGGTGCGGCAGACAGCTATGTCGGCCTTGCATTCACGAAGTTTGACGAGATTGTTGCTTACATCAAGGAGCACAGTGTCGTGACAGGTGCCGATACGGAAATCGGCAGAAGATAATCAATTGTGGGAGATGGTAAGCATCTCCCACAGTTCTATCAGAATACAGACAGCAATATGAGGGAAGCGTTATGAATGAGAATGAAAAGGTGATATTACCTTCCAACGCCGCATTTGTATACAGCGGCCGCATTGATTTTACGGAGAAAGAGGCTCCTGTTCTGGTATTTCCCTGCACAAGCATCCGCTTTGTGATGAGTGGGAAAACCGGCAGGATTCAGATAGAAAACAGACATGTATGGAATGAAAACTCACTTGGAATTTTAGTGGACGGCGAGCATAAGGGCAGGCTGGTTCTGCCGGATTCGGGCAGGGCGGAACTGGATTTTTCCGTGTATCTGGACGGTGCGGAGCATGAGATCACAATCTTCAAGAGACAGGACGGCTGCCACTATGTGACCTTCTTCGGACTGGTTGTGGAGAAGGATGCCGTGGTGAAGCGTGCGGCGGAGAATCCGGCGCGGCGAATCGAGGTGTACGGGGATTCCGTGTCGGCAGGAGAGGTTTCCGAAGCCGTGGACTACGTGGGAAAGCAGGATCCTGAGAACAACGGACAGTATTCCAACAGCTACTATTCCTATTCCTGGACCTGTGCCAGAAAGCTGCATGCCGAGATCCACGACATTGCGCAGGGAGGGATTTCCCTGTTTGACAAGGAGGGCTATTTTGCAGGTCCCGATTATGTGGGCATGCTGTCCTGCTTTGATAAAATTGAGTACAATCCCCAGCTCGGGGAAGTGAAGGAGTGGGATTTTTCGCAGTACATTCCCCATGTGGTCATCATTGCCATCGGGCAGAATGACGCAAACCCTGTCAACTATATGGCGGAGGACTATGGCGGGGAGCATGCCGCTTTCTGGAGAGCGGAGTACGGCAGGTTTGTAAAGACGCTGCGGGAGAGATATCCCCACGCCCATATCATACTGACCACCACGATTCTGGAGCACGATCCCGCATGGGACAGGGCGATTGACGAGGTGGCGCAGCATTCGGGGGATGAAAAGGTACACCATTTCTTATACAGCAGAAACGGCTGCGGCACACCGGGACATATCAGGATCCCGGAGGCGGAGGAGATGGCACAGGAGCTGTCAGCGTTCATTGACAGCCTTGGAGAAGAAGTGTGGAATGCGTAGGTAAATGGGTGGAGAGATAACATGGCTAAAATGAGAAAAGCCGTTAAGATGGCAGATATTGCAGATCGGCTGCAGGTCAGCACGGTGACGGTCTCCAAGGCATTGTCCGGACAGAAGGGTGTCAGCGAGGAGATGCGGGAGAAAATCAAGGAGCTGGCGGAACAGATGGGCTATAAGGCTCCGACAGCGTCCCGGGAGAAAAAAACATCGGGAAGCTACAATATCGGAGTGTTGATTTCGGGAAGGTATCTGGAGAACCACGATTCCTTCTACTGGAGAGTGTATCAGGAGGTGGCGGAGCGCACCATACAGAAAGAGTGTTTCTCCTTATTTGAGAGCGTCAGCGAGGAGATGGAGGAGAACAACCAGATGCCCCGGCTCCTGGAGGAGAGAAAGGTGGACGGGTTGATCGTGATCGGAAAACCCGGATATGCCTATTGTGATTTTTTAAAGAGAAGTACGGAGCTTCCGTTAGTGTTTGTGGATTTCTATGAGACGGCGGCGGATATGGACTGTTTTATTTCGGACGGCTTTTACGGAACTTATCTGTTGACCAACTATCTGCTGGACAGAGGGCACAGGGAGATCGCCTATGTGGGGACACTCTTTGCAACGGAAAGTATCACCGACCGGTATCTGGGATATGTGAAAGCTCTGATCGAGCACGGAATCAGACCAAAGGAAGAATATCTGATTCCCGACCGGGATGTGAACAGCGGTCTGCGGGATGATTACGGCAGCTACCGCTTCCCGGAGAAGATGCCCACGGCCTTTGTATGCAACTGCGATTTCATTGCGGGACTGATCATCAAGGCGCTTCAGGAGAGAGGGCTCCGCGTGCCGGAGGATGTTTCGGTGGTAGGATATGACAATTACCTCTATCCGGGGCTGTGCGATGTGGGAATCACCACCTACGAGGTGGATGTGAAGGAGATGGCAAAGGGCGCCATCAACACCCTGATCAAGAAAATGAACGGGGAACCATATAAACACGGTATTCATATCGTGGAGGGACATCTTGTGGAAAAAGAGAGTGTGAGTACAAACAGCCGGTAAGGGCGGAAAAGGAGAGAAAGAATATGAGCATGGCAAATGAAATGCGGGAACATCTGACAAAAGGGATCATCCCTTTCTGGCAGAAGCTGCAGGACGAGGAGAACGGCGGTTTTTACGGATATATGGGGCCGGATCTTGCCGTAGACAAAAAGGCGGTGAAGGGTTGTATCTTAAACAGCCGTATCTTGTGGTTCTTCTCCAATGCATATCTGACGCTGCACGATCAGGCGCTTCTTGAGAATGCGGCGCATGCCTATCGTTTTATGAAGGATTACTGTATGGACAAGGAGTACGGCGGTGTGTTCTGGTCTGTCACCTACGACGGAAGGCCGGAGGATACCACAAAGCATATCTACAATCAGGCATTTGCCATCTATGCGCTGTCCTCCTATTATGATGCGTCAAAGGATCCCGAGGCGCTCAGGGCGGCAGAGGAATTGTTTGCCGTGATCGAGGAGAAGGGCTTTGACGAGGGAGGCTACAAGGAGGCGCTCGACCGCAGCTTTGCTCCGGCGGAGAACGACAAGCTCTCCGAGAACGGCGTGATGGCGGACCGCACCATGAACACCCTCCTGCATGTATTTGAGGCGTACACGGAGCTGTACCGCGTGAGCCGCGACGAGAGTGTGAAGGAGAAGCTTCTTTGGATCCTTGAGACCTTCCGCAATAAGATCTACAACCCGAAGCTGCACAGACAGGAAGTGTTCTTCGACAACAATATGAACAGCCTGATCGACCTGCATTCCTACGGACACGACATCGAGACCTCGTGGCTTTTGGACAGAGGGCTTGAGGTGATCGGGGACAAGGAGTACGCCGCAGGCTGGTATGACATCGTGGCAGATCTGGTGGCTGAGGTGTACCGGGCGGCATACAGCCATGATTCCCTCGCAAACGAGTGCGAGAGGGGTGTTGTGGACAAGAAGAGAGTATGGTGGGTGCAGGCGGAGGCTGTGGTCGGCTTCTACAACCAGTATAAAAAGGATCCAACCCACAAGGAATATCTGGAGGCAGCTGAGCATATCTGGGGCTTCATCAAGGAGCATGTGATCGATAAGAGAGAGGGCTCCGAGTGGTTCATGCATGTGGATGAGAACGGCAGCCCGGAGACGGATAAGCCCATCGTGGAACCGTGGAAATGTCCTTACCACAACGGTCGTATGTGTATGGAAATGATTAAGAGAGAGGCGTAGAGCGCAGAAGGGAGAATTGATATGATACATGAAAAGTATTTTGAACTGAAGAAGCAGCAGGAGAAGCTGCTTGGCAGAAAAAATGAGGTTGATGAAAATTTCTACAACGGCATTTATGACCGTTACCGTTACCCGGTGCTGACAAGGGAGCATGCCCCCATTGAGTGGCAGTACGATCTGGATGCGCAGACCAATCCGTTCTTTGAGGAGAGACTGGGCATCAACGCGGTGATGAACTCCGGCGCACTCTACATGAACGGAAAATATTATCTGGTGGCGAGAATCGAGGGAAATGACAGAAAGTCCTTCTTCGGTGTGGCTGAGAGCGACAACGGCGTGGATGGATTCCGTTTCTGGGATTACCCGGTTGTCCTGCCGGATACCTGTCCCGGGGAGACCAACGTGTACGACATGCGTCTGACGAAGCATGAGGACGGCTACATTTACGGGGTATTCTGCTCCGAGAGCAAGGACAAGAACGCAAAGGATCTGTCCGCAGCGGTGGCTGCCGCAGGCATTGTGCGCACGAAGGATTTAAAGACATGGGAGAGACTGCCGAATCTGGTTACGCTGCATTCTCCCCAGCAGAGGAACGTGGTGCTGCATCCCGAATTCGTGGACGGCAAGTACGCCTTCTATACAAGACCCATGGATGACTTCATTGATACGGGATCCGGCGGCGGTGTCGGCTTCGGACTCTGCGAGGATATCACCCACGCAGTGATCGACGAGGAGAAGATGACCAGCATCCGCCGTTACCATACCATCACGGAGGTGAAGAACGGTGCGGGCGCAGTACCCATAAAGACCGACAAGGGCTGGATCCACATTGCACACGGCGTGCGCAACACGGCAGCGGGACTCCGCTACGTGATCTATGCGTTTGCAACCGCGCTGGATGATCCCGCAAAGGTGATCGCGGAGCCCTCCGGCATGCTGATCGGGCCCAGAGGCTGGGAGCGCGTGGGAGATGTGTCCAACGTGGTGTTCACCAACGGCGCCGTTGTCAACGAGAAGAACGAAGTGTTCATCTATTATGCGTCCAGTGATACCAGACTGCATGTGGCAAAGACGGATCTTGACAGACTTACGGATTATGTGTTCGGAACGCCCAAGGATCCTCTCCGCAGTGCGGATTGCGTAAAGCAGCGCTGTGAGCTGATCGCAAAGAATCAGGAGCTGCTTAAGAACGGCAAATAAGGAGTACGGCTTATGAAAGAATTGATTGACTGTAAAAAAGGTCTGGTCAATGTGGGAGACGACAGCAGAATACGCCGTGTCATGGGAAAGGCAATGCGGGGAGAGCCGGTTACGCTGGCTTTCCTCGGCGGCTCCATCACACAGGGCTCCCTGTCCTCCACACCTGAGACCTGCTATGCATACCGGGTGTATCAGTGGTGGAAGGAGACCTTTCCGCAGGCTGAGTTTACCTATGTAAACGCCGGAATCGGCGGCACCACCTCCCATCTTGGCGTGGGAAGAGTGGAGGAGGAAGTGCTCTCCCACAGACCGGATTTTGTGATCGTGGAGTTTTCCGTCAATGATGCGGATGAGGACGAGCATTTCAAGGAGACCTACGAGGGTCTGGTGCGGAGACTGCTTTCCGCAGAGGGCGCGCCCGCAGTGCTTCTGGTACACAATGTGCGCTATGACGACGGCGGCAACGCTGAGGCGATCCACGGGCCGGTGGGAGACCACTACAATCTTCCCCGGGTCAGCATGAAGAGCACGATCTATCCGCTTGTGGAATCGGGAGCAATCGTAAAGAGGGATATTACGCCGGATGATCTGCACCCCAATGATGCGGGACATGAGCTGGTGGCGTATGTGATCACGGAGTATCTTTCCGGTGTCGCAGAGAATCCGGAGAAACCGCTTGAGACGGCGGCAGGGACGCTTCCTGCACCCATCACGAAAAACCGCTACGAACACGCAAAGCGGTATCGGAACGACGAACTGGAGCCGGTTTCCTGCAATGGATTTGCCCCGGATGAGACGCCTCAGTCCTGCGTTGCAGATTGCTTCAAAAAGGGCTTTACGGCTGTTAAAAAAGGCGATAAAATCGTTTTTAGGACGAATGCGGCATGTATCGCGGTGCAGTACCGCAAGACAATCCGGAGACCGGCACCGATTGCAACACTTACGGTGGACGGCGGCAGTGAGCACCGGATCCTTCTGGACGCAAATTTTGACGAGGAGTGGGGAGACTGCCTGTATCTGGAGACCGTGGCGGAATATCCGGAGAAGGGCGAACACACCGTGGAAATCGAGATCACGGAAACCCATGAGGACGACAAAGAGGTGTTCTATCTGGTGTCACTCATTTGTGCATGAAAATAATTTAAAGGAGAAAAGGCAATATGAAGTATGGTTACTTTGATGAGACCAACAAGGAATATGTGATCACCAGACCGGATACTCCGGCGCCCTGGGCAAATTATCTGGGTTCCCCGGCATACGGTGCGATCATTTCCAACAACGCGGGAGGTTACAGCTTTGTGCAGAGCGGCGCCAACGGACGAATCCTACGCTACCACTTCAACAGCGACGATACCCCCGGCAGATACATCTATCTGCGCGATGATGAGACCAGGGATTACTGGTCGGCATCCTGGCAGCCGGTGGCAAAGCCTCTTGACGCATACAAGAGCGAGTGTCACCACGGAACGGCGTACACCAATCTGGTGTCCGACTATGCGGACATCCATTGTGAGGCGCTTTACTATGTTCCCCTTAACAAGACCTATGAGGTTTGGCGCGCAAAGGTGACCAACACCTCGGATCGCGAGAGAAAGATCTCCGCATTTGCGTTTGCGGAGTTTACCAACGACAGCAACTACGAGCAGGATCAGGTGAACCTGCAGTACACGCTGTTCATCACCAAGACCTATTTCAAGGGCAGCAAGATCGTACAGACCATCAATGAAAACTGCGGCAAGGACGCGAGGGGCTACAACGGCAGGGAGCGTTTCTTAGGTCTTGCAGGCGCGCCCGTCACCTCCTACAACGGAGACAAGGAAGCCTTTCTGGGAAGATACCGCACCTACGGCAATCCCATTGCAGTGGAGCGGGGCGAGTGTGACAACGTGCTGAACTACAACGCCAATGCCTGCGGCGCACTGCACAGTGCAATGGTGCTGAAGCCCGGCGAGAGCAGGGAGCTTACGTTTGTGCTGGGTCAGGCAGATCCCGACAAGGCAGAGCAGATCCTGTCCGGCTATGAAGAGGCGGGAAGAGTGGAGAAGGAGCTTGCAGAGCTGAAGAACTATTGGCACGGCAAGCTGGCTAATTTCCAGGTAAACACCCCTGACGAGGCGTTCAACAGCATGGTAAATACCTGGAACGCATACCAGTGCTTCATCACCTTTACATGGTCAAGAGCCGCTTCCTTCGTATACTGCGGACAGAGAAACGGCTACGGCTACCGCGATACGGTGCAGGATATTCAGGGAATTATCCATCTGGATCCGCAGATGGCGCTTGCACAGATCAAATTCATGCTCTCCGCACAGGTGAACCACGGCGGCGGACTGCCTCTGGTAAAATATACGCACAATCCCGGGCATGAGGATACCCCGGATGATGAATCCTATGTGCGCGAGACCGGACATCCCGCATACAGAGCGGATGATGCGCTCTGGCTCTTCCCCACGGTGTGGAAGTATGTAGCAGAGACGGGAGACAAGGACTTTATTAAGGAAGTGATTCCTTACGCCAACAAGGAGGAGGGAACCGTATACGATCACTTGAAGAGAGCCATCCAGTTCTCCATGGATCGTCTGGGCGACCACAAGATGCCGGCAGGTCTGCATGCAGACTGGAACGACTGCCTGCGTCTCGGCAAGAAGGGAGAATCCACCTTTGTTGCCATGCAGCTCTACTACGCATTTACCGTGATGAAGGGATTTGCGGAGGAGCTGAAGGATACCGAGTATCTGGCTTATCTGGAGAAGACCCAGAAGGAGCTGGGAGAGATCATTCAGAAGGAGTGCTGGGAGGACGACCGCTATGTGCGCGGTATCAAGGAGGACGGTCAGGTAATCGGCTCCAAGAAGGATCCCGAGGCAAGCATGTGGCTCAATCCCCAGTCATGGGCGGTTATCAGCGGTCTGGCCTCCAAGGAGCAGGCGGAGGCTGCACTGGAGACCGTACATAAAGAGCTGAACACCAAGTATGGCGTGCGCCTGATGACGCCTCCCTACAAGGATCATGCATTCGACGGCGCGCAGGCATTGCTGTTCAACGCCTCCACCAAGGAGAATGCGGGAATCTTCTCACAGCCTCAGGGCTGGATCATTCTGGCGGAGTCCCTGATGGGACACGGCAACCGTGCGTTTGAATACTTCACGGAGAGTGCGCCCGCTTCCCAGAACGAGGATGCGGATGTCAGAAAGCTGGAGCCCTATGTGCACGGACAGTTTACGGAGAGCGTGGAGTCACCTTTCGAGGGACGTTCCCATGTGCACTGGCTGACCGGTACGGCGTCTACCTGTATGGTGGGCTGCGTTGAGGGTATCTGCGGTATGCGCCCGGATCTGGACGGTCTGTGGGTATGCCCGTCCATCTCCTCCGACTGGAAGGAGATGACCATGGATAAGACCTTCCGTGGAAAGAAGCTTCACATCACGGTGAAGAATCCGAACGGCAGAGAGAGCGGATTTACAGAGTTCAGCATCAACGGACAGAAGGCAGATAAGCCCTATGTACCGGCTGCCGATATGAAGGATGAAAACGAAATTCTGCTGGTAATGTAATGACAGCGTAATAAAAGAGCTGAAGTACCTTTCCGGGTATTTCAGCTCTTTTTTTGTATCATAGGAAATTATGTCGTAATCTTCCTATGATACAAAAGCCCTCCGGGCAGGATCGCACTGCGGCGGAGAGGTATTATGTCGCAAAAGCGACCCGCCGCAGGCGGAGAATCCTGCAAGCAGGATTCTTTGCGCCCGTTGGCGCACGCTTTAACTGTTCTTCATCACGATTTCTTCGATCACATCCGCCACATGCTCGCAGGCGTCCGCGCATTTTTCCATGTAGGTGTAGATCTCCCGCCAGGCGATGATCTCCAGGGCGCTGTCAGACTCCGTATGCAGGGCATGCATGGAGGCGATGAACAGCTTATCCGCTTCCTCCTCCAGCGTGTTGATGGCGATAAGCTTCTCATTCAGTGAGGGAGATTTTCTGAAATCCGCAAATTCCCGCAGCGTATCAAGCAGGGTCTCACAGCAGGAGATGATCAGATCGGCAAAGGGAAGGGCGTCCCTCCGGATGCGGATCACATTGTTGATGTAGATGCGCAGAAGCACATCCTCGATGCAGTCCGTCACATCATCGATGTTCTGGGAGAGCATCATAATGTCCTCGCGCTCGATGGGAGTGATGAAGGCTTTGACCAGAACCTCCTTCATCTCATGCTTTTTGCGGTCTGCGGCGTGCTCCACCTGATGCATCTGATCCAGAAGATGGGGGAGCGCGGCGGGACTGAACCCTGAGAGGGAGCTCTTTAAAAGCTGCGCCGCCTGCAGCGCGTCGTCCGCACAGGCAACAAAATTATCAAAGAAGAAATTGTCATTGTTCTTAGCCATAGGAAAGCCTCCTTATCCTTACATCATTATTAAAAACAGTTTCGCTATGAGATAGCCGATGAGACCGCAGCCCGGGAATGTCAGGATCCAGGTGAGAACCATCTCCTTCACTACGGAAAAATTAATGGCGGAGAGTCGCTTCACCGCGCCCACGCCCATGATGGCTGTGGTTTTGGTGTGGGTGGTGCTGACCGGGATGCCGAACAGGGAGGAGAGCAGAAGACAGAGGGCGGATGCAATGTCTGCGGAAAAGCCCTGATATTTTTCCAGTCTCACCATGTCCATGCCCACGGATTTGATGATCTTCTTTCCGCCCACAGAGGTGCCCAGTCCCATGACAACGGAGCATAGGAGCATCATCCACACAGGCAGCACCACGCCGTCTGTGCAGTCTGCGTCGCCCAACAGCATCATGCCTAAAAGCAGGACGCCCATGAATTTCTGTCCGTCCTGTGCGCCGTGCATAAAGGACATGGCGGCGCCGCCGAAAATCTGTCCGTAGCGGAACAGTCCCTCGGATTTCCTGCGGTCGGTTCCGGCAAACAGAAGGGTGATGAGCTTGCAGCACAGAAAGCCGGTTCCAAAACCCAGTGCGGTGGAGAGCACAAGTCCGTACAGCACCTTCAGCCATTCCGCACCGTTGATGCCCGAGATGCCGCCCTGTAATGCAATGGCTGCGCCGGAGAGCCCCGCGATCAGGGCATGGCTTTCGCTGGTGGGAATACCGAAGTACCAAGCCGCCACCGCCCAGATCACAATGGCAAACAGGGCGGCGCAGAGCGCTACCAGAGCCGCTTTGTTATCCCCGTGGAAGTTGACCATATTGGTGATGGTCATGGCGACGGTGGAATTGAACAGGGTCATGACCAGAACACCTAAAAAATTGAAAATTGCCGACATGATAATCGCTGCATTGACGTTCATGGAACGGGTCGAGACACAGGTGGCGATCGCATTGGGCGCATCGGTCCATCCGTTCACAAAAATGACGCAGAGAGTCAGAAATACAGTGACCGCCAGAATAGGGTTCTGCTGGATCTGCTGTATAAAAAATGAGAACGAGATATCCATTTGCGGTTATCCTCCGAATGTGGTATGGTAAAAATACGCAGCAAAATAATTATATGTTCAGGATATGCAAAAATAAAGTAAAAAAAACGTTAAGAAATGATTTGCGGGAGGAAAATATATGCATTCACCTTTGGAAATTGCAAGAAATTATGTGGAGATCGGAATCCATAAAGTAAGGCTGTCCGCGTTCAAAATGCTGGTGCTGGGTGTCTTTGCGGGCATGTTCATCGGCTTTGCGGGCATTGCATCCAGCGTGGGAGCGGTCACTGTGGAGAATGCCTCTATTGCCAGACTGATCAGCGCCACGCTGTTCCCGGCGGGCATGGCGATGGTGCTGGTAGCGGGAAGCGAGCTGTTTACCGGAAACAATCTGATCATCATTGCACTGCTGGAAAAAAAGATCCGCCTGCATGAAATGCTGAAGAACTGGTTCTTTGTATTTGTGGGGAATTTAATCGGAGCGGCGCTTGTGGCGCTTTTGGTGGTGCTCGGCCATGTGCCGGATTTATACGGCGGCAGACTTGCGGAGAGCATGGTAAAGAACGCCCAGAACAGGGTGAGCCTCTCCTTTGGGGATGCGTTCGTGAAGGGAATTTTGTGTAATATTTTAGTCTGCATTGCGGTGTGGGCGGCCTTCGCGGCAAAGAGAGTGTCGGGAAAGCTTCTGATGAGCTTCTGGCCGGTCATGGTTTTCGTGCTCTGCGGTTTTGAACACAGCATTGCGGATATTTATTTTTGTATCGCGGGAATCCTGACTGCCGGAGAGTACGGCATTGCGGCGCAGGGGCTTACCTTCGGAAGCTTTCTGCTAAAGAACCTGCTCCCGGTGACGCTCGGCAATATTGTGGGCGGCACCGGAATCGTTGGAGTCGGATACTGGGCGGTCTACCTGAGGCATACACCCGGATATCCGAGGTCCATCGAGAGTGAGCAGGAGGAGATTGATATCGCGGAAGAATATTAGGATTACTTCTTCATTGCTGCGCGCTTACGCAGGGTCGGATCCAGGATCTTCTTGCGGATGCGCAGCGAGGAGGGGGTAACCTCCAGAAGCTCGTCCGTGTCGATGAAATCGAGGCACTGTTCCAGACTCATGATCCTGGGCGGTACCAGACGGAGTGCTTCGTCCGCGCTGGAGGAACGGGTGTTGGTGAGCTGCTTTTTCTTGCAGACATTCACTTCAATGTCCTCGCCGCGGCCGTTGGAGCCGATCACCATGCCGGAATACACCTTGACGCCCGGTCCGATGAAGAGGGTGCCGCGCTCCTGTGCGTTGAACAGACCGTAGGTGATGGATTCGCCGTTTTCAAAGGCGATCAGGGAGCCCTGCTTGCGGTACTGGATGTCGCCCTTGTAGGGAGCGTAGCCGTCAAACACGGAGTTCATGATGCCATTGCCCTTTGTGTCGGTCATAAAGTCGCCGCGGTAGCCGATCAGTCCGCGGGAGGGAATGGAGAACTCTAAGCGGGTGTAGCCGCCGGAAGCGGTTCCCATGCTGCGGAGTTCGCCCTTTCTCTGGCTTAACTTATCAATGACCGTGCCGGTGAATTCTTCGGGAACATCAATGTAGGTCAGCTCCATGGGCTCCAGTTTCTTGCCGTTCTCATCGGTCTTGTAGAGAACCTCTGCCTTGCTTACGGCAAACTCATAACCCTCGCGGCGCATATTCTCAATCAGAACGGAGAGATGCAGCTCGCCGCGCCCGGAGACCTTGAAGCAGTCTGCAGAGTCGGTCTCCTCCACACGGAGAGAGACGTCGGTGTTCAGCTCGCGGAACAGCCTGTCACGGATGTGGCGGCTGGTCACGAATTTACCCTCCTGACCTGCAAGCGGGGAGTCATTCACCATAAAGTGCATGGCAATGGTGGGCTCACTGATCTTCTGGAACGGGATCGGGGAGACATTGTCGGGAGAGCAGAGCGTGTCTCCGATGTGGATGTCCGAGATGCCGGAGATGGCTACGATGGAGCCGATGCCCGCCTCCTTTACCTCCACCTTGTTCAGACCGTCAAACTCATAGAGCTTGCTGATCTTCACGCGCTTCTGTTTCTCGGGATCGTGCGCGTTGCAGAGCACGACCTCCTCATTCACGGCGATCTTGCCGTTGTCTACCTTGCCGACGCCGATGCGTCCCACATATTCATTGTAATCAATGGTACTGATCAGTACCTGGGTTCCGGCATCGGGATCGCCCTCCGGTGCGGGAATATAGTCTAAGATCGTGTCAAAGAGAGGCTTCATATCCTTATTCTTGACAGTCAGGTTCAGGGTTGCGGAGCCGGTTTTTGCGGAAGCAAAGACGAAAGGACAGTCAAGCTGCGCATCATCCGCCTCCAGATCCAGGAACAATTCCAGCACATCATCCACAACCACCTGAGGGCGTGCCTCGGGACGATCGATCTTGTTGATACAGACAATGACGGGAAGCTTTAATTCCAGCGCCTTGCGAAGCACAAATTTGGTCTGGGGCATGGGGCCTTCAAAGGCGTCCACCACCAGAATGACACCGTTTACCATCTTTAAGACGCGTTCCACCTCTCCGCCGAAGTCAGCGTGTCCCGGGGTGTCGATGATATTGATTTTTGTATTCTTATAGGTGACGGCAGTATTTTTGGAAAGGATGGTGATACCCCTTTCCCGCTCGATATCGTTGGAATCCATCACGCGCTCGGCAACCTCCTGATTTTCACGGAAAACGCCGCTCTGCTTCAGCAATTCATCCACCAGAGTGGTCTTGCCGTGGTCTACATGGGCGATAATGGCAACGTTTCTGACATCTTCTCTTTTTTGCAGCATAACATATTGCTCCTTTTTACGAAAATACATAGTTTCAAAACTGTTTCAGTATAGCACTTATCTATTCGGGGCGCAAGGAAAAACCGTGTAAATTCAATGTTTTTGGTGGTTTTACATATTAAAAAGTATGGAAAAGAAAGTGCTTTTGTGCGGTATTTGCCGATTTGTGCGATGCTTTCCGGTACTCAAGAGGCAAAATATAGAGTATAAATATAAAGAACTATTCAGAACCTCTGAATATTACATAAGGGAATGAAAGAGTCAGAAGATGTAGAAGGGAGAACAAGAATGACAGATAAGGTTATTGAAAACAATCAGGTAACGGTGATGGGGGAAGTGGTAAGTGATTTTTCCTACAGCCATGAGATCTACGGGGAAGGATTCTACATGGTGGACATCAAATGTACGAGACTGAGCGACAGTTTTGACATCATACCGGTGATGGTCTCGGAGAGATTACTGGACGTGACAGCCAGTTATGTAGGAATGCTTTTGTGTGTGAACGGACAGTTCCGCTCCTACAATCGTCATGAGGAGCGCAAGAACAGACTGGTGTTGTCTGTGTTTGCCAGAGAAGTGAAATTTATTGAAGAAATGGAAGAGAGTTCGAAGACGAACCAGATCTATCTGGATGGATATATATGCAAGGAACCGGTGTATCGTAAGACACCGTTGGGAAGAGAGATCGCAGACCTGCTGTTGGCGGTAAACCGTCCGTACGGCAAGTCCGATTATATTCCATGTATCTGTTGGGGACGTAACGCCCGTTATGCGGAGCATTTCAAGGTAGGAGAGCGCTGTGCGGTCTGGGGACGGATCCAGAGCCGTGAATATATGAAAAAACTGGATGAAGAGCATGTGGAGAAAAGAGTAGCTTTCGAGGTATCCGTCAGCAAACTGGAACTTCTGGAGGAGGCACAGGTGCAGGAATCCATCGTCTAACGACAAAAGATTGCAAAAAGTGACAATATATGGTATAAAAGAATGCATAGATATTAGTAACTGTGTACAGCTATTGAGCGTCAGATACGCAGATAGACCATGAGGTGTGGAATGGCAGAAGGATGCATCTATATTTATACCGGCGATGGCAGAGGCAAATCACCGGCAGCAATCGGAAGGGCGGTACAGGCAGCGGTAGAAGGCAAGAGGGTCGTTATTATTCAGTTCCTGAAGGGAAAAGGACTGGGGGATTCCGATTTCTTACGCAGAATGGAGCCGGAGATCAAGCTGTTCCGCTTCGAGAAATCGGACGGTAATTTCGTGGAATTGCCGGAGGAAAAGAAGCAGGATGAGATCCAGAACATCCGTAACGGGATCGGCTTTGCCAAGAAAGTACTGACGACCGGAGAATGCGATCTGCTGATCCTGGACGAAGTACTGGGACTGGTGGAAAAAGATATTATTACGGAAGATGACCTGAAGGCATTATTGGAATGCCGGGGAGATACGGATGTGATCCTGACGGGAATCACCCTGAACGATGAGATCTGCGTTCTGGCGGATGAAGTGTCCAAGATTGAAACGGTAAAATTCAAGGTCTGGGATTGACAGTCACATGGGTTGATGCTATCATGAAACTATATTTAAGAAGATAGAGGTTGCGTTTTTCAAGAGTATTTTTCCTAAGGTAACAGGTACCGATGAGGGAAGAAGAAAGGGGAACACGCCGAAAGATAAGGTATCCTGTATATGTTATCTTGGGCATACGTTTAAGAAGCGTATGACTGTCATCTCGTAAGCAGATGGGGCGCTATCAGATAAGCTTGGATAATCAGCGCCGGCGCCATTGTGCGCTGGCGTTTTGCAAATGGAGGAAACATATGGCTATTTTTAAAGGAGCAGGCGTGGCAATCGTCACACCCATGAACGAGGACGGATCCGTCAATTATGAGAAATTCGGTGAACTGATCGAATTCCAGATCGCAAACGGTACAGATGCCATTATCGTATGCGGCACCACAGGTGAGTCATCTACCCTGACCCATGAGGAGCATCTGGATACTATCAAATACTGTGTGGACAAAGTAGCGAAGAGAATCCCCGTAGTGGCAGGTACCGGTTCAAATTGTACCGAGACTGCAGTATATCTGTCTCAGGAAGCAGAAAAATATGGCGTGGATGGCATTCTGCTGGTAAGTCCCTACTATAATAAAGCAACCCAGAAGGGACTGTATCGTCACTTCAAGACCGTTGCGGATTCCGTAAAGGTTCCCGCTATTCTGTATAATGTTCCCAGCCGTACCGGATGCAATATTCTGCCGGAGACCATTGTGAAGCTGTGTAAGGATGTGGAGAACATCGTAGGTGTCAAGGAAGCCAGCGGCAACATCAGCCAGATCGCTCACCTGGCAGCCATCGGACAGGGCGTCGTGGATATCTATTCCGGTAATGACGACCAGATCGTACCCATTCTGGCCCTGGGCGGAGTCGGAGTTATCTCCGTACTTTCCAATGTAGCACCTACACAGACCCACGAGATCTGCCAGAAGTTCTTTGACGGAGATGTGGCAGGCAGCCGTCAGATGCAGTTAGATGCCATGGATCTGTGTAACGCACTGTTCTGTGAAGTGAACCCGATCCCTGTGAAGACCGCACTGAACATGATGGGAATGGGAGCCGGTGCGTTCCGTATGCCTCTGTGTGAAATGGAAGAGGCCAATGCCAGAAGGCTTGAAAAAGCCTTGAAGGATTATGGTGTCCTGTAGGCTGGAAATAGAGAGCAAGAGTGGAAGAACCCCGCCTGTGAAATTTTTATCATAGGCGGGATCTTTTTTCAAAAAGTAACGATTCATAGTGCGCTTTTGCAAATGAATATGAGGGATGCTGGATCGTTATTACAAAAATCATGATAGATGGGAGAAAAGAAAAATGGTAAAAGTAATCATGCATGGATGTAACGGTAAAATGGGACAGGTGATCAGCGGACTGATCGCAGCAGATCCCGATATGGAACTGGTGGCTGGAATCGATGCCAGAGACGATGGACACAATCCTTACCCTGTATTCACGGATATTGCAAAATGTGATGTGGCTGCAGATGCAATCATTGATTTCTCTGCGGCAGTAGCAGTAGACAAGCTGTTGGATTACTGCGTAGAGAAGAAAATCCCCTGCGTACTGTGCACCACCGGCCTGTCCGAGACACAGCTGGCGAAAGTAGACGAAGCAGCGAAAAAGGTGGCTATCTTAAAATCCGCCAATATGTCCCTTGGTATCAACCTGATGTTAAAGCTGTTGAAAGAAGCTGCCGGAGTACTGGCAAACGCAGGCTTCGATATGGAGATCGTGGAGAAACACCACAATCTGAAGGTAGACGCTCCCAGCGGCACTGCACTGGCACTGGCAGATTCCATCAACGAGGAGTTTAACGGCGAGTACGAATACGTTTACGACCGCAGCACCCGCAGAGAGCAGAGACCGAAGAAAGAAATTGGCATCAGCTCTGTCAGAGGCGGCACCATCGTCGGTGACCATGATGTGATCTTCGCCGGAGCAGATGAAGTTGTAACCTTCTCCCATACCGCATACTCCAAAGCCGTCTTCGGCAAAGGCGCAGTACAGGCAGCCAAGTTCCTGGCAGGCAAGCCCGCCGGTATGTACAACATGTCTGACGTCATTGATGCAGCGATGTAATTACCAGGTAAATTCGCGAAGTAACATAGAAAGGTGAATTTCATGAACGAAATGGAACAGAAGGTTCTAAAGACCCTCTCACACCAATACAAAAATATAGCGGCAGCCTCCACAGAGATCATCAACCTCCAGTCCATCCTGAACCTCCCCAAAGGCACGGAACATTTCCTGACGGATATCCACGGAGAATACGAACAGTTTAACCATGTTCTGAAAAACGGCTCCGGCTCTGTGCGACGTAAGATTGACGAGGAATTTGGCAATACCATCAGCAACAAGGATAAAAAGAGTCTGGCGACCCTGATCTATTATCCTGAAAGTAAGCTGGAGATTGTGGAGAGAGAAGAGGATAATCTGGAAGACTGGTACAAAATCTCCCTTCACCGTCTGGTACAGGTCATTAAACGTGTCTCTTCCAAATACACCCGCTCCAAGGTCAGAAAGGCATTGCCGAAGGATTTCGCCTATGTCATCGAAGAACTGATCACGGAGAAGGAAGAGATTCAGGACAAAGAGGCATACTATAACGAGATCATTCACACCATCATCCGCATCGGAAGGGCACCGCAGTTTATTATTGCATTAAGCCACCTGATCCAGCGGCTGGTTATCGATCATCTGCATATCGTCGGCGATATCTATGACAGAGGTCCAGGCCCTCATATTATTATGGATACTTTGTGCGAATATCATTCCGTGGATGTCCAGTGGGGCAATCACGATATGGTCTGGATGGGTGCAGCGTCGGGAAGTCTGGCATGTATCGCTAATGTGGTCCGCATGTCTGCCAGATACGGTAACCTTGCTACCCTGGAGGACGGTTACGGCATCAACCTGCTGCCCCTGGCGACCTTTGCACTGGAAACCTATGAAAATACCAATTGTGATGCCTTTACCATCAAATTCAATACCGATTACAATACCAAGGATCTGGGACTGGATACCAAGATGCATAAGGCCATCGCTATCTTACAGTTCAAGCTGGAAGGCCAGTTGATCATGAGACATCCCGAGTTCCACATGGAAGAGCGGATGCTGCTGTACCGGATTGATTTCGAAAAAAAGACCGTCTGTGTGGACGGCAAAGAATATCCCATGAAAGACGTGGATTTTCCTACGGTGGATCCGGAACATCCTTACGAACTTACGGAAGAAGAGGGCAAGGTCATGCTGCGTCTGCAGCAGGTATTCATGCGCTGTGAAAAATTGCAGCGCCATGTGAAATTCCTTTTTTCCAAGGGCGGAATGTACAAGATCTACAACGGCAATCTGTTATATCATGGCTGTGTTCCCTTAAATCCGGACGGCAGTTTCATGCAGGTGGAAATCTGCGGAAAAGAGTATTGCGGAAAAGCACTGTATGACATCCTGGAATATTATGCCAGAAGAGGTTATTATGCCAAGGAGGCCAGAGAACGTGCGCTGGGACAGGATATGATCTGGTACATCTGGGCAGGATCAGGATCTCCGGTGTTCGGTAAGGCCAAAATGGCTACCTTTGAGCGGTATTTCCTGGAGGATAAGGAGACTCATATTGAAGAGAAGAACAGTTACTATAAGCTGTTGGAAAATGAGGAAGTCATTGGCAGGATCTTAGAGGAGTTCGGGCTGGATAAGACCGATGCCCATATCGTCAACGGTCATGTGCCCGTAGAACAGATCCACGGCGAATCGCCCATCAAATGTGGAGGTAAATTGCTGATCATTGATGGAGGCTTCTCCAAAGCCTATCAGAAAAAGACAGGAATTGCGGGCTATACACTGGTATGTAATTCCAGAGGAATGCGTCTGGTGGCCCATGAGCCTTTTGAATCTACGGAAGCGGCCATCATCAAGGAATCGGATATTTTCTCTGATTCTATCGTGGTGGAGAACTTCCCCCACAGAAAGTTGGTGGCGGATACCGATACCGGTAAGGAGATCCAGGAGAATATCTTCTATCTGGAAGAACTCCTGGAGGCTTACCGGGAAGGTACGATCATGGAAGAGGTATAACTTTATCTCTGGCCTGCTCCGGTGTCGGTATTGGTAGTATTGTTTCCGGTGTTGTTATTACCGTTGCCTACCAGATCGTTAGTGATATCGGAGACACCGTTCGCAGCATCATCCACAATATTGCCTACGGTATCACCGGCTTCTCCGATGGCATTGCCTGCATTGTCCAGCATAGAATCGTTTTCACCTACGGTGTTACCGTTGCCGTTCATGTCACCCATAGTGCTGTCGGTAGCGGCAGTTCCGGCCTCAGTGGTCTGCGCCTCTGTGCTCTCCTGAGTGGCAGGAGAGGTGGAAGGTGAAGGAGAGGCAGCCATGCTGCCGGAGTTATTGTTGTTCTTGTTGGTGCCGCAGGCGCTCACCATGCACAGGTAGACTGTGATGATACCCAGAACCAGTAATTTCTTCCCAATGTGGGATGTTGTCTTATTTTTCATAATGTCCTCCATTTCAAGATGCCCGTCAGGGATATTCTATCCGAACCAAATGTGGTCGGCTTGAGGATAGTATGTGCGGATTTTAGAAAATAATTCAAAAAAATAAAAAACAGTTGTAAGAAAACGAGGAAGAAGATGGAATTTCGCCCCTGTATTGATATTCATAACGGAAAAGTAAAACAGATCGTCGGTGGAAGCTTAAAAGATCTCGGTGACCGGGCGCAGGAGAACTTTGTCTCAGAACTGGACGCTGCCTTTTATGCTAAACTGTATCAGAAAAACAGCTTAAAAGGCGGACATATTATTTTATTGAATGCCTCGGACAGCCCTTATTACGAGGCAACGAAGGAACAGGCATTGTCGGCCCTGTGTGCATATCCGGAAGGGCTGCAGGTCGGAGGAGGCATCACGGCGGAGAATGCGGCAGAGTATCTGGCAGCAGGGGCCTCCCATGTGATCGTGACGTCCTATGTGTTCCGGGAGGGACGGATCGACTATGACAGACTGGACAGACTGGTGCAGGCCATCGGGAAAGAGCACCTTGTGCTGGATGTAAGCTGCAAGCGTGTGGGAGAGCAGTATCTGGTAGTGACTGACCGCTGGCAGAAACTGACAGAAGAGAAAGTAGATGAGGTATTGCTTGAAAAGTTGTCCGCCTACTGTGACGAATTCCTGATCCATGCTGTGGATGTGGAAGGCAGGGCACAGGGAATCGAACGGGAACTGGTAAAGAGCATTGGCAGCTACGCCGGGAATCCCATCACCTATGCAGGGGGAGTACATTCCATGGAAGATCTTCTTTTGCTTAAAGAGCTGGGGCAGAACCGGATGAATGTCACCATCGGAAGTGCATTGGATCTCTTCGGCGGCAGTATGAAGTGGGAAGATGTGCTGGCAGTGTGCAGTGAGTCATAAAATCATAAAAAGAAAATCCGCATCGAAAGAAACCTGAAATGAAACCGTTTCCGTAAAAATATACAAAAATTTATAGGAAATCCCCTTATAAATGCGAATAAATGAAGATAATATTGGGAAAATATTACAAAAATGTTAAGAAATGATTGCTGTAAGGGCTTTCCTGTGGTAAAATGGGTTGATGTTTAGCGGAGGTGACTCTATGAAAAGACGTAAACATAAGCGTAGATTGAACCATGTGCTGATCCTTACGTCAGATGCAGCAGATGCCAATGTAAAGCAGATCCGCATCCGGGCATGGATCGTGGAGGTAGTGGTATTGCTGGTCTGCATACTGATCGGCGGAGTGATCGGTTACTTTATCTACGAAGGACAACTGTGGGAGAATGCTAACAGAAAAAGCCATGAACAGGTTGTGGCATTGGAACAGGAGAATCAGACGCTGAGTGAGCAGAACAGTAAACTGGAATCTCAGGTGACAGAACAGGCAGAAGAAATACAGATTTTAAGTGATACGGTGAGCCAAAAGGTACAGAGCGAGAGCGAATTATCTGCGACACTTGAGAAACAGAGCCTTCCTACGGAATTCCCGCTGACAGGATCCGCTTCCATGGAAGAAGTGTCGGAAGGCGATCCCATGTGCATTTTCCATGCATCTGTGGGGACAACGGTGGTGGCAGCTGCCAGCGGTACGGTCATTGCCGTAAATGATGACGAGATCTACGGACACAGTGTGTGGGTGGATCATGGCAACGGTTATATTACCATCTACAGGAATAAGGGAGATACCACAGTGAATGTGGGGGATTCCGTAGTGCAGGGAACTACCTTGTTTGTCATCGGTGAGGATAATGCGGATCTGGGATACCAGATGCAGAAAGACGGAAGCTATATCAATCCCATGGATATGCTTGCAATCAGTGGCTGATTGCGGAAAGGTTTGGAAGATACATGTTAGGAAAAAAGAATGTAGATATAAAAATGAATACCCTGATCGGTGCCGGAGCGGAGTTGAACGGAGATTTTACACTGGATGGGTCTGCAAGGATCGATGGTAAGATCGGAGGGAATGTAACTGTGACCGGGAATCTGATTCTGGGGGCAGGCAGTGTTGTTACTGGGGATGTACAGGCGTCCACCGTTCTGATCGGTGGAGAAGTAACCGGAAATATCAGTGCATCGGAGAAGACGGAACTGACAGCTTCTGCTAAAGTGCTGGGAGATATTGCCACGAAGGTGATCGTAATTGATGAACATGCCGTATTTCAGGGAAAGATTGATATGAATCAGACGGTTCCTGATAAAAAGGGAAAGGCCAGAACGGCCAAGGCGGTCCGTGCCGGTCGTAAGAGTGCCAAGGCAGCTATTGCGGAGGCACTGAAGGAAGTGGAAGAGGAAGAAAAGAGAGAGGATCAGGAGACCGTAGCAGTAACCGAAACTGCTGCAACCCCGGAGACTCAGACAACGGAAACAGTCAATACAGAAGAAGCATAAATGTACAGAAAAAACAGGGATATGGGAAGGCCGCTTTTGAAGCAGGTCTTTCATATCCCTGTTTTTATCTGTGATCAACTCTGTTCCGGTTCTTTTTTCTCCATACGTCCGAATACCAGCTCATAACCGTCATTGCCGTAATTCAGAGAACGGTTGACACGGCTGATGGTAGCGGTGGAAGCTCCGGTCTTCTCCGCAATTTCAAGATACGTCTTGCCATCTTTCAGCATGGCGGCTACTTCGAAACGTTGAGACAAAGAAAGCAGTTCATTGACGGTACACAGGTCTTCGAAAAAGCTGTAACATTCCTCCCGGGACTGTAGACATAACACTGCATCAAACAGGGAATCTACCGCATCCGTTTTGATTTTTTTATTCATTGTCGACACACCTTTCCATAGTTGTAATAAATACAACGTAACTATTAGTATTTTAGCATACTAAAGTTGTAAAGTAAAGATGTGAAACAAAATAGTTAGAAATTGTTAAGAAATCAGAGCACGAAGAAATGGCACAAGTGTTGACATGTAGTTTTTGATACTATATAATGAATGCAAAAGAAAACAAGCGCTCGCAAAGCGAGCATTTGTTTTCTTGCATTCATTAACGAGAGAACTGTCTGCGAAGCAGACAGAAGAGTGCGAAGCACGAGTTCTCGAGTTAATGCAACCTGGGAACCGCAATGCGAAGCACGGGTTCTCGAGTTAATGCAACCTGGGAACCGCAAAGCGAAGCACGAGTTCTCGAGTTAATGCAACCTGGGAACCGCAATGCGAAGCGCATGTCCCCGAGTTAATATGGCTTGGGGAAATCACCCACGAAAGGACAGCGGGAAATTATGGCAGCAACAACAGAAGAATTACTTCAGATGATTTTACAGAGTCTGGAGAAAGTAGAATATATCAAGGCAGAAGACATTCCGAACATTGATCTGTATATGGATCAGGTATTGACCTTTATGGATCGTAAGCTGCGTTCCGCAGTGCGCCCTCAGACCGAGGAACATGTGCTGACTAAGACGATGATCAACAATTATGCGAAGAATGATCTGCTGCCACCTCCTGTGAAGAAAAAATATTCCAAAGAGCACGTGCTGCTTCTTATTTTTATCTACTATTATAAAGGGGTGATCCCCATGAATGAGATCCAGACATTGCTGAGACCCCTGACTGATCGTTATTTTCAGAACGGACAGGCTTTTGATTTAGAGGGTGTCTATAAGGAAGTCGTAGTGTTGGAAAAAGAACAGCTGGAAGACCTGAAAAAAGATGTGGTAGAGAAGTTCCGCAGAGCAGAGGATTCCTTTACCGAAGTGACGGGAGAAGAGCAGGAGTTTTTACAGAAATTTGCGCTGATCTGCCTGTTGAGCTTTGATGTCTATATGAAAAAAATGATCGTGGAACAGTTGGTGGCAGAACTGGCAGATACGATGCACCCCCAGGAGCCGGAGAAGGAAGCTCATAAGAAAAAGAATTAGAACGTTTTTGAAAGCAAAAGGACAATAGAATGAAAGCGATCATGGATCTTCATACGCATACTCTGGCAGCAGGGCATGCGTATAGTACCTTATTGGAGAATATAGATGTTGCATTGGCAATGGGATTACAGTACCTGGGGATGAGTGAGCACGGACCGACTTCCCCGGGAGGCCCGCATAATTTCTTTTTCAGTAATTACAAAGTGATTCCCAGAACCTATGGCAGAGAGGAGAACACCGGCCGGGTAATACCGAAGCCAGATGGAAGTCTGCGCCTGCTATGCGGTGTAGAAGCAAATATCTGTGACACAGACGGAACACTGGACCTGGAGGAGCGCTATCTGCAGAAAATGGATTATGCCCTTGCCAGCATTCATCCCTTTGCCTTTACTGCGGGAAGCCGCAAGGAGAATACACTGGCATCTGTCAGAGCCTTTCAGAATCCTTATGTGAAAATACTGGGACATCCGGATGATGGCAGATTTCCCCTGGATTATGACGAATTGGTAAGAGAAGCAAAACAGGCAGGAGCAGCGTTGGAAGTGAACAATTCTTCCCTGAATCCCCAGTCGGCAAGACAGGGCGGCAGAGAAAATATCACGGAGCTGTTAAAGACTTGCATGAAGTATGATCAGCCTGTTATAATGGGGACGGACAGTCATATGTGTTTTGCCATTGGCATTTTTGAGGATGCCGAGCAGCTGATGCGGGAACTGGAATTTCCCAAGGAACTGGTATTAAACTATGATCCGGAGAACATCCGTAAGCTGATCAATATTACACTGTAGCTGATTCCTGTTCAGACATTGCCTGAATAAAATTTTATGCCAAAGACGGCAGGCCCCATAAGAGGGCAGATAGGAGAACAAATGAAAGACGCAAATTGTGGATATTGTATGAGGGGAGAGCTGTTGGACAAGTTCGGTATTTTTATTTGTGACCTGAAGGTCAGCAGTCTGATCCTGTTCAAGGAGCAGAGCCATCCCGGCAGATGCATCGTAGCATACAAGGATCATGTCAGCGAGATCGTGGACATCAGTGAAGAAGAGAGAAGACTGTTCTTCGAGGACGTGGCGCATGCAGCCAAAGCCATCCATGCTGCATTCCACCCGGATAAATTAAACTATGGCGCTTACGGAGACACCGGCTGTCATCTGCATATGCATCTGTGCCCGAAGTACAAGGACGGCTTCGAGTGGGGCGGAACCTTCGAGATGAACCCCGGTAAGACCCTTCTGACCGATGCAGAGTACCAGGAGATGATCGACAAGATCAAGGCAAACCTGTAACATGCCGTAACATTTTCCCAGATGATACATAGAATAGATATGTAATCTCAGGGAGGATGAACGATTATGAAAACAAGGAAAGTAACGGCAACGGTATTGTCTGTATTGCTTGCGGCGGCTGTATTTACAGGCTGTGGCAGCGCAGAACAGACGAACGGACCAAAGAAGACCAGAGTGGTGCTCAATGAAGTAGCCCACTCTGTTTTTTATGCCCCCATGTATGTGGCCATCGAGGAAGGTTATTTTGAGGATGCAGGGATCGACCTGGAACTTGTGACGGGATTCGGCGCAGATAAGACTATGACGGCGGTGCTGACCGGGGAGGCAGATATCGGCTTTATGGGCAGCGAGAGCACCATATACACTTATGCCGGTGGTACGGAGGACTATGTGGTGAACTTTGCACAGCTGACCCAACGGGCGGGCAATTTCCTGGTGGCGAGAGAGCCCATGGATAACTTTTCCTGGGATATGTTGAAGGGAGCAAAAGTTCTGGGCGGCAGGGCCGGAGGAATGCCGGAAATGGTATTTGAATATATTCTGGAAAAGAACAATATAGATCCTGCCACAGATCTGTCTATCGACCAGAGCATTGACTTCGGTTCCACGGCAGCAGCATTTTCCGGCGGACAGGGAGATTTTACCATTGAATTCGAGCCACATGCCACCCTGCTGGAACAGAAAGGAGACGGTTATGTGGTAGCCTCTCTGGGGGAAGAATCTGGTTATGTTCCTTATACCTCTTTCTCAGCAAAGAAGAGTTACCTGGAAAAGAATCCGGAGATCATCCAGGCGTTTACCGATGCTCTGCAAAAGGGTATGGATTATGTACAGGAGCACAACGCAGAAGAAATTGCCAAGTGCATTGCACCTCAGTTTGCAGAGACGGAAAGTGACACATTGACAGCTATTGTTGCCAGATATCAGGAGCAGAATACCTGGAAAGAGAATCTGATCTTCCATGAAGATGCTTTTGATCTCTTACAAAACATTCTGGAGGATTCGGATGTACTGAAGGAGAGAGTGCCTTATGAGACACTGGTAACTACGGAGTTTGCTGAAAAAGCGGCGGCACGATAGGAGATGCGTAATTAATAGAAACAGAATAAGACAGCTGAAAGAAAAGGGGGAGGATCAGATGTCCTCTCCCTTTATGTGAATATTTTTGATGGCCCATAATTTCAAAGCTTTTGCATTGGTACTGATCTTTTCCAGAGAATCCAGAATATCCTGAAAGGCAGGCTTTTCATCCTCTGAGATGACGCCGTCTTCGGAAATGGAAATCAGGGAAGCCCGGAGGGTATCGATATCCTTAAGGGAACCAAGTACTTTTAAGGCCAGTCTGTCAAAGTCTACGATATCGACCTCCGATACACGGTTGCGGCCTAAGGGACATTCTCTGGCACAGAAGGAATTGCACAACTCCGGCGTGTTGTAAGCTTCTGCCATGGCTTTGACTTCCTCGGGATAGGGAGCAATCGTATCTAATTCGATCCTGGCCAGTCTGGTACGGTCGATGCCCACCAGCTCGGCAGCTTTTTCGCGGCTGCTGAAGTCCGGATTCATCTCCGCTGCTTCGCAACGTGCGAGATAGTACATATTATCAGCAGCCTTTGTAGCTTTTTTACCCATTTTTCTTTTAATCCTTTTGCATTATAGTGTATTTAAACATCTCTAGTTAGACAGTTTAGTAGAAAACGGCCTCATTGTAAAGGAAAAATGACGATATTTTATGAAAAGCAGTTGAGGGAATGTACAAAATTTGCTAAAATATAAGAGATGTGAAAAAGAACAGATTTTTCATATATAAAACGGAGGTGCGGTAATGGGTTTGATCAGAGCAGCAAAAGATGCGGTCAGCAGCATGATGGCTGACCAGTGGAGAGAGTATTTCTATTGTGATTCCCTTTCCAATGATGTGCTGGTGGTAAAAGGACAACAGCGTGTAACCAATGGACGTAACAGCAATACCAAGGGTGTGGAGAACATTATTTCCAACGGCTCCATCGTGGCAGTCAACGAAGGACAGTGTATGATCATCGTGGATCAGGGCGGAATCGTAGAGTTCTGTGCCGATGCGGGCGAATTCGTATATGATTCTTCCACCGAGCCCAGCCTGTTCTACGGAAATCTTGGTGAGAGCGTTAAGAATACATTTTCCAATATCGGAAAGCGTTTTACTTTTGGCGGTAATGCGGCAAAGGATCAGAGAATTTACTTCTTTAATATTAAGGAGATCATGAACAATCTCTTTGGTACTGCCAGCCCAATTCCTTTTCGTGTGATCGATCAGAATATCGGACTTGATCTGGATACTTCCTTACGTTGTAACGGTGAGTATTCCTTCCATCTGGTAGATCCTCTGTTATTCTATAAGAATGTATGCGGTAATGTAACAGAGTCCTACACCAGAAGTGAACTGGTAGCAAAGATGAAGGCAGAACTGTTGACTGCATTGCAGCCCGCACTGGCCAAGATCTCCGCAAAAGGTGTCCGTCCCAGTGAGATTCCCGCACATACTGAGGAACTGACGGAGGCTTTGAAGGATGAACTTTCCGATCTGTGGACCAAGCTTCGCGGTATCGAGATCGTTACGATCAATATCAACTCTGCAAAGATTCCCGATGAGGATGCGAAGACCATCGCTGATCTGCAGAGAACCGCAGTACTGCGCAATACCGGTATGGCAGCTGCTACTATGACTGCGGCACAGGCGGAGGCTATGAAGATGGCAGCATCCAATACTTCCACCGGACCGATGATGGCATTTGCCGGCATGAACATGGCAAATATGGTAGGCGGTATCAATGCCGGACAGCTGTATCAGATGGATGCACAGCAGAATGGTATGGGTATGCAGCAGGCACAGGCAGCAGCTCCCGTACAGTCCCAGAGCCCTAAGATGCAGGCACCGGTACTTGGTTGGACATGTAGCTGTGGCGCTGCGGATAACCGTGGCAAATTCTGTTCCGAGTGTGGTGCACCCAAGCCCTCCGATGCAGGCTGGACCTGCAGCTGTGGCGCAGTAAACCAGGGCAAGTTCTGTTCCGAATGCGGAGCAAAGAAGCCGGACGGTGCACCGATCTATAAATGTGACAAGTGTGGCTGGGAGCCGGAAGATCCTGCACATCCTCCTAAGTTCTGCCCGGAGTGTGGTGATCCTTTTGACGAGAACGACAGAGTATAATACATACTCAGCAGAATAATTTTTTACAAAAAGCAGTACAGCGGATGCCTTTTGGCGTCTGCTGTACTTTGCTGTAACAGTTCAGCCAGGAACATATCGAGAGCAGAAATCATGCCTGCATGATTTTGCGAACGAATATGTTCCTGGGCCGAGCGCTATTTCATGAGCAAAGAGAGTCACGAAGTGACGGAAGAGCACGGTAGTGCGACTTTGCGAATGGCGCTCTGAACCTGCACTTTGCTGTAACATTACAACAGAATGAAAAACAGAGAGAAACATAAATGAGCGGAAATCTGATCGCAATAATCGTCATATTGGTATTACTTCTGGTGCTGACAGGGATCATTTATTATGCCTATTGTAATATTAAGAAAAAACTGCGGGATACCTCCCGGATGTTATTTGGGACGGATTCCATGATCGAGGGAATGAAGCAGAGAGAAAAGGCAGTGGAGATGACACCGAAATCAGTTTCTTCCGCTACGAATCTGTATATGCCATCCATCATGCGGGATTTTCCTGAATTTCATTATGATGAAATGAAGAGCAGAGCGGAGAATGTACTGACTTCCTATCTACAGAGCATTACCAGACAGAATCCGGCTCTGTTGTCGGAGGGAACCAGAGAATTGAAAGAACAGCTCAGACTGCGGCTGGAAATGCTACAGAACCAGTCTCAGAAGGAGAGCTTTGAAAATATTCATATTCACAGAACGGAGATCCACCAGTACCGGAAGCAGAAAGGAAGACAGAGTATCGTCCTGCAATCGGCGGTGGAATATATTCATGCATTAAAAGAGAACGGCAAACTCATAAGCGGCAGTGAAGACCACAAAGAACAGGCAAAATACAACGTGGAGCTGGTCTATATCCAGGATCAGGATATGATCGAGAACCAGACGGATGCAGGTCTTGGACTGAACTGCCCGAACTGTGGTGCACCGCTCCCCGGGCTTGGGGCAAAGAAGTGTATTTACTGTGACACGCCGATCGTGGAATACAATCTGCGCATCTGGAATTTCAGCCGGGTGGAACAGGTATAGAGAAAGCAAAAGAGGGTCTGCATGGAAGAAAAATGTATGGGATTGAAAAAAGGGGTTACATTGCAGGAAAAACAGACAGGGGATGTTGACAGACAGCTGGATGAGACCACCAGAGAACTGCACCGGGAGCGGGAAAAGCTGATGGCTGTGATCCGGATGTCCGGAGATCTGATCTTCGAATACGATATTGTAAATGATAAGATGTACTACGCTGGTCCGGGAGAAGGAATTCTGTATTCCAGACAGATCACGGAAGGGTATACAGATCATCTGCTCAGAGAAGCAGGGAACCGGACGGAAACGGTGGAACAGCAGCTGGCGGAAGCATTGCGCAGCGGGAAACCGGATATCTATATCGAACTCTGCAAGACAGATGCGGAAGGAATCCCACGGTGGGTGAAAGTCATCGGACAGACCTTTTACGATGAAAAAGGAGTGCCGGAGCGGGTTCTGGGCAAGGTCTGTGACATTGATGCCCAGAAGAAAAAAGAGTGGGCACTGCGGGAAAAGTCTCAGAAGGATTCCCTGACCGGATTGCTGAACAATTCTACCATCAAACAACAGATCGGTGCCAGACTGCAGAAACTGAAATGCGGGCAGACAGGATATCTGGTCGTACAGGATGTGGACAGCTTTAAGAAGATCAACGACACCAACGGCCATCTGTTTGGGGATGCGGTATTGTGTTCTTTTGCAGATGAACTTAGTAATATTTTCCCTGAGGCATTAAAAGGCCGGATCGGTGGGGATGAATTTGTCTTCTATGTGGAGGATATGGACAGAGAACAGCTGGAGGAGAAATTAAAACAGCTGAACCGCTGTATGTCCGACCGTTATGACGATGACAAGACAGGGCTGCACATTTCCTGTAGTCTGGGTGTGGCGGTGACAGACGGCACAGTGACGGATTATAATCTGTTGTTCCAATGGGCAGATGCAGCCCTGTATCAGGTAAAGAGCAGGGGAAAGGGTGCTTATTACCTGCTGGATGTCAAAGAAGGTGTGGCATTGCCCGGCAAGAGTTATCTGGACAGTGAAGAGAACAAGGAGGACGAGATTGCCCATAAAGAGGCACAGTTTGAGAGTGCGGAAGATCTGGTATTATTTTGTATGGATCTGCTGGAAAATGTGCCGAATCTGACCAGTGCACTAAAGGTGATCTGTGAGCGGACCTGCAGCTTTTTTGGAATTGATGACATGATCTGTATGGAAGTCAACGAGGCCGGACCAACGATCCGTTATCAATGGAATCGTGAAGAGAAGAAAGATTTTGCCAGAAGAATCCTGAATCCTGGCGTGTTCGAATGGGACAGGATCCGGAAAAAGGCCGATGAATCCGGTGCTGCGATCTACCGGCAGTCAGAGACTCCGGATGTCTACAAGGAAGAGGCGGAGTCTGTGATGATTGTAATGTCCACGGCCGCCAAGGGATTAAAGGCCAGCGTTATTTTCTCGGATCGCCACACAGACAGAAGCTGGCAGGAGGAGAAAAATGCACTGTGCAGAATTTCTCACCAGATTTTTAACCGACTGCGTACGCTGAAGAATGCGGAGAAGGATCAGCGTGAGCTGAACCGGAAACTGAATTATGATGCCCTGACCGGACTGCCGATATATAACAAGTTTGTGGATAAGCTGGAGACCTATATGGCTGCCCACGGGAAAGCAGGATTGTTCTTTGTGTCCTCCGATTTTTCCAATTTCCAGTATGTGAACGAAATGTACGGTTATGAAGTGGGAGACCGGATCTTACATGATTTTGCCATAGCATTACAGGAAAAGTGCCAGAACGGCGTACTGTTCTGCCGTGTGACTTCGGATCATTTTGTGGGAGTATTGAAGGAAGAAACGGTGGAAGATGCCCGGGATGAATATCTGGAATTCACTAATGCTTTTGTACAAAAGACCAACAGCCGCTACGACCAGTGCAATCTGGTCATTGCCACGGGAATGTATGAGATTCTGGAGAATGACTGGTCTGTGTCCTCCATGATGGACAATGCCAATGAGGCCAGAAAACAGTGCAAGACCCAGAAAGTAGACAGTGCGGTGGAAATCTATACGGAGAAAATCCGTAAGGATCTGGAGAATACCAGAGAAATCGTATCCGGTATGGTCACTGCATATAACAACAAGGAATTTCGGGCGTATCTGCAGCCGAAAGTTTCTCTGCACACCGGAAAAGTAGTGGGTGCCGAAGCACTGGTCAGATGGATCCGGGCTGACGGTTCTATGGTAATGCCGGGGAGATTTATCGATGTCTTTGAGAGAAACGGATTTGTGACCAAGGTGGATTTTGCCATTCTGGATCAGGTACTGGAATATTTGCAGGATGCTTTGACACAGGGAGAAGAAGTGGTGCCGATCTCGGTGAACTTCTCCAGAAGGCATAATGAATACACAGACTTCGTACCGAATATTTTAAAACGCCTGAAAGACTACAAAGTACCCAGTGAACTTTTGGAAGTGGAAGTGACGGAATCTGTTTTCATGTCGGATCTGAATAAGCTGACCAACAATCTGGAGACTCTCCGGGATAAAGGAGTAGAAATCTCAGTAGATGATTTCGGCAGCGGTTATTCATCCTTAAATCTGTTGTCCAAGGTAGCGGTGGACACGGTAAAGCTGGACAAACAGTTTCTGGATGATACCATGAACAGCGAACGGGAAGAAACGGCATTGACAATTATCAAATATCTGACTAAAATGTTGAAGCATCTCGGTTTCAGGGTATTGGCAGAGGGCGTGGAGACGAAGGAGCAGTTGGATATGCTGCGACTGGCAGACTGCGATATTGTACAGGGATATTTCTATGCAAAACCTATGCCGATTGAGGATTTCCGAAAGTTTTTGCAGGAATTTAATGAAAGGGATAATGCGTAATTCATGAGTATTTATGATACCTTAAATAAAGAGCAAAAAGAAGCGGTGCTTCATACGGAGGGACCGCTCCTTCTGTTGGCGGGGGCAGGAAGCGGCAAGACCCGTGTACTGACCCACAGAGTGGCTTATCTGATCGATGAGATGGGAGTGAATCCCTGGAACATTCTGGCCATCACTTTTACGAATAAGGCTGCACAGGAGATGCGGGAACGTGTGGACAAAATCGCAGGCTTTGGCGCAGATCAAGTATGGGTGGCCACATTCCATGCCACCTGTATGCGAATCTTAAGGAGACATATTGACCGGCTGGGGTACGATACAAATTTTACCATCTATGATACGGATGACCAGAAATCGGTGATCAAGCAGGTATGCAAGAGATTGAATATCGATACCAAGATGTACAAGGAACGCACCCTGCTTTCAGAGATTTCATCGGCAAAGGATGAACTGGTGGATGTGCGTGAATTCGAAGTGAAATCGGCAGGTGATTATAGAAAGGGTGTGACAGCCAAAGTCTACCGGGAGTATCAGGAGACACTGAAGAAGAGCAATGCACTGGATTTTGACGATATTATTGTGAAGACGGTGGAATTGTTCAGAAGTTGTCCGGAAGTGCTGCATAACTATCAGGAACGCTTCAGATATATCATGGTGGACGAGTATCAGGACACGAATACTGCACAGTTCGAACTGATCCGTCTTTTGGCGGACGGTTACCGCAATCTGTGTGTGGTTGGCGATGATGACCAGTCCATCTATAAATTCCGCGGAGCCAATATCCGCAACATTCTGGATTATGAAAAAGTATACCCGGATGCAAAAGTGATCAAGCTGGAGCAGAATTATCGATCTACCCAGAATATTCTGGATGCGGCAAACACAGTGATCCGCAACAACAGGGGGCGTAAGGAAAAGGCTCTGTGGACCGAAAAGGGTGCCGGCAGCAGAATTCATTTCAGACAATTTGACAACGCCTACGAAGAGGCGGAATACATTGCGGATGACATCGAGGATAAGGTAAAAAAAGACGGGATTGCCTATGCGGACTGTGCAGTTCTGTACCGGACAAATGCCCAGTCAAGACTTTTAGAGGAACGCATGGTGGTGGAGGGAATTCCCTATCATGTGGTAGGTGGGGTAAACTTCTACGCCAGACAGGAGATCCGTGATATTCTGGCATATTTAAAGACGATTGACAATGGAAGGGATGAAGTGGCACTGCGCAGAATCATCAATGTGCCGAAACGGAGCATCGGTGCGGCTTCCCTGGAAAAAGTGGCAGATTACGCACAGATGAAGGAAATCACTCTGTTTGATGCGCTGTGTGAAGCGGACCAGATCAAGGGACTGGGAAGAGCGGAGAACAAGATCAAAGGGTTTGTGAATCTGATCCGGGTTCTGCGCAGCGGCCTGTCTTCCTATACGCTGCCGGATCTGATCAAGGCACTGTTGGAGAATATCGAGTATGCAGAGTATCTGAGAGATCAGGATGAGGAATCTGCAGAGGATCGTCTCGGAAACGTGGATGAATTGATCACCAAGGCGGCAGTTTATGAAGAGACCCATGATGAACCGAATCTTTCAGAGTTCCTGGAAGAAATCATGCTGGTGGCAGATATCGATAATGTGGAGGATGGAGACAACAGAGTGCTGTTAATGACTTTGCACAGCGCTAAGGGACTGGAGTTCGATAACGTTATTCTGCTTTACCAGAACAAGAATCAGAT
>ENA-ORNF01000116-ORNF01000116.1-human-gut-metagenome-genome-assembly--contig:-NODE-116-length-75246-cov-4.581000_pt1 | contig 75246 bp, 58 predicted proteins | sample MGYA00242110_ERZ509012 | MGnify/ENA primary metagenome ERZ509012 (study PRJEB26280, sample SAMEA2338714) | human gut metagenome | biome: human gut; feature: human-associated habitat; material: faeces... | reverse complement strand
TAGAGCAAAGGACTGAAAATCCTTGTGTCCCCGGTTCGATTCCTGGTGGCACCACGCAAAAGAGAGTATCACGAAAGTGATGCTCTCTTTTTTTTGACTCATCCGCGGTGGCGCGGCGATAGCGCGGCATACGGGTCAGTAGGAATTTAGTGGGGATAAATTTCTACTGACCCGAAGTGTAGCTGTCAGGGGCGGGCTTGAAAAACCCTGCTCCAAAAGCGAGAAAACGGTCTTGAAACCGACTATCGTTGATGCATTCTTTTCTTATAAAGTCGCTCAACTTTCCTTTGTCCAGTTTTGACAAAAGAATTTCTACATTATTCATTTTCTTGTTTGTCATCGTTCGATTTATTATTTATGACAATCCATCTGCCCCTCTTTGTCGAGCCTTCACGAATAAGATTAGTGAAAATGCAGTATCTTCATAGTGCTAAAACACAAAGAGATACAGACAATAATCGCTATAATCACCGAAAGCAAAGTTATAGAAATATTTTGTATGGCAGATGATTTCTGCAAGTTTTTTTGATGCAATAATGGCAATAACCGAACAATTTACACCTTAAACCAAGGGTCGAGTCGATTACAGATGACATTGTGGAGTCAAATTGCTCCATGTCCCGAAAATATTCCTCCAAAAGGAGTGTGCTTCTCAGATTTAATTTGTATTTTTGCTATGTCTATCGTTGGATTTTCTTGTTTTCTTTTCGCAACACTAAGACAAATTAATTCTTCGACATGGCAAAATCCTGGGCCGCTTGGCCAGCCTAAGAACTTTTTGTTACTCAGGCGTTTAAAAATTTAATTTATAATAGTGTTGCAGAATTAAGGACTTACACATTATCATGAGACATATCATAACATCTTGCTTGATTGCAGTGTGTGCTATGACAGCCATTGCTCAGCACACTCCCGTTTATCTTGACGAGACACAGCCTATAGAGCGGCGCATTGACGATGCTCTCTCACGTATGACTCTTCAGGAAAAGATACGCGTCATACATGCGCAGAGCAAATTCTCGTCTGCCGGAATACCGCGTTTGGGGTTTCCCGACTTCTGGACAGACGACGGTCCTCACGGTGTACGCCCTGACGTACTGTGGGACGAATGGGAACAGGCGAGACAGACCAACGACTCATGCGTGGCGTTTCCTGCGCTGACATGCCTTGCCGCCACATGGAATCCAGACCTTGCCGCACTCTATGGCAAGAGTCTCGGCGAGGAAGCTCTCTATCGTGGCAAGGACATGATTCTCGGACCGGGCGTCAACATCTATCGCACTCCGCTCGGAGGACGCAACTTCGAGTATATGGGCGAAGACCCTTATCTGGCTTCCACGATGGTGGTGCCTTACATACAAGGGCTACAGTCGATGGGAGTTTCGGCATGCGTCAAGCATTACTGCCTGAACAATGACGAGGAATATCGTAATCAGGTGAACGTCATTGTAAGCGACCGCGCTCTGCATGAGATTTATCTGCCTACATTCAAGGCTGCCGTAGAACAAGGAAAGGCTTGGGCAATTATGGGCGCATACAACCTCTACAAGAACGAGCATAACTGCCATAACCAGTATACGCTAAACCGCATTCTGAAGGGCGACTGGGCATTTGACGGCGTGGTGGTAAGCGACTGGGGCGGATGTCACGACACTGACCAGGCTGTAAAGAACGGACTGGACATGGAGTTCGGATCCTGGACCAATGGTCTGTCTGCAGGCACAAGCAACGCTTACGAGAACTATTATCTTGCCACACCATATCTTAAAGATATCAAGAGCGGCAAGTACACCACACGGGAACTTGACGACAAGGTGCGCCGTGTGCTGCGACTGTTCTTCCGCACGACTATGAACAGACAGCGTCCTCACGGCTTCCTCTGCTCTGAATCGCACTACGAAGCAGCCCGTCAGATAGCTGACGAGGGAATCGTGCTCCTACAGAACCGCAACAACGTGTTGCCCATCGACCGCACCAAGGCGAAGCGCATACTCGTAGTGGGCGAAAACGCCATCAAGATGATGACCGTCGGCGGTGGTTCGTCATCGTTGAAGGTACAGCGTGAGACGCTTCCTCTTGACGGACTGAGAGCGAAACTCGGAGGTTCGGCAGAGATTGATTATGCACGAGGCTACGTGGGAGACGTGACGGGCGAATATAATGGAGTGGAGACTGGTCAGAATCTGAAGGATAACCGCTCCGCTGACCAGCTCATTGCCGAGGCTGTGGAGAAGGCAAAGAACGCCGACTATGTCATTATGGTGGGCGGACTGAACAAATCGGACTATCAGGACTGCGAAGGACACGACCGCAAGCAGTATAATCTGCCATACGAGCAAAACCGTTTAATCGAGGCTCTCGCCAAGGTTACTGACCGCCTCGTTTACGTAAACGTCTCTGGCAACGCCGTGGCAATGCCTTGGAAAGACAAAGTGCAGGCCATCGTGCAGAGCTGGTTTATAGGCTCAGAGGCAGGCAACGCCATCGCCGATGTGCTGACGGGCGACGCCAATCCGAGCGGCAAGCTGCCATTCACATGGTACGGAAGCCTCAACGACTGTGGCGCACACGCTCTGAAAACCTATCCTGGCACGTGGCGCGAGACAGACGACACAGCTGCTGGTTTTGACAAGATAATAGATGAGGAATATAAGGAAGGCATATACGTGGGTTACCGATGGACGGAGAAAAACCGCATCAAGCCGACATTTGCTTTCGGACACGGACTGAGTTACACATCTTTCAGCATCAGCAACCTGCGCCAGTCTGCCAAAGAGATGACGCGCGACGGCAAGCTGACATTCACCGTGACCGTCAAGAACACCGGCACGAAGCGCGGCGCAGAGATCGTACAGCTCTACGTAAAGGACGTGGAAGCATCGGTGGACCGTCCCGTAAAGGAACTCAAAGGATTCAAGAAGGTATGGCTCAATCCCAGCGAACAGCAGGACGTGGACATTACCATAGACAATACAGCCCTCGCTTTCTACGACGAAACGTCAAGTTCATGGAAGTCGGAGAAAGGCGTATTTGAAGCTCTCATCGGCAACGCCTCGGACCATATAACACAGAAGGCTCGCTTCACACTAAAATAGAAGACCGCCCTTTTTGAAAATACTCATTTAACCCAAATCGGTCATTTGGGTTTGCTATGGATTTTGTTCTTTTAGAAGAGTTGATTTTGTTTGGCTTTTAATGAGTAATATTAAAAACACACTAAAGACGCCTTATAAAAGACAAAAGACTGCAAGCTGTTATATTAACGACATAATGACCGTTTTGGGTTTAACATAAATATTGTATTCATCAAATCAACCACTTCCTCGATACAAGGATGGAGAACTTATAACAGAAGCAACCAACAAGAATTTCTTGTTAGTTCGTCAGGAGGGTAATCATCAGGAAAAACGTAGTATTGACCACTATAATCTTGATATGATAATTGCCCTTGGTTATCGTGTACAGTCCCAAGTTGCAACCCGTTTTCGGGTCAGTAGATAAAGTAATCACTTGGTAAAATTAGAAATAATCTGGATACTCATGACGGTAGGGAGTATCCAGATTATTTTGTATGGTAGAATATTCTATTTGAATAGATTTAGATGGCATTCGGGAAATGTGAGAATAATGTTACTTTATATCTGGCAAATCAAAATAACTTCGCATAAAATCGTAGGCTTCCTTATTGTAGGGCTGCGCCGGATCATTTGGGCGAGTTAAATAGGCTTGAATATTTTGCTCTAGTATGGGTTTTATAAGGGCATAATAATTTATCACTTGAAATCTTCCATTTATATTTTGAGCATAAATAACGCCTAAGGCGGAAGAAGCTATTATATAACCAAAAATATACATCTCATAATCTTGATTTGATGGAGGAAAGATATCAGAAGCATTAAATGGTTTGTTTGTGTCATGAGAATATATGCACGCCAATAATGCAAGATTACCAATAAAGGATCCGGCATTAACAAAATTAAAGGCAACTCTATCAATCGTATCTTGAGAAGCTTTATTTATTTTTTCTTCTATATCCTCATCATTGTGTTCAGCAGTCTCTGGCTTTTCGCTATTTCCATTATCAGTAGTTGTTGATGATTGTGGAAGATTCTGTGTGATGTTTGATTGTGAATCCTTCTGATTTCTAAACTCATCACTATTCATTCTGCTAACTTGTTCTCGCGTCTCGATTGAAATACTCCTAACTTCAGATAGGCGATCTAAAACATCTGACATCCCTTGTGTCAATTCTTCTGATTTTTTTGAAAATTCAGAAAGGGAGTCGGTTATTTTTGAAGATGCGTTGTCAATCTTGCCATATTGTACTTCACCTTTATTGTTAGACACGATTGCATAAATTATTGCAACCACGGAAAGGATTAATGACGAAAGAGTTGAAGCAAAGGAAATGTATGATACAATCTCTGCCGAGTGATCACTTTGTATGCAGATATACGTTGTAAGCTCTACAATAAGAAATATGCAAATGCCGCATATATAACCTAAATGCAACCGTTTATCTTTAAGCGATGTTCCATATTTCAATCCGATAAATACAATCGCAACGATTGTAACTAATATCGAAAGCAAATTAAATGTTGGTGAGGTCCAAAAACTGTTCATGATGCAATTTATTCATTAATACCTATTCCTTGATTATCGATTGCGTGAATGATTTCGAGTTTAAGGTCTTCGGGGTAGTCCTTGTTCGTCATGTAACAGGAGATGATGCGTTGGAGAAGGTCTTTGTCTATACGCCCGGCGGCGACGTGGTATATAATCGCCTCCATACACTGCATGAAGTTGTAGGCGTGCCAATAATATCCGTTATGAACGAGAAACCACATACCGATTGTCAAGGCAACACGCTTGTTGGAATCCTCGAAATAATGGCCGGTGCATAAGCCGAAGACCAGATATGTCAGCTTTTCTACGAATGTCGGATAATACAGGTCATTCTGCACGAAGTCAAGAACCTTGCGGATACCTCCTTCGTCCTTCACACCTTGCAGACCTCCACCGCTGGCAGCCACGGTCTTGCTGTAGACCACCAACGCCTCGTCGTAGTCAATGTATTTCAGTTCCTCACTCATCTTCGGCTTGCTTTAGACGTTTGAGCACTTCGCGGTTTTCAGGCAGTTCCATAATTTCATCGAAGTCTATAGATTTATCTCCAATGAAACGGTCGAACTCTTCTGGAGTCACTGCACGAAGATAGCCTGCAATGTTATTATGGAATACATCGCGGAAAGCCACATCACGAGAGGCCATCTTGGTACGGGCATCATAGATGAACGGTTGCATGGCCGGTAATTGTTCCTGTTCAGTAATGAGTTCTTTCACTCGGTCGAGAGATAGTTGTTCACCTCCATTTGCTTTGTATTCCGCCTCGATCGCAAAACCTATACCATTCTCAAAAGATGATATGCAACGCAAAACCTCGACATAGAGAGTCCGGCGCACATTGTCATCCTTATTAAGACGTAACAGTGCACGGTATTCTTTCGCTTTTTCCTTGAAAACAGCCTGATAGATTAAATCTGTTATTTGAGCATATTTGAAGGTCTTATGGCCTTGTACGCATTTACCTATGGCACTTGTAAAGGTCTTACGGTAATTGTCTTCTTCAATGGCAACTGGAAGGAAATCTACATCGCGAGTGTTGATATACTTTGTTCCACCACCGGCCCTATTGTTTATTGTAGAGATTACTATATCAAGTATTCTAGCACGAACCAATTTGGCTTTCTCGCTTTCTGTGAGCAGCATACCCACGTTAAGAACGGCTCTGAAATTGAATAGACCCAGCTGAGTTGTTTTGCTCCCGACATTTATGACGGGAGCAAATTGTAACTTAAATTCTTTCAGCTGCTTACCTTTACTTAAAACATAACCGTTATGCTTTAGCTCATCGCCGTATTCTTCTAAAAGACGTTCTATTGTGCGTTCTTCAACCTCATAGAAATCCGCCACCATTTTCTTGGTAAAACGATATTCACCTTCAAAAAGCATCCCAGTAAAACCAAGATTTTCCTGAAGAGCATCCACGGCGTAGCGGTTATTCAACACGTTCTGCCGCTCGATATTTGATACTGTAAGGTCGTTCATATAGCAAAATTACAAATTTATTTTTGATAGGAGGCTATCTATGAAGAGATAATCGCTAAAAGACATCCGTTTTTGTCGGATCCTACTCTCAACCGGCAACTGCAAAATTATTAATTTGTCGGAAGAAAACATCCTTTGGGGTTTCAAAATTTAGTTTTTTACGTGGCCTGCGGTTGATTTTGTGCTGAATCTTGCGTATAAAGGCATCCGTCAGGGTTGAAAAGTCAGTGCCTTTTGGAATGTACTGCCGTATAAGTTTATTTGCATTCTCAATTGAACCTTTCTGCCATGAACAATATGAATCGGCAAAGAACACGAGGTTCGGATCCTTCGCGCCCTTTGGCGCCAATCACTTGGAGATCAGCTTATGCGCACAGAACTCAGAACCGTTGTCGGTTGTTATGGAGCGTATGGTTTTTCTATAAGGGAACAGCAGCCTGACCACCACTTTAGCCAGCGGCTCGGGATGCTTGCCTTCGGGCAGCCTCTCCATGAGTATCATGTTGGTGCTTCTCTCGGTAAGGGGCAAGATGGCCCCCTTGCCGTCCTTGCCAACTATGGTGTCCATCTCCCAGTCTCCGAAACGTGTCCCGTCGGCTTCTGCCGGGCGTTGGTGGATGCTTACGCGGTCAGGGATATTCTTTACTTTGGTAGTCCTGTTGGGTCGTACATGACGGTTGTATTTCATCTTGTGCCTACAGTAAGAGGCGAGTTCTCCGCTTTGGTCGGCACGGATATGACGATATATCAGCTCGTGGGATATATTCTTGCTACGGCTTTTCATATCCGCCGATATCTGTTCGGGCGACCAGTAATCCTCCTTCAGCAGATCCAGGGCTTCCCAAACGATTGCGGGATCTTTTGCTTGGTTGGCTGTGGTACGCTTACGGCGATCCATTGCCTTTGCGTGAGCCTTATCCCACAGATAGTTGCCCTTATCTGTTGAATTACGCCTGATCTCACGGCTGAGCGTTGACTGACTGCACCCTACAAGAAGGGCGATTTCTTTTCTCTTGATTTTCTTTTGGAGCAAGACGAAAATTTGCGACCTTTGCTCCGAGGTTAATTGTTTATACATATGCAACACAAAATTAGTTAATCTCAGGGAGACTTCGGTCTCCTTTTTTTGTATTGCAAGTTGAAAGTTACCTTTTGCGCGACTTAACATCGGATTGGGGAGGGGCTGTGGGTTTGTGAAGCCCCATCCCCAATCCGCCATTAAGTCTCGAGTGTCAAAAATGTGGTGGCTATTCAGTACGAAAATTTTGCACTTCGTTATTGAATCTCGGTAGAATTATTGAAATGAGCCGCAAACACAGGGAGAACACTATGTAAAGAGCTTTGATGGGTGGCATCATCTGCTAACAATGCTCTATGCTGTGATTATGCGGTTCGACTCACTGCGTGAGATAGAAGCATCTATGCTTGTGGAAGTTCGCAAACTGGCCCATGTAAGCACAGAATGCGCACTTGCCCCACATTTTCCATCTGTAACATTCTAGGACTCAGAAATAAGTCTGTCGTGATCAAGCAGCGTTTGCGTCTTCACGGCATCTTCCCTTGTGGTGTAGTGCGCCCATTCATAGAGCAACAAGGCAAGCGTAATGGTTGACGAGTCCAATCGTTTGACTGGCATCTTGAAACGGAACTTGGCACGTTGCCATGCCGCCTGCTGTCCGAAATGAACGACCAAGGCATAAAATATGCGCCAGAACACAGCACTGCTCCTGTTGGCATTCCGGTATGCCACTGTCGATTTTGAGGGGTGCGACAGATTCCGAGGTGGTTCAAGTTGCCCGTTGGCTGAATTCACCCGTTGGAGATCACGCACCGAGTCACATCCTAAGAACCGGCAGAACACCAAGCTTGAGACCAGACTCCAAGTGTCGAAGCTCTTACAGTGCTTGTCCGTTTTCTTTTCACGAATAATTTCCCTTATGTTTTTTTGGAGCAGTTTGCCGATTGCTTGAGCGAAAAGTGTTATATTTGCCAGAGAAAGAGGGAAAAGAGAAGAATCTCTTTGCTAAGGTAGTGAATTCTGCCTTAGCATTACTTCCTTTTTCGTTTTTTCTTGAAAACATTTAGGACAATATTGGCTCAACGGAATTTGCTCTGTAAGGAATGGATATTTCAATTGATAATAAATCGTATTCTTATAGCTTCATTGGCGAAACATTACACCGCCCATTGATTGATACTTTTGGTATTAATCAGAATGACATATCAAAATACAAGGAACACGAGGAAGAAACAGATGAATACAAAAAGAGATTAGACAACATGACATTTTACATTTCTATGATACCAGGCGTCATTGCGTATATCGCGGAACTAATCTATATTTTCAATAATCCCAAAGTATCCTTTCCGCACAATTGGTTTTTATCTGCAGTCATGGCTATATTCCCTTTCCTGCTAGCTCCTTTGGCAGTTGCTTGGCAAGCATGTCTTTTGAGTCTTTTTATTCCAAAAAAAGCATTCAAAAAGATTGCCCTTAAAATTGTTGGCATTGCCCCTGCTCTTCCCCCGAAATGGGAAAAGGTCAATGACTATAAGATGAAATGTGAGCAGTTTAAGGAAAAAGAAATAGACTATCTTTTTGAATTTCCTGGTATTCACAAGACTGATTATGACTTGTCTGCTTTTGGGGCAAAATGTATTGAATCTTTTCTCAAAGAAGTTATATCCTTTACAAATATCCAAAATGGCATTATCTACAAGGAGAATCTAAGACAAGAACAGAGATATTGGTTTGATTTGAATCCTTTTGAATTTGAAAAAGAAGTAGCCTATTGGTTTGAGCAACAAGGGTACAACTCCATTGTTACAAAAAAAACAGGCGATGGAGGTGTGGATATTATTATTTCAAAAGGCAAATATAAGGCATATGTGCAATGTAAGCGTTATAAAACATCAAAAGTTGATAGGCCTACGCTTAATGCCTTGTATGGTGTCGTTTGTGCCGACAATGTAGATCAAGGGATTGTCGTATGCCTTTTAGGTATAACCGATGAAGCCAACGAATTTGCAAAGAAAGTAGGTATAAAAATAATAACAGTAGACGAACTCGCTCCTAAGGATGATTTATTTCAACATAAAATTAAAAAGGAGACATTATGTGCATATCCTGTCCAAAATAACAAATATTGGGTGGAAGTAGGCAACTTCAAATTAAACACAAATGCATATAGACGAAGAGAAAATGTCTTGGAAAAATCATCAAAATGGAATAATTCCGAACTTTATCATCCTGTAGAATATAAGGGCATTTACCTATGCCTTTATTGTCACCAAGATGATTTTGTAAAGTTTTCAGAATGGTACAAATTAAAAGAAAAGGCTTCTTATACAAGAAAATACAAAAAGAAGTTGTATCGAAGGAACAGATATTGGAGGTACTAAACCTCACAAGCTTATTGAAAAAGCCTCTTCTCTTTTAGCGCATAACTATTTGTAAGGGCGTCCATTCCAGTATCAATCTTATACAACTCATTTATTGAACAAATGGATTACGTCAATCACAATTCGTTGGGCAGCAATGCGTCTGCCCAATAGAATTGTTTCATTGTCGTTGCCATAAGACCGATTGGCACCTGTGACTTCAAAATATTTCCCCAAGACATCTTTCATAAAAAAATAGCCATTGTAGAAGTTAGGGAACAAGCAAATTTAATGTAAGTGAGCATATTAATCATATTTTTGAAGATGGAGAGCTGGTAAGGGAGGCAACTGTTCGGAAATTCCGAACAGTTCAGATAGAAGGTTCTCGCAAGGTTGAACGGTAAGTGGAGCGCTACAACCTTGACATGGTCATCGCTTTGGGCTATCGTGTCCAGTCCCATATGGCGACTCGCTTTCGCCGTTGGGCAACCCAACGGCTTCATGAGTATATCCAGAAAGGGTTTGCTATGGATGATGAACGATTAAAGCAAGGCATTTCTTGACATCTTGAAAAAATCTCTTAAACATCTGTCAATCTTTCGTTTAAGCATCGTCTTGTCGTTTTTCCAAGATTTTTTCTAATATTTGAAGCTGCTGCCGCCAAGGAACTCGCGCAAAAGGCTTGTGGCTGGGATTTGACGGTTGGGGATGGCGTTGAAGTAGCTGAGGAAACTGAGCAGACGGTATGCCTCGGCATATTCCGGCACGTTGTGCGGCACCTGCTTCAATATCGGCTCGGCAAAGTCCTTCATGACACCAAGCTCGAATATCAGCGATGAGTTAAACATTGCGTCGGCGTTCTCCTGATACGGGAATATCCATTTTCCTTCGCCACGGCGCACGCTCGGCCAACGGCGGATGGTGTCGAGCGCCGACGTGCCGCGATACTTGAAGTCGCGCACAATGCGGCGCAGCAGTCGGTTGTCGGTTGTCGGCACCCAGTTATGGTTGTCGATGTTGAGCGTTGTGAGCGCAGACACATACACCTTGTACTTCATCTCGTCGGGGATGCTTGCCGTCAGCTCTGGATTAAGTCCGTGGATGCCTTCCATCAGCAGTATCGAGTTGTCGTCGAGACGGAGCTTGTTGCCTTTGTATGTGCGTTTGCCTGTGGTGAAGTCATACGACGGCATCGCCACCTCCTTTCCGGCGATAAGGTCGGTCAGGTCTTTGTTGAACTGCTCGATGTCGAGAGCGTAGAGCGACTCATAGTCATAGTCGCCGTTCTCATCGCGCGGCGTGTGCTCACGGTCTACGAAATAATTGTCGAGTGAAATCATCTGCGGGCGCACCAGATTGGCAAGCAGATGGATGGACAGGCGTTTGGTTGTGGTCGTTTTGCCCGACGACGACGGTCCTGCCACCAGCACCACGCGCGCGCCTCCCTGTCGGAAACGTTCGGTGATCTGGTCGGCTATGGCTCCGATTTTCTTGTCGTGGATGGTCTCTGCCACGGCAATCAGCATGCCCACGTTGCTCTTGTCGGCGACGGCCTTGTTGAGCATGCCCACGCTGCCCACTCCTACCGTCTTGTTGAGCTTTATATAGTCGGTAAACGCCTTGAACAGTTTTGGCTGCGGATTAATCCCCGCAGGCTTCGTGCGGTCGCCGTCAAAGTCGGGCGGCAGCAGGAGCAGTCCGCTCTCGTAGGGCACAAGGTCGAACACCCCGACATAGGATGTCGACGGCACAAGGTCGCCATAGTAACTGTCTACAAACCCTTCAAGGCTGTAATATGTGGTGTAGAGGTCGGAGGCCGTTTCAAGCAGCGTCACCTTGTCTGCCATCCCGGCGTTGCGAAACAGCTTGATGACATCGGTCGTAAGCTTAGTGCTTCTGACAAACGGAATGTCGGCGGCAATGATTTCCTCCATGCGACGCTTCACGGCAGCGACAGTAGCGGCGTCGGCTGTCTGCCGGTCGATAGTGGCATAGTATCCGCTGGCGATGGAATGCTCTATGCACAGACTGGCGGCAGGATACAGGTCGTGGACTGCCTTGGCGAGCACCATGCAGAGCGAACGCACATACATGCGCTGTCCCGACGGATTGCCCTCATCGATGAAGTTCACCATCTTCGGCATAAAAAGCGGATAGTTGAGGCCCTCGGTCTTGTGGTTGACGTGGGCGCAAATAGGCTTCACGCTGATTTCATCCTTTATGCGGTTGTACACGTCGAGCAGTGTCTCTCCGCCTTTGACATCCATATATTTGCCTGTGTTCTCACAGAAAATCTGTATCTTGTCGTTCATAGTCGATTCGCGTTTTAAAGTTCAGCGTAAAGTTACGCTTTCTGACGCGATTATCCAATAACAACCCTGTCACAATTTGTTTTTGAGCGACAAATGCACTAAGTTTGCAGACAGTATGGCTAACATCTATGACAACAGACGGATCTGGAAGACGGTGTTTCTGGCGGTGTCGCTGGTGCTTGTGGCTTTCTTCCTCCACATTTCCAACAACTTGGTCGACGACCTTGCCGACCAGGAACGCGAGCGTATGGAGATTTGGGCCAACGCCACAAAGGCGCTGACATCGGCTCAGTCGTCCGACATCGACTTCTATCTGAGCATCATAAAAAACAACAACAACATCCCGGTGCTGCTTGTCGACGACAACGACAACATCCTGATGTCGCGCAACTTCAAGATGCCCGAACCCGTCGACTCGCTGACGCCCGACCTGCTGTCGGACGCCAACCGCGCGTTTCTCGCCAAACGGCTCAAGGCTCTGAAAAAAACAAACAACCATATCCCAATCAAAATCGACGGCGCCACAACGCAACACATCTACTATGAGGACTCCACGCTGCTCACAAGCATGTCCTACCTGCCGCGCATCCAGATTGCCGTGATGATAATCTTCGTGATTATCGTATACCTTGCCGTGATGTCGACAAAAAAGGCTGAGCAGAACAAAGTGTGGGTCGGGCTGTCGAAAGAAACCGCCCACCAGCTCGGCACGCCGATTTCATCGCTAATGGCATGGGTGCAGATGCTCGAGGCGTCGGGCGTTGACAAAGAGATTGTCGAGGATATGGACAAAGACGTGAACCGGCTGTCGATGATTGCCGACCGATTCTCGAAAATCGGCTCCAAGCCGGAAATGAAGCTGGAGCCCGTGTGCGAGTCGGTAAGGCAGGGACTTGACTATATGCGCGCACGCATCTCCACGAGTGTGGCACTGTCGGTCAACCTCCCCGACAACGACCGCAACGTGATGCTCTGCCGTCCGCTGTTCGCATGGGTGATTGAAAACCTGTGCAAGAACGCTGTCGATGCTATGCAGGGCAAGGGAAGTCTCAACGTGACTGCCGGCTACGACCACCGCACGGCATTCATCGAAGTGACCGACACCGGAAAAGGCATTGCCCGAAAAAACTTCAAAACGGTGTTCAGCCCCGGATTCACCACCAAGAAGCGCGGATGGGGACTCGGTCTGACGCTGGCGAAGCGTATAATTGAGGAATATCACGGCGGACGCATCTTCGTCAAGTGGTCGGAAATCGGCGCCGGAACCACGTTCCGCATCGAGCTGCCGATAAAATAGCGACAAAAGCTCTGAAATTTTTTTGTAGTATAGTCGGTTTTTGCGTACTTTTGCGTTGATAAAAAATCATTTTGTCATGGTTCGTAAATATGACTATCTCGTAATCGGGTCCGGAATAGCGGGAATGAGTTTCGCGCTGAAAGTGGCAGAGACAGGCCGTGTGGCGCTAATCTGCAAATCGGACATAGAAGAGGCCAACACTTTTTATGCACAAGGCGGTGTGGCTTCAGTGACAAATCTCAAAGTCGACAACTTCGACAAGCACATAGAAGACACTATGATTGCCGGCGACTGGCTCAGTGACCGTGCTGCCGTGGAGAAGGTGGTGAAAGGCGCTCCCGAACAAATCAACCAACTGCTTAAGTGGGGCGTTGATTTCGACCGCAAGGAAGACGGTGAGTTCGACCTGCACCGCGAGGGCGGACACTCGGAGTTCCGCATCCTGCACCACGCCGACAACACCGGCGCCGAAATCCAGCAGAGTCTCGTGCGCGCCCTCAAAAGTCACCCCAACATCGACGTGTTTGAGAATTTCTTCGCCGTTGAAATCATAACCCAGCATCATTTGGGTAAAATCGTGACGCGACGCACTCCCGACATCACTTGCTACGGAGCATATATCCTCAACCCCGAAACCGGAAAAGTGGAGACTTTCCTGTCGAAAGTGACAGTGATGGCAACCGGCGGCATCGGTCAGGTCTACACCACGACAACAAACCCGATGGTGGCAACCGGCGACGGCATCGCAATGGTGTACCGCGCAAAAGGTACCGTAAAGGATATGGAATTCATTCAGTTCCACCCAACTGCACTATACCATCCGGGCGACCGCCCTTCGTTCCTCATCACTGAGGCTATGCGTGGCTACGGCGCCGTGCTGCGCACAATGGACGGAAAGGAATTCATGCAGAAATACGACCCGCGCCTGTCGCTCGCTCCACGCGACATCGTGGCGCGAGCCATCGACAACGAGATGAAGATGCGAGGCGACGACCATGTGTGGCTCGACGTGACCCACAAAGACCCGGAAGAAACGAAACACCACTTCCCAAACATTTACGCCAAGTGTCTGAGCCTCGGCATCGACATTACGAAAGACTATATCCCTGTGGCGCCGGCTGCACACTACCTGTGCGGTGGCATCAAGGTGGATCTCAACGGATGCTCTTCAATCCAACGCCTGTATGCCGTGGGTGAATGCTCATGCACAGGCCTGCACGGAGGCAACCGATTGGCTTCCAACTCTCTGATTGAAGCCGTGGTCTATGCCGACGCGGCGGCAAAGCATTCGATGGCAAACATTGCCCACTACTCGCTGCGCGAAGATGTGCCGGAATGGAACGACGAGGGCACGCAGCACAACGAGGAGATGGTGCTGATCACACAGAGCCTCAAGGAGGTGAACCAAATAATGAGCACCTACGTGGGCATCGTGCGCTCCAACCTGCGACTCGACCGTGCATGGAACCGCCTCGACATCCTATACGAGGAGACCGAGCGTCTGTTCAAGCAGAGCAAGGCGTCGCGTGAAATCTGCGAGCTGCGCAACCTCATCAACGTGGGCTACTTGATTATGCGACAGGCAAAGGAACGCCACGAGTCGCGCGGATTGCACTATTCAATCGACTATCCGCCTGAAAAACGCCGTTTGTAAGCGTTTTCCCCATACAGACAAAAACAACACAGCGACGCCATCCGGTGCCGCTGTGTTGTTTTTGCTTATATTACTGATAAAGAGACTCACCCCTCCCCTATTTTTCACTTACAAACCGCTTGAGCAGAAACGCAAGAAAATATGGGAAGGTATAGAACCTGCCATTAAATCCAATATTCTTATTGCATAATTTAATGCCGTAACGGATATCCGGATATTTGCCGTCGTTAGCCGTCAACTTTGACAACGATTTGGTTGCATTGTCCGACGCCTTTACCTCTATGGGTATCAATGTTTGAATGTCGCGTATGAAGAAGTCCATCTCTAATGTTGATTTTTCATTGCGATAGAAATACAGGCCATAGCCTTGCTTCGCCAACATATCACCTACAACGTTTTCATAAACAGCACCCTTGTAAGTGCCATAATTCTTATTCACCCGCATATCCTCCTGCGACTCCTCGTCGAGCGAGGCAACAAGCAAACCCGTATCCTTGTAATAGAGCTTATATGATTTCGGATCGTAGTTGCCCTTAAGCGGCAGTGAGATATGCGCAAGACAATGGCACACATTGACTATTCCGGCATCACTAAGCCATTCCACCGTGCCGACATATTCCCGGCTTCTGGCACCATGGGCAATCTTGCTGATCTGAAATTTCTTATTGTCTTGCCCCAAGAACACAGAAATGTGGTTGTAGACATTCTTTATCTTACCCTTGTCAAGACCTTGCGCATACTTCGTTATGTCCTCCTCATAGTCGAGAAGAAGTTGCCGTTGCATCTTGAGCGTGCCGCTGAAATTGCCCTTCTTTACAAACAAACTGACCACCGCCGGCATTCCGCCGACAATCATATAGTCGCGAAACAACCCTCCCAACACATCCATCTCCAAGCTCGACAACGGTGTGACTGACACCATCTTTTCGAACAGTCGCTCTACAAACGCTGAATCATAACCTTTTGCCCATAGAAACTCCTCAAAATCCATGGAATGCATTGTATAATCCTCTTTGTAGCCCACACTGTTCGACTCTATTTCCTGATAATTAATGCCCATAAGCGAGCCGGAGCAGACCACGTCATACCTACCATCTATTTTGAATGCCTTAAGACTTGTGGCGCAAACAGGGCAGTCCTGCATCTCATCGAAAAAGAAAATCGTGTTGCCCGGTTCTAATTCTATATTGGGGTTGATAAGCGTGATGTTGCGCACAACACTGTCCACATCATAGCCGTCATCAAATATCGACTTGAATTTCTGCTGTAAAACAAAATTGATGGCAACCACATTCCTATAGTTGTCATTTGCAAATTGCATAATGGATGCCGTCTTGCCAATCTGCCGCGCTCCTTTGACGATAAGAGGCAATCGATCCTCGTTTTCCTTCCATTCTTTGAGAAAGTCGTCTATTTTTCTCCGCATTAATCTCATAATCAACACATTTTTCTTTTGCAAAGATAGCGTTAAATCACAAAATTCCAAGCAAATATATGCGAAAAATCACAAAATTCCAGACTCTTCAGCCTCTTTTATCACAAAATTCCAAGGAGTGACACGTGGAAAATCACAAAATTTCCAATTTCTACTCCTTACGACCTTCCTTCTTTTTGCGGAAACGGCCAAGTGCATAGCCCAGCACTTCGCGCTGAATTGTTGAGTTCAGGAAGCGGTTTGCCACATAATAGAGTGCGAAGCACACAGATGTCTGCGCAAGGATGTTGAGCCACGGATTAGCAATGCCGACAAGCACAAGGCACTGAACCGCAGCCACAGCGCCCGAAATGACGGCATACGGAAGGATGTCGCCCACCACGTTGCGCGTCGGATAGCCTACGATGCGACCAGCCACAATCACGGCATAGACAAAGAACAGCGCCGATGCCACAAGCTGTCCCCAAATCATCGCCGTTATGCCCATGGGGATGGTCACCACGATGGCGGCTATCATCAATGCGTCTTTGACCGATTCGTAGACCACAAGCGAGCGCGAACGCCCGAGTCCGAGGATATAGTTGTTGATGTTGGTGGCAAGCACTATGAAGATGCCGCGCACGGCGAGTATCTGAAACAGGATTATGGCTTCATCCCACTTCGTGCCAAAAAGGATGTGGAATATCGGTTCGGCACACGTCGTGAGCAACAGCAGCAGAGGAAAGACAAGATAGGCGGTGAAGCGGTTCATCTTGCGCATGGCGCGCAGCAACCGCTCCCTGTCATCCTGAAAACCGCTGAGCACCGGCAGGAACGACGCCGTCAGTATCTGCGCTATCGACTGTATGCCCATCTTGCTCCATTTGTCGGCTTGCGTGTAGCATCCGAGTTTGGCAAGGTTGTAGTAAGCACCGATGATAAACGAGTAGGCGTTGAGCGACAATGTGTTGAGAAAAGAGCATACCATCACTCCGCTGCCAACGGAAAACACCGACCGCAGCGACGCCATGCTGAACCCCGTGCGCGGAAGCCAGCCTGTTGTCGTCCACAGGAAGACCGATTTGACGGTGGCGAGCACAATGGTCTGCCACACGATTGCCCATGCGCCGTAGCCTTCCACGGCAAGCCAGATGCCCACGGCTCCCGACACGACAAGCCCCAGCGAGTTGGCTATAGCCACGCGCGCCATCGTCATCTGCTTCATCATGCGGTTGGTCTGCACAAGGGCGGTGGCGTTGATGATAAACGACAAGAACATCACCCTCGACAGGCTTATCAGTCGCTGGTCGCCGAAGGTGTCGGCAATCAACGGCGCACACGCCCATAGGATGCCATAAATGGCAATGCTGATGCCGAGGTTGAAATAAAAAACCGTACAATAGTCGGTTTCAGTAGGCGATTTTTTCTGTATCAGCGCCGCGCAGAATCCGCTGTCGACAAACAGTGATGCGAACGCCTGAAACACAAGCATAGCGCCGACCAGCCCGAAATCTTCCTTCGAGAGCAGGTTGGCAAGCACGACGCCCGTGACACCGTAGAACACCTGCGACGCGAATTTGTCGATGGTGTTCCACTTCAGCGTGCGCGCTGTTTTCAGTTTAAGTTCGGTTTCTTCCACGCGCCTATTCCCGGTTTACGACTGCCGGCTCCGGCACTTCCATCAAGTCGAGCAGACCGGTGCCGTTGTCGGTGGGTTTCGGGTCTTCGGCAGCCTCTGTTTCCGGCTCATTGTCTTCAATCACATCGGTGGCTTCTGTCTCGACACCGCCTTCGAGCTGCACGATTTTCACATTCGACAGCTTGCTCTTGGTGATGACAGGTTTCCCGATATAGTACACCTTTCCTGAGCCTACGCCCTTCACGGAGAGCGTTTCTTTAGAGGCGCAACCTATTGCACCGGTGCCCATCAGCGTGCATTTCACGTGTTTCGCCGCCACCTCGTCGGCTTGAATCTCGCCGGTGCCCACATTCTTTATCGACAAGTTCTCACATTTGCCCGATGTTATGATTTTACCCTTTCCCGTGAGCAGTTTAAGGTTGATGTTGATAGCGTCGAGACCGTTGGCAATGATTGTGCCGTTGCCTTGAAGCTGTATGTCGATTTTAGCCCCAGGAGCCACTTTACGCAGCGTCAGGGTGCTGTCTTTTGTATTCTCTGCCTTGTACAGATACGACGAATAGACATAGACCGTAGGCAGTGTCTTGACAGTGATTGCTGCAGGGTCGAGCTGTATTTTCAGTCTGCCCTTCGAACGCTCTGCCATAATGTAGGATGTGTATTCCTTCTCGATGTCAAACGCCACGATGCCCACTGAGTCGGCATTGTTGGAATAGACCACGTTGATGCCGTCGTTAACCACCAGTTCGTTGAATTCGCCCACATTGATGGTGTGTGGAGTGGCATTTACCGCTGCCGCGCAGCAGAGGGTGATGATAGCCAAAAAGAATTTCTTCATAACGTCGCTTGTTTCTAAATATGTAAATAATCAGTTTCTATGCGTTGCAGCACGTCGTCGAGCTCTGCCCACGTCTTTGCCTGAAGCATTGCGATGCGCGTTTCCCTGAAATTGGGGATACCCTTGAAGAGCGGCGACGCGGCAAGATGACGGCGGATGTGGAGAATGCCTCTCAACTCATCGATGCCTTCGATGCTCTCCGCAATCTGGCGGCGGAGCAGCGCCATCTTCTCCGACGCCGGTATCTCTATCGCGGTGCCGTGAAGCAGATAGTGCTTCATTTCGCGGAAAATCCACGGAGCGCCTATCGAGGCGCGGCCAACCATCACGGCATCCACTCCATAGCGGTCAAAAGCCGTTTTCAAGCCCTCTGGCGTCGTGATGTCGCCGTTGCCGACAATCGGTATCGTGATGCGGGGATTGCGCTTCACCTCGCCGATAAGCGTCCAGTCGGCGTCGCCGGTATACATCTGGCTGCGGGTGCGGCCGTGGATTGTAAGCGCACGGATGCCGCAGTCCTGCAGCTGCTCGGCGAGCGTGGTGATGATTTTGTTTTCGCAGTCCCACCCCAGACGGGTCTTGACCGTCACGGGCAACTTCACCGCATCGACCACCGAACGCGTGATTTGCAGCAGCTTGGGCACGTCGCGGAGCATTCCTGCCCCCGCGCCTTTCGACGCCACCTTCTTCACCGGACATCCGAAATTGATGTCGATGACGTCGGGACCAGCTGCCTCGGCGATTTTTGCAGCCTCCACCATCGGTTCCACCTCCTTGCCGTAGATTTGTATCGCCACAGGCCGCTCGGCGGCGTTGGTGTGGAGTTTGCGGGTGGTGCTGTTGATGTTGCGCACAAGAGCGTCGGCCGACACGAATTCCGTGTAGACCATATCGGCTCCCTGCTCTTTGCAGATGAGACGGAACGACGGATCAGTCACGTCTTCCATCGGTGCCAGCAGCACCGGGCGCTCTCCCAAGTCAATTGTTCCTATCTTCATTCGCTTCTTTCGTTTTGTGTGCGCAAGTTACGCATTTTTATCTGTCTTTCCAACATTGCCGGAAATTGAAATGTTCATTCTTAATGTCCTATTTTCTGTCTGTTTTGTCGGTTGCACGCAGACGGGCAAGCATTTCCGCCGCTGTAAGTCCGCTGACGGGATGCCGCCACCCGGGCGACAACTCGCAGAGCGGTGCCAGCACAAACTCGCGTTTGTCCATCCGTGGATGAGGCAGGACGACAGTGGCGGTGTCGACAACCTCATCGCCGGCATACACGATGTCGATGTCAAGCTGACGGTCGGCATAACTGCCGTCGGCATTGCGGTGGCTGGAGCTTCCCGCCTCGCGCTCGATGCGCTGGAAGATGTCGAGCAGACGCCCGACGGGCAAGTTGCTCTCAAACTCGACAGCGATATTGAAAAAGGGGTTATCAGACTGATAACCCCATGCTTCAGATTCGTATATGCTTGAGACTCGCGGGGTGCTGCCAACGCTGCGGGCTATCTCGTCAACGGCGCGGCGCAAGTTTGCCTCGCGGTCGCCGAGATTAGTCCCGATGTTGACACTCACTGTCCGCATTGCCTGCGTTTACAGCGTTTTTGAAACCTCTACTTCTTCGTAGGCTTCAATCATGTCGCCTTCCTTCACGTCGTTGTAGTTGGCGATGTTAAGACCGCAGTCGTAGCCCGACGACACTTCCTTGACATCGTCCTTGAAACGCTTCAGAGAGCCGAGCTCGCCCGTGTAGATGACAATGCCGTCGCGGATAAGGCGCACTTTGCTCGTGCGTTTCACCTTGCCCTCGCGCACCATACAGCCTGCAATCGTGCCGACCTTCGATATCTTGTAGGTTTGAAGCACTTCTGCCGTACCGGTAACCTCTTCTTTGAGCTCCGGCGAGAGCATTCCTGCCATTGCGTCTTTAACCTCCTCGATTGCATCGTAGATGATTGAGTAGAGACGGATGTCGACGCCATCGTTCTCCGCCAGACGGCGGGCAGCTACCGACGGACGCACCTGGAAGCCGATAATAACGGCGTCGGATGCGGCGGCAAGCGTAACGTCGCTCTCCGAAATCGCACCCACGGCCTTGTGAATTACGTTGACCTGAACCTCCGGTGTCGACAGCTTGATAAGCGAGTCGCTCAACGCCTCGATTGAGCCGTCAACGTCACCTTTGACGATAAGGTTCAACTCGTGGAACTCGCCCAACGCACGGCGGCGGGCAATGTCGTCGAGGCCAGGCATACGGCGGGTGCGCTCCTTGACCTCGCGCTGCAACTGCTCGCGGCGCGTGGCTATCTCGCGTGCCTCACGGTCGGTGTCCAGAATGTTGAACGTATCGCCGGCGGTCGGCGCACCGTTCAGACCGAGCACCAATGCCGGTGCCGCAGGACCTGCCTCCGTGATGCGCTGGTTGCGCTCGTTGAACATGGCGCGGATCTTGCCATAGCTTGTCCCTGCCACCATGATGTCGCCCACACGCAGCGTTCCGTTGCTCACAAGCACGGTTGCCACATAGCCGCGACCCTTGTCGAGCGACGACTCGATAATCGAGCCTGTTGCCTTTCGGTTGGGGTTGGCTTTAAGGTCGAGCATCTCTGCCTCGAGAAGCACCTTGTCGAGCAGTTCTTTAACGCCGATACCCTTCTTGGCTGAGATTTCCTGCGACTGATATTTTCCACCCCAGTCTTCCACGAGGTAGTTCATATTGGCGAGCTCCTCCTTGATTTTGTCCGGGTTGGCGGCAGGCTTGTCTATCTTGTTGATTGCAAACACGATTGGCACACCGGCTGCCGAGGCGTGGTTGATTGCCTCGATGGTCTGCGGCATCACGTTGTCGTCGGCGGCAACGATGATGATGGCGATATCCGTCACCTTGGCTCCGCGGGCACGCATTGCCGTAAATGCCTCGTGGCCCGGGGTATCGAGGAACGTGATGCGGCGGCCGTCCTCAAGCTTCACGTTGTAGGCTCCGATATGCTGCGTGATGCCACCAGCCTCGCCGGCGATAACGTTGGCGTTGCGGATGTAGTCGAGCAGCGATGTCTTACCGTGGTCTACGTGTCCCATCACGGTCACAATCGGCGGACGCGGCAGCAAATCTTCCTCGGAGTCGGCCTCCTCGTTGATTGCCTCCGACACTTCCGCACTGATATATTCTGTCTTGAAACCGAATTCTTCTGCTACAAGGTTGATGGTCTCAGCATCGAGTCGCTGGTTGATGGAAACCATCACGCCGATATTCATACATGTGGCTATAACCTTGTTGACCGGCACATCCATCATCAGTGCCAAGTCGTTGGCTGTCACGAATTCTGTGATGCGCAGCGTCTTGCTTTCCTTTGCCTCCAATGCGGCTTCCTCGCGCTCGCGCTCTTCAAAAGCCTCGCGCTTCTCTTTTCTCCATTTAGCACTCTTCTTCTGAGGCTTGTTGGTGAGGCGCGCAAGTGTTTCCTTAACCTGCTTCTGCACGTCTTCTTCGCTGACCTCTGCCTTTATGTGGCGCTTGGTCTTGTTGTTCGGACGGTCGGCGTTCTTGTTCTTGTTGCGGCGGCTGTCGTTGTTGCCTCCACCTTGCTTCTGTCCGCCGGCTTGCTGTCCGCCCGAATGCTCAATGTCGACTTTCTCCTTGCCGATGCGTTTGCGCTTGCGCTTCTCGCTGTCGGCGTTTGCGCCTCCGTTGGCTTGTTTTTCCTTGGCGATGCGCTCTTTACGCTTTTCCTCCTTCGACTTCTTCTTCGGACGGGTCGACTGGTTGATGGCGTCAAGGTCGATTTTGCCGAGAATCTTAGGAGCGGCGATTGTTGCCACGACAGTCTTGATTTCGTTGGATTCCGAAACCTCAGGCGCTGCGGCTTTCGGCGCGCTCTGTGGCTGTGGCGCCGGCTGCGGAGCTGGCTTTGCCTCCTCTTTCACCTCCGCCTTCTTGACCTCATCCTTTACCTCTTTCTTTACCTCTGGTTTAGGTTCCGGCTTCGGCGCAGGTTTCGGCGCGGGTGCGGGCGCAGGTGCTGGCTTGGGCTCTGGCTTCTTCTCTTCAACGACAGGGTTGTTGTGCTTGTCGAGTTCGATTTTGCCGAGAATCTTCGGCTTCTGCACGGTTTCCACAACAGTCTTTATCTGCTCCGGCTTTTTAGGCTCTTGCGATGCCTTGTTTTTCACTTTGTCCTTCTGACGCTCCGAGGCATAGCGCTCCGACTTCGACTTCAAGTCTTTGTCGTTTTTAAACGCGCGCACCAGCATTTCGTGCTGCTCGTCGGAGATGCGAAGGTTCAGGTTGCCGGGATCGCCGACCTCCTGATTGTGTTTCTGCAGAAATTCCACCAGCGTAGGAATCCCCACATTCAAATCGTTTGCTACTTTGCTTATCTTTATTGGCATATTGCTTGTTAAGTTTCCTGTTGTTAATCCTCAAATTCCGCTTTCAATATATCGAGCACTTGGTCGACGGTGCTTTCCTCAAGGTCGGCTTTGTCGATTATCTGCTCGCGTGGCATGTTGAGGACGGCTTTTGCCGTGGTGCAGCCGATGCCTTTGAGGGCGTCGATAACCCAGCTGTCGATTTCGTCGCTGAATTCATCAAGATAAATGTCGTCGCTGTCCTCTGTGAAGCGGTAAACGTCAATCTGGTAGCCGGTCAGCATTGTGGCAAGCTTGATGTTCAAACCGCCTTTTCCGATGGCAAGCGACACCTCTTCCGGAAGCAGCATCACCTCGGCGCACTTCTCTTCCTCGTTGATGCGGATTGACGACACCTTGGCGGGGCTGAGGGCGCGGCGGATGTAGAGTTCGGGATCCGTTGTGTAGTTGATCACGTCGATGTTCTCGTTGCGCAACTCGCGCACAATGCCGTGGATACGAGAGCCTTTCACGCCGACGCATGCGCCGACCGGGTCGATGCGGTCGTCATACGACTCTACGGCTATCTTGGCGCGCTCGCCAGGGATGCGGGCGATACCTTTAAGCAGGATGAGTCCGTCGTGAATCTCCGGCACCTCAATTTCAAACAGACGGCGGAGGAATTCAGGGCTTGTGCGCGAAATTATCACCTTCGGGTTGTTGTTGGCGTTCTGCACTTCCTTGATGACGGCGCGGATGGTTTCGCCCTTGCGGTAACGGTCGCTCGGAATCTGCTCTTCCTTCGGGAGGATGAGCTCGTTGTGCTCCTCGTCAAGAACAAGCACTTCGCGTTTCCAGATTTGGTAGACCTCGCCTACTACAATCTCGCCTTCCATTGCCTTGAACTTGGTATAGATGGCGTCTTTCTGAAGATCGAGTATCTTGGATGCGAGCGTCTGACGGAGTGTCAGGATGGCGCGGCGGCCGAATTTCTCAAACACGATTTCTTTCGTAACGTCCTCGCCGATCTCGCATTCCGGGTCAATCTCGCGGGCGTCGGTAAGACCGATCTGCATGCTCGGATTCTCTACAGCGCCGTCGGCCACTACTGTGAGGTTTTGATAAATCTCGCAGTCGCCCTTGTCTGGGTTCATGATTACGACGAAATTCTCGTCCGATCCAAACATCTTTGCCAGCACGTTGCGGAACGATTCCTCCAACACGCTGATCATTGTGGTCTTGTCGATATTCTTCAGCTCTTTAAACTCCGAAAAGCTGTCTACCATGCTTATGGTTTCCTCTTTCTTTGCCATAATGTCTTAAAACTGGATTACGTATTTTGTATATTTTATTTCGTTATAACCGAAGCGGAGGTCTTCCTCCTGCTCCACCGGACGCTTGGCGCCTTCGGGTTTCACTTTCTTGACCACCGTAAGCACGAAGCCGTCGGCGTCGGCACTCTTGAGGATGCCTTTGAGTTTGCGACCGTCGGCGGTAAGCACTTCAACCTCGTTGCCTTCGTTCTTGTGATACTGGCGCTCTACGCGCAGTGGCGATGTCAGTCCGGCTGAGCCGATTTCAAGTTCATAATCTTCCTCGTCGCGGTCAAACTCGCTCTCAACAAGTCGGTTAAGGCGGATACACTCATCTATGTCCACACTTGTGTCGCTGTCGATTTCCACCACGATGTTGTTGTCCTTGCTGATTCTGACGTCGACGAGAAAAAGGTCGGTGCCTTCCATTCCTCGCTCCAAGACTGCTGTCAGCGCGCTTTTGTCAATCATTCTTCAATTGTTGATGTATTAATAAAACAATGGAGAAGACTTCCGCCCCCTCCATTTCCGTCTGCAAATATACTTATTAATAGACAAATGCACAAACATTTGGTTTCAACGGCTCAAAAACTGTCTTATAATTAGCGATATTTAACACTGCCAAGCAAATTATACGTTTTTTTAGCATCCTCAACGCGTTTTTTTTGACGTTCGCCTGGGATGCCTGTTCCGTTACCGCGGCAGTTGCCGCTTATTCTGTGGGTTAAATAAGTTAAAAACTTGTTCCCGATGCTTGTTTCTCAAAGAAAATTCATATCTTTACGCAGTTTAGTAATAACCTAACCGAAAAAGGACAAAGAAAAATACAGAATACACATCATTTATTAACTTAAAATCTTTTTTATGAGAAAGTCTTTTAAACACATTCTGTTGGCTGGCTTGACCATTGCATCGACAGCCATGGCTATGAATGCACAGACTTTGACGCAGGACTGGAAGGTGACCGAGGGTCTGCCTGCAGCCGGCAATGCCCGTTGGGGCATTGGTTTCGACGGAAAAGTCTACACCAACGACAAAAGCGTGCCTCAAATCATCGCTATTAATGCCGAGGGGCAAACCACTGTAGCAACGAGCGCTGCAGGTACAGCAATCACTGTCGATGGAGCTGGAAACTTCATCGTAAACGATGGTTTTCCTAACGCCGCTTCTTCAACAACGTTCAAGATTCTCCCTGCTGGAACAACGGAGATGATTGATTTGACAGTCACTCTTCCTGAAGGCGTGACAGCCGGCCGTATGGACTTATTGGGTCGCGCTGTCGGCAATGTTATGTCGGAAACAGGCGGTGCTTTCTACATCACTCCTGCCAAATCAGGAAAAATTGCAAAAATCTTTGTTGCAAAGGGTGTCCAGGTCGCTGAAAAGTCAAAAGCTATCGCTGCTGGCATCGCTTGCGCTTCCGACGGACATGTTCAACCTGCCGACAACAATCCTGAAACCGACAACATTTTTGTGCGTCCGGCACGCGCGCAAGCTTTCTTTGACGGCTTGACAAAGGTCGGAACGGCAAACCTTACCGCTGGTGGTGACGCTGTCACTCTCGACGGAACTTTGTTCACATTCGAGCCTTGCGGAACAAACTACGTTGACGGCTTCCAGGTTGTGAACCGCACAACAAACGAGGTGGTTGCAACTCACGAAAACGAATTCTCGAAATCTGCCGCCGCTCCTAACCAGAACGCGATTTCTGTAGAGAAGGTAGACGAATACACTGCTGCAATCTACCAATACGTTCCTGGTCAGATAGCTGCAAAGTACACATTCTCTATTCCTAAGCCGCTTCCTGCTCTTGAGGCCCGCAACGCTTACGCTTACGACATCAAGGTGGAACCTGCCGCTGAAAACTACACTGTTTCTTATCGCTTGAACGCTCCTGCTGAATCTGTAAAGGTTCAGATGTTTGTCGACGGCGAAATGACAAAGGAATACGAAGGTACTACTGTCGCTACCTACGGAGACTATGAAATGACGACCCTCAAAAACCTCAACTCTGTTGAAGTCCCGGGTGCCGACGTTCCTAAAGACGCGTTGGTGCAATTCAAGGTTGCCGTTACAAGCGCCACTGTTGCCGAGCCTACTGTAAACACTAAGAAATACAGTTTCTACCACCCGTCAAGCGTGGACGTAGACAACAACACCGACAGCCCTAACTTCGGACGAATCCTTGTTGCCGAGGCTATGGCGGCGAAACCTACCGGCTACCACTCTTCTGGCGAAAACAACGGTCTGTATGCTTTCGACCCGACTATGAACCCTATCAAGAATTCGGAAGGCAAATATGCGTTCAAGGGCGGTCAGACTTTCCAGACTACATTCCCTAACGGAATAACTTCCTACGATCCTCGAAAAGTGCGTATCGCTGCCGACGGACGTATCTTCCTGAGCGGTCAGAACTCTAATGGTATCGCGCTCTGGCAGGTTGACCCAACCGACCTCAACGCTGCGTTCAAACCGGTGATCAAGGGCACTGCAAACCCTGAAACTTACGAAATCACAAACGAGGCTGGCGAATTTATCGCTGCGCCTAACGTAAGTATGGACCTCGCGGGCTTTGGCTCTGGTCTCAAGATTCTGATGCTTTCTACAAACGCAAGCGGCACCAGCTTCTCTTACTCTGGCTACCGCACCGACGAGTACTACATCGGCAAAGCCACTACTTGGGACGCCGCTCCGACACAGGCTATCGACGCTTTGACTGGTAAATACACCACCACTCACACCAACTCTACTGCTATCTACGACAACGAGGGCGGTATATGGTATGCCAACTCTCGCTCTAAAGCTACGGAAGCGGAACCTACTTTGGTCCACATCAACGCTGAGGGCGTAGAGGACTACAAGGTTGACTCTAACGACAAGGGTGGTTTCTACGGCGGTGGCGGTATCCGCTTCAACGCCGACTTCTCTCTCCTCGCTATCGGTACTTCTGACAAGACTCTCACTGTATTCGAGGTTTCTAAGGACGACAATGGCGCTCCTGTTTTGACTGAGAAATACAAATTTGCTACGACTATCGGACGCAACCTCAACGACATCGCTTGGGACTGCGCAAACAACCTCTACATTGTCAGCAACAGCGGTGAGTTGTTCAAGTCGGTTGCACTTCCTCGCGAAAGCGGTGAAGTGGTTGTTGCCGCTCCAAGCAGCTACGACATCAACATCTCAAGCGACGAGTATCCTGCTTCTGTCTACGTAATCGGACAGGAAACTGGATGGGATCCTGAGAATGGCGTGAAATTGACTAAGGGTGAGAACGGTGTTTACACTGGCACTGTGACTGGTCCTTGCAACTTCGGTATCACTACAGTGCTTAGCGCTGACTGGGATGTTGTCAACGCCAACCGCTACGGTTTTGAGGTCGACAACACTGCCGTTACTCTCAACACGGCTATGCCTCTCGTGAAGGCTGCCGGCGCTATCCGCGTGGCTGAGGAAGGCGAATTCGAACTCACTGTCGACCTTAAGAACATGACTGTCCTCGTTGCTGGCGAAGCTCCGGTGGTTTATCCTGAGAAGCTTTACCTCCTTGGCACTGTTGAGCCTAACGCTTGGGATCCTGCCGACGAGACTCACGTTGCCAACCCGATATCTGAGGGCATCTATCAGATTGATAACGTCTCGATTCTCGCTGCCGATGAAAACGACTATGGCTACTTCGCATTCACTTCAACTCCTGGCACTTGGGTCGATGTCAACGCTCATCGCTACGGTCCGGCTGTAAAGGATACTGAGCTTGCCGACAAGACTATGTCTGCTATCGGCTTGAACGGCGACACTTCTTACAAGATCAAGAGCGGTGCATACAGCATCACTGTCGACCTCGGTCTCAACACTATCTATGCTGTCCGTCTGGGCGACAACGTTAACGACGCTGCCGTTGAAGCGGCTAAGGTTGTTGCTGGTATCGGCGAAATCCGCATCATCGGTGAGGCTAACGCTGTTTCTATCTTCAACGCTGCCGGACAGGCTGTCGCTGTAAACAGCAAGGACGCTCAGTTCTTCGTTGCAAGCGGCATCTACGTAGTTGTTGTCGATGGCAAGACTACTAAGGTTCTCGTGAAATAACATTTCACTTCAATAAATCTAAAAAGGCGAGTCCCGAAAGAGACTCGCCTTTCTTTTTCGCCGTCCTCGCCGGAACGGCTTGAAAAGACACTTCGTTAATTCTTTCATCCGGCGCACTGCGCCATAGCGTCGGCTCGCTTCTTGCGCGTGCAAAACCGCTCGCACTGCAGGCAGATGTCGTAGCCAAGCAGTGCTCCGAGGATGAAATCCTCCTCGGGCGACAACTGATGGAGCGGGCGCACGATAAACTGCCTTACCGCCGCAATGCATTCCGGCTTGCCGAAATACAGATTGACGTTGTTCTCGTTGGCCGACTGCTCGAAGTGGCAGATGCCTTGATCGTCGAGTCGCGCCACGGCTGCCGCCAGATAGCGGCGGTTCAGCGTGCATAGCACCATGTTGCGCACGCCTTTCTTATATTCGTACACATAGTTGAGAAACACCTGAAGCTCGCTCGACAGCATCGTGTTGGCTATTTCCATCATTGTCGTTGGTCGTTTTTTATTTTGTCATTGACGTTTGTTTCTGTCTCTCGGTTATTCCACGCCCTCGTTCTTCAGCTGTGCGGCCCAGGCGTCGATGCGTCCGTCGGTCTTGTCGTCTTCGTTGACTTCGTCAAGTGCCAGACCGACAAACTTGCCGCCGCTCTCTGCCGCCGAATCATCGTAGGTATAGCCGGAGGCATCGACCTGACCGACAAACGTGCAGCCGGTGGCTGCCAGACCGTCGTGGATTTCGCCCATGGCGCTGCAAAACGTGTCGCTGAACGACGAGGAGTCGCCGCAGCCGAACAATGCTACTTTCTTGCCTGTCAAGTCCTGACTCTTCAGCTGGTCGAGAAAGTCGTACCAGTCGTCTTGTAGCTCGCCGGCGCCCCATGTGGAGGTGCCGAGCAGCAACGCGTCGTAGCCCACGGCATCGGCGGCTGTGGCCGACCCTACATTGTGCACGTCGGCGGAGGCTACGCCGAGTTTCTTCGCTATTCGCTCTGCAACAGCCTCGGTAACGCCTGTTGTTGAGCCATAAAAAATACCAATTTTCATCTTCGTGTAGTTTAATTGTTCATTGTTGTTTTTCTGGTCGTAAAATTACGTCGGCGCATTGCCTTCCGCAATACCTAAATCAGCGTAATTTGACCGCTGCGGCATACCTATCATTTTGTGAAAATTTGATAACGAGGCAGTCTGTCAACGCTTTACAGCCAACAATCGACCCTGTCGGAGAGCGTGGCGGCAAGGCGCAGACCGGATAGCGTCCGGGCGGCGTTGTCGCGGAATTGCATGGCAAGACTCTCGCGGGCGGCATAGCAACTGGCAAGCACCGATTGTGCGACGTAGCGCTCTGCATAGCGGCGCAGGCTCTGGGCGGTGCCGACGCCGTCAACGGTCAGCGACAGCGTGTAGGTTGTGTCGCTGTCGGAGGGAATCGAAAACGATTGGCTGTCTACGATGCTCGCGAGTTCGCCGGCAAGACATAGCCAGGCGTTGAGGCAATAAACGCCGAGCAATCGGCGGTTGTCGGACGAGATTACTGCCGGACGGCTGTCGCGGCCGCTCATCAAGGCGAGGCACGCACTCTCGGCATAAACTGTTTTAAGCACTTGCTCAATGTCGATTGAAATTGTGATTTTTCGTGTGTTGTTCATTGTCTTTTTTTAATTGTAAAGGTTATCAAGATTAGTGTTGTTGCTGCCGCAAGCAATGCGGCAAGCGAAAGTCGGTAGCGCGTAGGCAGCCGGCGCGTCGATGCGGTCTGCTCTGTCGTCCCGATGCTCACGCCTGTAGCTGCCACCGCCACTGTGTCGGTGCGCTCCTCGGCTGTAAGCCGGCGGTGCCGGCTTATGCTTCTCACGGCTTGACGGCCTGTCGAGTCGGGGGCAAAGAAGTTTATCTCAACGGTTTCCGATGCCTCTTTCGCCGATGCCGTGATGCGGCGTGTGGCGGCGACGCTGTCGGCCGTTTCCGTGTGTGTCTGCAATCCCGCAGTGCTCTCCACTGCCCTATGGCTGTGGCACGAGGATAGGCTAAACAGTGAGGCTACGATAATTGCTGCGGTTGTGTATTTCATGGTAGATGATTTTTGAAGCTTGTTTTTTCGACAGGAAGTAGCGTGACGCTTTTTGCTCGGCAAGCACTGTCGCCACGGCTTCGGCAATCGTGCATTTGCGCCTGTGCATGACGCGCCTGACGTGGAGGCTTATCTCCTCCCACATCTGACGCTTCAGTTTACTCCGGCGGGAGCATGGCTTGCCGTCGCGCACCATCTGATACATCATTCGCAACGCGTAGTCGTAACTCACGTCGTAGCGTGGTGTGCCGCCGCGGAGCGCACGGTCTATCACGTTGTAACGGCTGTCGTAGCGGTTGGTTTCGATGGCTTTCTTCAGGCTGCGTTGCCAGTTTGCCATCAGTTCTTGGTTTCTCATGATTTTGTGCTCAAACATAATTCTCGGTTTTAATTTGCGTGTTTTTCTTGGAAATATGATGCGAAGATAATACACAGAATGGCGATTTGCAAATATTTTGTTGGTTTTTTGCCAATAAATTTCATAAGTCTCTTATCCTCAGCCGCACAGCAGACACGGCGTGGCACAAAAAAACGGGAGGCATACCGCCTCCCGCCACTATTTTTTTTGTATTATTTTTTCTTTTTAAGCTTGTTCAAGCCGCTTTTTAATCCTGACTTAACCTTTTTTGTGGCTTTGTCCACAGGGTTGCTCGATGTCGACGTCGATCCGCCGTCGCCGCCGTTTTTGGCTCTATACTCTTCCCAGTATTTATCATATTCAGCCTCGGTTCCACAAACGATTTTACGTCCGTTTGTTTTACCTTTCTCGTAAGAAATCTGCACTACGGTCTGTCCCTTGTCGTTCTTCTTCATTATCACACTGTGCGTAAAATACGAATTATCATAGCAGTCAAACGTTTCCGTATTTCCCGATTTCTTATAGTTTTTCACTGTCAGCTCATCATCTCCACAAGAGTCAGGAATGTATTTTTTAGCCTCACGGTCAAGGATAAACCAACTGGTTTCAGGCTGATCCTCATGTCCCTCCTCATAAAGGAAATAATACTTTTGTTGAGCGGCATACGCTCCAACTGCCGACAACAACAAAGCGGCAGCACTCATTAGAATTTTCTTCATAGTTCTTTTTTTATTAAGTTATTTCATCACTTTCATCACCTCATAGCCCACCTTCACTACGTAGACCCCCGAAGGCAGGACAACCATCTGCTTCTCCGCTCCGTCGCGGCTTGCATAAACCTCTCTTCCGCCGGCATCGTAGACCGCCACATCGGCGCCTTCCGGATTTTCAACCGCCACGCCGTCGGCTGTGGCATAAGCGCGCGCCGCAGAGGCCTTCAATGCGCACACTGCGCCTTCCTGCTTCACCTCAACGAGGTCGCTGTAGTTAGAATCATCGAGTTCCGACCCTGACGACAACCGCTTCAACGAGGCCACCTGATACCAATACACGTCGCCTGCCACCTTGTCGCCTGTCGCGACGTCGTGGCTCGACACGTCGCCTGTTTCCACAAAGTCGTAGACGAGCATAGCCTCGTCGCCTGCCTTCATTGGCTGGCTGATTGTCATATTGTCAAAATATGCATTGCTGTCGCCACCAACCATATCCAGCTCCACATAGCAGCCCTGGATTCCGCCGTCGAGCTCAAGCGTATAGTCTGCCCACTCCTTGGTCAGCTCCACCTTGCCCACCTTGCCGAGTGCGTATGAGGGTCCTGCCATCAGATATTCAGTGGCGAAGACGGCTACAGTGGCTGTGCCGGTGGTCTTCGCGCGGAACGTCACCGTAAACTTGCCGTTGTTGTTCTGCAGGCTGTACATCGGCGACATGAGCATTCCGTTCTGCTCTGCCGACTTTTTGTTGTAAAGTCCAAAAACGCCATGGCATGAATATGCGCCATAGACATACCAGTTGCTGCGGTTGGTGTAGCCGTCGAGCCATCCCCAACCTATGTCGAACGGGCTCTCGATGGAGCCGTATTTGAATCCGCTGAAATCATCGTTGTAGAAATAGTAGGTTTCATCAGCCGGCGCTTTGTGGCGGATATATGTGTAGACGGTGTAGCAGTTGGCTCCTGACGCCTTTTCCCAATTGGCGGTAAACCCGGCATCGCTGACGTTGGTTGCCGGCTTGACAACAGGCACTGGCAATCCATGCGCCAGCTTCTGAGGCCCACGCTGGAGCGCGGACACTCCTGCCATCGCAGCCGCGGCAACGAGAAGCATCGCTGTCAACAAGTAAATTTTATTCATAAAGCGGTTTTTGTTATGTTGCCTAAATATTTTTCCTATTACAATTACAAAATTACATAAAACATTGACATTCCAATACTTTTTTCAAAAAAAAGTGTGCCGGAACAATCCGTCCGGCACACTCGTCAAATATGCAATTCTGTTTTTTCTATCTTACAATGGTCTTTACCACCTTGTCGCCTACGCGGACAATTACAAATCCTTGGCAATCAACAGCGTTCTCGCCCTGATGTGCCTCAAATGCAGCGATTACACGGCCGTATGCGTCAACAACGGTGACTGGGGCTGCCTCTGCCGCATCGACAACGAGACATCCGTTGCGGGCAAACACTTTGAATCCTGCGGCTGCAACGTCGGCAACGCCGTCTGCTCCACCAACCACAATTTCGTTGGATGCGCCTGAATAAACCACATCGTCCATACCAACGGTTGTGATTGTGTTCACGCTTGCATACACTTTGTAAGAATATTCCGTGTTGGCCGCCGGCTCATAAGTGAATTTCGCCGACAGTCCGGTTGTCTCAACCTGCTGGGCCACGGTGCGCACCTTGTCGCCTGCCTTGGTCTTCTGAGTAATCACCACATCGTCAAAATGCACCTCGCTGGTACCTCCGTAAGAGAAGCGGATAAACGTGCCTTTCGCGCCTTTGGTAAACATTGTGCCGTAGTTCTTGAACGCGCCCTCGTCGAGTTCGATTTCTGCGCTCTCAAGCACTGTGGTCTCGTTGTTTGCCTGTGTCAGAAGGTCTACTGTAACTTTTTCTCCGGTCTTGTATTTTCCGCTGTCGCCTGCGGCTGCGGTAAAGTCTACAAACACCACCCCGCCATTGCCGCTGAGGTCAAGAGACGGCGTTACAAAGAACGCACTTCCAAACATCGGCCAAAGCACAAGGCTTCCGCCACCGAAAGCGTATGTCGATGCATACCAACCTGGTGTGTGGGTGTAGGCGTCGAGGTTGTCTGGGTCTTTTGATGGAAGATCAATCAAATCAAACGATCCTTTCGTGATGCCCGCGAAATCTTCGTTGAGAATCTCTGTGTCGCTGTCCTCCGTAAGAGTTATGGTCTTATAAAGAGTTGCTGTGTAGGTGTCTGCGTCGGGAACGGCTGTCCAGTTGGCTGTGAAGCTGTTGGTGGTCACGTCGGTTGCCGCGAGTGCGGTCGGAGCTGCCAGACTTTCAACGTGCTTGATAACTTCCGACTCGTTCGACTCTGTAGAAACGTTTGTGCCTCTTTTGGCAATAACCACAAAGTAATATTTCAACGTGTTGTCGTCCACTGTGACAATCACGCGGTTGCCCGATGTGTCGCCTTCCGGAAGCGGCTCTGCGTCGTAGGTCTTGACGTTGATTCGGTTGCCTTTGGCATCCTTGTTGTAGACCGACACGGTGTAGCCTGTTGCGTTTGGCACAGAAAGCCAGCGTGCCGAGAATGTTGTGCCGTCATAGTCTGTCGGACGCAGGGATGTTGGTGAAGGCACCACTTCATCGCCCTGTTCAATCTTCAGATAATCAATAAAGAACGGGGTGGAATAAAGGCTCGCTGAAGAAATCGACAATGCTCCGGGAAGTCCCTTGTCTGTTACAATAACAAAATCATGCCATTCTCCGTCCTCGAAATAAGGAGAACTCAATTTCGTGTCGCCGGCCTTGATGTTGATCATGTTGCCATACTCTGTCCACGATTTCACACGCAATGTGATGCGGATATTGCCATCTTTTGCATCCAGGTCCAAATCGGGAGTAGAAATCGAATGCGGGTCGAAATCAAGCACATCGGTTGTGCCGACAAACAGTGAGCCGCCAGCTTCGTAGATTGCATCACCCGTCCATCCAAGCAACACATCGCCGAGCTTTCCGCTCGCTGCGATGTCCACATTCCCTGGCTTGCTTGTTGTGCCATCCGTAAACTGGTTGAAATCTTCCTCAAGCACCACTCCGGCATTTGCCAGCGGCGCTGCTCCAAGCAGCGCTGAGGCTGCGAGAAATCCAAATAGTAAATTCTTCTTCATCTGTTTTAATTTTTAGGTTATCGTTTCCAGACAGCAACAAAGTTACACATTATTTCTTCATTCGCAATCTTTTTTTTACAAGAATCGCCTTTCTGGTTAATTTTTTCTACAAAAACCTTCCCAAACCGTAATTCCGATGCCAAACGCACCATTTTGAACGGTTGTTAATAACTTTTTTTCAATCTATTACGCTACTTTTATAAATAATGTCTACCTTTACCACCTAATTAGGTATGGAAGAAGATTTTTTATGGTAATGAAAGAGGAACTACCTGTGTATCATATCCCTGCATTGGCGCCGGAAACAATCCAAGGGCTCGACATAAAGCCCGACGGCACATACGTCGACGTGACATTCGGAGGAGGAGGTCACTCGCGCGCCATCATGTCGTGTCTCGGACCTAATGGTCGGCTGTTCAGTTTCGACCAGGACATGGACGCTTATGCAAACCGGATTGACGACAACCGGTTCACGTTTGTGCATGGAAACTTCCGATACCTGCGTAATTTCCTTCGTTTCTACAATGCGCTGCCTGCCGACGGCATCCTCGCCGACCTCGGCGTGTCGTTCCATCACTTCGACGACGGAGAGCGCGGTTTCTCGTTCAGATACAGCGACGGCGTTCTCGACATGCGCATGAACCGCGACAACGACCTTGACGCGCGACGCGTGGTAAACGAATACGACGCCGAACGGCTGACCACGATTTTCCGCCTTTACGGCGAGCTGAAGAATGCCAAACGAATGGCTGACTGCATCGTGAAGGCAAGGGCTTCGAAGGACATTGTCACTATCGCCGACCTGCTGAACGTGGCACGGCCGCTTATAAACCCTCGTCAGGAGAAAAAAGAACTGGCGCAAGTGTTCCAGGCTTTGCGTATGGAGGTGAACCACGAAGTCGACGCGCTTCAGGAGTTTCTCGAGCAGACGCTAACGGCTATACGACCGGGCGGACGACTCGCCATAATAACATACCACAGCATCGAGGACCGCATGGTGAAAAATTTCATGCGCAGCGGACGCATCGACGGCAAAGTGGAAACCGACTTCTTCGGACGCCGGCTGTCGCCTATAGCGCCGCTGTCGGGAAAACCGATTGTTCCGTCTGACGAGGAGGTGGAACGCAATCCGCGCGCACGCAGCGCAAAACTGCGTGTGGCGATAATTGGAAAGGAGGACGAGTGATGGCCGACGAGCAGAAACCCAAGAAATCGTCCAGTCTGCTGAAGCGCATATACCGCGGGCAGTGGCTTTCCGTAAAAGACTACAAACGCAACATCATCGGCGTTGTGGTTGTTGTGGCCATGTTCATCATCTACATCTCTTTCAAATTCGATGTGCAGATGAAAATCGCCCAAATAATACACCTGAGCGAGGTGCTCGCAAACGCCAAGACAAACATGGTCAATGCTTCTTCGGAATACAGCAGCAAAATCCGCGAGAGCGAGCTGACCCAAAAGCTCGACACTCTTCACATGTACCTGAAAGTTGCCGAGCAACCGCCATATTATCTGGACTCTTCAAACGACACTGACGATGGAGAAGAAAAAGAAAAGTAAAATACAGCAGGGCATGCTCAACCGCTACCGCATGATATTCATTATCATTGCGCTTTTTGCAATTCTCATTGCCACTATGCTTTTCAAAACAACGGTTGTCGACGCTCCTCTCTGGAACGAGAAGGCTGCGGGAACGCTTGTGAGCGGCGACTCCATCACGCCCGAACGTGGAAAGATTCTTGCTTCCGACGGGTCGATTCTGTCAGTGAGCGTGAGATACTATATGGTGAGACTCGACTTGCGCTCGCCAAACTTCAAGCCTGAGGCCATCGACTCGCTGCTGCCGCGGCTGTGCTCTCAGCTCGAATCGCTGCACACACAGCCCCAACGCACGGCTGCTCAATGGAAGGTGTTGTTTGACAATGAAATAAAAAAGGAAAAGAGCAACCGGTCGCGCACTTTCCTCATTTCAAAGAAAATGACAAAAGCCGAGCTCGACACGCTCCGCACGTTCGCTTATCTGAACGAAACGGCAGGACAATCATAACCGCGCAGTCGCTCGACTGCCGCGAGAAGCCGTTCGGACGCATGGCGGCTCGAAGCATCGGCAACATCAACGATTTGAAACACGGAACGTCGGGTCTGGAGAAGGAGCTTGACTCGCTGCTATACGGCAAGCCGGGCGTCAAGAAGAAGGTGCAGCTGACCACTGCGATAAAGGAGTGGGAGGACATCGCCGCCATCAACGGATACGACATTCTGACCACTATCGACGTGCAGATTCAGGACATCCTCGAAACGGAGCTTTACAATATGTGTGTCGAGCAGGAACCGGAATGGGCGACTGCGGTGCTGATGGACGTGAAGACGGGCGACATCAAAGCCATTTCCAACCTGTCGTGGAACGAAACCGCACACGACTATATCGAGACCGTAAACCACGCCGTGCGCTCATGGGAGCTTGGCTCGGTGATGAAGCCCATATCGCTTGCCATAGCAATCGAGGACGGTTTTGTGCATGCAAGCACTCCCGTCACAATCGGCGCGAGCTTCCCATACGCCCAGGCAAGGCCTATCACTGACACCCACTCCATCGGAGCGAACCCGACGGTGACCGAGGTGCTCGCCGGATCAAGCAACATCGGAACTGCGCGGATAATCACGAGCCACTATGGAGAAAAGCCATGGGAATTCCGTAAACGCCTTGAGGAAATCGGTTTCTTCGAATCGCTAAATATCGGAATCTCCGGCGAGAGCAGACCCACAATACAACCGCTCGGAAGCCCCGACAAGAGGATGGAAAACCCTTGGCGCATCAACCTGTCGCGTTGCTGCTACGGATATGCCGTGCAACAGTCGCCGGTCACCAACCTTGCAATCATCAACGCCATCGCAAACGACGGAAAGTTTGTGCGCCCGCGACTTGTTAAGGAGCTGTGGCGAAACGACTCGCTGATAAAATCAAACCCGGTGTCGTACGTGCGGAAACAGGCATTCAGCCCGAAGACGGCAAGCGAGGTGCGGTCAATGCTGCGAGCTGTGGTGTGGAGCGACCGCAAGGGTGTGCCTACGGCATCGCGGCTGCAAAACAACTTCGTGGAGATTGCCGGAAAAACCGGAACCGCACGCATCATGGAGCCGGGCGTGGGATACACAAACAAACTCCGGGTGACATTTACCGGCTTCTTCCCTTACGACAAACCGATGTATTCATGCATCGTGGTGTTCAACGCTCCCCGTATACGCAGCGCGCAGCTGGTGAGCGGACGGGTGCTGATGAACACGGCCTTGAAGATGTATGCACGGGGGATGCTCGGCAACAAATCAGACTTCCGAAAAGAGGACGACAACACCCACCGCGCACCTACCCTGATGGCGATGAGCAGCGACAAGACCACAAGAGTGCTGAGCCAGATGAAGGCGAAGTCATATTCCCAGATGAAAAGCAAGGGAAACGAGAAAGGAATGGTGCCCAACGTTTTAGGAATGGGACTGCGCGATGCCGTGGCAACTCTTGAACGCTGCGGTGTGACTGTGACAAAAATAAGCGGATCGGGCTATGTGACCCAGCAGATTCCTGCCGCCGGCTCTCCGCTAAGAAAAGGAACGAAAGCAACTTTGCATTTAAATAATTGATTATATATGAGCAAGATTTTATCTCAATTATTGTCAAAAATTAAAGCGGTCAGCATCACTGGTGCTACCGACAAAGAAATCTCAAGCATCGAGAGCGACTCGCGGAAGATTACGCCGGGCGCCTTGTTTGTAGCCGTGCCGGGCGTCACCGTCGACGGACATAAATTCATCCCCGACGTGGTGAAGGCTGGGGCGACGGCTGTGGTATGCCAGACGCTGCCCGATGTGCTCGACAGCGATGTGACATATATAAAGGTGGAATGCTGCGCCTCGGCGCTGGGCTTCCTCGCCTCGGAATGGTACGACAACCCCACCGACAAGCTGAAGCTTGTCGGCGTAACCGGAACAAACGGAAAGACCACCACCGCCACGCTGCTCTACGAGATGTTGCGGATGATGGGCTACAAGACCGGTCTGTTTTCAACCGTCTGCAACTATGTTGACGGACGTGCGGTGCCTGCCACACAGACCACTCCCGACCAGCTGACGCTCAACCGCTTGATGCACGAAATGGTGGAGGAAGGTTGCGAATATGCGTTTATGGAAGTGAGCTCGCACGCTGCCGACCAGCACCGCATCGACGGTCTGCGTTTCCGCGGTGCAATCTTCACCAACCTGACGCGCGACCACCTCGACTACCACAAGACTGTCGACGCATATATGAGGGCGAAAAAACGGTTTTTCGACATCCTCCCTGCCGACGCGTTCGCTCTGGTAAACGCCGACGACAAGGCTGGACAGTTCATGCTGCAGAACACCGCCGCAAAGAAATACACATATTCGCTGCGCTCGCAGGCCGACTTCCGTTGCAAAATCATCGAGAGCCGACTCAACGGAACGCTGCTCAACATTGACCGCCACGAAGTGGAGGTGCTGTTCACCGGACGATTCAACGCCTACAACCTGCTTGCCGTCTACGGAGCCACTCGCCTGCTCGGTTTCGACGAGGAGCGCACATTGGTCGACATGAGCCGGCTGGTGCCTGTTGCCGGACGATTCCAGACTTTTGAGTCGCCGCGCGGCTACACGGCAATCGTCGACTATGCCCACACTCCCGACGCTTTGGTCAACGTACTTTCGACCGTGCGCGACGTGGTGGGGACACGCGGCAAAATAATCACCGTTGTCGGTGCTGGCGGAAACCGCGACCGTGGCAAGCGTCCAATCATGGCGAAAGAGGCTTCACGACTGAGCGACAAGTTGATACTCACTTCCGACAACCCACGCTTCGAGAATCCCGACGACATCCTCAACGATATGGTAGAGGGGCTTGACGCCGAAGACCGCAGGCGCATGCTGCGCATCGCCGACCGTCGCGAGGCTATCCGCACCGCGGCTCAGTTTGCCCAAAAGGGCGACGTGGTCGTGATTGCCGGCAAAGGACACGAGAACTATCAGGAAATCTGCGGAGTGAAGCACCATTTCGACGACAAGGAAGTGGTACAGGAGATTTTTAACGAAGAAAAAGAATTACAACAATAAACAATGCTTTATCATTTATTCGATTATCTACAGCAATTCGACGTGCCCGGCGCACGCCTGTTTGAATATCTGACCTTCAGGTCGGGTATGGCGTTGATATTGTCAATCCTCATCGCCACAATCGTGGGTCGGCACATCATCGACCGTCTGCAAATGATGCAGGTGGGCGAGATTGTGCGCAACCTCGGACTTGAGGGACAGATGAGCAAGACCGGCACACCGACAATGGGCGGCGTGATCATCATCATCGCCATTATCGTGCCATGCCTGCTGCTTGGCGACTTCACAAACGTCTACATGATTCTGATGGTGGTGTCAACACTGCTCTTCGGACTGCTCGGCTTCCTCGACGACTACAAGAAACTCGCCAAGCACAACAAGGACGGCTTGGCTGGCAAGTTCAAGATTGTAGGTCAAGTGGGAGTGGGTCTGATGGTCGGACTGACAATGTATCTCAGCCCCGACATCGTGGTGCGCGAGAACATCGAGACTCAAAACGCTGCCAACCACCAGATTGAGGTGACCTACAAATCGCAGGAAGAGAAGCAGCCAATCACCACAATCCCGTTTGTGAAAGGCAACAACATGAACTATGCGTGGTTCACCAAATGGATGGGCGACAACGCCGAGACCGGCGGCTGGATATTGTTTGTCCTCGTGACAATCTTCGTGGTGGCGGCTGTGTCAAACGGCGCCAACCTCACCGACGGTATCGACGGACTCGCAACCGGCACATCGGCAATCATCGGAGTGGCGCTCGCCATCATGTGCTATCTCGGAGGCAACATCATCTACTCGTCCTACCTCAACATAATGTATATCCCAGGCAGCGGCGAGCTGATGGTCTACGCAGCGGCATTCATCGGCGCGCTGGTGGGCTTCCTGTGGTACAACGCCTACCCTGCACAAGTGTTTATGGGCGACACCGGCAGCCTTACGCTCGGTGGCATCATCGCCGTGTTCTCAATTCTGATCCGCAAGGAGCTGCTCATCCCAATCCTCTGCGGAATCTTCCTTGTTGAGAACCTGTCGGTGATCATTCAGACAGCATATTTCAAATACACCCGGCGCAAGACCGGCACCGGACGGCGCGTCTTCAAGATGGCTCCGCTCCACCACCATTTCCAGAAACAAGGCACAGGCGACAAGGGCGTGCTTTGGCAGCATCCGTTCAATGCCATCCCTGAGTCGAAAATCACCGTAAGATTCTGGATTATTGGCATATTTCTTGCAATATTGACATTTATAACTTTAAAAATACGATAATGACTCGAAGAATTGCAGTGCTTGGCGGAGGAGAAAGCGGCGTAGGCGCCGCGGTCCTCGCAAAAGTAAAAGGAATGGACGTTTGGCTTTCCGATTTTGGAAACATTGCCGACAAATACAAGGCACGTCTTGACGAGTACTCTATCAACTGGGAAGAAGGCCACCACACCGAGGAGCGCATCCTTGCCGCCGACGAGGTGGTGAAAAGTCCGGGCATCCCCGACACAGCGCCTATCATCCAGAAAATAAAGGCTAAAAACATCCCGGTGATTTCGGAAATCGAATTTGCCGGACGCTATACCGATGCGAAAATGGTATGTATCACGGGTAGTAACGGCAAGACAACAACCACAATGCTTACCTACCACATCCTCAAGGACGCCGGCTTGAACGTGGGCCTGGCTGGAAACGTGGGAGCAAGCCTCGCATATCAGGTGGCGACAGCCAACCACGATGTCTACGTGATTGAACTGAGCAGTTTCCAACTCGACAATATGTATGACTTCAAAGCCAACATCGCCGTGCTGCTCAACATCACTCCCGACCATCTTGACCGCTACAACTATGAGATGCAGAATTATGTGAACGCAAAGTTCCGCATTCTCCAGAACCAGACAAAAGACGACTCGTTCATCTATTGGGAAGACGACCCTGTGATTGCAGAACAGCTCAACCACATCAACGTGGAGGCTCAGATGCTGCCGTTCTCTGAGCACAACGAGGAAGGCGCCAGAGCATACTGCGACGGCGACACACTGGTGTTCAATGCCGCCGAAGGCACCGACTTCGAGATGCCTGTCGACGAGCTCGCCCTCAACGGTCTGCACAACCTCTACAACTCTATGGCCGCAGGTCTGTCGGCATCGCTGCTCAACATCAAGAAGGACGTAATCCGCAAAGCCTTGTCCGACTTCCAGTCGGTTGAGCATCGTCTGGAATACGTTGACACCATCAACGGCATCCGCTACGTTAACGACTCCAAAGCCACCAACGTAAACTCTTGCTGGTATGCGCTTGAGAGTATGAAAACGCCTGTGGTTCTGATTCTTGGAGGCAAAGACAAAGGCAACGACTACTCGGAAATCGAAAAATTTGTCACCGACAAAGTTTCAGCCATCGTGTGCATGGGCAAGGACAACGAGAAAATCAAGACATTCTTCGCCGGAAAAGTCCCCGTGATAGCCGACACCCACAGCATCGGCGACGCGGTGAGCGAGGCTACACGCCTTGCCAAGAGCGGCGACACTGTGCTGTTGTCGCCATGCTGCGCAAGTTTCGACCTCTTCAAGAGCTACGAAGACCGCGGACGTCAATTCAAAGACGAAGTCAGAAAACTTAAAAAATAACAGAAACGGAGGCATCACGTTATGGCTGAAGCAACGACAAACACCAAAGTCGGCAAACCCGACACCTACATCCTCGGCATCTATATCACCCTGTTGGTGATATCGGTGGTGGAAAGTTACAGTGCGTCGAGCCGCGAGATAAAAAACGACTTGATGGAACCAATGGTCAGACAGCTTACGTATCTTGCCTTCGGTGTGGTGACGATGATTGCCTGCTCGCGCATAAACTACACCAAATATGTCAACTACGGCAATGTGTTCAGCCTCTTTGCCATCGGCTTGATGCTGTTTGCAGCATTCTTCGGCAAAAACATCAACGGGGCGCAACGTGCCGTGCACCTTCCCGGCTTCACTATACAACCGGCGGAACTCGCCAAGGTTGCAATCGTGTTTCTGCTGTCGCTGGTGATGGCAACCAACATCGACCACAAACAAGGACGCATCAAGGACAGGGGACTATGGATATCGGCGGTAATCGTCGGAATGTTCGGCAGCCTCCTCGTGATGCAAGGCATGACCAACACATTGCTGTTCGTCCTTATCAGCCTGTCGCTTATCATCATAGGCAAGGTGAGCGGGAAGGCTTTCATGCGCGCCGTGCTTTTATTCAGCGTTGTGGTCGCCATTCTGTTCGGCATAAAAAGCTGCGCCGAGGCAAACACCCTCTCCGACCCGGAAAAAGCGGAAACGGAGCAGACAAAACAGGCAGCCAAGGCCACCACGCCGCGCGCCAGCACATGGGACGCCCGTATGGACCGCTTCTTCGAGCGATTCCGCACCCCGCTCTATGAGCAGGAGATAACCGAGAAAAACGACCAAGAGATGTACTCATACATGGCACAGGCCCACGGAGGCATCTTTGGCGTGTTGCCTGGCAACTCCCGCGAGTGCAGCCGTCTGCCTCTGGCGTTTTCCGACTATGTGTTCTCTATCATCGTGGAGGAACTCGGACTGTTCGGCGGACTGTTTCTGATCGGACTGTTCTTCACCCTGCTGATGCGCGCCGGAAACATCGCGCGCAAGTGCAACCGCGCCTACCCAGCCTTCCTCGTGATGGGAATGGCAGTGATGGTGGTGCTTCAGGCCTACTTCCACATGGCAATCAACACAGGAGTGTTTCCCGTGTCGGGACAGCCGCTGCCGTTGATTTCCAAAGGCGGCACGTCGGTGCTGGTGATAAGCATCGCCTTCGGAGTGATGCTCAGCGTAAGCCGCACGGCAACACAGACAAGCGCCGAGAAAGACGTGCGCAAGGAGAAGGAGGCACTGCCTGAAAGCATGCGCGCCGCCAACCCGACACGCAACGACTGACGGCTTTTATAAACTATTGAACAACAAGACGTTTTATCAAGATATGAAAAAACAATTGAATGTACTTATCAGCGGTGGCGGCACCGGCGGACACATCTTCCCGGCGCTGTCGATAGCCAACGGCATCAAGGAACGCCGTCCGGATGCCAACATCCTCTTTGTCGGTGCAGAAAACCGTATGGAGATGGAGAAGGTGCCGGCGGCAGGCTACAAAATTGTTGGTCTGCCCGTCAGCGGATTCGACCGCAAGCATCTGCTGCGCAACGTCAAAGTCGTTGCCCGGCTGCTGAAAAGTATGCATCTGGCAAAAAAGATTCTCCGCGACTTCAAGCCCGACATCGCCATCGGCGTGGGCGGATATGCCAGCGGACCAATGCTTAAGGAGGCACAAAAGAAAGGCATCCCGACGCTCATACAGGAGCAGAACTCTTACGCCGGAGTGACCAACAAGCTGCTCGCACAGAAAGCAAACGCTATATGCGTGGCATACGAAGGCATGGAACGCTTCTTCCCTGCCGACAAAATCCTCGTCACGGGCAACCCCGTGAGACAGAACATCCTCAACTGCACGCTCACGCCGCAACAGGCAAGGCAGAAATTCGGACTCGACCCCGACCGACGCACAATCCTCGTGGTGGGAGGCTCGCTCGGCGCCCGCACCGTCAACAACTGCATCGCCGCGGCTCTCGACACGATAAAAGCCGACCCCGAGGTGCAACTGATCTGGCAGACCGGCAAAATCTACGATGAGCAGGCACGCGCCACAATGCAGGAGAAACAACCCGGCAACGTGGTGCAACAGGCTTTCGTGTCGAATATGGACGAGGCATACCGCGCCGCCGACCTTGTGGTGTCGCGTGCGGGAGCAAGCTCCATTTCCGAACTGCAACTGCTCGGCAAAGCCTCACTCCTTGTGCCGTCGCCCAACGTAGCCGAAGACCATCAGACAAAAAATGCGATGGCACTCGTCGACCACGGCGCGGCAGTGATGGTGCGCGACGCCGAAGCCGCCGACAAGCTTATGCCCGAGGCGCTCGCCCTTGTGAAAGACGACGCCAAGCTGCAGAAATTGTCGGCCAACATCTCCAAAATGGCATTGCGCAACGCCGTCGGCGACATCGTTGACCGCGTAATGCAAATCGTTGAACAATAAAACCAAACAAAGACTATGGCAGAAAAAAAACAATATAAAAGCGTATATTTTGTGGGAGCCGGAGGCATAGGCATGGCGGCTCTCGTCAGATACTATCTATCAAAAGGGCTTAAAGTGGCCGGCTACGACCGCACACGCACTGCCCTCACCGACGAACTGACAGCCGAAGGCGCCGAAATCACCTACGACGATGCGGCAGAGCTGATTCCCGGCTATTGCCGCGACAAGGCGACCACACTCGTGGTCTACACCCCCGCGGTGCCGTCGACCCATCCCGGACTCACATATTTCCGCGACGGCGGATTTGACGTGATGAAACGCGCCCAGGTGCTCGGACTGCTCACCCACGACTCCAAGGGGCTCTGCTTCTCAGGCACACACGGCAAGACCACCACATCGAGCATGGCGGCACACATACTGCACACCTCCGAGATAGGCTGCAACGCCTTCCTCGGCGGCATCCTGCGCAACTACGACAGCAACTTCATGCTCAGCCCGACAAGCCCCTACACCGTAATCGAGGCCGACGAGTTCGACCGCTCATTCCACTGGCTCAACCCCTACATAGCAGTGGTTACAGCCACCGACCCCGACCACCTCGACATCTACGGCACAGAGGAGGCATATCTGGAAAGTTTCGCCCACTTCACCGAGCTAATCCAGCCCGGCGGCACACTCATCTGCCACACCGGACTGAAACTGCGTCCGCGCCCACAGCAGGGCGTCGCCGTCTACCACTACTCGCGCAACGAGGGCGACTTCCACGCAGAAAACGTGCGCAAGGGCGACGGCGAAATCGTGTTTGACTTCGTAAGCCCCAAAGGCACAATCAAAGACGTCAAACTCGGCGTGCCTGTCGATATCAACATCGAGAACGCAGTGGCAGCAATGGCAGTATGCCAGCTGGTAGGCGTGCCCGACGACGTGATGCGCAATGCCGTAGGCACATTCCTCGGACCAAAGCGCCGCTTCGAGTTCTGGCTCAAAGAGTCCGGCAAAAACGGCAAAGTGATTATCGACGACTATGCCCACCACCCCGACGAACTCAAGGCAAGTATCCGCTCCGTCAAGGACTTATACCCCAACCGCCGACTGACCGTAGTTTTCCAGCCGCACCTCTACACCCGTACCCGCGATTTCGCTCCGCAATTCGCCGAAGCCCTGTCGCTCGCCGACGACGTTCTGCTGCTCGACATCTACCCAGCCCGCGAGCTTCCGATACCCGGAGTGACGTCAGAAATCATACTTAAAGATATAAAATGCAAAAACAAAGCACTTTGCAATAAAAATTCTTTGGTAGAAACAATAAAAAATTATAATTTTGACGTACTTTTGACAGTTGGTGCAGGCGACATCTGCAACTATCTGCCCCAAATTTGTGAAGTGGTAAAGCAAAAACATTGAAAAAGTTACTGTTCTACATATCGACAATCCTGGTTGTTGCCTACGTCATAGGCTCATTCTTCTGGACCAGTGCCGCGCGGCGCGACGCCACGTGCAGCGGCATTGTCGTGACTGTGGAAAACCCCAACGACTCCATCCGGTTCATCACCGACAAGTTTATCCTGTCGGAAATGAACCGCCTCGGCTTCAATGTCAAGGGCAAACGCCTCGTCAACATCAGCGAGGAGCAGATTGAACGCACATTCAACAAGCAATACTACGTGGAGCATGTGCAGTGCTACACCAACAGCGACAACAGCCTGTGCATCGACCTGGAGCCGATACAGCCCGTGATGCGGGTTTTTGACGGCAACCAGTCGTACTACATCAACCGCGCCGGCAAGCACGTCCCAGCCAACGAAGGATTCTTCCTCGATGTGCCCGTCGTAAGCGGACATTTCAGCAAGCGGTTTCAGCCCACACAGCTTCTGCCGCTCATCGACTTCCTCTCCAGCCATCCCGAGGCAGACGAAATGGTTTCGGCAATCAATGCCGCCAACCCGCGCAACGTCTACATCATCCCCCAGATGGCAGGAATCACCGTGAACCTCGGCGACCTGTCCGACCTTGACAAGAAATTCGCCAAGCTGAAGCGGTTCTATCAAGAAGTGCTGCCGGTGAAAGGATGGGACTTCTACGACACCATCACGCTGAAATGGCACGGACAGATTGTGGCAAGCAAACGCATCAACACGCCACGCCTGAAGATACAGCAGGACGTAAGCCTCGGCCACGAGGAGTCGCCCGACCCGCTGGTGTCGGTAGCAGTCAGCGAAGTTTCCGACACCACACGCAAACATACGATTACACCAAAACAGCCATAAAGATATGGAAGACAAGAAATACATAGTAGCCCTTGAGATTGGCAGTTCACACATCGCCGGAGTGGTGGCAAGCGTCACAGCGCCCGGCAATGCGACAATTGTGTGCTATCACGAAGTGCCGATTCTGGACTGTGTCAGATACGGCAGCATCGTCAACGTCGACGAGGTGTGCAGCAAGACAAACGACCTGCTCTACCGTATCAAGAACGACAGCCGAGTGGCTCCACGCCAGATAGACAGCGTGTATCTCGCCTTTGGCGGACGCTCGCTCCACACAGAGAAAATAGAGATTGACCGCGACCTCAACGAAGATGTCCCCATCAGCCGCGAATTCATCGAATTGCTGAAAAAAGAGGCTTCGGCGGGGCTCGACAGCAAAAATATTGTCGCAGTGCTTCCGCGCGAGTATGAGCTCGACGGCAGCACCGTGGCAAACCCCATTGGCTCGATTGGACAACATCTGCACGCCGTGATGAACGTTGTGCTGTGCCGTCCGCAGATGCGCCGCAACCTCCAGATGGTGTTCGACCGTATGAAAATCCGCATCAACGACTTCATCATCACCCCGATAGCCGCCGCACAGTCGATGCTCACCAGCGAAGAGCGCCGTCTTGGCAGCGTCTACGTTGACCACGGAGCAGAGACAACGACCGTTGCCGTCTACAAAAACAACAGCCTTCTGTATCTCAACGTGCTGCCGATGGGTTCACGCAACATCACCCGCGACCTCTGCTCGCTCAACCTTCTTGAGGAGCAGGCCGACAAGATAAAACGCAGCTACGGCGACGCAATGTCGGTTGGCGTAGACCTGCCCAACGCCGACATCTCGGGCGCATCGGCTCTCGACGTGTCAAACTACGTTTCGGCGCGCGCAGGTGAAATCATGGAGAACGTGTTCAACCAGCTGCAGTTTGCCCAGATGACCCCTGGCGACCTTGCCGCCGGCTTTGTCACCACAGGCCGCGGCATGCACTTGAAGCGTATGGCAGACCTTCTCAACAACATCTCCGACATGAAGGTGCGCACCGGCTTGTATCCGGGAGTTGACGAAGGCAAAGAGCTCTCCAAGATACCACAGCTTCTGTCGGTGGTAGAGTGGATTTCCAACCAGCCACAGGCGACAAACTGCATGTCGATACCGGCGATGCCCGAGTATCCTGACGCCAACGAGCCAGCGCAACCAACCCATAAGCCTCAAGAGACTCACGACGAGCAACCGAAGAAACCGAAAAAGCCAAGCTTCATCTCGCGCTTCATCAAACAAATGAGCGACGGCGTTGAAAAAACATTCGAAGATGCAGAAGACGAACAATAAAAACGAACGACTATGAGTGGCGAAGATATAGCAACCAAATCAACGATTTTCCCTACCGACGAACGCCAAGTGAGCAGTTTCAACGAAAACGGCTCGGCAATCATCAAAGTTGTCGGTGTGGGCGGCGGCGGCAACAACGCTGTCAACTATATGTATAAGCAAAATATCCCGGGAGTGTCGTTTGTTGTGACCAACACCGACCGCCAGGCTCTGCATAATTCCCCGGTGCCGGAGCAGGTGCTTCTCGGACCGAACACATCCCGCGGTCTCGGCGCGGGCAACAAGCCAGAAAAAGCCAAAGCGGCAGCCGAGGAAAGCGCAGAGGAGCTCGCCGAACTCTTCGACGAGGACACAAAAATGGTGTTTGTCACCGCCGGTATGGGCGGTGGAACCGGTACGGGAGCATCACCTGTAGTGGCACGCATCGCACGCGAACGCGGCATGCTGACCGTGGGCATTGTCACGATACCATTCCTCTTCGAGGGCGAGAAAAAAATCATCAAGGCGCTTGAAGGCGCCGACGAGATGGGCAAATATGTAGACGCCATGCTGATTATCAACAACGAGCGTCTGACAGAAATCTACAGCGACCTGGAGTTTGACAACGCATTCGACAAAGCGGATGAAACGCTTACCGACGCAGCCCGAAGCATCTCCGAACTGATAAACTTCAAGGGAAAAATCAACCTTGACTTCGAGGACGTCAACACGACGCTCAAAGACGGCGGCACGGCAATCATCAGCACCGGATACGGTGAAGGCGAAAACCGAGTGACCAAAGCCATCGAGGACGCTCTCAACTCTCCGTTGCTGAAAAACCGCGACGTGCAGACGTCAAAGCGTTTCCTCTTCAACCTGTACTACTCGAAGAAATCCGAGCATCCGTTCATGATGGGCGAGGCCAACGAGATTACAGCGTTTATGAACAATTTCGCTAAGGATGTCGACGTGATTTGGGGAACGTCGGTCGACGACACTCTCGGCGACAAGGTGAAAATCACAATCCTTGCCTCCGGCTTCGACATCAGCCTCAGCAACGAGACCACCTACAAGCCCAAGCCCCGGATTTTCGGCAAGCCGAAACAAGAGCCGGTAGCAGCCGACAACGACTCACGCATCTCCGCGGAATACGGCGAGGAGAAAGTGGCAGAGCGCAATCGCAAGAAAGCGAGCGCAAACTACATCCTGCTCACTCCGCAACAGATGGACAACGACACGCTGATCAACTTTATCGAGAAAACGCCGACCTTCCGCCGCGGCTCCGACACCCGCCTGCGCGAAGAATGGCGCACGCTTGCCGAGTCGCAGGCTGAAATAGCCGAGCCGACACACCAAGCGCCGAAGCCCGCACAAGAAACAACGGGGCACGGAATGCGCGAGATTGAATTTGATTAAAAAACTTTAAAACAACATATACAATTATGAACCTGTTTGATAAAGTAAGCGGCGACATCAAAACCGCAATGTTGGCACGCGACAAAGTGCGCCTCGAGGCGCTTCGCGGCATCAAAAAAGAATTTCTTGAGGCCAAGACCGCCAAAGGCGGCGATGGCGAACTGAGCGACGACGCCGCTCTGAAGATTCTCGCCAAGATGGTGAAACAGCGCAAGGAAAGCGCATCGATCTACACAGAACAGAACCGCGAAGACCTTGCCGGTGAAGAATTGGCACAGGCGGCAATCATCGAAGAGTATCTGCCCAAACAACTCTCCGAAGAAGAACTGACCGCCGCCCTGAAGGAAATCATCGCCCGTGTCGGCGCCACATCAGCCAAAGAGATGGGCAAGGTGATGGGCACAGCCACCAAAGAGCTGGCAGGAAAGGCAGAAGGCAAGGCCATCTCGGCAAAAGTGCGCGAACTGCTCGCATAATCAACAAGATATAAGAACTTTATAAGAACGAAAAAAGATGCTTACATTAGCTGCAATCAAAGAAAATCCACAAGAAATTGTGCGCCGCCTTGCGGTGAAACATTTCGATGCGGAAAAACTCATAAACGAGATTCTCGAACTCGACCAGGCACGCCGCACGGCGCAAGCCCGTTTTGACCAGAACGGCGCCGACCTCAACAAACTCGCCGCACAGATCGGAGCGTTGATGAAGTCGGGCAAGAAAGACGAGGCAGAAGGCGTAAAGGCACAGGTGGCTGAACTCAAAGCCGCCAACAAAGCCATTGAGGAAGAGGTGAAAAGCGCCGCCGACAAAATCACCGAGATTCTTCTCTCCATTCCAAACACCCCGTGCGCAATGGTGCCGGAAGGCAAGACAGCCGAGGACAACGTGGTAGAAAAGACAGGCGGTCAGATGCCCGACCTTCCGGAAGACGCCCTTCCCCACTGGGAACTCGCAAAGAAATACAATCTGATTGACTTCGAGCTCGGTGTGAAAATCACCGGCGCCGGTTTCCCAGTCTATTTCGGCAAGGGAGCGAAACTTCAGCGCGCGCTCATCCAATTCTTCCTCGACGAAGCCTCAAAGGCAGGCTATCTCGAGACACAGCCACCTTACGTGGTCAACGAGGCATCGGGCATCGGCACAGGTCAATTGCCCGACAAAGAGGGACAGATGTATCACTGCAACCTTGACAACCTGTATCTCATCCCGACAGCCGAAGTGCCTGTCACCAACATCTACCGCGATGTGATTTTCGATGAGAAAGACCTGCCGAAAAAGAACTGCGCATACTCAGCATGCTTCCGCCGCGAAGCCGGCAGCTACGGCAAGGACGTGCGCGGACTGAACCGTCTGCACCAGTTTGACAAGGTGGAGATTGTGCGCATTGAGAAGCCTGAAAACTCATACGCAGCGTTGGAAGAGATGAAAGACCACGTGCAGGGGCTGCTTGAGAAACTCGAGTTGCCATGGCACATTCTTCGCCTCTGCGGCGGCGACATGAGCTTCACATCGGCAATCACATTCGACTTCGAGGTGTTCTCAGCCGCACAGAAACGCTGGCTTGAGGTAAGCTCGGTTTCAAACTTCGAAAGCTACCAAGCCAACCGTCTGCACTGCCGCTACCGCGACGCCAACAAGAAGATGACGCTCTGCCACACGCTCAACGGCTCCGCTCTCGCCCTGCCGCGCATCATGGCTGCGCTGCTCGAGAACAACCAGACCCCGGAAGGCATCCGCATTCCGAAGGCACTCGTGCCTTACACTGGCTTCGACATCATCGACTAAGCGACAAACATATCTGCAAGCCACTCTCGAGACTATGCACGAGAGTGGCTTGCTTAATCCTATAAACTAACGTTTTTATGAAAAAATCTCTACTTGTTTCAACACTTGCCGTAGCCTTCTGCGCCATAGTTGCACTGGCAGGCACTCACAAAGTGAAAAAAATCATGGTGGACAACATTCAGAAATCCACCACAGTAAAGTCATTGAAATCCCTCAGCAAAGCTGGCGAGGCCGCTGACGAGACTCCGAATCTCCAAGTGCTTCTCGAAGAGGACTTCTCCAAATTCACCGCCGGAAGTGAAGCCACTCCCGACGCCACCAACGTGGCTGACGCAACAACCAGATATATCGCCGACGAGCTGACAAACACTCCGGGCTGGAGCGGAGACGGCGTGTTTCAAGCCGGCGGATGCGCATATATCGGCATCGTAGATGAAGGCACCGACAACGAAGACACCGGTTTTCTCAACACATCGACATTTGACGGTTCGGGCAACGGCGGATATATCGTGGTGACATTCCGCGCACGCGTGGCAGAGGAAGGAGCGACCGACGCCGTTGAATTCGTCAGCATCGACGAGGACGACATCAACGAAAGCGATCCTATGTCGGGCGTTGTTGACTACAAACAAGTGGCCATCACCGACCAGTGGGCAGAGTATGAGGTAGAGCTCAAATCGGGCGCAGCCAACGCCTCCATCCAGCTGTACGCCTACCAGTCGCCTATCTACATTGACGACATCAAGGTTGTCCAGACAGTCAAAATCAACGTTCCGGCACCAGAGGCACTGGCAGCCACCAACGTGACCCCGACAAGCTTCACAGCCAACTGGAGCGCAGTGGAAGGCGCCACCAGCTACATGCTCACAGTGTTCTCGTTCAAGACCATCAAAAGCGATGTGGAAGAGGCTACAGTCACTGAAGGATTCGACGGCATCGTCGCTACCGGCAAGAAAGACAAATTCATCGACACTGAGAACTCAAAATTGCCGGAAGGCTGGACAATCAGCGTCAGCGATAACGGCACAAGCCGCGAAATCTACGCTTCAAGCGGCAACTACCATTCAGAGAAGATAGCCCTTGCCTTTGACGCAACCGGCGACTTCATCGAGACCCCGGAGGCTCCGGCTCCTATCAAAAAATTCAGTTTCTGGGTAAAGAACCAGGGAGCCGGCGCAGGCAGCATCATAACTGTTTCCGGATTTAACGGCACAGAATGGATTGACCTCGGCAAACTCAACTTCGCCGACGTTGATTCCAACTTCGCCGGCGTTGTAGACTTGGACATTGACGACGAAGGCATCGTGAAACTCCGTCTGTCGTACACAAAGGAAGTGGGCAATTGCGCCATCGACGACGTTTCATACACCTATGGCGGTGTCTACAACATAGCCACGCTCCTGCTTGAGGACAAAACCGTTGAAGGCACTTCGTTTGACGTCACAGGCCTGACAGAAGGCGAGCAGTACTACTATTACGTCTGCGCCGTAAACAACGGCAACATTTCCGGAGATTCAAACATCGTAGCCGTAGGCGAAGGCAGCGTTGACAACATCGCAGCAGGCAACGCAAAGATTGCGACTACAGCCAACGGCATCGAAATCAGCCTTGCAGAGGCCGCTCCGGTGGCAGTCTACAGTGTTGACGGCAAATGCCTCTACAACGCAGCCAGCGGCGCGTTGAGCCACACTGTGGCGCTCAACAACCACGGCGTATACTTTGTCAAAGTAGGTAACAAGACGACAAAAGTGGCGCGCTAACCACAACGCACCCACACCCACAAAAACCGGGCATCCACACAGATGTCCGGTTTTTTTTCGCTAAATATCTTGCCCAAACAAAAACAAATCAATATTTTTGCGGTAATAATAGAAACATTTGTAAAGGGCAAATACACCAAACAGCAATAAACCATCAGTTTTATGAAAAAGACTCTACTTTTCTATTCACTTGCGATTGTCACAGCGGCAACCGCAATGGCGGGACTGCGCCACACACAGAAAGCCCCAGCCGCCCTTGACGCCAAACTCGAGGCACTCACCGCAAAACCCCACTCGCCGTCGCTCCGCGAAATAGGTTCGGAGATTGTGCTCGTTTCCGAAGACTTCGCCAAATTCACGGCAGGAAGCGAGGACGACCCCGACGGCACCGAACTTTCCGACTGGAACGACGGCACGATCGACGCCAAGTACACACAACAGCCAGGCTGGCGCGGCGGATTCGTATACCAAGCCGGCGGCTGCGCCTATCTTGACGTAGACACCGAAGAAGGCACCGGCTGGCTCATCACCCCTACCCTCAACCTGTCGAACTACGGCGGTTCGTTCACCATCAAATTCCGCGCGCGTGTAGCTTCGTCAAAGTCGAGCACTACCGATGAAATCTATGTGCAGAACTGCCTTCTGGGCGAATACAGCAACTCCGTGACCAGCTCTCAGACCATCGAGGGCACCACAAAATGGAAAGAGTACACGCTGACATTCACCGACGGCAACTTAAAAGACGATATCCAGATAACGGCAAAAAGTTATCCAATCTTCATTGACGACATAACCATCACCCAAATCGACAACGGCAAGCCCGGCGCGCCATTGGCACAAGCCGCCACCAACGTAAGCGACACCCAATTCACCGCCAACTGGCAGGCTGTTGAAGGCGCCGAAGGCTATCTGCTCAGCGTCTACACGCTGAAAAACGCCACAGAGCAATATCTCTTCAAGGACAAAGAAGTGAACGGCACAAGCTACGACGTCACCGGCATCGAGGCAAATATCGACTATTACTACACCGTCTGCTCGAAACGCAACGGAGAGACCTCAAACACGTCGAACACAATAACCGTGATACGCAAACTCAAGACGCCAGTCACCCTTCCCGCCACCAACGTGGCAAGCTACGGCTTCACCGCCAACTGGCAAAGCGTGCCGCAAGCCACAGCCTATGCCGTCTACACAATCCTCACCCACACCGCCCAAGCCGACAACGAACCGTTTAACCTGTTCAAATCCGACTTCAGCGCAGTGAAAGTGGGCACAATCGACAGCCCATGGGACTACTCCCGCCTCGGCGGAATCCGCGTGTTTCTCGACGACCTCGCCCCACGCTGCGACTGGATAGCATTCGCACCGATGGCAGCACAAGGTATGTTTGGCATCTCAAACATGTTCCTTGACTACAACGTTCCCGGCACCATCTATTCGCCGATTCTCGACCTCGGCCACGACGGAGGCAAATCCACACTCCGCTTCAATGTGCTCGGCCGCAACGTCACGAAATTGAGAATCTGTGTGCTTAAAGACAGGGCTGACGGCAAGGCCGACGAACTGTTCAAGACAGAATGCCCCGTCACCACCGACCTCGCCGAACAAGTCATCACGCTTGAGAAAGGCGAGAAAGACACCTACGTCGAGATTTCAATCGCTGAAGGAACGGGCTATGTGCTGTTTGACGACCTGCAATTAAGCCAGAATCTCAACAAAGGCGAAAGCACGGAGCTGAAATACAAATACGACGAGACCTCCGACACAAGTCGCAGAATCGACACCCCCGACTATTCAGCCGGCGACGTCTATGCCTACACCGTTCAGGCATTCCGTCTTGATTCAAGCAGCAAAATCATCGAAGAGGCAACGTCCGACCGCTCGGAACCGCAGGAAGTGAAACGCAGCGACGCTGTGGAGAGCATAACCGCCGGCAATGACGGCGCTACGGTTGCCACAACAGCCGACGGCATCCGCATCACCCTCGCCGAAGCCGCTCCGGTGGCAGTTTACAGCCTCGACGGCAGACTCCTGCATCAAGACAACACGGCAGCTACAGAACACAACGTAGCGCTCGGCAACCACGGCATATTCCTTGTGCGCATCGGCGCAAAGACAATCAAAGTGGTGCGCTGATATTTGAAATCCATAACGAAGCAACCGACGGGCAGACAATGCCCGCCGGTTGCTTTCTTTTTTCACACACGGTATAATGCTAAAAAAACGGTATGCACGTGCCTGATTACGGAAGAGTGTCGTCGCTCCGCGACGATAGTCTGCCATCGTTGCCATTGTTTAATGGCGCAAAGTTCGACATTTTTACATCTATCCTATACATCCCCGCAAAACACGCGCAAATTGTTATTATCCATAAGCCAAAACCTCGCTTTGCTTAAATATATTAACAAAAACGTTTTGAAATCTGAAAGTGATTAATTATATTTGCAATATTATTTAGCAAACTGACAAAAACAGTCTTTTAATCTTAAAAATTTACAGTATGAAAAGGACAATCTTATTAATCTTCATCGCACTGATGACGGCAATAGGATGCCAGGCGCAAGAGGCAGACGCTACAAAAACGGCGCGCTACAACAACCGGCATACGATGGACGGATACAAGGCCTTTTATGAAACTGGTTATTTCATAGGATTAAAAAACCAAGACGACCCCAAATTACCTAACAAGTTCAGCGTTACAACCTCTCAGGGCTTTCAATTGAACAACTTCGTGTATTTAGGACTCGGCGTTGGCGTCGACTCTTATCGGCATAACGAAAACTGCTATGTCAGCGTGCCTCTGTTCGCCGATTTGAGAGTAAACTGTCTAAACGACAAAAGGGTAATGCCATTCTTCGACATCAGAATGGGATACAGTATGGGCGACCGCGCACGAGGTTTTTATTGGGAGAACCAGCTGGGCGTAAGGATAGGGATGAAGAAGCATCACGCGGTCTATGCCGCCGCCGACTTCACCTTTCAATACTGCTCCTCTTCAATATTCATAATAGACACTGATTTAGGTGATTATGTAGCATTAGGATTTAAGGTGGGCTACGAATTTTAGACTATCCGGGCAACCTTAACGCAGTCTGTTGCATAATTAACCGAAAAAACCACAGCATTATGAAAAAATCAATCTTATTGATTTTCATCGCACTGATGACGGCGATGGGAAGCCAGGCGCAAGAGGCAGAAGTCGTAAAAAGCAAGCCAACGCTTCGTGGATATAAGGCGTTCTATGAGGCAGAATATGGTTTTGACATCGATAATGAAGAAGTCGACAATAACGGGGAAAAAATATCCAACTATCCACACTGCAACAATTTGATGATTTCAACCACACAAGGTTATCAAGTGAACAATTTCTTTTTTGCAGGTGGAGGCGTAGGAATATTGCATTACGTTGACGGCAACCGCACCGTCATGCCAATATTTGCCGACATCCGTTTCAACCTGCTGGATAACAAGTTCATTATGCCGATTTTAAATGCCAGAGTAGGATATGTTGTAGGCAGTTGGGGCGGTATATATTCATCAGCATGGGTAGGAGCGCGGCTAAATCTGATGCATAACCATGCGGCATCTATTTCTGTCGGTGTGTCGCACCATAACGACCAATTTTCTTCCACAAATAATGACTTCGAATGGACTGCAACATCATTCGGTATAAAACTCGGCTACGAATTTTAAAACTACGGCATCATGAGAAAGATAATATTCCTGATAATCATTACATTGACAGCAACAATAGGTTGTCATGCACAAATGCTAGAGAAAGGAGATTCCACGCATGTCAAATTCCGTTCATTCCAAGGCGTCAAGGCATTCTTTGAAGCCGGCTACCTTTGGAATATTGGTGATAGTGAGTCAAACAATGCTGTAATTCCAGAAGACGGATATAAACCATGCAAATTAAGCATGTCCGCGTCTGCTGGCTGCCAATTCAACAATTTTATTTTTGTAGGTATGGGTGTCGCAACCGACGTTTACAACTCAATGGGGACCACATATGTGACCGCACCCATCTTCATAGAAGGACGACTGAACATCTTAAATGCACGACGCATCACGCCATTTACAGATGTACGGATTGGATATAGCGTTGGTGATATGCATGGCCTATACTGGGCTTATCAACTTGGTGTAAGATATGCGCTGCCGAAGAAACGGGCTGTGTTCCTATCATGTGGCTGCGACTTTCAAATCAATCAAGACTATAGAGTCTTGAAAGCGAACCACGTCAATTGCAATTTGGGATTTAAATTCGGCTTTGAATTATAGCGGCCCCACACCGCAGGAGCAACCGACGGGCAGACAATGCCCGCCGGTTGCTTTCTTTTTTTTTAACCTACGGTATAATGATAAAAATCACCTCCTTTTCGAGGGCTGCCCGATTTATTTTCGGTATTTGAATATGGCTTTAATGCGAGTCAAACCAGCAGTTCCTAAAATGAGCAGTGCTGCATATTGAAATGTTTTGGCAAGTCCGAAAAACACCACCCATAATACACCTTTCGTTGTTGCCGATACGGGAAGCAACATCTGAGTAAATGAAACTATATAGCTGATTACACAGAGTGTTGCCACTACTATGCCTGTACGAAACGACAGCCTGCCAAGCCATTGTTTGAATCGAATGAAAGTAGGTGACATAACAATTAAAACAAATTTTTTAAACGATTTATCGATTGTCTCCTTCTATTTGTCCATTGCCTTCATAGGGCATTTTCTCACGCATTTGCCGCACTCGATGCAAAGGTTGAAATCTATCACCGGAAAACCTTCGGAATCCTGTGGAATTGCCCCGACCGGACACGCCTTAATCAGCGGACAAATATGGTCGTGAGGACATATACCCTTGTTTACTTGTATCATAGTTCATTTTTTGCAAAATTAGTCAAACGATTTTGTTCTACAAAATAGATTTTATCTAATTTTGCATCGAAATTATCGAATGTAATTCAACCAATATAGCACTTCAACTTCGTGTTTTACAACATATTATACAAAGAGGCTGCGTCTATTTTGACACAGCCCCACTTTCGTTTTCCGACCTATCTTTTTGGTGGCAGCCATTGACTTGGGAAGATGTTTGCGCCGGCTTCTTTCAGATTCCACCTCACGATGGACACCCTTGCCTTTGACTATGCAATTCCCGCCATTAGGGCTTGCTCGGGACTTTCAACCGTTAGACAATGCTCGTTATGCGTAAACAGATTGCAGAAAGGCAATAACTGCGTTTTTATGGCAATAAAAGACAAAAAACTATCGGAGGAAGTCAATTTTAGAGATGTATTTCCTTGTATATGACATTTTTTTGTTATTTTTGGAATTTCTTTTTAATGTACATTTGCAAACGAAAAACAAAAAACGATATGAAACGGATTCTATCTCTCGCATTTGCGATTGTCCTGTTGGCAACATTTCCGATGCAAGGACAAGGAAAACGCTACCAAGTGGCAGGCGTTGCGTTCTACAATTTGGAGAACCTTTTTGACACCATCCCCAACAACCCGCTGGGGCGCGACGCAGAGTATACCCCCAACGGCGCGCGCAAGTGGACAGGCAAACGCTACTGGAACAAAATCCACAATCTTGCCTACGCTATCAGCAACATGAAGACCGACCTCACACCTATGGGACCAGCCATCATCGGCGTTTCCGAGGTTGAGAACATCACCGTCATGCAGGATCTCGCCCGCGACGAGCAACTCAAGGCATGGAATCTGCAAGTGCTACACCACGACTCACCAGACCGCCGCGGCATCGACGTAGGCTTCCTGTTCAACCCACGCTTGTTCCGCCCACTCAACGTGACCCACCACACCCTTGTCGTCGAGTCGAACCCCAATTTCCGCACCCGCGACCAATCGTGTGTCAGCGGCCTTCTTCTCGGCGAGCCGGTAAGTGTGATTGTCAACCACTGGCCGTCACGTCTTGGCGGACAAAAGCAATCGAGCTACCTCCGCGAGGCAGCCGCAGCGTTGTCGAAACATATCGCCGACTCCGTGCTTGCCATAAATCCTAAGCAGAAAATCATCATAATGGGCGACTTGAACGACGACCCTATGGACCCCAGCTGCGCAGAGGTGCTCGGCGCCAAACGCAACGTCAAGGACGTAAAGGAAGGCGGCTGGTACAACCCCTGGTGGGATGTTCTTGCCAGCGGCGTGGGCACCCTCGCCTACCGCGGACAGTGGAACCTCTTCGACCAGATAATCATCAACTACAACCTTGTCGGCAAGGACCGGTCGACGCTCAAATACTTCAAGTGCAAGGTTCACAACGACATTCCCGGCATCCGCACCGAGGAAGGCGACCGCACCGGCTATCCGCTCCGCACGTTTGCCAGCGGCGTTTATCTCAACGGCTACAGCGACCACTTCCCCACACAGATATTCCTGACCAGGGAACTCAAATAACCGAAATCAAACAAACAAAAATAAACCAACTAATTTATGAAACTAAAACTGTTTATCACGCTGCTCCTGCTCGCCGTGATGCCCGCGTTCGCACAGAACACAGGCGTGAGCGGAGTGGTGGTTGACGCCGACAGCGGACAGCCGATAGCAGGCGCCACCGTACTTCTCCAACAGGGAAGCAGCGCCTTTACCGGCCCGAACGGCGACTTCCGCATCTCAGCCGCCCATACCGGCGACGAGACACTGACAGTGATTGCCTATGGCTACAAGGACATTGTGACCAGCGTGGCAATCGACAGCCACAGCGTCACCAACCTCGGCACGCTCAAGATGGCTGTGGACAAAAGTATTGCCACCAGCACCGACATGGCGGTTCTCGACGAGAACCAGATTGAAGACGAGGAAGGCAACGACCAATCAATCGGCATGCTTGCCGGCGCGTCGGACGACGTCTACTACAACGCCGCAAGCTACGACTTCTCCGTAATGCGATTCCGTCTGCGCGGCTATGCCCAGGAATACTCGCAGATGTATGTCAACGGCGTGCATCTCACCGACGCAATCCGCGGCCGCTTCAACTACTCCTCGTTCGGCGGCATGAACCAGGCATTCAAGAGCAAGGCAGCAAGCATCGGGCTTACCCCGTCAAACTACACCCTCGGCGAGATCGGCGGCTCTACCAACGTCAACACGCTGGCATCCAACTATGCCCCCGGCTTCCGAGGCAGCGTTTCGTATACCAACGGCGCCTACACAATGCGCGGCATGGTCACCTACTCCACCGGTCTTAAAGAAAACGGATGGGCGTTTACGCTCTCAGCCGTAGGCCGCTACAGCAAGGAAGGCATCACAGAAGGCACGTTCTACAACTCAGCCGGACTGTTTCTGTCGCTGCAGAAAGTGTTTAACGCCAACCACAGCCTCGGCATCACGCTCTACGGCGCGCCGACACGCCGCGGCGGCTCGTCGGCAACCTACGAGGAAGCCTACGACCTTGCCGGCACCCACATGTATAACCCCAACTGGGGCTGGCAGGACGGCAAGAAGCGCAATGCCAAAGTGATAGAGTCGTTTGACCCGACAGCCATCGTCAACTGGGTATGGAACAAGAAGGCCGGCACCACCCTCAACACCGGCGCCGCCCTCCGCTACTCACTCTATTCGTCATCGGCACTCAACTGGGACAAAGCCGCAGACCCGCGTCCGGACTACTACCGCTACCTGCCTTCGTACTACAAGAGCAACGAGGAAGCGTTCAATCTCTACACCGAGCGTTGGCGCAACGACGAAGACATGCGCCAGCTCAACTGGGACGGACTTTATCTGTCGAACTACAACGCAAAGAAACTCTTTGCCGAAGGAGCCAATCCGAACTACAACGGTTCGACCTACATTCTTGAAAACCGTCACAGCAACCAGCTGAGTTTCGCCTTCAACTCGACACTCAACCACCGCTTGAACGAATATATGACCCTTCAGGGCGGCGTGGGCTTCAACTATACCAAAGCCACCTACTACAAGACAATGCGCGACCTTCTCGGCGGCGAATACTGGACCGATACCGACAAGTTTACCGAGCGCGACTATCCCGACGATCCGACGATGCTCATCAACGACCTTGACAACCCTATGGCAAAAGTCTACAAGGGCGACAAGTTCGGCTACAACTATGACATCAACTCAATCATCGCCACCGCCTGGTTGCAGAACATGATCAACCGCAACCACTGGGACTTCAACTATGGCTTGAAACTCAGCTACACGCAGTATCAGCGCGACGGAAAGATGCGCAATGGACGCGCGCCGAAGAACTCTCTCGGCAAGGGCAAAACCCACACGTTTGACGACGCAATGATCAAAGCCGGAGCCACCTACAAGGCAGACGGACACAACTTCTTCACGCTCAACGCCACTTACGGCACGCGCGCGCCGCTCGCCGACAACGTGTATATCTCACCGAGAATCAAAGACAACACCATCCTCGGACTCAAGAGCGAACGCGTCTTGAGCGGCGACCTGAGCTACATCTTCAACTACAGCCGCGTGCGTGGTAAAATCACCGGATTCTGGACCAACAGCTATGACGGCACCACCCGCAGCTCGTTCTACGATGACAACTTCTCGACATTCACCAACTACGTACTTACCGGAGTCAACAAGACCTACAAAGGCGTAGAGGTTGGACTGGCAGTAAAAATCACCCCCGACTTGACCGTTTCGTTTGCCGGCACGTTCTCGCGCTACCAATACAAGAACCGTCCGCGCGGCACCCGCAGCTTCGAGAACGGCGCCAAAGCCGACACCACGCAGATTGTCTACCTCAAGAATTTCTACGTCGGCGGCACACCGCAAACCGCAGGAAGCCTCTCGATCAACTACAACGCCCCTCATCAGTGGTTCTTTGAAATCAACGGCACATGGCTCGGCGACGCCTACATCGACTTGTCGCCAATCCGCCACGAATACATGCCCGGACTGCTCTCGTTCTGCGAGAACCGCGAGCAATATGAGGCAAAGGTCAAGGAAATCACCAACCAGGAGAAGCTCCGCGACGCATTTCTTCTGAACCTCAGCGTAGGCAAACTGGTCTACATCAACCGCAGCCTTTCGCTCAACTTCAACGTCAGCGTCAACAACCTGCTCAACAAGACCGACATCCAGACCGGAGGTTATCAGCAGAGCCGTTTCGACTACACGAACTACAGCGCCGACAAATATCCGAACCGCTACTACTACGCACAGGGCATCCGCATCTTCGCCAACGTAGGAGTGCGCTTCTAAACAACAGATTTACAACAATAAAAAAAATACGATATAAAGATGAAACATTCAAAGTTATATATCTCGGCAATGCTTTTCGCAGCCCTCGCCGCAACGAGCTGCGATGACAATTGGGACACCCCGCCAATGGTAGCCCCCGTTGCCACCATCGAGGCCAATACCAGCATCGAAGAACTTAAGACCAAATACTGGCAGGAAGCCAACAACTGCGTCGACACCATCGGATATAAGGACGACGGCAAGACCCACTACATCATCAAGGGCCGCGTCGTGTCGTCGGACGAGTCGGGCAATATCTACAAGAATCTCGTGATTCAGGACACCTACAGCAAAGCCGGCGAGACACCATCGTGCATCACGTTCAGCATCAACGCCAACAGCCTTTACGCATCATACCGTCCCGGTCAGGAAGTGGTGATCGACGCAACAGACATGTATATCGGCAAATATTCAGGGCTCCAGCAATTCGGCTTGCCCGAATACAGCAGCTCATTCGGCTGGCAGACAACATTCATGCCACTTGAATTCTTCAAGAAGCACGCACAGCTCAACGGATTCCCGGAGCCAGAGAAAATCGACACACTCCGTGTGCCATCAATCGCATCGCTCCCGACCGACGCAGCCGGCATCCGCAAATATCAGAGCCAGCTCGTGCGTTTCGACGGCGTTAAATTCGTGAACGGCGGCAAAGAGACCTTCGCCTCTTACCAGACCACCGTGTCGCAGAACCTCACCGACGGCAATTCAACCATCGCCGTGCGCACAAGCGGATACTCAAACTTCTACTACGAGACCCTTCCGGAGGGCGAGATTTCAGTAGTTGGTATCCTCGGCTACTTCAACAACTCATGGCAGCTCACGCTCCGCAGCCTCAGCGACTGCATCTATGAGGAGCAAATCGGCACACAGAACAATCCTGTCGATGTGGCAAAAGCCATCAGCCTCGGCAACGAGAACTACACCCGCGCGCTTTGGGTGAAAGGCTATATCGTAGGCGCTGTAGCCCCTGGCGTATCAGAGGTGAAGAGCAACGCCGACATCGAGTGGACAAAGGCCACACTGCCCAACACACTCGTCATTGCCGACAACGCTTCGGAACGCGACTATAAGAAATGCGTTGTAATCGACCTTCCACAAGGTTCGGCACTCCGCACAAAAGCCAACCTTGCCGACAACCCCGACAACTTTGGCGCACCAATCACGCTCCACGGCACAATCGGCAAGCAATACGGCATTACAGCCATCACCGGCAACAGCGGAGCCGCCAACGAATTTGTATTCGTATCGACAGCCGCAGTGAACCTCATCGACCAAAACTTCGAGTCGTACAACCCTGGCACTGACGGCTATGTAGACCTTGCCGACAGCAACCTTCTCGGCGACGGATGGACCTCGGTGACCGCATCGGGCAACAAGAACTGGTCAATGCGCGCATTCAGCGGCAACGTCTACGCCACATTCTCAGGCTACAAAGGCAAAGCCCCATTTGACGCATGGCTTATCACTCCGCTCGTTGACTTCGACAAGATGGCAGCCAAGGTGATGAGCTTCGACACACAGGTGAACGGCTATGGCAGCACAAAATCCAATTTTGAGGTTTATGTGATGACATCCAACAATCCGGCAGAGGCAAAACTCACCAAATTGAACTGCAACATCGCCACTGCGCCGGCAAGCGGCTACAGCTCATGGGAAAAGAGTGGCGACGTTGACCTCAGCAAGTTCAGCGGCAAACTCTATATCGGCTTCCGCTACACAGCAGGAACCGACGCCAACTATGCAACATGGTGCTTCGACAACCTTCTCGTAGGTAAGAGAAGCGGCGCTGCCGACAGCGGCAACGACGGCTCGGAGACAAAGCCTTACACTGCATCTGACGTGCTCGGCGGCATCACAGGTTCCGACAAATGGGTGAGCGGCTACATCGTGGGCTTCTCAAGCAGCATCGACGCCAACACATCGGCTAAATTCACCGCCGAAGGCGCCAACAACCTGAATGTGCTCATCGCCGACAAAGCATCGGAAAAAGACGTGAAGAAATGTATTGCCATCGGTCTTCCGGCTGGCGACGTGCGCGCTGCACTCAACTTGAAGAATCATCCTGAGAATCTTGGCAAGAAAGTGACTGTAAAAGGCACAATCTCGACTGTCTACAAAATTCCGGGTGTGATACAACCAACGGCTTTCAAGTTCTAAGAAACCCGACATAACAACAACGAGGCTGCGTTCAAAAAAACGCAGCCTCGTTGTTTGTTTATCACACTGAAGAACGACTCGGCAAAGGCGTCACGCTCCAGGGCTGTTTTAACGGCTCCTGACGGCTTCTGCCGCCGCAGACGACAATTAGTCGCCGGAGCGGCAAAAACGCGTCAGAGCCGCCCCTATCGCATCCGTCGCGGATGCAGACCCGCGACCCTCTATGCGCAAAAAAAATCCCAACCGGGACAAGCCGGCCGGGATTCCAATGTTTCCTGCAATCTGTCGCGCCTTAGAAGAATTTCACCTCCTTGCCAACGATAGACGAAAGGATATAGTTTGCAGCACGCGACGTGCCGATGCGGAACAACTCGTTTGTGAGCCATTCCTCTCCGAGAATCTCGCGGACGAGCGTATAGTAGCGAACGGCATCATCGGTCGACGACACGCCGCCAGACACCTTGAATCCCACCTTGCGTCCCGTCTTCTCATAATATTCCTTAATGGCGTGGAGCATCACGTAAGCAGCCTCGAGAGTGGCGCCCGGATAAACCTTGCCGGTCGACGTCTTGATGAAATCCGCGCCCGAATACATCGACAGGATAGCCGCGTTGCGTATGTCGAGAGCCGTCTTCAGCGCGCCTGTCTCAAGAATCACCTTCAAGTGGGCGTCGCGCACAGAATGCTTTATTTCAGAAATCTCGTCGGCAAGCTCCTCATACTGTCCGTCATAATACAGACCGAGGTTGAACACGATGTCGACCTCCGTAGCACCGTCAGCCACAGCGAGCGCCGCCTCAGTGGTTTTGATTTCAAGGAAAGTCTGCGACGAAGGGAACGATCCGGCAACGACAGCCTTCTGCACCCCGCTCACCTCAAGCGCACCGCTGACCACCATCGCGAAATTAGGATATACGCAGATAGCCGCCACGTTTGGCAACTCAGGATACTCAGTCTCGAAATCATTCACACGCGTAACGAATTTCGTAACCGACGAAACAGTGTCGGTAGAGTTGAGAGTGGTAAGGTCGATGGCGTTGAAGCAACGTTTGTAAACCTCCACATTGTTGTTCTCATCGAAATGCTTGTCGAGAATCGCCTTCACGTCGGCAGCGACAAAAGCATCGTCGGTGGTCACATGGCTTTCGCCAATCACCATTTTGTAACGGTCTTGATTGTTTTGTTCCATAAGATTTGTATTTTTTATTTAGACAATTTCGGATTTTCGAGATGCCGGTGACTGTCGCGCGCGGTTTTCTTGGCGAGATTCTTCTCAAACGCCGCAGTCAGGTCGACCCCCGTCTGGTTTGCGATGCACACAAGCACCCAAAACACATCGGCAAGCTCGTCGGCGAGAGCGTCGGGATCCTCACCCTCCTTGAACGATTGGTCGCCGTAGCGCCGCGACATTATGCGCGCCACCTCGCCCACCTCTTCCGTGAGCACCGCCATATTTGTCAGTTCGCTGAAATAGCGCACTCCGTATTTGCGTATCCAGCCGTCCACTTTCTTTTGAGCTTCCTCGATGGTCATAGCGTCATTCTTTTAGATGCGAGTCAATGATTATAGTCACAGGGCCGTCGTTGACAAGCGCCACCTGCATGTCGGCGCCAAACTCCCCTTCACCGCAAGGCTTAGGCAAAGCCTCGTTGAGACGGTCTATGAAATCACGATAGAGCGGCACCGCCGTTTCTGGACGCGCCGCACGGATGTAGGACGGGCGGTTTCCCTTGCGTGTCGACGCATGGAGCGTGAACTGGCTGACGACAAGAATCTCGCCGCCAACGTCGAGAACCGAACGGTTCATCACTCCCGCATCATCGTCGAATATGCGCAGACCGAGCGTTTTTTTCACCAACCATTCCACATCGTCGGCAGTGTCGTCGTGCTCCACGCCGACAAGTATCATCATGCCCGCTCCTACGGCAGACTTAAGCACCCCGCCAATCGTGACAGACGCCTCACGAACTCTTTGTATAACAATTCTCATAATAGTGCAAATTTAAGAAAAATCCTCGATTATCGGCTATTGGCACACTTCTTTTAGCGAAATTTCAGGCTCTTGACCGCGCATAACGCATTATTCCGCTGATTATCAATTACTTACCACTATTACTACCGTTTTCTGCGGCATCAGAAAGCGCAGCCACAACAATCCTCGCCTTCGCCGGTCCGACCACAGCCGCCACCTCGGCTTCCGATGCCTCGCGTAGGCGTTTCAAACTCTTGAAATGTGCGAGCAACGCAGTGCGAGTCTTCTCTCCAACACCCTTTATCGAGTCGAGCGCAGAGACCGTCTGCCCCTTGCTTCTGCGGTTGCGATGGTGAGTGATTCCGAACCGGTGAGCCTCGTCGCGCAGCTGCTGAATCACACGCAGCGACTCAGAATTCTTGTCGATATACAGCGGCACACTGTCGCCCGGGAAATAGATTTCCTCAAGCCGTTTCGCAATACCCACAAGCGCTACCTTGCCACGAATTCCAAGTCGGTCGAAAGCCTCCACCGCAGAACTCAGCTGCCCTTTTCCGCCATCGACCACCACCAGCTGAGGCAACGACTGCCCCTCCTCCAACAACCGGCTGTAGCGGCGAGTCAGCACCTCGATCATCGAGGCGAAATCGTCGGGACCCTCGACCGTCTTTATGTTGAAATGGCGGTAGTCACGCTTCGACGGCTTTCCGTTTTTAAACACCACGCACGACGCCACAGGATTAGTGCCTTGAATGTTGGAATTGTCGAAGCACTCAATGTGGCGCGGCAGCTCCGTCAGCCTGAAATCCTTCTGCATCCTCGTCAGCAGACGCGTGACCCGCTGCTCAGGATTAAGCTTCTCGGCATTTTTCACCTTGTCGTGCTTATACTGGCGCGCGTTCTGCAACGAAATCTCAAGCAGACGCCGTTTGTCGCCCCGTTGCGGCACCACAAACGAGCGGCTCTCCGAAGCGCAGTCGGGCAAGAACGGCACAACAACCGTCCGCGCCGCATTGTGGAACTGAGCCTCCACCTCGGCAACAGCATACGACAGAATCTGCTCAGGCGACTCGTCGAGCTTCTTACGGAACTCAAACGTCACACACTGCACCACCGAGCCATGGCGCACGTGCATATAATTGACGTAAGCGAAATTGTCGCCCGGCTCATACGAATAGACATCGATGTCGGTTTCCGACGCGCTCACGACGACCGACTTCGCCCTGTAGCGTTCAATCAACTGATATTTCCGCTTCAGCTCCTGCGCCTCCTCAAACCGCAGCTCGGCGGCAAGCCTCTGCATCTCCGACACAAGGTAGTCGGAAACCGCCTGCGTATCGCCGCTCAGAATGCGCTTCACCTGACCGATATATTCCCCGTATTCCTCCGGCGACACCCTGCCCTCGCAGCACCCCAGACAATTGTGGATGTGATAGTCCAGACAGACGCGCACCGACCGCTTCTCCACGCTTTCAGCCGTAATCGGCCAGCGGCACGACCGCAGCGGATAAAGCTCCTTCAGAAGCTCGAGCAGCGTGCGCACCACCGCGGTGCTCGCATACGGGCCATAATAACGTCCGCCCTTCGGCATAACGTTGCGTGTGAGAAACACACGAGGATACAACTCGTTTGTGACGCATATCCAAGGATACGACTTGTCGTCCTTCAGCAGGATGTTGTAGCGCGGCTTATACTCCTTGATAAGACTGTTTTCAAGATGCAAGGCATCGTCCTCGCTGCCCACCACAATGTAGCGCATATCAGCGATGTTACTCACCAGCACGTTTGTCTTCACCGAATCGTGCACACGGTTGAAATAAGACGACACACGCCGTTTCAGCCTCTTCGCCTTGCCCACATATATAACCGTCCCCACCTTGTCGTAGTAGAGATAACATCCCGGTTTGTCGGGCAACATACTGATTTTATTTTTCAGAATATCGTTCATCGGAGCAACAATAAAAACAGGCGTATGGATAATCCACACGCCTGCAAATATACGAAATAATTTCCGCAGACTAATAAACAATCAGCGAATCCACCTGAACATCCTCAGGGAAAGCCTTGCGGCCATCGAGACCAGAGAGTTCGACAATAAAGCTGATGTAGATTTTCTTAGGATTCATTGATTTCACCAAATCATAAGCCGCAGCCATCGTGCCACCAGTAGCGAGCAGATCATCGTGAAGCACCACCACATCGCCTTCAGCGATAGCGTCGCGGTGGATTTCGATAGTGTCCACACCATACTCCTTGCTGTACGACTTGCTGATAGTGTCGGCAGGCAGTTTTCCAGGCTTGCGCACAGGCACGAAGCCAGCGCCCAAATCACGGGCAAGCACAGCCCCACCGATAAAGCCACGCGACTCGATGCCGACCACTTTGGTCACTCCGAGTCCTTCATAACGCTTTTTCAACTCCTCCGAAATAGTGCAGAGGGCATCCGCATCCTTGAATGCGGTAGTAAGGTCGCGGAAAATGATTCCCTTCTGAGGGAAATCATAGATGTCGCGGATTGTTTTTTTAACTTCTTCGAGTTTCATTGTTATTTTGTGTATTGATTATTCGCTTCAATTTGTTCCACGTGGAACACGGTTTTTTATCTTCCCAAAAGCAGCAACAGAATATTGATGTCGCTCGGCGATATACCTGGTATACGCGAAGCCTGCGCCACAGTTTCCGGGTCGATTTTCGTCAGTTTCTGCCGAGCCTCGGTTGAAATAGCCTTCACGTCGGCATAGACAATTTTTCCACGCAGCTTCACGTGTTCAAGGCGCGAAATTTTTTCGGCTATAAGTCGTTCGCGGTCGATATATCCCTGATATTTTATCAAGATTTCTGCCGATTCAACAATTTCCTCGCGACGCTGTTCCTCAATGCCGGCTATATGTTCGGCAAGCGGACCGATCGCCTCGGCAAGCATAAAAATGTCGAGCTGCGGACGCAGTATGAGGTCGTAAAGTTTCACAGACTGTCTCAGCGGCGACAGCCCCTTCCCCTCCATGAAAGGATTTATGCGCGCAGCCTTTACAGAGAAATTGCGTGCGAAATCGATAAGCGCGTCGCGCTGGCGTTTCTTCTCGAACATCAAATCATAGCGTTCGCGCGAAGCCAGTCCGATTTCAAAGCCACGCGGCGTAAGGCGCATATCGGCATCATCCTGACGAAGGAGGATGCGGTATTCGGCGCGCGACGTAAACATACGGTACGGCTCGTCGACCCCCTTTGTCACCAAGTCATCGATAAGCACACCGATATACGACTCGTCGCGGCCAAGCACAAACGGGTCTTTTCCCTCAGCCTTCTGATGCGCGTTGATTCCAGCCACCAGCCCCTGTCCGGCAGCCTCCTCATAGCCCGTCGTGCCGTTCACCTGACCGGCGAAAAACAGTCCGGACACAAGCTTCGTCTCAAGCGTGTGGCGCAACTGCGTAGGGTCGAAATAATCGTATTCTATCGCATATCCAGGGCGATAAATCTGCGCGTCGGCAAGAGCCGGAATCTTCTGCATAGCATTCACCTGCACCATCAGCGGCAACGACGAAGAGTAGCCGTTGAGATAATATTCCTGGGTAGTCTCGCCCTCCGGCTCAAGGAAAAGCTGATGCTGGTCCTTGTCGGCAAACGTGACAATCTTCGTTTCGATGCTCGGGCAATAGCGCGGCCCCACACTTTGGATCTGACCATTGAAAAGCGGCGAGTCAGGCAATCCCTCACGCAGCACGTCGTGCACCTCCGTATTGGTGTAGACAATCCAGCACGGACGCTGCTTCAACCGGCGTTTCACATCAGGCAGATATGAGAACTTATGGAAATCGGAGTCGCCGTCCTGGCGCACAGCCTTGTCGAAATGCACCGTGCGGCCGTCAATGCGCACAGGCGTTCCCGTCTTCATTCTGCCCACCTCGAAACCAAGCCGGCGCAGTTGCTCAGAGATGCCGTGCGACGCAGGCTCAGAGATGCGTCCGCCACCGATTTTCACGCGGCCTATATGCATCAGACCATCGAGAAACGTACCAGCGGTCAGCACCAACGACTTCGCCTTGAACGTGACCCCCATAGCCGTGCGCACACCTCCTACCCTGCCGTCCTCGATGACAAGTTCCACAACAGAGTCCTGCCACATGTAAAGGCGGTCGGTGTTCTCAATGCGGCTTCTCCAAGCCTCGATAAACTTCACGCGGTCGGCCTGCGCACGCGGACTCCACATCGCCGGGCCCTTCGACCGGTTCAGCATTCTGAATTGTATCGAAGCCTCGTCGGTGACAATGCCCATCTGTCCGCCAAGAGCGTCTATCTCTCTGACTATCTGGCCTTTAGCAATGCCACCTACAGCAGGATTGCAACTCATTTGGGCAATCTTGTTCATATCCATCGTGACGAGCAGCGTCTCCGAGCCCAAATTGGCTGAAGCACACGCCGCCTCACAGCCGGCATGACCGGCACCGACCACTATGACATCATATTCAAATTTCATTTTTTGCGAGCAATCATATTAGTCAGGATATCAAGCGATTCGTCCTCGTGGCGCTCCATAATCTCGCGCTCGCCCGGACCCTTGTCGTTGACCCCGCACAAGTGGAGAATGCCATGGATAAACACCCGATAGAACTCCCTCTCGTATGTGGCGCCAACCATTTCAGCATTTGAAGCCACCGTGTCGAGCGAGATGAAAATGTCGCCCGAAATTCTGTGCGGGCGGCTATAATCAAACGTTATGACATCCGTAAAATAATCGTGATTTAGAAATTGGCGATTGACCTCCAGGATTTTAGCATCGTTGCAAAAGATATACGAAATGTCGCCCAGAGATTTTCCAAAACCACGGGCCACCGCCTCAATCCATTCATGCATCAACGATTTGTCGACGCGAGGCATCTCAACGCCGTCTGTAAGTATAGTTAATTCTGCCATTTTCTGTTCAGAAGCACCGACAAAGATAGTGCAAAGTGCCTAAAACTCAAAATCCAACACCGTTTTTATCCTATCCGAAGAAGAAATAAGCCACGGCGACACCCGTAATCGAGCCCACCACATCAGCCATCAGCGCGAACGGGACTGCATAGCGCGTCTTTTTCACGCCCACGCTGCCGAAGTACACGGCAAGAATATAGAACGTAGTATCGGTGCTGCCCTGGATGCATCCGGCGATACGCGCCACGAGCGAGTCGACGCCGAAATGATTTATCACATCGACCATCAAGCCACGGCTTCCCGTGCCGCTCAACGGCTTCATCAACGCTGTGGGCAGAGCCTCCACCCAGGTGGAGTCGAATCCCATCGCCTTCACCAGCTCGGACACCGCGCCCGTCATCACGCCCATGGCGCCCGAGGCACGGAACATCCCGATTGCCACAAGTATCGCCACAAGATAAGGGATAATCATCACAGCCGTTTTAAAGCCATCCTTTGCCCCTTCTATAAAGTTTTCGTAGACATTTATGCGCTTTCTCACCCCGGCGCCTATAAACATCAGTATCACGCCGAAAAGGATAATGTTTGCAACAAACGAGCTGTAGCGCTGCATCTGCTCTGGCGTCAGAGTGGAGAAATACCACACCACGCCGACCACCACGGCAAGCAGACCTAAAAGCCACGTGAGAATCACGCGGTCGAAGATCTTGATGCGCTGTTTGAGGCACAGCGACACGATGCCGAAAAGCGTCGACACGAAGGTGGCTATCAGTATGGGCACAAACACGTCGGTGGGGTTTGCCGCGCCGCAACTTGCACGATACGTCATGATGCCGATAGGAATCAGCACGAGTCCGGAAGCGTTGAGCACCAGAAACATCAGCATCGCATCGGTGGCGGTGTCTTTCTTCGGGTTCAGCTCCTGCATGTGCTGCATAGCCTTCAGGCCGAGCGGCGTTGCGGCATTGTCGAGACCGAGCATGTTGGCCGAGATGTTCATGAAAATAGACCCCATCGCGGGATGGTTTTTCGGAATGCCCGGAAACAGGCGTGTGAACAACGGGCTCACCAAACGTCCGAAGAAAGGAATAACTCCCCCCTTCTCCCCTATCTTCATTATGCCCATCCATAACGACAGTACGCCCGTCAAACCCAGCGACAGCTCAAAAGCCGTCTTCGCCGAGTCGAACGACGAACTCATGACGCGCGACCAAATGTCGATATCTCCGTTGACAATCGATTCAAAAAGAGCAAAAACAAAAGTCAGGGCGAAAAATCCTATCCAAATATAGTTTAGAGCCATAAATTTCTTTTTCCTGAATAAAAATATGTGCAAATTTAGAAATAATTCCCATAGAATCAGCTTTTTTGCAAGCATTTTGACACCCACGATTTTTCCGCGACTTTTTCAAAACACGCAAAAATCAACGCATTACATTGTAAATCAACAAACTAAACCAAAAACAAGTTTCTGAGAATTTGAAATCCACAAACTACCCCACAGATTGTCAGCAATTTCAGAATTTTAAAAAGGCACAACAAGTGGACTTTTATCAACACTTTCCGCACAAACCACACATTTTTATAAATTCTTGGCGTTTTAGTAGATAAACCCATAAAAGTTTAACTACGAAGTTGGAAACAAAATCAACATTGTAATCGTTATAACATTAAACTAAATTCTAAGAATATGGACAAATACATTTGCACAGTATGCGATTGGGTTTACGACCCAGAGATTGGCGACCCGGAACACGGCATCGCTCCAGGTACAAAATTTGAAGACATTCCCGACGATTGGGTATGCCCCCTCTGCGGAGTGGGAAAAGAAGACTTTGAAAAAATCGACTGATAAGACCCTTGCTTGGAGGCGGAACAATTTTTCTGTTCCGCCTTTTTTATTTTTCCGCTATATTTGCACATAAGAAACGTGCGACAATATGGAAAACAAAATAACGACCGCCGCAGAATGGCAGGCAGCGCTAAGCGCCGCAACGACACCAGGCAAAGCCGACACACTGAGCCGCTTTTTCAAGACCGGCAAAGGCGAATATGGCGAAGGCGACAAATTTATCGGAGTGATGGTGCCCGCCAACAGGCATATAGCCAAACAAACCCTCGACGCCCCGCTGCAAACCGTAGCCGAGATGCTCGCCAGCGAAATCCACGAGCACCGGCTGTCGGCACTTCTGTCGCTCGTGGAGCGCTACCGGAAGGCGCGCAAAGACCCCGCAGAGAAACACCGGATAGCCCAGTTCTACCTCACCCACACCAACGGCATCAACAACTGGGATCTTGTAGACCTCAGCGCACCATATATTATAGGCGACCAGATAATGGAAGGCAACGACCCAACGCCACGCCTTCTCGACAGCGCCAACCTGTGGGAACAACGCATAGCCGTCGTGTCGACAATGCTGCCCATCCGCAACCGTCAGTTCGACACCGCCCTCCGCAACGTCGGCCATCTGCTCCAACACCCCCACGACCTGATGCGGAAAGCCAACGGCTGGATGCTCCGCGAAACGGGCAAACGCGACATTTCCACGCTGTTGCGTTTTCTCGATCTCCACGCAGCCACAATGCCCCGCACAACGCTGCGCTATGCCGTCGAACGGCTTGCCCCAGAGCAGAAGAAACACTATATGGAGATGAAAAAGCACACATCCAACAGTTTATAAAGATTAAATTACAGAAAAAATTCCGTGATTTTGTCGCTATTAGCGAAAAAATATATACTTTTGCACAGAATTTTAAAAAGGCAGAAAGAAGATTGTATAAATGACAGGTTTGTCAGTGCCTCTTGAATTGGCACTCTTTTTGCAATAAGAAATTTAGAGACAATTTTTTAACCCAAAATATTAACAAAAATGATTAAAGTAGGTATTAACGGATTTGGCCGTATCGGACGTTTCGTTTTCCGTGCAGCTCAAAACAGAAATGACATTCAAATCGTAGGTATCAACGACCTTTGCCCGGTTGACTATTTGGCATACATGCTCAAATATGATACAATGCACGGTCAATTCAACGGCACTATCGAGGCTGACGTTGAGAACAGCAAACTTATCGTCAACGGTAAGGAAATCCGCGTAACTGCAGAGCGCAACCCAGCTGACTTGAAGTGGAACGAGGTTGGTGCAGAATACGTAGTAGAATCTACTGGTCTTTTCTTGACAAAGGAAAAAGCTCAGGCTCACATCGAGGCTGGCGCTAAATACGTTGTTATGTCAGCTCCTTCAAAGGACGACACCCCAATGTTTGTTTGCGGCGTAAACTTCGACAAATACGAAAAGGGAACACAATTCGTTTCTAACGCTTCTTGTACAACAAACTGCTTGGCTCCTATCGCTAAGGTTTTGAACGACAAGTTCGGCATCGTTAACGGTTTGATGACTACAGTTCACTCAACTACTGCTACTCAGAAGACAGTAGACGGTCCTTCTTTGAAAGACTGGCGTGGTGGCCGTGCCGCTTCTGGCAACATCATCCCTTCAACTACTGGTGCTGCTAAGGCTGTAGGTAAAGTAATCCCTGAGTTGAACGGCAAATTGACTGGTATCTCTATGC